>Ga0209507_1001284_pt1 | contig 20554 bp, 19 predicted proteins | sample AD_UKC028_MetaG_FD_184414 | JGI IMG/M metagenome (GOLD analysis project Ga0209507, IMG submission 184414) | Active sludge microbial communities of municipal wastewater-treating anaerobic digesters from USA - AD_UKC028_MetaG (SPAdes) (version 2) | ecosystem: Engineered > Bioreactor > Anaerobic >...
GGCACGCAAGCGATTGTTGCCCCTCGTGGGCGAGGTGCGTCCGTGAAGCGGGAAATGCGGGGAATATCCCCGGATTCCTGCGGCCAACGGTCGAAAATCGCCTCTTTTGCATCGGTTTTATGACAGCCCACCAGAAAATAGCCAGTTGTTCAGAGAATCCTTAGTATAAATTCTGATCGCCTATATTTTGTCGAGAATCTTATGATCCTTCAAGATGACGTGCCTGTTCTATGGGGAAGAATGTGCGACATTCTTTTTCGGGGGAAATACAAAGATGATTACTGGGAATCCATTGCCAGTGCCCAGGAAAAGTCAAAAATAGAACAAAAAAAAGTACCCGCCAATGATATGGATGATTCCGAGGAATTGAAGCAGGCAAAAATTCGCATAGCCGAACTTGAAAAACAACTAGCCGAAGCAAACGCTGTAATTCGGCAGAACAACGAACGCATGGCAGTATCCGGCATAGTCCTGCCTCACATGAACAAGGCACTGGCTGCTGTTTTCAAAATCATGGAAGATAACTGGCGCAGCTATGACGCCAAAAGATTACCAAAACAGGTGAATATCTCGCGTGAAATTGACGCGGCCTTGGGATGGGGAAATGGCGGCGACTCGGATAAGGAACCGTCGCGGAATGCAAAGGTTGTTGCCATGCTTATTAAGCCTGACGAGGTTGGTGACACCGAATAGTGCCCCTTTTAGGGCACCATGACACTGTTCCGTGCCCTGCTAGCTGGGGCATAAAAAGCAGGCCATGTGTTCCGGATAGTGCCGGAACGCTTCACCTTCCACCAAGGAAAGCAAACATGGCCGCACAACTGCAAACCGCCCCCACTATCCTGCGCCGGAAGCAGGTAGAAGCCCGCACCGGGCTTTCCCGTTCCACCATCTACGCCAAATTGCGCCGCAATCCGAAGCGCCCGGCTGATTACGACCCGACCTTTCCGACGCCGGTATCTGTCGGCGCAAAGGCTGTTGGCTGGATCGAGTCAGAGCTTGACGCCTGGCTGGTTGCCCAAATCAACAAGAGCCGCAAGGCATAAGGGGCGATCATGGTCGACAAGAAAAAGCCGCACACGGCAGGCACCGGCACGGCTTCAAAAACTACATTCGATAGCCGCAATCTTACCCCGCCAATCGTTACCGGCCAATGTGCCGAAGTCTTGGGCCTGATCCGCCAACTTCAGCCCGTGGTTTCGTTCGTGTTGACAGCCGATCATGCCATTCCTGAAGCAGCGGCGCGGGTTCATAACCTGCGGGCGAGGGGCTTCAACATCCGGACGACCATCTTGCCCGAAGTCGAGTTTCGCGGCGCGATCCGGCACAATGCTGCCCTCTATTCCTTGGGTTCGCCGGAATGGCCGCGTCCTGGCTTCTTCGAGGAAGAATGGTGCGGCGATGCAGATTAACCTTATCGGGCAATTCCGCGATGCGATCCAAGCGGCGGGCCTGATTCCACCGGATGACATTGAAGCCGATGGCAAGCTGCGCCGATTTTCCAGCAACGGCAAGAAAGCCGACGATGCAGGTTGGTATCTGCTGCACGATGATGGTGTTCCGGCCGGGAGCTTTGGCGACTGGCGTACCGGCATCATGCAGACTTGGCGGGCCGATATTGGGCGCACCCTGACTGCTGGCGAAGAAGCAGCACACCGGGCCAAGGTGGAAGCCATGCGGCGCGAACGTGAAGCCGAGGAAACCCGGCGCAAGGCGGAAGCCAAGGCCAAGGCGGCGGCGATCTGGCAGAAGGCCGAACCCGCCCCCGGCGATCATCCTTATCTGATCCGCAAAGGCATCAAGGCCAGCGGCGCGAAGCAATACAACAATGCGTTGCTGATCCCGATGCGTGATGGTGCGGATATTCACTCGCTGCAATTCATTGGGCCGGATGGCGATAAACGCTTCCTGCCTGGCGGGCGGGTAAAGGGCTGCTACTTCAGCATTGGCAACCCGAGCGGAGCGGTGGCGCTGTGCATTGCTGAAGGCTTTGCAACCGGCGCAACGATCCACGAAACGACGGGCTACCCCGTTGCTGTGGCCTTCAATGCCGGGAATGTAGGCGCAGTGGCCAAGGCCATGCGCGAGAAGTTTCCCGACTTGCCTTTGATTCTGTGCGCCGATGATGACAGCCAGACCGAGGGTAACCCCGGCCTGATGGCAGCAACCGAAGCGGCCCGATCTGTGGGCGGTTTGCTGGCGATGCCTGACTTTGGCATTGATCGGCCAGCGGGGGCGACTGACTTCAACGACATGGCGGCACTGTGCGGCATTGAAGCAGTACGGCAGGCAATCGCCGGGCTAGTCGAGCCTGAGAACCAAGCAATCAAGGAAATTGCAGAAACGGAGGTATCAGAGGTATCAGGGGTGCAGGCCTGTAACGACGGACTTTCTGCTGATACCCCGAAAGAAAGCGGCGAGGTATCAGGGGTATCAAGCCAATCGGAAAACCCCATTCCTGCCGAGATCGAGCGCCCGGCCTATCGCGTCTTTGATGACTGGCTGGAACACGGCGGTGCCAAGTATCGGGCCGGGGTTTGGTTCTTCAGTACCGACAAGGACGGCAACCCGGTGCAATCCTGGGTTTGCTCTCCGGTGCGTGTGGAAGCCGTGACCTTCGACGGCGGCGACAACAATTTCGGGCGACTGCTGCGTTTCAAAAATACGCTGGGGCGCTGGCGGGAATGGGCCATGCCGATGGATTTGCTCAGAGGCGCGGGCGACGACATGCGCGGCGAACTGTTGAGCATGGGCGTGGAAATCGACCCGTCAGCCAAGGCGCGGAACCTGTTGGCATCCTACCTGCAAGCCAAGCCGCCCAAACGCCGGATGCGCTGCGCCTTGCAAGTCGGCTGGTGCGACGGTTCGTTTGTCCTGCCAGATGCGGTGATCGGGCCGAAGGCTGCAGGTGTGATCTTCCAGAGTGGTGAACGCGGACACGACGAGCACACGACGGGCGGCACCTTGTCACAGTGGCAGGCGGACATTTCGGCGCGGGCTGTCGGCAATCCTCTGTTGCTGCTGGCGCTGTCGGCTTCATTTGCCGGGCCGATGCTGGCGCGGTGCAATGCGGAAGGCGGCGGCGTGCATTTCGTCGGCGACTCTTCGACTGGCAAAACGACCTTGCTAGAGGCTGGCTGTTCTGTCTGGGGTGGGCCGAATTACCGGCGCAGTTGGCGGGCAACGGCGAACGGCATGGAAGGCGCGGCAGCGCTGTTCAATGATTGCCTGCTGGCCCTGGATGAAATCAGCGAATGCGATCCACGCGAGGTGGGCGCTATCGTCTATAGCCTGGGCAACGGGCGTGGCAAGCAACGGGCCGGGCGATCCGGCAATGCGCGGGCGGTTTCGCGCTGGCGCTGTTTCATCCTGTCGAGTGGCGAGCGCAGCATTGCCACCACGATGCTCGAAGGCGGGCACCGGGCCAAGGCAGGGCAAGCGGTGCGCCTGCTGGACATCCTAGCGGCGCGGACGTTCGGTGCATGGGACAACCTGCACGACCTACCGAGCGGCACTGCCTTTTCGGATGCAATCAAACGCGCATCGGTCACGCACCACGGTCACGCCGGGCGGGCCTTCCTTGAAAAGCTGACCCGCGATAACCGGGATTTCTGCGCCCTGCTCGAAAGGATCAAAGGTTTGCCAGTGCTTTCCGCCGATGGTGGCGAAGGGCAGGACAAACGGGCAGCGGGCCGGTTTGCCTTGCTGGCTCTGGCGGGCGAGGTGGCAACCGAGTACGGCATTACCGGCTGGCCGGAAGGCGAAGCGATCAAGGCGGCGGCGGAAGGCTTCAGGGTATGGCGAGCCATGCGCGGCCAAGGCAATGACGAACGGCGGCAAATCCTTGAGAAGGTTTCCGGCTTCATTGAGCGGCATGGCAGCGGGCGATTCTCCGATGCGGACGCGACCAGCGAGGCACCGCTACGCGACCGGGCAGGATGGTGGAAGGAAAGCAACGATAGCCGGGAATACCTTTTTACGGCGGAAGGGATGCGCGAAGCCCTGAAGGGCTTTGACTTCAACCGGGCGCTGGATGTGTTGCAGGAAGCCGGGGCGCTGCCGGTGCCCGGTGCGGATGGCAAGCGGGCGAAGTTCTACCGCATTTGCGGACATGGGATGAAGCTCTACCCCGTTCAAGCGGAAAAACTCGGGGGCGATCATGGCGCTTGCTGATCTGCTGTTGAAATTGGAAGGCCGGGCGACTGATACCCCTGATACCTCATGCAACCCGCTGAAGGTATCAGTGAAACCCGCGCCAAATAAGGCTTGCACCCCTGATACCTGTGATACCTCACAAAATGTCAGTGCGGAAGATTGGGCGCTGTTCAATGCCTGGCTGTTCCACTTTGCCGACCGTGACGACCTGCCGGTGATGTTTGCGCCTGCCGTGGATCATACGGCGGCGCTTTCGTATTACCCCGACGCTGTAGCAGCGGAACCGATCCCCGACCGACCGCAACGCCATCCGACCAAGGACGAAGCCAAGGAAATAACCGCGCTGGTCCATGCTGTTTTTGCCGCTGATTCCGACGTCGACCGCAACGAAGCATTGGCGGCGGCGCTGGCCGATCCCGATGGCGCTTTGCGCTGCTATCGGGCGATAGCCGAAGGGTGCGGCATTGCCATTGTCAAAACCGATGATGACCGGCGCACCTGTTCGCAATGCCTGAACCTGCGGGGGCGGGCCTGCGCGATTGCCAAGCCCGGCGGACTGGTCTCGGCCAATCTGGACTACCAGCCGACGACGGCCGCTTTGCAACGCTGCGCGGGCTATCTGCCGAACCCCGATGACCACGATCAACGACCGGGCCGCGAACGCTGGACAGGACTGATTCGGAAAGGAGGCACATGAAGTAACTGTCAGATTGCAGCAGATTTCAACGAATAGCTTATTGAATCGAATGAAATGAGGATAAGAAAATGGGAATGGATTTAATTGGGGCTGATATTTCATACAACTGGCACGGGTGGGCATATTTGATTTCAAAGCTCAATGAATGGGGCGTCGACACCAGTGAATTTCGCGCTTGTAACGACGGCGATCCAATCTCCAAGGAAACGTGTATTGCAGTTGGCAACGCAATTGAGCATCACCTCGACGAATTTGATGATGTTCAGCGACGTTTTTTGGAGCCGCATATCGACAAATGGCGATCTTGTGATGGATGCGAGCAATGGTGAAGGTGGGGAGCCATATGAGAGTGCATGAAAATGACACAAGCCACGATTTCGCCACTGTGGGAACGAGTGTGACGTCAGCACAGCTTTGTAGTTATGAAAATGTTCGCTTTAACGCTATGAAGCATGGGATTCTCTCTCGCCTGGCCGTATTGGCGCATGAAGATCATGCTGAGTTTGACGATCTGCTGTCGGCGCTGATCGAGGAACACCGACCGGCGGGCATGACCGAGCGCCACCTGATCGAAGAACTGGCCACGATCATTTGGCGCAAGCGGCGGGTATTGCTGGCCGAAGGGGCAAAGATCAACGAGGGATTGAAAAGCGCGGCGAACAGCTCGAAGTCGGTGATCTCATCGGCCGCCCCGTTTCAGCGCGGCATGGCGAGCGAAACCACCGACGTGCGCGACCTACTCGACTTGACCCCAAAAGATGTCGCCGAAAGCCAGCAGAAGGCGGTGCTTGATCTGGCTGCAACCAAAAGGGCGTCGGCGATCCTACGCAAGGGCGGGCCGAATGCCTACGCCAAGGCACGGCGGGTGCTGATTCAGGAATCCCGCGACTGGTGGGATGAGTATGTCGAGGAAGAGGAACACCCGGCAACTGCCGAAGGGCTGGCGCAATTCATCCGCAAAACGCTGGAACCGGCCTGCTACCGGATGGAACGCGAAGCGCGATTTACGCCGGCAATCAAGATGCAAACGCTGGGCGAAGGGCTGCGGGCGCACCTGTTGGAGAAGCTCAATCGCTATGAAACGCACCTTGATCGCAAATTTGAGCGGACACTCGCCATGCTTTTGAAGCTGAAACAGCTACGCGGCGCATGAAATGCGACACCAGAAAATCCGGCGCAATGCAAGGCAGGGCAAGGCTTACGGCAAGAATCAGCGAAAGCCATAGGGCAAACTTGGCAAATGATTTAGGCAAATCTTGGAGAGATAAAAATCATGGGCGGCTTTGGTAGCGGACGCGGGCAAGGCGGGAAGGACACGACAAGCGACATGCGGGCGCTCGATGTTCGGCGGCTGCAACGCGATGGCCTGCTGACACCGGGCCGGGCGTTCAGTTGGCAATGGAGTGTCCGCGGCAGGGAGGTGGCCTCAATCCAGATGCGGACGGAAGCCGGGCGCGTAATTCTCGACTATCGAAGCCGAAGCAAGGGCGGCGAATGGCAACCGATGGAGTATCCCGTCTATCTGGAATGGACACCCTGCAAGCTTGGTGGGAGGCGGCCCTGGTTCCTTTGCCCGACGAAGGGATGCGGGCGGCGCGTGGCGATTCTCTTCGGCGGTTCAATCTTTGCCTGTCGGCACTGTCACAAACTGGCCTATGAGTGCCAGCGGGAAACCGACGATGATCGGGCCTGTCGGCGTGCGGACACGATCCGGCGGCGGCTTGGATGGGAGCCGGGCATTCTGAACGGCACTGGCTGGAAGCCGAAGGGGATGCACTGGCGCACGTTTGAGCGATTGAAAGCCGAGCACGATGCCTTTGTGATTGCTTCGCTGGCGGGTATGGCGGAACGGCTCGGTATGGTGAATCGGCGGCTGACTGGATTGGGCCTTGATTTGCTTGATGACCAGGGCCGGGATGGCTGAATCTGTTTCGCAAAATTAGAAAATCGACGCGGGTGTGACGGCGGGTGACACGGTTGCAGGACTTGAAGCCGCGTATTGAGGATTATCTTTTGAATCCCGTAGGTTGGTAAATTAAGCTTTTGCCGTTGCCTTAGCCTGCGCGTAGCTTTCGAGGGCTTCAACACCGCACACTCCAAATATCCACATCGCCCAAGGACGCCTGTGGCATATTTGTATATCATCAAAAAACGCGAAGTAAAGGCACTCCATGGGCAGCGAACAGTTAGAGCGTACGAAGAAGCTATTCTTCATCCTCCTCGGCATCGACATCGTTGCCACTGCTATTGTCGGTTTCAATGCCTTCTCGACTGTTGGCACATTGCGGGAGGTTCAATCCGGTGCCCGAAACATCGATCAGTCGATGATCAGCAGCCTTGAGTTTTGGGATGGCTTTTCCAAGCTCCTATTTCTCACCTTGATCGGTGTCGGCTTTGGATTGGTGAAATGGCTGAATGCCTGTTATAGCTTCGCAAAGCAGACGATTGGGGCAACCGGGTTCAAGAACGAGGGCTGGACTGCTGCCGGCTGGATCATACCGATCTTCAACTTGTTCAAGCCGTACCAGATCATCAACGAAATCTACAAGGTGGGTAGCAATGGATACGTTGCCCCTGATGGCTGGAAAAAGGAGAGTGGCTCCGGCGCACTGCTTACTTGGTGGGTGTTCTGGGCCGCGACCCATTTCATCGGCTGGATCATTAGTAAGCAATTGATCCGCACCGCCTTCCGAGACGACATTACTATTCCCCAAGCGATTGGGCTGACGGAGTTGCAGGCGTGGTTGTGCATGATTTCCCTTGTTATCGCCGGGTTATGGTTCTGGGTTGTCAACCTGCTCACTCAACGGATGTTGGACCGCAACGCCATTCCGGTAAATGCCCAGTCCGTACAGCGTGACATACGCACGACTAACCCCGCACCAATTTCCCGGCCTATCGCAACTCTAACTCCTGCTGCTACGGAAACGCCGACGATTACACCTAGCGAAAGATGCGATGCGGCTATCGAAATCCCCGAGGCAGCTTCTTCGCGCCGGACAATCCCGTTACCCACGATGCCAGAGTCGGACGACTGGGCTTTTGAAAAAGTCGCTGCTGAACTTGAAACACGTACTACGGACAAGGTGCTTTGGACGCGCGTATTTGCCGAATCTGGCGGTGAAGAGAACAGAGCACAAGCGCTCTATATCCAGCGCCGAGTCAATGTGCTCATCGAAGCCGAAAGACGACGCATTGCAGAGGAACATGCTAGGGAGGTTGAGGTGAAACGGCAGCGCGATGTGCAAGCCGAGTTAATCAGAATGCGGAAACTGAAGGCGCAACAAGAAGAAGAGACGTGTCGACGTGAGGCGGAGGCAATTGAGCAAGCGGAGCGCGAGAGAGGTGCAGCCGCTGAAGAAGCGCGAAAAGCAGAAGAGCAAGCTCTGCGCCGCCACGAGTTGCAAGAAGCAAGGCTAGATGATCTGGAGAAGGCTGCGGCCAACGTAAATTCAACAAAACGCGGCATGTCGGTTGGCGCGATGTTTATTGTGGCCATAGGTATCACGGCACTTATGGTTGTAGCGCTGGTTTCAGCAATTTCACCCGATAAACCAGTTATAGCCACAGCACCGCAAAAGACAGCGGCAACATCAACAGCAACCGATTACGTCAAGATGTCGGTAACTGACTTGGAGGCGAAAGCTGCCACAGACCCGACCGCCGCTTACCACATGATGGTTCGCTACGGACGTGGCATAGCTGGTGTAAGCAAAAACATGGGGGAGTCACTGCGATGGGGGGAAATAGCTGCCAATGCCGGTCACTCTCGAGCACAAGCGATGGTTGGCTGGTATTACACGGCAGGCATCGGCGTTCCAGCAAATAAACAAAAAGGCCTAATGTGGCTTGAAAAGGCGGCTGCTCAAAACGATCCGATGGGCCTTTCGAATCTTGGATGGCTTTATCAGATCGGTGACGGCGTGCCTCTGGATTACTCAAAGGCAAGAGAGTACGCGCAACGTGCTACCGATCTTGGAGACGAGGTTGGGCGCAACAATTTGGGCGAAATCTATGAGCAGGGCCTGGGTGTGCCGAAGGACTATGCGAAAGCGCTCGAATTATTTGAGCCAATTGCCGCCAAAGGCTCGATTACTGATAGCAGATTGGGCATGATTCGGATCTTCGCGGACCAAACCGGCCAGTACTACTATCCTGTACTCGCTTACGCTTGGCTTCGAATCGCATTGGACAAGTCGCAGGACAAAGAAGAGCTGGGCGAACATCTCAATGAGTTGTCGGCCTTAAGGCTTGTTCTTGAACAACGCTTGACGCCGGCGCAATTGGAAGAAGGGGGGAATAAAGCGGCTAACTGGCAAAAGGGCCAGGTGATCCGGCCATAGTTTTGGAGGGAGTATAGTGTTCGGTTTGATCTGACTGGCGTACAAATGCAGCACAGCGGGGCCGGTTAGAAGTCGGGAGTTGTCGGCTCTGGCAGCGGGTGCCCATTCTCCACATCTACGCTTACATTGAGGTTCGTGACTTCCCGAAATATCGACTTCGCTTTTTCTTTGACGTGTGGGCTGGTGAGTGCCTAATCAGCGAAACCGTTACAAGATTGGTCTTGTCAAATTGCTTGTTTGCACTGCACAATTCAAACCATGAACAAGAGAAACGCCATTTTTGCAGGGATACTGGCCGGGCTAGCAGCGCCTGGAACGGTGTACTCTGCGCCTCAATATCCATCACTTCAAGGCTCAGATCTAGAGCGTATGCGGCGTTCTGCTTGCCGTGTTGGCGAAGACTTCAAGAGAGTGATGGAGCGTGAGCATGGCAAGATCGAACGTAAAGCAGCCTAATCAAAACTCCAGCCAGATTGTATCGGCACAGTGGCAAGGGCCGTTACCGCCTCCTGAGGCCTTGGCGAATTTCGATCAAATAATTCCCAATGGTGCTGAACGCATCATGAAGATGGTCGAAGATGAGCAGGCGCATCGTATTTCTTACGAACAAGCTCACCTTAACGCCTTGGCTGGCGATACTCGGCGAGGCCACTACATCGGCTTGGCAATTTCTGTCGCCTCGATTGCTGGTGCAGTCTACGCGGCTAGCCTAGGCGCCCACTGGTCTGTGAGCATTGCCCTTGTCGGCGTCCCTATTCTTGGAATTATCCGAGCGATCGTAGGAAGCAAAACAAACGGTAAGTAATGTGCCGCGTTCGTTTATGGTTAGGCCCCTCCGAAAGGTGGGGCCTTTGCTTTCATAGATCCGGTTTTGAGTTGCTACACTTCGCTGGCATTATTCGCCTAGTCAGATAACATTGTTGTGGAGACGGAATGAAAAAAGCGGGTATAAAAGCGGGTACGGTGCGCTTTCAAGGTTTGATAAATCGCCAATTTGCGCTGGTTTTGCGCCTGCAACGCTGATTACCGCAGCGAGGAATTCCCATGAGCGCCGTTCGTCAGGATCTGACCCGTACCACGCTGGCCGTCATCTTCATTTTTGCGTTGATCGCCGCTTCGTTCTGGGTATTGCGCCCGTTTCTTGCTGCGACGGTGTGGGCCACCATGCTGGTGGTCGCCACCTGGCCGCTGCTGAAATCGCTCGAGGCGCGCTTCGGCGGTCGGCGCGGACCGGCCGTCGCGGTGATGACGCTCGGCATGCTGCTCCTGCTGATCCTGCCGCTGTGGGGGGCGATCGAAACCATCGCCGATCATGCCGATCAACTCACCGATGCGGCGAAAAAGGTCGCCGTCACCGGCGTGCCACAGCCGCCGGAATGGGTTGGCAGACTGCCGCTGGTCGGCGAGAAGCTGGCTGCCAACTGGCGTCAGGTGGCGGATGGCGGTTCGGACGGTCTGGTTTCCCGCTTCGGACCCTACGTCAAGGATGCCGCGAAATGGATACTCGGCCAGGCCGGCAGCCTGGGCGGCATGCTGCTCCAGTTCCTGTTGATCGTGATTCTCTCGGCCATCATGTACAGCAACGGCGAAGAAGCGGCGCGCAGCGTGCGTCGCTTCGGCCAGCGTCTCGCTGGTGAGCGCGGCGAAAATTCGGTCATCCTCGCCGGGCAGGCGATCCGCGGCGTCGCACTCGGCGTCGGGGTAACCGCCATCGTGCAGACGGTGCTCGGCGGCATCGGACTGGCCATCGCCGGCGTTCCCTTCGCCTCGCTGCTGTCGGCAGTCATGCTGATGCTGTGCATTGCCCAGTTGGGGCCGGCGTTGGTGCTCTTCCCGGCCGTCGGCTGGATGTACTGGATGGGCGACAACGGCTGGGCGACCTTCCTGCTGGTGTGGAGCCTGATCGTCGGCAGCCTCGACAATTTCCTGCGCCCGATCCTGATCAGGAAGGGCGCCGACCTGCCGCTGCTGCTGATTTTCGCCGGCGTCATCGGCGGCATGCTGGGCTTCGGGCTGATCGGCATCTTCGTTGGCCCGGTCGTGCTGGCCGTGACCTACACGCTGCTCGAAGCCTGGATCGAAGACGCGCTCGGCAAGGCCGACGCCGATTAGGCGTTCTTGCGCAGCCGGATCATCCGGAACCAGCCGCCGACCAGCGCCGGCTGGTCGTGCTCCACTTGCAGGGAGGGTGCCGCGGCCAGCAGGGTCTCGAAGACGACATCGAGGCGGGTGGCGACCCGGCGCAGCAGCGGGTTGGCCATGCGCCGCAGCAGTGCCGTCTGGCCGTGGCGCAGGAACTTGTCGAACACCAGTACCTGCCCGCCCGGCCGCAGAATCCGCGCGACCTCGGCGAAGCACTCGGCCGGCTCCGGTACGACGGCGAGAATCAGGTGCAGCACCGCCATGTCGAAGCTGGCATCGGCGAACGGCAGGCGCTGGGCATCGCCCTGGACCGGCGCGAAGTCGACCTGTCCGGCGCGCGGCAAGGCGCGGCGCAGCATCGCCCGGTTGAGGTCGAGACCGACGTAATGGTGTTGCGGCGGCAAGTGCGGCAGATCGAGTCCGGTGCCGACGCCGGCCAGCAATACGCGGCCGGGTTTGTCGGGCAGGGCAGCCAGGCTGCGCTGTCGCGCCGCCTGCGTCGCCCGGGCAATCGCTGCGTCGTAGAACGGGGCGATCAGCGTATAGCTGTGCTTCAGGCTCAGTGCAGCACCCGCGGCATGGCCAGCGTGAATTCGGGAATTTCGGCGTCGAAGTGCGTGCCGTCTTCCGCCACCATCTGGTAAGTCCCCTTCATGGTGCCGACCGGCGTGTTGAGCGCCGAGCCGCTGGTGTACTGGAAGCTTTCGCCCGGCTTGAGCAGCGGTTGCTTGCCGACGACCCCGAGGCCGCGCACTTCCTGCACTTCGTCGTGGGCGTCGGTGATGATCCAGTGGCGTGAAACCAGTTGCGCCGGCACTTCGCCGATGTTCCTGATGGTGATGGTGTAGGCAAACAGGTAGCGGTTTTCCTCGGGGTCGGACTGGTCGGGAATGAATTGCGCTACGGGCTGGACTTCGATGCGGTATTTGTTGGCGTCGGGCATGGGATAATTTCGTGTCTGTTTTTGTTCAGGGAAGCATCATGTCAGTCAAAGATTACGTCATCGCGCCGAGCATTCTCTCAGCCAATTTCGCCCGGCTGGGCGAAGAGGTGGCCAACGTCATCGCCGCGGGCGCCGACTGGATTCACTTCGACGTGATGGACAATCATTATGTTCCGAATCTGACCATCGGGCCGCTGGTTTGCGAGGGCATCCGGCCGTGCACCGCAGCCCCGATCGACGTGCATCTGATGGTCAAACCGGTAGACCGCATCATCCCCGATTTTGCCAAGGCCGGGGCCAATATCATCACCTTTCATCCGGAAGCCTCCGACCACGTCGACCGCAGCTTGTCGTTGATCCGTGATGCCGGCTGCCAGGGCGGGCTGGTCTTCAACCCGGCGACGCCGCTCGATTACATGGACTACGTCCTCGGCAAGATCGACGTCATCCTGCTGATGAGCGTCAACCCCGGCTTCGGTGGTCAGAAATTCATTCCCGGCACGCTGGCCAAGGCGAAGCAGGCGCGGGCCAAGCTCGATGCCTATGAAAAGGAAAGCGGCCGCCGCATTCGTCTGGAGATCGATGGCGGCGTAAACACCGCCAACATCGCCGAAATCGCCCGCGCCGGCGTCGATGCCTTCGTCGCCGGTTCGGCCGTCTACGGGGCGGGCAAGGACAGCGACCCGCATCGCTACGATTCGATCATCGGCGCCCTGCGCTCCGAACTGGCTAAAGTCTGATGTATTTCGAATCCGTTACCTTCGACCTCGACGGCACGCTGCTCGACACCATCGCTGATCTGGCCGAAGGCTGCCGCCTGATGCTGGAAGAAGTCGGCGCGCCGCCGCGCAGTCAGGCCGAGGTGCACAGCTTCGTCGGCAAGGGTATGGCCGTTCTGGTCGAGCGTTGCCTGACGCACGAACAGCCACCTTCCGCCGAAAAGCTGCACGCGGCCATCGAATCCTTCAAACGCCACTATGCTGCGGTCAACGGGCGTTCTACCCTGATTTATCCGGGGGTGATCGAAGGCCTGCAGGCCTGGAAGGCCAGCGGCGTCAAAATGGGCGTCGTCACCAACAAGCCCGGCATGTTCACCGAAGCGCTGCTCGACCGCATGGGCCTCAGCGACTACTTCGACGTCATCGTTTCCGGCGACACCACCGCCAACAAGAAGCCGCATCCGGAACCCATCCTGCATGCCTGCCGCCTGTTCAACGTGCGCCCGGATCGCAACCTGCATATCGGCGATTCGGAAAACGACATCCATGCCGCTCATGCCGCCGGCTGCCAGGCCTACGCCGTGCCCTACGGCTACAACGAGGGCGCGCCGGTGGACAGTGCCGATTGCGATGCGCTAGTATCCGATCTGCTTGCCGCCTACCGGCAGGCGCTTACTTTCAAAGACCTCAAACATAAATGACGACTCTGCGACTCTGGAACGAATGGCAAGGTTGGCGTCGCTGGCGCCCCTGATCCCCCTTCGCGCGCCCCGGCGGCGCACCGCACCAGACCGCAATCCCCTGTCATTTTCGAGGCTTCTTCCCCATGACTGAAACCGAATTCAACGCGCTTGCCGCGCAAGGCTACAACCGTATTCCCGTCACGCTGGAAACGTTCGCCGATCTCGACACGCCGCTCTCCATCTACCTCAAGCTGACCAGCGGCGCCAACGGCAGCCACTACTCCTACCTGCTCGAATCGGTGCAGGGCGGCGAGCGCTTCGGCCGCTACTCGATCATCGGCCTCGCCGCGTCGACGCGCATCGTCGTCAATGGCCACCAGGTGCTGGTGCTGACCGGCCACCGCATCGCCGAGCGCGAGGACGACACCAATCCGCTCGATTTCATCGGCAAGTTCATGCAGCGCTTCCGGGCGCCGCCCAGTTCCGGCCTGCCGCGCTTCTGCGGCGGCCTGGTCGGCTGCTTCGGCTATGACACCGTGCGCTACGTCGAAACCAAGCTGACGCGCACCCACAAGCCGGACGACATCGGCACGCCGGACATCGGCCTGCTGCTCTCCGAAGAAATCGCCGTCGTCGACAACGTCTCCGGCAAGCTGATGCTGATCGTCTATGCCGAACCCGGCTTCCCCGGCGCCTACCAGAAGGCGCGGGCCCGCCTGAAGGAACTGCTCGGCAAGCTGCGTACGCCGGTTGTGCTGCCGAACGAACAGCCGGCCCACTCCGAAGCAGCCGTCTCCACCTTCGGCGAAGCGGCGTTCAAGCAGGCCGTGCTCAAGGCCAAGGATTACATTACCGAAGGCGACGTCATGCAGGTCGTCCTCTCGCAGCGCATGACCAAGCCTTTCCACGCCAGCCCGATGGCGCTCTACCGCACGCTGCGCAGCCTCAACCCGTCGCCCTACATGTTCTACTTCGATTTCGAGGATTTTCATGTCGTCGGCGCCTCGCCGGAGATCCTTGTCCGCCTCGAAGGCGACCGCGTCACCGTTCGTCCCATCGCCGGCACCCGCAAGCGCGGCGCCTCGCCGGAAGAGGACGCCGCGCTGGCCGCCGAACTGCTGGCCGACGAGAAGGAGCGCGCCGAGCACACCCAGTTGCTCGACCTCGGGCGCAACGACTGCGGGCGCGTCGCCCGGGTCGGCACAGTCAAGCTGACCGAGAACATGATCGTCGAGCGCTACTCGCACGTGATGCACATCGTTTCCAACGTCGAAGGCAAGCTGCAGCCGGGGCTCGATGCGCTCGACGTCCTGAAGGCCACCTTCCCGGCCGGCACCGTTTCCGGCGCGCCGAAGGTGCGGGCGATGGAAATCATCGACGAACTGGAGCCGGTCAAACGCGGCATCTACGCGGGTGCCGTCGGCTACCTCGGCTTCCATGGCGACATGGACCTGGCCATCGCCATCCGCACCGCCGTCGTCAAGGACAGGAAGCTTTACGTCCAGGCCGGTGCCGGTATCGTCGCCGATTCCGACCCGCAATCGGAATGGATCGAAACCCAGAACAAGGCCCGTGCTGTCCTGCGCGCCGCCGAACTGGCCGAACAGGGGCTGGATACGCGGATCGACTGAACCGCAACCGGAACGCCGGAAATGACAAAGCCGCCTGAAAATGGGCGGCTTTTTTGCGTCGACCGCAACCGTCGGGTGTCGGAAATCCGAGGGCTTGAATGCCGGCGATGACGGGAATCCGGCGCCGACGGCAATTATTATTTTTTAAATAAAACAAAATCAACAGCTTAGGTTTGTTCGGCAGGCCGTTTTTCCTGGCACGGCCCCTGCGTAGTAGTTGGCACCGAAGCCGATCAGCGGTTTCTTCACCAACTGGAGATGTCATGAACCGATTTGCCTTTGCCGCCGCACTCGCTACCGTCCTCAGCGCTTCTGCCGTATTGCCGGCGCAGGCACAGGAGTCGCTGACCCTCAAGAAGCTCAAGGATACGAGCAGCATCACCCTGGGCCACCGCGAATCCTCGATTCCGTTCTCCTACTACAACGACCAGCAGCAAGTCATCGGCTACTCGCAGGAACTGATGCTGAAAGCGGTTGACGGGGTCAAGGAACAGCTCAAGCTGGCCAAGCTCGACACCAAGCTGATGCCGGTCACCTCGGCCAACCGCATCACCTTGGTCCAGAACGGCACCATCGACATCGAATGCGGCTCGACCACCAATAATCTGGAGCGCCAGAAACAGGTCGGCTTCTCCACCACCATCTTCGTCATCGGCACCAAGTTGCTGACCAAGAAGGACTCCGGCATCAAGGACTTCCCCGACCTCGCCGGCAAGAACGTCGTCACCACCGCCGGCACCACCTCCGAACGCCTGCTGCGCAAGATGAACGAAGACAAGCAGATGAAGATGAACATCATCTCCGCCAAGGACCACGGCGAAGCCTTCCTGACCCTGGAAACCGGCCGTGCCGTCGCCTTCATGATGGACGACGCGCTGCTCTACGGCGAAATGGCCAAGGCCAAGAAGCCGGGCGACTGGATCGTCACCGGCACCGCCCAGTCCAAGGAAGCCTACGGCTGCATGGTCAGGAAGGACGACCCGGAATTCAAGAAGGTGATCGACGCCGCCCTGACCAAGGCGATGACCTCGGGCGACGCCGAGAAGATCTACGCCAAGTGGTTCATGAACCCGATCCCGCCCAAGGGCCTGAACCTCGCCATGCCGCTGTCGGACGAGATGAAGGCCCTCTACAAGGCGCCTAACGACAAGGCGTTCGAGTAAGCCGCAAAGCCCTGCCGCCGGCCCTTGGGGCTGGCGGCTACCTGCCCCAAGGAGACCCCCCATGCTGAACCGCTTTATTTCCCGTTGTCTGCTGATTGCAGCCGGCTTCCTGGCGACGCTGCCGGCCTTCGCCGACAAACCCAACGTCGTCATCCTCGCCACCGGCGGCACCATTGCCGGGGCCGGCGCCGAAGCCACCAACAGCGCCACCTACCAGGCGGCCAAGGTGCCGGTCGACAAGCTGATCGCTGGCGTACCCGAGTTGTCCAAGGTGGCCGCCGTGCGCGGCGAGCAGGTCTTCCAGATCGCTTCCGAGAGCTTCACCAACGAGCATCTCGTCACGCTCGGCAAGCGCGTCGCCGCGCTGGCGAAGCAGGGCGACGTCGACGGCATCGTCGTCACCCACGGCACCGATACGCTGGAAGAAACCGCCTACTTTCTCAATTTGGTAGTGCGTACCGACAAGCCTATCGTCGTCGTCGGTTCCATGCGTCCGGGTACCGCGATGTCGGCCGACGGCATGCTCAACCTGTTCAACGCGGTCAACGTCGCGGCGGCCAGGGATGCCCGCGGCAAGGGCGTGCTGGTGGCGATGAACGACGAGCTGAACAGCGGCCGTGACGTTTCCAAGATGGTCAATATCCGGACCGAAGCGTTCAAGAGCCCGTGGGGACCGCTCGGCATGGTCGTCGAGGGCAGGAACTACTGGTTCCGCCTGCCGGCCAAGCGCCACACGCTGAACTCCGAGTTCGATATCGAGAAGATCGACGTCCTGGCGCCGGTCGAGATCGCCTATGGCTACGGCAACGTGAGCGACACCGCCTACCGTGCATTCGCCGACAAGGGTGCCAAGGCGATCATTCACGCCGGGACCGGCAACGGCTCGGTGAGCAACCGCGTCGTGCCGACGCTGCGCGAACTGCGCGGCCAGGGCGTGCAGATCATCCGTTCCTCGCACGTCAATGCCGGCGGTTTCGTGCTGCGCAACGCCGAGCAGCCGGACGACCAGTACGACTGGGTCGTGGCGCATGACCTCAACCCTCAGAAGGCGCGCATCCTGGCCGCCGTCGCCCTGACCCAAACCGGCGACAGCAAGGAACTGCAGCGCATCTTCTGGGAATACTGAGCGACCCGAACCACAACAAAAGAGGGACCCATCAATGAGCTATCAATGGAACTGGGGCGTCTTCCTGCAGCCTAGCGCGAGCGGCGACGACACCTATCTGGGCTGGATGCTGGCCGGCTTCAAAATGACCATCGCGCTGTCGTTGACCGCGTGGGTGCTGGCGCTGCTGCTCGGGGCGCTGATCGGTGTGCTGCGTACGGTGCCTAACAAGGTGCTGGCCGGCTTCGCCACCGGCTACGTCGAACTTTTCCGCAATGTGCCGCTGCTGGTGCAGTTGTTCATCTGGTATTTCGTGCTGCCGGAACTCTTGCCGGAAAGCCTCGGTAATGCCTACAAGCAGTCGAACCCGATGCTGCAGCAATTCCTGGCGTCAATGGTTTGCCTGGCGTTGTTTACCAGCGCCCGGGTCGCCGAGCAGGTGCGGGCCGGCATCAACTCGCTGCCGAAAGGTCAGAAGAACGCCGGGCTGGCGCTCGGTTTCACGCTGCCGCAGACTTACCGTTTCGTGATGTTGCCGATGGCCTTCCGCCTGGTGGTGCCGCCGCTGACTTCGGAGTTCCTCAACATCTTCAAGAATTCCGCCGTCTGCTCGACCATCGGCCTGATGGAACTCGCCGCCCAGGGTCGCCAGCTGGTCGACTACACGGCGCAGCCCTACGAGTCCTTCATCGCCGTGACGCTGTCCTACATCGCGATCAACGTCGTCGTGATGACCCTGATGCACAAGTTCGAAGGTCGCATCGCCGTGCCCGGCTATATCGGAGGCAAATAACATGTACGAATTCGACTGGTCCTCCATCCCCGGCGCCTTGCCATTCCTCTGGGACGGCATGAAGGTTTCGCTGGTCATCACCGCCCAGGCGGTGCTTGTCGGCATCGTCTGGGGTACCGCGCTGGCGATGATGCGTCTGTCGTCGGTCAAGCCGCTGTCGTGGTTCGCAGCCGGCTACGTCAACCTGTTCCGCGCCGTGCCGCTGGTCATGGTGCTGCTCTGGTTCTTCCTGATCGTGCCCAGGTTCATCGAGACGCTGCTCGACTTTCCGCCCGGCACCGACCTGCGCCTGAGCTCGGCGATGATGGGCTTTGCGCTGTTCGAGTCGGCCTATTACTCGGAAATCATCCGCGCCGGTATCCAGAGCGTGCCCAAGGGGCAGGTATCCGCCGCTTCGGCGCTTGGCATGACCTACGCCCAGGGGATGCGCCTGGTCGTGCTGCCGCAGGCTTTCCGCAACATGGTGCCGCTGCTGCTGACCCAGGCCATCATCCTGTTCCAGGATACCTCGCTGGTCTATGTCTCGGCGCTGGCCGACTTCTTCGGCGCCGCCTACAAGGTTGGCGACCGTGATGGTCGACTCGTCGAAATGCTGCTTTTTGCCGGTGCCGTTTATTTCGTCATCTGCTTCTCCGCTTCGCAGCTCGTGAAGCGCCTCCAGAAAAAATACCACCCGGCCTGATGGCCCCCGCCAGGAGAAATCCCATGATCAAGATTGCAAATGTCAGCAAGCATTACGGCGACTTCAAGGTGCTCACCGATTGCACCACCCGCGTAAGCAAGGGTGAAGTCATCGTCGTCTGCGGCCCGTCCGGTTCCGGCAAATCGACGCTGATCAAGTGCGTCAATGGCCTCGAACCCTTCCAGTCCGGCGAAATCATCGTCGATGGCACCTCGGTCGGCGACCCGAAAACCAACCTGTCGAAGCTGCGTGCCCGCGTCGGCATGGTGTTCCAGAATTTCGAGCTGTTCCCGCACATGAGCATCACCGAGAACCTGGCCATCGCTCAGACCAAGGTGCTCAAGCGCGGCAAGGACGAGGCGATGGACAAGGGCCTCAAGCTGCTCGACCGCGTCGGCCTCAAGGCACATGCCCACAAGTTCCCCGGCCAGCTTTCCGGCGGCCAGCAGCAGCGCGTGGCGATCGCCCGGGCGCTGGCGATGGACCCGATCTGCATGCTGTTCGACGAGCCGACCTCGGCCCTCGACCCGGAAATGGTCAACGAGGTGCTCGACGTGATGACCGAGCTGGCGCAGGAGGGCATGACCATGATGTGCGTCACGCACGAAATGGGCTTCGCCAAGCGCGTCGCCCATCGCGTGATCTTCATGGACCAGGGACGCATCGTCGAGGACGACAAGAAGGACGTCTTCTTCAGCAACCCGCGTTCGGAGCGGGCGCAGCAGTTCCTCGCCAAGATTCTGCATCATTGATACCAAAACCATAAAAGGAGACAGCATGACTTACCGCAACGAGCACGACCTGCTGGGGGATGCCCCGGTCCCGGCCGCCGCCTACTGGGGCATCCACACCCTGCGCGCCGTCGAGAACTACCCGATCACCGGCAAAGCGATCGGCAGCTACGCCGAGCTGGTGCGCGCCCTGGCGCTGACCAAGCAGGCGGCAGCGCTGGCCAACGCCGAGCTCGGCCAGCTCGACAAGACGCGTGCCGACGCCATCGTCGCCGCCTGCCAGGAAATCGCCGGCGGCAAGCTGCACGAGGAGTTCGTCGTCGATGTCATCCAGGGCGGCGCCGGCACCTCGACCAACATGAACGCCAACGAGGTGATCGCCAACCGGGCGCTCGAACTGCTCGGCCACAAGAAGGGCGACTACGGGCATCTGCACCCGCTCAACCACGTCAACATGTCGCAGAGCACCAACGACGTCTACCCGACGGCGCTACGCGTCGCCACCTGCCTGTCGATCCGCGCCCTGCTCTCGGCGATGGCCGGGCTGCGCGAGGCTTTCGCCGCCAAGGCCGAGGAATTCAGCGACGTGCTGAAGATCGGACGCACCCAGCTGCAGGACGCCGTGCCGATGACGCTGGGCCAGGAATTCTCGACCTACGCGGTGATGCTGCATGAAGACGAACTGCGCCTCGGCGAGGCGATCGCGCTGATCCGCGAAATCAATCTCGGCGCCACCGCGATCGGCACCGGCATCAACACCGACATGC
>Ga0209507_1001286_pt1 | contig 20529 bp, 22 predicted proteins | sample AD_UKC028_MetaG_FD_184414 | JGI IMG/M metagenome (GOLD analysis project Ga0209507, IMG submission 184414) | Active sludge microbial communities of municipal wastewater-treating anaerobic digesters from USA - AD_UKC028_MetaG (SPAdes) (version 2) | ecosystem: Engineered > Bioreactor > Anaerobic >...
GCGACTGAAGGCGGCGAGGAAGTCGCTGCACGGAAGCCGCGCCTGGGCAAGCCCAAGGGCACCCTGACGGAGCTCAAACGGCAGCTGAAGCAGTACGAGGCCGAGCTGGACACCGCCCGCGAGACGTACCAGACGGCGCGCGACGAAGTGGCTGAGGTCTTGGCCGCTGCGGAGAAGGCGTTCCGGACTGCGTCCAAGGTCCCGGTGATTCAGATCGGGAAGCTGCAGGCCGAGATCCTGGCGATGAAGACCGCCACGGACTGAGTCTCAACGCAGTGCGCAAAGGAGAAAGGGGCCGCAAGGCCCCTTTTTTATGACTATGACCGAAAGAGCGATGATCGCTGCGATCCACAGCCCGTGGAAAAAGCGCCAGTCGAAGCCACATCATCAGTCGATGACCGGTGCGTCCATGACGTACGCAGGAACGCCTGATCAGTACTACGAAGGCATGTACGGCAACGCATTCTGCGAGTACAAGTTCTGCAAATTTCGGAAGCTGCCCAAATCAATCGACGTGGGTAAATTACTTACGACAAAGCAGAAAAAGTGGTTGGCCCGTGCGCACATAAACGGCGTCAAGTGTGTAGTTGGTGTCGGCTTCAAACACTCCAACAACAAGATATATCTCGTATATCTTGAATATCCTGTAGCCTGGGAGGGTAAAATCGATACTGCCGACGAATCGTGGCTTACGACCACAGAAGCAGGAGATTACATCATAGCAACCGTCGGGGTGTCACGTTGAACGGCTTGGCATTTGTACTACGCCGCTTGGCGTACTTCCTGCTCAGCATCACTGATGTGATCACTGTGCTGTTGAAGCTCTTCTTCCACTTCAAGACCAGGAGCCGCTGATGGACATGGGCCGTTTAACCGAACAGAAGTTCATCGCGTTCTACGGCCCGGTTGCACTCGCATCCATTTTCTTTGGACTGGGGAAGCTCACCCCTGACCAGTGGTTGAGCTTCTCCCAGACCTTGGCAATTACGTTCATGGGCATCAACGCGGGCCAGGCGCTCGGTGAGTACGCCATCAAGACGAAGAAGGACAGCGAGACATGACAGAGATCAACCGAATTATCATCGTAGCGCGTAGTGGTTTTGTCGAAGGATTATTCGCCGACAACCCGCACACGCTCGAAGTCCAGCTGCTTGACTACGACGACGCCACAGAAGATGAAATTGAAAGGCTCGAAGCGCAGGTCGAAGGCATGGTCGAGGTTGACATCACATGAAGACCTACACTGCTAGACCATGGAAAACAAATTTGAACGTTGAAGATATTACCTACTGCGAAGCTGGATTTCGTTACGTTTCGGTTCTAGCGCTACGCAAAGGTAAGTACCACATCGTCGCTAACGTCCAAGTTGATGAGGACGACGAAGAGCAGGCTGCGAACCTGCGCATCATCGAAGCCGCGCCTGACGCGATCGACGCACTGCGCGATATCATTGAAGCATGGGACGGCGGCGATCTTGCGACGGCGGTACGCAAAGGTGCTGCAGTGATCGAGCGCGTAGAAGGTCGTATGAAGCTTTATCGCGTTCACTACACCCGCACCATCGAGTACTACGGCGCCGAAGACATCGAGGCTGAAAGCTTGGAACAGGCAACAATGTTTTTCAACGGTGGTGGTGGCAATCAGCCTGAAAACTGGACTGACGGTACCGCTGTTTCACTCAGAGTCAACGAAATTACACAACTGGAGAAAACGCCATGAGCTACGAAACACGCGCCGTGATGGTCGTCCAAGACATTTCGGTAGGCAGAGTATTGTTCAGCGAACTGTCGAAACGCCGGATCGATTTCGAAGTCAAGTTCAACCCTGAAAAGGGTGAGACTTCGATGGGGTTCTTTGTTGAAGTCAAAGACATGAAAACGATTTTGGAAGTCACCGAAGCGATGCACGCGCACATCGAAGCGGCGGCGGAAGCGGAAAAGAACGAAGCCGCTGACGCTGACACTTCGGCCGCTGACGCTGTGCTCAACGCGCTGAAGAACGTCAAAGGCTGAGCCATGGGTACCATAACCGACTTCCTCGGCGATGTGACCGTGTTCACCTACACTCGCGCAGAAGCGATCGCTGACGGAGTGCTGGTCGAAGCGGATCCTGAGATCGTGCAAGCTGCAGGCTTTTCGATCCCGGTAGCCATGACGTCTACAGTGTACGAGACCTTCGTGACCGCGCGCAGCCACGAGAGCGAGAGCGAAAACCTCGCACGACTAGGTTGGCTGCTTCACACTGTTCGTGACGCAATCAAGTCCAGCGCCGAAGGTAACCGCGTCGATTTCCATCACATGGACTCGGATGGCAAGATGCACGAGCTTTACGCACTGCTCCATCCAGGTGACAACGGCGAACCAGTGATCACCGTCATGTTCATCGGGGAGGACTGATCTGTGCCCGTTTCAAACGATGGCATGAATGTTCGTATTGACGACGTCATAGTCGAAGCACATCTCGCCAAAGCAAGCTTTGAAACGAACGCTGGGCATGCTTGGGGTAACGGTGCAACAGGCATCGCTGGCGACGACTTACGTCGCGCGCAGATCATCGCGCACGCGATTGAGCTGCTTGAGTTTGCCAAATTCAGCAGCCAAGAGCAGCCTGTCCCACAGTTGCTGGAAATGCTGGACGAACTAGCGCAGTACGCCGAATCTTCGACATTGGAAAACGACGAGCTGCCTGACTGTGCCACCAATGCACTTGTCTTGTGCGATACCTTGATTCGCGACCCGACAGAGGACTAAATGAGCAACCCAGCTGCAGTTCTGCGTAAGCAGCCCAAGCTCGACGTCAATGGTGAGCGAGTCATCCCTGGCTGGTACATGTGGGATACCTGGAACGCGCTGGTCGAAGTGACCAAGCGCAAAGGGAGGCTTCAGATCTGCCCACCTGGCGGAGTTCACGTCGCGGTAACCGCGGCCTTGGCAGGAACACTCACACCACTCACTATCGCGCAAGAGGCGTGGGTCAAAAAGGTACAGCTTGACGCCAAAGGCTGGACCAAAGAGAACTACGCTGCAGCGCTTCGTGCACTGCTGGAGGGGACATGAAAATCGTATGCGTCATGGATGCACAAGACGGCCACGTCGATTTTTACTCGGACGATCCAAACGTAGAGATACGACTGATCACGTTGCCTATGGACGACTACGAAGGACCACTCAGCCCTGGGCTTATCAAGTGCACCGGAGTTTCACTCGACGGTGTGCTCGAAGCGTACAACGAAGTTGGGATTGACAAGGCGTTTATCGATCGGATCTTCGCGACTCCACTCACGCACACGCTGTCTGAGCCATGAACCTTCAAGAACAAGAAACACTGGCTGATGTCGCGTACAACGCTGGCTGGCTACGCGTTAAGTGCGAAGACTCACGCGAGTTGATCAACAAGCTGATCATCATCGCAGCGATGTTCAACACGCTGTACGCCGAGAGAGTGGCGAGCGGTGAATGGGCCGAAGACGACTATATGCTGCAAGTGGATATGTTCGCAGTCGAGCAGTTCGAGCTGCATGGACTGCGTGGGAACCCGCCGACCAGGTCATGGAACGACGGCGAAGTTCAGCACTGCGCCAGGCTAGTCATGGAAGGCGGCAACAGCGATGTGCCACGCGAGCACATGATGTCGTATCTGCAGATGCAGCTCGGTTGTGCGCAGCGCGAAGAAGCTGATGACGCCGTTACGGCGTTGAACGCACTAATCCTGGTGCGTCAGATCATGGACAAACTGTGAAGGAGACCGACGCATGAAGTTCTATCGTCTTGATTGGCGTGGGGACGGCGTCACGTATGTCGAATGGTACACGTCAGAAGTGCAGGCCAAGAGGGCCAACACGGGGCTGAAGAAGCTCAGACTAACGGGAGTGATCACCGCGGTCGACGTACCGACCTCGAAGGCTGAGCTTGTTGAGTGGCTCAACAAGAATGTCAGGTCGTCTCAGTAGCGTTGATTTCGTCGGTCCAGAATTCGTCGAATTCGTCGAATTCAAGCCACACTTCTACCAGCGCGCGCAAACTTGCAGGATTAGTGCCTTCTGCCGCGTAGCCAAAACATACCTTAGTTGTAGCAGAGTCCGTGAGTTCTTCGATCGGGTTTGTGCCACCGATGATTGTTTCGGTACTGTCGTAGTACATTTCGTAAAAACTCCCGCCAGTTTCAGCCCCGAAGCCAATTCCCATGGCTGCAGGATTATATCCAACGCCGCCGCCAATGCCACCGACGTAAGTTACGCGTACAGCAGTTCCGATAGGCAAAACGAGCAGGACGTAGTTTGTTGACTCAATTTGGCTTAGCACATCGAGCTCAGCATCGGAATCTATCGTACCTGGATACGAATCAGTCTCGAAGTACAACCCGACGGGGTTCACACCAGTTCCGAAATGAGCGTAGCTATAAGCCCCGGTATTCGGAAAACTGCCTGACAGGATGTTGACCCAAGCCATATTATTTAGCCCGTTATTCGGGAGAGGGGGCTACTTCGGTTGCCAACTACTTCCGCTTAAGGCCCACTGCGTACTTGAACGCAGGGCCGAGCATCTGGTGGCGTTCACGCGGGTTGGGCGGACGACCCGCGTCATCCATGAACATCTTGAGCCGACGCGCTCCGCGCTCAACTTCTGTGCCGCCGAGCGGTGCCGGCTCTGGCCGGCGCAGACCCTGGGCCATGTCGACAGCGGTGTCGACGTCGTACGCACGCTTCTTCATCTTGCCTGCCAAAGAACCCATGTCGCTCTCCTAGTTAGTCCCACCAATCTTCGTGTACTGAGCTCAGTGGCGTCGCGTCAACGAACGTCGTGCTGAGCCTGCGATCACCCTGCACCGTGTCGATGATGTTCGCCACCTGCTGGCCGGTCGGACCGATCAGCGAATTGAGCGGCGACGACCCCATCTCCGTATCCGACTTCACACCCATCAGCACCGACGCGCGCGGCGAGATCAGCCCACTGCGATCGAAGCCCTTGGCAGCATACTCCGACACACCCCACTTCTCACGCCGCGGGTCGCCCTCGCCCAAGGTCTGAATAACCTCGCGCAGCATCTCGGCGAACGCAGACACACCAATGTAAGCGAGCGCGGGCACGGCGAGTGGCGCGAAGTTGTGGTGCTTCGCCTCGTTGATCATGCGCTTCACGATCGTGTTGTAGAACGCGTACAGGTAACCGCGGTACTGGCTTACGAGCTGGAAGTTCGGATCTGAGTGCCACGACGGTTTGACCTCGCCCGCAGGACGCAGCGCCGCCTCTTCGACGAACCGCAGCAGCGCAGCCTGGGTCTTGTCGTTGATCTCGACGCGGTTCGGGTTGTTCTGATCGGCGTGGATGTCCGATGCGCTGATGCCAAGGTCGCGCAGGAACCGTTCGCTGTGCTGGTTGGACGTCTCGGGATTGGCGTGGCGCAGCAGGAACAGATGGCCCGCAGCCAATGCCGCGATGCGCGTGTACCGCGTGATGTGATCGAGCCCGTTGTACTGGAACAGCCAGCTGTTGACCTTGTGTGCCCGACTGCCGATCTCGCCGGCTCCGCCGTACATGTGTGCGATGGCTTCGTTCATCGTGTCGCGATCGATGACGCCCATCGCGTAGGCTGCGTGCGCGAGCCCGTCGGGGTCATCCAACCACATCGCACTGAGCGCCTTGCTGTACGCCTTGAACGTGTCGCGGAAGTTGCCAGTGCGCGAGTACACACCAACTGGGTCGATGAAACTCGACAGTGCGGCCAAGCCCAGCAAGCGGATGTTGTTGTACGTGCTCACGACGGCCATGTAGCCGTGGATCTTCTCTGGGTCCGTGTTGGCCCAGTCGAACCCGGTAAGCGAATCGCCGAACTTGAGCAGGCGATGGATGAACGGGTTGAGCCGGCGCTCGTGGGTGCCAAGTGCGACGTTCACGTAGTCGCGCATGAGCGCGAGATCCACGTCGGTCGCACCCTGCTCCTTGGCCTTGTTGAACAGTGACGTCAGCTTGTGGCCGTCGTCACCGAAGCGCTTGGCGAACTCTGCGCGGCGCACAGCCTGGCGGATGTACGTACCCATCGTGCGCTGCAGGCTCGGGTCCACGAACTTCGCGAACTTGTCCTTCTGCTCCTGCGTGCCGTGCTTGAACACGAACGACGACAGCTGGCCTTTCGCAGATTCGAAGTACGGACGCGTGCTGTCCTCGGCAGTGTATTCGTGCGCGCCACCTTCGGGGTTGTACACCGCGTTGGTGAACATCATCTGCGCCATCTCTTCGACCGTGGCGTCTTCCGGTGCGCGCAGCCGGCGACGCACTTCGGCCGTGGCGGCAGGAGACACGCCGATGATCTCGGCCATCAGCCCCTTGTACTCGACAGCGTCCTTGGCGACAGCCTCGAAGTCCATGCGCACCGGGTAGAAGTCCGGGCGCTTGGGGATCTCGACGCCGGAATCGACGAGGTACTTGTACATGTCGACTTCGAGCAGCGTCTTGATCTCGTCGTACGCCTTGAGCAGCGCCGGATCAGTCGGCGGCGTGTGCGTAGTCAGCGCCTTCTGCAGCGCCTCGATCTCAGGCTCCTTCATGCCGCTCACGATGTCGCTGAGCCGGTTGCTGTACTCGCCACCCTTGGCCACGCGTGCTTTGCGCATGTCCTGGTCGCCGGCTTCGCCGGGGCGCAGGTTGAACTGCGCCACCAGCTCGCGCGCGGCGGGGATGTTGAGCGAGCGGATACGGTTACCGATGTCGACGAGGAACGCGGACGCGTGCTTGGTCAGCGGACCACGCGCGAAGTTCAACGCGCGCAGCGTGGCCTTCTGGTAGGTGGTCTTGGCGTAGTCGGCACGGACGCTGTAGCCGGCCTTGGTCATCGCGCCGTTCTTGAACGCTTCGAGCGCACGCTTGGCGTAGTCGGCCGAGCTGGTGAACCCGAGAATCTTCCACGCGCGACGCTCGAAGAAGTCGCGCAGCGGGCGCGTGTCGTCACCGAGCTTGAGCTTCCCGGCATTGTACAGCGCTGCCGCGGCTTCGATGACGTTCTCAAGCTTCGTGCCGTAGGTGTCGATGTCGAAGCCCGACGCGCGCAGCTGGTTGACGACGGAGCGACGGGTCAGCTCCTTCTCCAGGATCCCGCGCGTGTCGGCGTCGAGCATCGACACCAGGCTCGCAGCCTGCGGCGTCGGCGCTGCCTGCGTCGGCTGCGCAGCCATGAGCTGGTTCACCCACTGCTGCACGCTGGGCGCAGGCGCGTACTTCGGCGCGAAGCTGTTGTACGCAGCCTTGAGTGCGCGGGCCAACGCACCGAAGAACTTCTCGACCAGCGTCTGGCCGGTCTTCTTGTCGGCCACCAGCGCGCGAGCGAGCTGGTCGGCCAGGTACTCGTGGGCCTTGAGTGCGTAGACGCGGCCCTTGGGCGTGTTCTTACCGCCCACCATCTGGCGCGCGAGCTTCGCGATCATGTGCGGCGCACGCGACGCGCGGATCGCGTTGTTGTCTTTCACGCCGCGCTGCGACTTACGCCATGCCTTGTAGTCAGCGATGATCGCCTGCTTGGTCTCGACGCTGGCGGACTTGAACTTCGTGCGCGCGACGTGGTGACCGATCTCGTGGTAGATCGTCTGGATCAGCGCGCCGCCGCGACGGGAGCCGTTGATGCTGATCGTCTTCGTGCCGGGGTAGTACCGGTTCGACTTGCTCGGATCAAACACCAACTTGATCGGGTCGACGTTGAGCAGCTTGGTGATCGTGTCGACGATCGCCTGCAGCGGCGCCAGGTTCGGCGGCTTGGGTGCGGACTTGTCGCCTTCGATCTGATCGGCGTCGGCTGCTTTCTCGGCGGCTTTGCGCGCGTTGTTAGCAGCGATTTTTTCGCGCTCTGCCTTTGCCGCTTCTTCGCCGCGCTTTGCCAGATCAGCAGCGACAGCTTTGGCTTTTTCGCCTGCCTCGTCACGCAGCCGCGCCGCGCCTTCGTGTGTCTTGAGCTTGTTCTCGCGCAGCATCTTTCTGAACGCACTCTCCTTGCGGTTGCGCTCTTCTTTAGCCGCGAGTTTAGACTCAGACCGTGCCGCGCTAGGCTTCCACACGCCGGGCGAAACTTCTGCGTACATGTTGGCGCGCAACTGCTCAGCCACAGCGCGTTCGCCTACGTTGTAGTCGCGCACGCGGTTGGCGGCGTTATCTGTGACGATCGTGGCGCCCGCCTTGATCGCTTTGTCGAGTTCGACGTTGTCGTGTGGGACGCGCGCAGCACGTGCACCTTCTGCCGACACGAACACCGTATCGCTTTGCGTGTACTGCCCCGTGTTGGCTTTGTCGCCCCAGTCTTTAGCGTAGCGATTTGTACTGGACGCAGGCGACCCGCGTCCAATGAACTTGTTCGCTTTGTCAGACTTGATCTGATCCTTGGCCGTGTACGGTCCTGCGCCTGACAGCTTGACCTTCGTCTTGTCTTCTGCATGCTCCGGCAGCGCAGCGATGCGCTTTGCATTCCTTTTTGTGTACGCGCCTTTGCGCGCCGCAGCCTTGGCTTTGACCTTCTTCGCTTCGGCAGCTTTGCGCGGGGCTTCAGCCTTGGCCAGCTCCGCAGCCACAACCTTGCTGCGTTCGAACTCCGTCATGCCGCCCTTGAAGTTGCCCGCAGCCGGTGCGCGCTCGTTGCCAGGCACGAAGCTCTTGTCACCACGTTCGATTTCAGCCTTGACCTCGCGAAGCTTCGGAAGCAGCTCGGCGCGGCGCTCAGGCGAAGTCTTGGGGTCGTTGCGCTCTTTGCGAATCGCTTCGAGCTTGGCGATCAGCGTATGGGTGCGCTCCTGCTGCAGCTTATTCAGCCGCGCCCCGTACTTTCGCATCTGTTTGCGGATCTTGGCCACTTTCGACATGGCAGCGTCGCGCGATGCGCTATCTGCATGCGCAGCAGCACGCGCAGCCTTCAGATCGCCGAGTGCGACTTTGCGCGGCCCAGGCTTCTTCGACTTAGCCGCTGCTACAGACTTAGCTTTGCGATACTCCGTGCTCAGCTCGCGCAACTTAGTTCTGATCGTCGGGATGTCGTAGCGATCGAACTGGTCATTGACCTTCCCGCTGGTCTTGACCTCGTGGTCCACTTCGACCTCGTCGATGCGACGTGGACCTTCCTTGTTCTCGCGCGCGGCGACAATAGCCACATCGCCAGCAGTCGTCGTATCGCTGTACTCAGTACGACGGTCGCCCAACTCGTTGTTGATGACCTCGAAGTCCTTGATCGCCGCGTTACGGCGCTTGTCGGCGCGCTTGCTGACGTCGGCCAAATGCTGCCGCTCGATCTTCTCGCCGGCCGTTTCTGCGGGGCCGGCGTCGCCATCGTAGCGCACCGGCATGAGCTGCTCGCGCACGCGTGCGGCTACTGCGGGGCTGAGCTTGACGACGTTACCGTCGCGGCTGGAAATAGTGATGCCAGGGGCGAGAGAAAGCGGGTTGATGTCGTACCCGTTGCTGATCAGCTCGGACATCGCAGCCAGCACAGCGCGTTCGTAAGTGCGCGGATCAGTGTCGGCGTCCGAGCGCGCAAGCTCAGAGCCAAGCATCTTGTCGACCACGGCACGCAGGTTGACCATCACGCGCTTGGTCCTGCCGTCGCTGCCCTTGACGTTGGCGGCGATCACGCTCTTGCGCGCGGTTACCGGAATGCGTTCGGGGTCGCCATCGCTGAAGTTGTAGACGTTGTTCCGCACAAAGTCGGGGCTGAGGATCGGATCCTCGCCCATCTGTTTGCGTACGTCGGACACGGTGGGCGGCAGCGTCTCGCCGGTCAGTGGATCCACGCGCGTCGAACCGCGGATCGAGTGCAGCGGTGATTTGCCGGCAGGCCCTTCCGCTTCGACGCCAGCCGCGTCTGCGACGTCGCCAACGCGTGCCGGCCCGCGCATATTCGCGCGCACGTCGTCGACCGTGCCTTCGTCAGCGATCGGTGCGATGGCGCGCATGGACGGCGAGAGCTGGTCATTGGGCGTGTCGACCACGCCTTCGCGGCCCTGCCGCACACGTGCGATCGTGCGGCGGAACTCGTGCTTGATCGCGTTGTTCTGGATGCTGTCGTAGAACGCCTGCGCCAGCGGCGCTTCGGCTTCGTCCAGCGTCTCGCCGGTCAGGAGCTTCCGCACTGCGGGGAAGGTCGCGAGCATGCCCTCGTTGACCGGCTCGCCAGCCGGGGTGGTCATGGCAGCGAGCGCAGCCGTCCACGGGTCCGCGCCGCCGACCACGCGGGCCTTGGCGTTCGCCGCCACCTCGGGCGCGCTGAACATCTTGATCGTGCCGGCGACCGGCTTCTGCATGTCGCGGGCCAGCTCGCCTTCCAGCGTGTCGGCGTCGGGCGGCGGGTCCATCCGCGTACCTGGCGGCAGACGCTTGGCCTTGGGAGCGCCAGGCGGCGGCTTGGGACCCGGCTGACCGCCGCGCAGGCCAGCAGGCCCGCCCAGCACGCCGCCCACCACAGCGCCCGCCACAGCCGCGTTGGCGTACTCCTCCAGCGCCTCGGGCGACAGCAGGCCGATGTTCTCGTTCACGAACCGGTGCGTCAGGCGCTCGCCGATGGACTGGGCCAGCTCGGTGCCACCTTCGGCACCGGCCTGGGCCGCAGCTGCTTTGGCGACCCGCGCGGGCAGACCGCCCTTGACTGCGGCCTCGGCCAGCTCCGCCCCGGCCTTCTTCATGCCGTACCGGCCGAACAGGCGCATGACCGGCACCAACTCCATCGCGCCGGTCGCCAGCGAACCCACCGCTGCAGCCCCTGCGCGGGCGCCGTAGCTCATATCGGACTTGTCGTCGAGAACCACGCGGGGTGCGATCGAACCCGTCTGCATGCCCGTACCAGCGGCCACAGCGCCGACCTTGGCACCGGTCTCGAAAGCGGTGGGGGCAGCGCGAGCAGCGGTGCCTGCAGCGGTGCGGGCCAGGCCCTGACGGGCGAGGCCGCTGGCTGCACTCGTAGCCGCCGCCCGCGCCCCGCCAGCGGCCAGGCCGGCGAGTCCACCAGTCAGGATGGACGTGCCGACGATGGCCGCGACGTTGGGCAGCTGCGACAGGCCCAGGTTCCGGGCGTAGGCGAACGCCGAGCCGATACCGGACACGTCGCTGATGGCCTGAATCTTCGGACCCTGAGCTGCCGCGCGGGCCTGGATATCGGCCGAACGCTGGATGTCGCGGCGCGAACCTTCCTCGTCGAACGGGGCGCGGACCAGGCCGCGCAGCGCGTAGCCGCTGGCCTTGATGTTCTGCACGCCCTGACGCAGGGCACGAGCCGACTCGCTGCCAGAGCCGGGACGCCGCAGCGGCGACTCGTACTCTACCGGCGCGGGTGCCGGCTCTTCCGGTTCGGCCGGCAGGATCCGAGAGCGCAGTGCGTTAGGGTCAACGAGGTTCACGCGACTTGTTCCGCATCGCGAGTTTGCGCAGCACCTCTTCTACGTCGGGGTTGCTCGTGGGCAGCTTCGACGGATCAAGTGTCCACTCTTCGTCCCAGCCCCACGAGTTCGGATCCTTGAGCGCGAGTTTATCGTCGTCATCGATCGTGATGTCGCGCAGCAGCGAAGCCTGCGAGTACGGATCGCCGTCCGTGGCGTCGTCTGCCAAGATCCTGAGCAGTCCCGAAAGCGCGTCGCGCGTCGGCGCAGACGCCTCTTCGTTGAGCAGCGCTTCGATGCCTGCATCCGATGTATTGAGCTTCGTCGTATTGATGAAATCAGTTGGGTTTGCCAGAGCCTGCTCGCGGTCGTAGCGCAGCTGCTCCTGCTTGTTCTTTTCTGCAGCCAGCCGCGCAGTGTTCGCAGCTTCTTCGGCGCGACGTTTTTCGGTGGCGTCCGCGCGTACGTTGTCCGCGTTCTGGTTGGCAACGTCGGCCTGCTGCTTGGCGATGCTGCTCATATACGTGCCGCGCTGACCAGGGGTCATCTCGGCAAGCATCTCGGCCTGCGCTTTGCCGCTGCGCTGCAGCTGCTCGTCGCGCTCAGCCAGGATCGGCGCGTTCTGGTATTCCGCGCCGCGTGCAGCTTCGGTCTGCGCTTCGTCGAAGCGCTCGCGCTGCATCGGACTCAAGTCACGCAGATCCGCTTCCGAGATCGCGGGCATGACGTCACCCTGCGAGAACTCCGGGTACGTGCGACCGGCAAGCCCTTTGGCAGGCGCGGAGCGATCGAGCTTGAACTCGAACGCGCCGTCGAGATTCTCGAACGGGCGGTTGGTGAAATACCGCGTGCCGTCCACGGTGCGGCCCTCGTAGACCGCAGCACCCAGGTCGGAGCCAGAGTAACGGCTCAGGCCGCGCGGCAGCGGACGCGTGCGGTCGTCGACGAACTGTGCCGCGGCGTCGGCGGCGCTAGGGGCGACGGACGCCGGCTTGGAGCCTTTACCGAGGCTACGCCGCTGTGGTGTGGCTGTTTCGGCATTTGCAGCATCGGGTTCTGCTTTACCGGTGAGAAAGCCTATCGCCTGCTCCGTAGGGCCACGAGCGAGCGCCTTCGCGATCGTATACGGAGCCGCGGCGTAAGTGGCCAACTCTGCGGCTCTGCGGTTAGCTTCCGCACGCGCCGCGGCGCCCTTCTCGCGGTTGGTCATTACACGCCCGAGATCGGCAGGTGAGTTTGGGTCGTTCGCCAAGCGGCCCACAGCCCGTGGCGCAAGCGGCCGAGCAGGAGGGCGCGAAGGAGGCGCGTCAGGCCCGAGCTTCTCACGTTCGCGCCGCCGCATTTCGTCTGCGAAAGACATGTCACTTGCTCCTTTTCGCCAGCGCCTTGAGCGTGGCACTGGACGGATTGATCGCGGCACGACGACGCAGATTCTGCGCCGCTTCGCGTGCTTCGCGTGCGCGGTTGGCTGTACGCCGCGGCGACAGCGAGTACTTCTTGAGCAGGGTCTCGATCATTCTGCGCTCGCGCTCACGTTGTAGCTGCAGCTGTAGCTGCTGCTGGAGCTGTCGCCGATGCTCGCGCTCACGTTGGCTGCAGACATCGCGCCAGCCGCCAGCTGCGCGAGCGTGGTGGCGACGGTCTCACGTCCGCGCATGAGGGAATTGTACACGTTGAAAAGGTTCGAGATATTGATCTCGGCGTTCTTCACTTCGATGTCTGCGATGGCCTTGTAGCGCTCCAAGCCAGCAAGGGCGCGCTGCAGCACCGCCCGGTTACGGGTGTCGACGCTGGTCGACTCGACCTGGTACGCGGTGAGCTTCTGCGCGTTGGCTGCGGACAGCGCATCGATGCGCGTGCGCTCAAGCTCCACCTGGCCGCGTGCCCCAGCCACGGTGGCGTTGTACGCAGTGGCGTTGGCTTCGAGCTTGGCAACGTCGACCCGAGCGGCGTCGAGCGAAGCGTTGTACTTCGCGGTCCATCCGGCGACCTTGGTGCCGTACACGTCGGCGCGGATGCGCCACGTTTCGAGCTTGATGCCCTCGGCGCGCACCTGTTCGGAGTACTGCTGCACCAGCGCCGTGTTGCTGTCGATCATCGCGCGCACGGCGTCGATCTCAGCACGGTACGCTTCGGCCTTGGCGCGCTGCGATTCGATCGCGGCGCGGTAGCCTTCGATCCGTGCGGTGTAAACCTGCGCGTTGACCAGCAGCGACTCCACACGGGTGCGGTAGATCTCGACATCCTGCTGGTTGAGCTGGCCGATGATCTGCTGCCCGCGCAGCTGCTCGGCGTAGACCTGGACCTTGGCGAGTTCGCCCTGCAGCCGTTCGCGGTAGACCTCGGCGTCGGTCTTGTAGAGCATCGCCTCGGCCTGGAACCGTGCGACCTTGGCGTTGTAGACAGAGATCGCCAGATCCAGCGAGAAGCGCGCAGCCTGCAGCTTACGACCCATCGCCTCGTTGTAGAGCTGCGCCCACAGGGTTTCGAGCGCGATGCCCTGTGCGACGGCGTAGCGGAACTGTTCGATCTGGATCTTCCACGCTTCGATGAACGTGTCGCGGTTGAGCTGGCTGACCTTGTTGTACGCTTCCTGGCGCACGCGTGCGACGCGCATGGCCAGGGGGCCACCGGGGTAAGCGTTCCCGCGCGAGGCCCACTCCTCTTCGGCCTCAGATACCGCGCGCTCAGCCAGTTCGATTTCGCGCTCGCGCGCACGTTCGAAAAGCGCGTTCTCGACCGCGGGCGGCAGGCCAGAGCGGCCAGCCATCATGTCGAGAATCGCCTGCCGCGTCTCGTCGATCAGCAGCTGGTCGTACGGGTCGTCGACGTAGGCGAAACCGGACTCGTCCAGTTCGCTGCCGGTGAACACCGGGCGCGACGCCGTGAACTGGATGCTGTCGAGATCGATATCCGGCACGGGCGGGAGGATGATCTCGCGCAGCATCGGAAACGGAATACCGGACACCAGGTCTTCGTACGACGGGATATCGCCAATGTCGTCGTACACGGGTGCGATCGGCATACCCGGCGTAACCGCCAGGGTCGGCGCGTCGGGGAACGTCGGCACCGGGGCGTCGGACGGAGCAATCGGCTCGTCGGCCGGCGCTGCCACTTCGCGGATCGACGTCGGGACAAAGTCTGGTACCGCACCGATGCTAGGGTTGAAGGTGATGTCGGTGAGCACCGGCGCCCGGCCGATGTCGGTCACATCGAAGCCCCAGCTGCCGTCGAGCGCGACGTCAGCAGCCAGGAGCGGGATCTGGAAAGTGGTCAGCTCTTCGAGTGCGGCGAGTGAGCCTTCGAGCGTCTGCTCTGCGCGTTCGTTGAGCAGCAGGATCTGGTCGGTGACGATGCCAGCCGACCCAGTGTTCCCGGTGTTGCAGATGAAGGCCATCTCACTTTCTCCGATGCAGTACGAACGGCCACACCGTCATGTTGCTGACGTCGAAGTCAGCGCCGTCGATATTGGCCACTTCGAACTGCCAGTACACCGACTTCAGGCCCTTGGAGATGCGGAACCGGTTATCCGACGACGCTTCGATATCCTTGGCGTTGAGCGCGTACCAGTTTTCCTTCCGCGCGCCTGCGTCGGTGGTGATTACCTTGAGCAGCAGCCTGCCGTCGGTAGTGTATCCGATGTACGCGTCGTGGACCTGTTTCTTGAGCTGCGTGCCGAAGTCGGTCAGCCCCGTGCGGATATGCGCGGAGATAAGCGCCGAATCGTCGGTGTCGCCTTCGAGCAGATACAGGCCCTCGTCGTTGGCACCGTAGTACTTCCCATCCAGCTCGGCGAACGAATTGAAGTTGTAGCCCTGGTACTGGGTCACGCCGCGCGTGCGCGTGTTCATCACGTAGCCGACGTAGTCTTCGCCGAACAGGCGCAGACGCGAAGTGAACGTCACATCCTCGTCGAGCAGCAGGTTGTACAGCACCTGGGAGGTCGGCACGTCGTCGAACTCGACGGTGTCGTCGAGCATCGCCGTGATGAACAGCCCGGACGTACCGAGGTCTGCGAACGCCACGTTGTCGAGGATCTGGACGATGTAGTCGAGGTTGCTCGCCGCGGCTTCGCTCAGCACCAGCGGGTCGTTCAACGCGTGCTCGAACACGAGCGCAGCGATGTCGCGCAGCACGAGCGAGGACGCCACCATCGTGATCGAATTGATGTGCGAAGACGCGAGCCCGGTGCACGTGAGCAGATCAGCTAGCGACGCGTAGATGCGCCAGCTGTGTCCCGGCAGATCGGTCAGCACCACGCTGTCAGCGAGCGCGACGTCAAATACGAGCGCGAGCGCGTCGCGCGCGGAGAACATTTCGCTGAGCGCGATGTTGTACACGACTGGCGCGCTGGCGGAGCCGTTGAAGCGCAGCACGTCGATCAGGACCTTCACGTGATCGCCGGTAATATCGCTGCCGAACGCGATGTCACTTTCTATCGCGTTGTAAGTAGTGCCTGCGGACATGTATGCGTAGAAATACATCTCCGTCAGGATCGAGTTCGTATAATCGATCGGCGCAGACCCGGACAGCAGTAGCGGATTAAGCTCAGCAGCCGCGTATCCGACGCCAGAGTCAAAAGCCGCGCCCACGATTGTGAGCGGGCGAAGCTGTAGATTGTTGTCGCCGCCGTAAGAAATCTCGGTGACTAAAGCGTCGATGGCCAGCGGGAGAAGCGAGATAAAACCCACACCAAGAACTGGTATTGGCAGATCAGGTCCAGACGAAACAACGAAAGGCGCGAGCTGAACGACACCGTACCAGTCGCTAGAAGCGAACCCGAGCACTTCGATCGGCTGCAGCGACAGCTCTGACGACAGCAGGCTCTCAGTCGTGATTTCTCCGAGCACCAGCACCGACTGGAATCCGTCGACATCCGACGAATCGATAGACAGCGCTCCCAGCTGCAGAACGTTGGGCGGAGGATCAACTCCGATGCTGCCGAGCGGGACGAACTGGATCATACGATTTGGTCGCCTGACGCGTAGAGGCACCCGAGGGTGAGCTGCATGCCAGAGCTAGCGCTTTCGAACTCGCCGTTCCACACCGTTGTGCCGTCAGTCACCCGGTAGTACACGCCGGACGATGCGCGCACGATACGCACATTGAGCACAGCGTCGGCGGCGCTGCCGCCCCACGCCTCCGGCGTACTGATCTGCTCGTGCTCCCACGTGCGCCAAAACGCTGCGCCCATGATGGAAAAGACGAAAATACCGTGCGCCACGCTGCTGGGCTGGGCGACCACGTACCCGACCACAGGTGCGATGCCACAGATGGCGCCGCCGATTGGACGCGGCACGTCGTACTGCAGAAGCAGATCTCCGTTCAACTCCGTGTACGACCTAGCGCCAGCATTCCACCCGAACGGATTATCTGAATCGTAGTTCGGCGGATTACCGTCGTCCGGCGGCACTTCGGGGCAGCTGATGCACCCATTAGTTGGGTTCTGCGTACACGGCCTGAAGCAGATAGTCATTACGGGCACCTCAAGGCATATTCAACCTCTATGTCCCACGCGGAACAGCACATCTGCCCGTTAGAATCCACGCAGTCGGGTATAGGGATCTGGCAGTACATGAAGATGTTAACGGCTTCCCAGTAGCAGTCCGGATTTGGAGGCGGCGGGGGCGGAGGGCCACCACCATTTCCGCCGCCTCCGCCACCTGGCCTGCCGCTAGGAATAGGCGGGGGCGGGGGCGGGCACTGCAGAGACGCAGGCGCACCCTCGCACGGAGCCGTAGGATCTACGAGCTGACTTACGTAGTCTTTGCGCAGCGCCATGGCGGTTACTGCGGCGAGCGAATCTCGAACGCACCGATAGTGTACGACGTAGTAGCAGTCAACGACGCCACGCCGAGATTGAGGTCCGCACCATACGCTGCGCACGAGCCCTGGATACGCACGAGCGTCGTACTGAGTGTGGTCGGATCTTCGGCGTAGCGCGAAATGCGGAAAAACGACTGTGTGCCGGACGCAGCTGCGACGCCACGCCAGATTTCGGCGCCTGGCTTGGGCACGGCGCCGTTGGTGGCCGTGGTCTGCAGAGTCAGCCCGATAGGATCAGCGTCGTTGGTGATGGTGAGCAGCAGCGTGTTGCCAGACAACGCTGCGTTCGCACTGGCCGGTACCGGGCCGTCGTACACAGTGATCTTGAACGTCGCAGGAGAGCCGGCCATCAACGTGTCCTGAATGGAGTTGGTGACAGCCAGCGAGTCGCGCATACCAGTAGAGAGAGTGGGCATTACAGTGCTCCGTAAACAGGTGGGATTGTGAAAAAGAACCCTTCGATGTCTACCAACGACCCGGAAGTAAGCGCGAGGGTGCTGAGCCTGAACTCAGCAGCTTCGCCGGCAGTAGCAGAAATGTCGCCGTCGATGCGTGGGTAGTCAAAACTGGCGCCGCCTGTATCCGCCGCGTTGGCGTACAACCTGTACCAGCCAGCAGTACCGGTAGCGGAGACATTCATACGCCACAGCTGCGTCGGATCGCCAACAACGTACGGGCCGGCGACTACGAACTTGAGCCCGTTGGTAGGCAGTCCTGCGGTCCACGCTCCGCCGTTCTGCGTGATGCGCGCCAACAGCGTGCCCGACGCAGCGGAGTCCGCGTACGCCGGCTGCGTGCCGGTGTAGATCGCGATCGACCCGTTGAGGAAGATGCTCGGGAACGACGCCGGCCCGAGAATGAGTTCCTTGAACTTGGTAGACACCTGCAGCATCACGCCACCTTCAGTGGTTTGTCTTGGACCCAGGCTACGTTGCCACGGGTTTCAGGTTCTATCGCGCCGACAGCCTGCGGTAGTTGCACACCACCAGTCATGTGCATATAGGCCACGTACTCGTCGCCGTCTTCGAACCCGAAATTCGGATGGCTAGGGCTACCGCCAGGAATCGGGTCCATCTGCCTCTTACTGGCCGAAGCATACACCTTGTCGTCGATGCACTGAAGCGAGACCGTCCACGGCTCGTTATCGGCGTCGAGCTGGTAATCGAGGGCGTAGGTAATGGGATAGCGCGGGAAATGTGCGCTGGGAAACAAGATCCCGACGTCGTTGAAGAAGTTGGGGAACGAAGCCTCGACACGATCGGAGTATCCGGGGGCGTAGAGCCACCCTGCAGTCGCTGCCAGCTTAGGCGCGAACGTATCTGGCCCGCACACGGTGATGCCGGCGTATCCAACATCGTTAACGTAGGCGTACGGAAACGAGCTGCCGGGGTCGCCGGGGTCCGCTTCGCCCTGGTACCGCTGATGCAGCTTCTGGTGCACGACACTGCCGTTGACCACGAGCTTGAACGACTGCGTGCTGACGCGTGACTCATACGCGTAGTCCAGGCTCTCCTGCACCCAATCGAACACGAACAGCGCGCCGTAGCGGATATCGGCAGACAGCAGCAGCCCGACGTTGTACGGAGTGATCATGTCGGCGTGGAACGTGCCGAAGTCGTGCTCGGTCGGTGGCCCAGTGTTGACAGGGTACGAACGCAGCGTGTCGAGCGTGTAGTACCGCTGGCCGATCGAGATCTGGCGAACTAAGCCGACGATCAGTGTTTCGCCGAGTGCGTCCTGCTCGGTGATAGTCACGTGGAGCATCATGAACACGAGTTCGTCGCCGCGGTAGTCAGCAGCGATGACGCTGCTGGTGTCTACCAGCGCCGTATCCGCGCATACGTTCGCAGTACCTGCGCCGTTGTAGAACGTGCGCAGCGTAGTAGCGGTGATCGCGTCTGTCGTACGACTAGGCGACGTGATCCCGTCGTCGGGAAACGTCATGTGCACGATCGTGTTGTTGGCAGGCGCGTCGGTGTAGTACGCCTCTTCTGGCGACAGCACCGTCAAATCTTCGTCGTCCGTGATCGTGACCGTCTTGTTGCACGATGCGTTGAAGAACCAAGGCGAGTAGCTGAACGCGGTCGTCCACTCGTCGAGGACTACACCGGAGCCAGCTTCGACTACACCGTCGCTGTACGCCCCGGTGCCGTTCGCCACGATGTTGAACCGCAGCAGACGCATCGTGCTGCTGCCTTCGAGCTGGTTGTAGATATCGGCGCCGCTGGTCTCGTGCATGACGATGTACAAGCGGAAGCCTGTACCGAAGCGCCGCAGCCCCGCGCCTACGACTACGCCATCGAAGTCGGTATCCGATTCCGCAGTGGCGTAGTCACTGATGTCCAGCAGCTCGCGTCCGTCACAGTAGACTTTGGGCGTGAACTGGCCGAGGTCGTAGAACCCTTCGACGCGATGATGCCAGTACCGAGTCTCGGGACCCTGCCAGCTCAGGTGGATGTTGTCGGTGCCGAACCAGTCGATGTTCCCACCGCGGCGGACGCCGTTCGGGAACTTGTCGCTGTACGTATCGGCGTCGGCGCTCGACACGCGTTCGAAGAACGGTGCGATCTCGCTGTGGAAGTATGTCGTCCACTCCGTCTGCCCGTACTCTTCGCTCGGGGGCGACAGTATGACTTCGGGGTACGACACGTCGATGTTGCCGGTAGCCTGGCAGTTCGGCGTACACACGATGCCGCGCAGTACCGGGGTGTTCGTTACCTTGATGATCTGCGCTACGCGGATCTCGATCTCGTAGACCTCGCCGGCCACCTGCACGCGAATGACCGTGCCGTCGTTGAACCGCCGTTCCTGATAGCCAGCCGAAATACCGGCTTCTGCGAGGCGTGACGCGAGATCGCCGAGGAACCGCCTGGCCACACCGTAGTACGGTGCAGCCAGACGGCGGTCCCCGATTACATTGAAGCGTACAGGGCCGTGATACCGGGCCATTAGCTCGAAGAGGCGGTAACGCGGTACTTGAGCCGCAGCTCGTCGTTGAGCTGCAGCCCGGTACGCGCAGCGGTGAACTTCGCGCAGCCGATCATCGTGCCAAGCCCTGACAACTTACCGGACGCGGAAATCAGCGCTGCGCCCCACACCTGGACGTCGGACGGAGAATCGACGCCGGCGGCGACAGTGATCAGCGCAGGGGTCGCGGTGTTCTCGATGTACTGAGAAACGACACCAGCGTCGACCCACAGCGGACGAGTGGCTTCGGAGTAGTTGTCGAACTCGCCCTGACTAGCGTTGAACGTGCCAGCAGTGAGTCCTGCGATCGGCGTCACGTTGTTGTAGAACGGGGCCACGTAGAACGTGGACAGCTGCGCGCCGGCAGACAGCCCGACGTTGAGCAGGTAAGCGAGGCCCTC
>Ga0209507_1001288_pt1 | contig 20515 bp, 12 predicted proteins | sample AD_UKC028_MetaG_FD_184414 | JGI IMG/M metagenome (GOLD analysis project Ga0209507, IMG submission 184414) | Active sludge microbial communities of municipal wastewater-treating anaerobic digesters from USA - AD_UKC028_MetaG (SPAdes) (version 2) | ecosystem: Engineered > Bioreactor > Anaerobic >...
ACGAACCTCTGACCGATCATTCCCGTGGCGCCTAGTACCGCCACCTGCACTTTCTTCATTGCTTCACCTCGAAATACTTGCGACCTTCATGCATCAGCCTGATCATGTGCGACCGGTCCTCGTCGGATCCGGCCCGCTGGACCTCGCGCAGGGCGTCGATCAGCTTGTCCAGCATCTCGCTGTTGTGCGGGTTCAGATGCTGGATCTCGTAGTAAAGGTTTGGGCTTTCTCGCGCGACACTTCCGCTGGTGTTCATCTGCCTCTCGAAGGTGGTGGAGGAGACCTCCCTCAGCTCCTGATGACTGAAGCCGCTCTCCTTCAACGCTCCGAAGAACGCCAGGTTCAAGGCGTGGCTCATGCCCAGCACGACCGAGATAATCTTGTCGTGGTCCTCCACCGGCATCTCGATGACGTTGGCCCCGGTGCCGTTCAGCAGGGGCATGAACTTGTTCACCGCGATATCGGAACCGCAGTTGCAAACGATGAGGTTGCGCGCGAATATGAACGAGGCGCTAGGTCCGAACATGGGGTGGATGGAGCAAACCAGCAACCCTTGCTCAGCGCCCTCCTTGAGCACGTCCACGATGGGCGATTTGACGGAGGCGATGTCGAATATGAGCCCTTTGGGCCGGAGCTTGAATATCTTGCGCAGCATGTCCGCGGTCGCCGATATGTGCGATGAGACGGCGATGACGTCCGCCTCCTTGACGCCCTCTTCCAGATTGACGTTCTGGAACTCTCCGCCTGGCATATCGTCAAAGACCTTGACCCCGTGTCCCCGGGAGGCGAAGAAGCGGCATAGCCACTGCCCCATCGCCCCGCCGCCTCCGACCACCAGCACCTTGCGTGGCTTCATCGGGCGCGGAAGCCGGGCCTGGGCCTCCACCGACTCCCGGACCAGCAGCGCGGACAGTTCCACCGCCGCCGCGTCGCTGATGCCCACCTCCTTGGCCCTTGCCAAGTACCGGTTCCGCACCTGTTCCTCCACCCGCATGTCGCGCACCGGCATGGCCTTGTCCACCTTGTGGTGGCCCATGTCCACGGCGATGCTCATGCGCTTCTTTATCAGGTCCAGGATCTCGTTGTCGATCTCCTCGATCTTCCATCGGATGCCTTCCACGGAATCAGTCAACCGTACCACCTCTCATGCTCAGGTCCGCCAGCACCAGCGCGGCGGCCGCTTCCACCACCGGGACAGCCCGGGGCGCGATGCACGGGTCATGCCGTCCCTCTATCTTAAGATCGGTCTGCCTGCCGCTCTTCACGTCCAGCGAGCGCTGCCCTTTGGCGATGGACGCCGTGGGCTTGATGGCCACCCGGAAGACGATAGGCATTCCGTTGGTTATCCCTCCGAGAATTCCACCGGCGTCGTTCTTGGCGGTGCGCACCTTTCCGTCGACCAGGACGAAAGGGTCGTTGTGCTGCGAGCCGCGCATCCCGGCGGCGGCGAACCCCGCCCCGAACTCTATGCCCTTGACGCCCGGAACGGCGAACATCATTTTGGAGAGCTCTCCTTCCACGGTATCGAAGAACGGCTCCCCCAGTCCGATCGGGATGCCGTCCACGACGCACTCCACCACGCCACCGACGCTGTCGCCGTCGTCCTTGGCGGCCAATATCTCGGATCGCATGGCCTCGGCCAAAGCGTCGGTCGCCGCTCGAACCTCGTTCGATCGCGACAGCACGCCGGAGGTGACGTCCCTCTCCTCTCCGTCCCGGACATTCCCTATCTGCCGCACGAAGGCGGAGACGCGTATCCCGCGCTCCTCCAGCAGCATCTTGGCTATGGCTCCCGCAGCAACAATGGCCACGGTCATCCGGCCGGAGAACTGGCCGCCCCCACGCAGGTCCACGCATTCGGAGTACTTGGAGCGGGCGGTGAGATCTGCGTGTCCCGGGCGGGGAACGCTCTTGAACTTGTCGTACTTCTTGGAGTCGGTGTCCCGGTTCATGATCATCAGGGTGATCGGTCCTCCGGTGCTCCTCCCCTCGACGATGCCGGAGACGACCTCGACCTTGTCCTCTTCCTGCCTCGGCGTCCCGATGTCCGCCCTCGGCCGGCGGAGGTCCACCTCGCTCTGGATCCGACCGACGTCTATCATCATTCCGGGTGGGACCCCGTCCAGCACGGCGCCGACGCATGGTCCGTGGCTCGCTCCGAACAATGTCAGACGTAACTCGCTGCCGATGGTGTTCAAGGTATCATCTCCATCTTTGCGCCCAAGGTGATCATATCGCTCACGAAATCCGGGTATGAGATGCGGTGGCAATCGCCATCGCCTATTATCGTCTCACCGCTGGCGTTTAACGCCGCCACGGCCGCGGCCATCAGTATGCGGTGGTCGTTGAACGAGTTGACGAGCGTTCCATGAAGCGGTCTGCCGCCACGGATCACGCAGCCGTCCTCCTTCTCGACGATATCCGCACCCATGTCCTTCAGGAACAGGGTGGTGGCCGAGATCCGGTCGCTCTCCTTCAGGCGGACGTGGGAGGCGTTGTAGATACGGCTCTCGCCCTGGGCGAAGGCGCACATCACCGCGGCCATCGGGAACAGGTCCGGGGCGTCGCCCAGATCTATGTCGGTGGCGTTCAGCTCCGCTGAGGAACAGGTTATGGCGTCGCCGTTCCATTCCACCTTCGCTCCCAATGAGCTCAGGATGTCCAGGAAGGCCCGGTCGCCCTGGGCGTCCTTGGGGTCCAGGTTCCGGACGGTGACCTTTCCGGTCAGGGCTCCGGCGGCCAGCGGAAACGCCGCCGAGGAGAAATCCCCGGGTACGGTGTAATTCTGAGGAAGGTAGCGCTGACCGCCTCGCACCAGGAACCCCTGCTCGGTGGTTCGGCAGTCAGCACCGAAGCGGACCATCATTTCCATGGTGATGTCCACGTAGGGCTTGGATTTCAAAGGGGTGGTGAGAACGATCTCGGTGTCAACGTCCTTGACGGCCGAAGAAATCAGCAAAGAGGAAATGAACTGGGAGCTGACGTCGCCGCGTATCTCCGTCCTCTTCCCGAGGTTCGGTCCTCTGACCATGAGGGGGGCCAAGCCGTTGCCGCGGGTGCTCTCGCAGCGCACCCCCATCATTCCCAGGGCGTCGATCAGGGGCTGCATCGGGCGCCGCCTGATGCTGTCATCCCCAGTAAGGGTGGTCGCACAAGGAAGTAACGAGGCCACCCCGGCCATCAGCCGTATCGTGGTGCCGGAGTTCTTGACATCGATGACATCATCTGGACATCTGAGATGTCCACCGGTGATGTGCAACGCGCCGTTCCTTGCCACCTTTCCGCCGAAGGCCGTCACCGCGTCCAAAGTGGCCAAGGTGTCCTCGCCCAGCAACGGCCGGCGCAGAACGCTCTCGCCATCCGCCAGCAACGCCAGCGTCATCGCCCGATGGGTGTAGCTCTTGGACGGGGACGACAGAACGACGCCCTCGGCATTGGACGGGACGATCCTCAGACGCATGCTCACACCCCCTGGTAGACCTTGGCGACGAGCGCATCCTTTCCCAGGGCCTCGGCGACCGTCCTCTCCGTTCCTGCATCGACGAAGGAGGCCACGGCCGGTCCGGTCCCGGAGATGCCTGAGGCGATGGCCCCGGCTCGAAGCGCTTTTATCGAAAGTTCCTGGTCCAGACCCAGCGCCGCTCCGTATATCAGCGAGTTCAGGGTCATGGCCTTGGCGTATTCGCCGTTCCAGGCCAGGCGGAACGCTTCTTCCGCCAATGGGCGGTAGAGGGCCATGCGCTCCTTCGGCAGGTCCGACTTGCGTATCATTCGTTCCGGAACGGCTATGACCACTCGGTCGCAGAGGTCGAAGCGCTCGCGGCGGAGCAGCGTCCGGGCGTGATTGTCTGTGAACACCACACCGCCCAGCAGCGAGGCGGCCGCGTCGTCTAGGGCCCCGGTCACCGAAACGCCGGCGCCTATGGACACCTCGGCGTTCATCCTCAGGATGTCAATGGCCGGTATCTCCTCCTTGAGGGCGTCCAACGTAGCCAGTATCACGGCGTTCGCCGCGGCGCTGCTGCTCTTCAATCCCCTGGACACCGGGATTTGAGAACCGGTTCTCACGATGGCCCTCTTTCTTAATGAGAAGCGGTCCAGTACCGCCTGAACGCACTGATTGACGAGATCGGTAGGCTCATCTGAAAGACCGTCGAGGTGTACCTCTACCCCTTCCCCAGGTAATAACGCCACTTCCGCCCAGGTGCGCAGGTCCACACCGACCGCGCAGCCCTTCCCGGCGGCGATGGCGTTGACGATGGTGACGGCGCCCCTGGCCTCTCCCCGGCCCTTCAAGGCAGCGCCTCCCGGAAGGCCCTCTCCATGACATCGTGCTCCACGGCCTTTCCGGTCCACATCTCGAAGGAGGCCAGGGCCTGGTAGATCAGCATGTCCTTGCCATTGACCGCTATGGCGTTCTTGCGCGACGCCTCCGCCAGAAGCGGCGTCACCGGCGGGTTGTAGACGGTGTCCATCACGAACTGCCCCTCGTGGAGCACGTGCGGGGATATGGACATCTCCTGCGGGAAGCCCTTCATGCCCAGGGGGGTGCAGTTCACGACGATGTCGTACTGCTTCTCTTCGGCCACCTTATTGGTCAAGGCGTTCGCTCCGAACAGCTTGGCCAGCGATTCCGCCTTTCCCATGGTGCGGTTGGTGAGGTCCACGTCCGCTCCTTTGGAGACCAGGAAAGAGAGCACGGAACGGGAGGCGCCCCCGGCGCCCAGGACCAGGGCGGTCTTCCCTTTCACGTCCACATTGTGGCGCTCGAACGTTCTTTCCACCCCGATGACATCGGTGTTCCTGCCGACCAACGAACCTTCCTCGTTGACCACGGTGTTCACCGCGCCGATGCGCTCGGCCACCGGGTCGACGCGGTCCAGCAGCGGAATTATCGACTCCTTGTGAGGAATGGTGACGTTGAAGCCCTTTATTCCCAGGGCGCTCACCACCTCCAGGAAGTCCTCCAGCTCGTCGACCATGGTCACCCATTTCAGGTATATTCCTCGTACGGCGGCCGAACGGAAGGCGGCGTTGTGCATCACTGGGGACAAGGTATGATCGAGCGGATAGCCGACTATACCGGTGACGATCGGCTCCTTGCCCAGCCACTTGGCCGTTTCCAGATCGATCTGGCCGGGGGCGGTCTCCTTTCCCGGGGAGACGGAAGCGTACGATAGGACGGAGCCCATCTGGTGCGACAGGACCCTGGTGACCGTCCCCATCTCGCCCATTCCGATGACGGTGTATCGCTCCCGACTCATGGAGAACCAGTGTGTCGCCTCCACCAGCTGGGCCAGGTCGCGCATTGTCCGCACGGTGAACGCCGCCTTGGCCATGTCCGAGCGGGCCGAGCACTCCACCAGCGATTCGATGATCTTCGCTACGTTCGGGGTCTTCTTGTTATCGTGATAGGAGACGATGACCTTGGATGGTCTCAGCAGATGGGCGCGGTTGACCAGCGGATGGCCTAGTTCCAGATCGATATCGAAGCCGGCGCGGGCGGCACGCCACAGGAACTCCCACTTCTTCTCGTTCGTACCCTCCCACTCGCCGCCCTGCTCCCTTTCTCGTAGAGTGGCGATCCGTCGCACATTCAGTTCCTGAAAGGGCGTCAGATCGTCCGGCAACAGGGGCATGTGATCGAAGCGGAACTCCAGGCATTCGGCGCCTCGAGCTATCGCTTCCTTCGCCACCGCGATTGACGAGGCCGCGTCCGCCTCCGAAATTGCCGCGCAGGTCCTGGTCATCTCTCCACTACGCTCTCCTTAACCGCATGACCGAAGTGCCTTCCGCCCTTTTCCAGACGAACCAGCACCTTGTCTCCTTCCTTGAGATCGGAAATCGAGATGGAGCCGTCCCTGGTGCACAGGCGGATGGTCTCCGCGTTCTGCAGGATGGTGGTGTACGTGACATCGTCAGCCTCCGCCTCCAGCAGCAATAACGGACGGACCTCCACCTTGGCCCGGCCGACCACCACCGGTCTCGTTCTGCCTTGGGAATCAACGGCCAGAAGCTCCGTTCCTCCCTTCACCTCCGACAGGTATTTCGTTCGACCGTCCGAGCCGAGGACGTAAGCGTGCACCGCACCGGCGTTTACCCGGAACGGGCGCGAGGAAACGTAATGGGAGTCCATGGACTCGCTCTGCACCAGGAACAGGCAGGCGGATTGTGAGCCGACCAGCATCCCTTCTCCGATGGCGAGCAAGGAGCAGGTGTCCACGCAGACCCGGTCGCCGACGCTCACCGGCCTCACCGCTTTCACGGTCGCTTCCACAAGTTCCACGGAGGCCACGTCCGATCGGGCCAGTGATAAGAACTGGGCCAGCTTGGACGGGTCGCTCAAGGTTATCGCCAGGCCGTCCACGCCGGTCTCGAGGGTGGTGGCGAAAAGCTTCGCTTCCTCGACGGATGAGCAGGAGGCGATTACCTTGGTGCTGGTCCCCTGAAATTCGGCTATTAAGTTCTCTAACGGAATGACTTTCCAATCATGCGATTCGACCAGCACGAACTCTTGCTTCCCCTTGAAGCGGGACGCCTTCTCGGCGTCCTTGTGATCGCGTATCGTCAGGACCACCCCGATCTGCTTTCCATCGGCGAAGAGATCCTCTCCCTTGCGGACGATGGGATAGTAGCGCCCGACCTTCTGCAGGGCGGAATCCTCTTCTCGGAGCACTATGTCCGCGTAGCCAGCTTCCAAGGCGGAGGTCACCATGCGCTTCCTTTCGGCGGATGACGTGAGGTGATCGGTCCTCACCCAGATTATTTTGCCCTTTCCGGACATACCCTCACTTCAGGAGCTGCATGGCCTCTTCTACTTCCATGTCCTCGAGCACGATGCCGCTGACGGCCTTGGTGATCCCGATCACGTTGCGGTGCTGGAATATGTTGCGACCGATGGAAACGCCCTTTCCTCCGGCGTCTATCGAGTCCCGCACCATCTGCAGCAGCTTCTCGTCGGAATCCATCTTCGGGCCGCCGGCGATGACCACTGGGGCCTGCGCTCCCCGGACGACCTCACGGAAGGTGTCGATGTCGCCGGTGTAGCTGGTCTTGATGATGTCAGCGCCTAGTTCCGCGCCCACCCGGGCGCAGACCTTTATGGCCTCTGGATCGTAGGCGTCCTTCATATCCTTGCCTCTGGGATATATCATCACCATCAGTGGCATGCCCCACTCGTTGCAGATGCGGGATATGTTCCCGAAATCCTCCAGCATCTCGTTCTCGTAATCGTTGCCGATGTTGACGTGTATGGACACCGCGTCCGCTCCGATCTTCAGCGCCTCCTCGACCGTGGTCACCAGGATCTTCTGGTCGGTGCGCTTGCTGAACTTGGTGCTGGCCGAGAGGTGCACGATCAAACCGATGTCGCGCCCAAATGACCGATGGCTGTACGGGATTATCCCCTTGTGCAGCACTATCGCGGTGGCGCCTCCCTGCGCCACCTTGTCTATGGTCGACCTCATGTCAACTAATCCTTCGATGGGGCCGTTGGTGATACCGTGGTCCATGGGGACGATGACCGCCCGCCCGGTGCCCCGGTCCATTATTCGCTCCATCCTTACGCTCTTGCCTAGCACTTTTTCACCTTCCTGCCGTGTCAGTTAATAGCACGCATATAAGTGTTGCGTTCCATAACGATATGAAGGCCATCAGATATAAATCACTGGTCGATAACGGCTTCTGCTCGACTCAGAGGTCTTTCCTGGAGACTCAGGCTCAGAACATGACCGGGATGACCAGCCGGTCCTGCCATCTCATTGGCAAGAGGCCCGGGGAAGGGTGCGATGATCACCTTTGGTTTATGATCGAGAAGGCCCAGGCGTCATCGATGGTCTGGAAAGACGGTCGCGAACCGGTATCGAACATCGGGCCGAATTCCTTCTCAATGTCCAAGTACACTTCAGGGGAGAAGGCCAAGAACCTCGCATCGCCATCTTCATCGAAGATGATGAACCGCTCCCCCTCCTCTGAGATGAAGTACATCTCCGAGAACTTAAAACCGGGGTCCGTATCAAACAGGTTCTCAAAAACCCGCCACTTGTAAAGCTCCATCACCCGGTCATCCTTGCCCGAATCGAATATCATCACCTTCTCGCGCAGTCTGTTAACCGTCGCCACCCGGCGCGTGACATAAGCTTCCATGATCTCGGCTGGAAAGGAGGGCATGTCATTCTCTGCCAGGTCCCCGCCGTCCCCATCGGTCTGATGGGGCATCAGGTAGATGAGCAGATTCCTGTCCATGTCATGGTACAGGCAGGGGTGGTCGATGTCGCCGGTGAACGAACACGCAGGGCACTGGTGCTCGAAAATGTTACCATCCAGAACCATCTGCTTGACATCGGGGTCCAGGGTGACATTTACCGATTCCCATACGGTGACCTGGTTCTCGGCCCCGCATCTGGGGCAATTGAGGCTGTACACGCTCGTTTTGGACATTTTGGATATTCAATTAAATATAAAAATTAGTTAAAATAACTATGGTCCTGATCGCGAATATCGAGAATACGCCCCTTAATATCCGATTATAGACACATTTGGTCATCATTGTCCTTCCTTGTCAATCATTAAATCCTTCCATCGCATGGCACGATCGATGTGGAAATCCCTCTCCAAGCATTTCGGCAAGTATCCGTCCCAGGCCAAGGTGGCCAAGCTTCTTTTGGTCCACGGTCTCAAGGTCCATGAGGGCCGGGTGTACTGCGGGGACGTGGAGATCGCCGACATGGCCTTGGGTCGGGCCGCGGGCGTGGACCGCCGCATAGTGCGCTCGGCCATCGACACCATCCAGGAGAGCCCGGAGCTGAGCGCCGTGTACTCTCGCCTGATGACCACCGCCCTCCTCACGGACGTCGCGCCGGTCATGGGCTGGACGGCTCTGGAGATAATTCCCACCGACGCGGCGACGCCTGGAATAGTGGCGGAAGTGACCGGTCTGATCGCCCGGGAAGGGATATCCGTGCGGCAGACGGTGGTCAGCGACCCCGACCTGTCGCCAGATCCGCGCCTCTTCATCATCACCGCCGGTGCCGTTCCCCCGGAACTGCTGCCTCAGATACGCGCCTGCAAGGGCGTCCGTTCCGTCGTCATCCACTGATACCATGCCCGAGCAGCATCGTCTGGCGTACCCGGCGCTTTTCGTTGCCATCCTGGCCGTCTCGTTCGCCTCCATCTTCGTGCGCTGGAGCGATTCCGATCCGCTGGTCATCGCCGGCTACCGCATGCTGTTCGCCTCGCTCATTCTCGCACCGTTCGCCTTCCACGAGCGCAAGGACGCCGTGCCGATGGACCGCCGGACGGTCGGTTCCGTCGTTCTGACCGGCATTGTTCTGGCCGTTCACTTCTTCGCATTCATTTCCTCCCTGCGTTACACGTCCGTAGCGTCCAGCACGCTTCTTGTGAACTTCCATCCCCTGATCGTCGGCGCCGCTTCCGTCCTGATCATCAAGGAATCCTCGAAGAGGACCGTGATCGGCGTGACCATCGGCTTCGTCGGCGTGGCGGTCATCGCGCTAACGGGATTAGGGACCGGAGAGTCTTTCGGGAACGCTCTTGCTCTATTAGGCGGCGTGATGGCCGCGCTGTACATACTGGCCGGCAGGATGCTTCGCAAGACGTTAGGTATATTCACCTATGCTTTCTCCGTGTACCTGACGGCGGCGGCGGTGCTCCTGGCGTCCGCGGCGATCAACGGCGTATCGCTGTGGCCGTACCCGACCGGGGAGCTGCTGATATTTTTGGCGTTGGCGGTCGTTTGCACGATATTTGGCCACACCGTCTACAACTGGTCCCTGAGGTACCTTCCGGCGCCGGTCATCAGCACCTCATTGCTAGGAGAGCCGATATTGGCCAGCTTGCTAGCACTGGTGCTTCTAGGAGAGGTTCCGATCTGGACCGTGGTTCTGGCAGCGCCTTTGATCCTGATCGGGGTGGGTCTCACGGCGATGGACCGAAAGCAGTGAGAAGTTAGCATGATCGATCGAATTCCAGACGTTACGCTTAAGGCAGCGCCATAGATTCCATCGACCGCAAGGGAAATTAAAAGCGCACATATTCTCCACCAAGGGTGCTTTCCAAGTCAGCTGCTTAAATGATTGTAAAGTATAATTGTACAGAAAGCCTATTAAACAGTAAATCATACTTTACAGTGATGTTGACCAAGGAAGAACTGATCTCAGGTTACATCATTGATTCCATAGGCAGGGCCGAAGACCGATTGGGGCAAAAGGTCTTCGAGCGCTCCGGAGAACGGCTGGAGCAAAGGGACGATCTGGTCCGAATATTCTCGCTCATTGACAACTTCCGGTCCGGAAGGCGACAGGTGAGATGGCTGGTTCTGCCCGGTCTCCGGGGAGTGGGAAAGACCACGATGCTGGCCCAGACGTTCGATCGTCTCAAGGCGATGGGCGTACCGATGGAAGACATGCTATATCTCAGCCTGGACGATCTTCAGCTCAGGCTTGGCGCTTCCTTGAACGATGCGCTTACCGCATACGAAGGGATCATCGGCACGGCCTTCGAGTCTCTTAGAAAGGATGTGTACATATTCATCGACGAGGCGCATTTCGATCCCTCTTGGCCATTGGCCATCAAGAGCCTCCACGACCGGACGGAGAACGTTTTCGTCATGGTCACTGGTTCTTCAGCCCTTGCTCTCAGCGGCAATGCGGACACCGCCCGGAGGGCTTTAGAGATGAACGTTCTTCCTCTCTCTTATCGGGAGTTCCTCAGGTTGGAGAGGATGGCGGACCTTTCGAGGGACCTATCCCGCAAACTTGGTCATCTGCTCTATTCTTCAATGGGCTATGAGGCATTGAAGAAAGGATTGCTCGAGATCGAGGTCTCTCTATCGGCGGCGGCCATCAACATAGAACCATATTCTCTGGAAAGGTACCTGCGGAAAGGTTCTTTGCCGTACGTTCTCGGGATAGATGACGAGACCACCGCCATGTCCCTGATCTCTTCCACCATCGACCGGGTACTGGAACGGGACCTATTGGCCCAACGCCAGGTGGACCGTCCGACGTTGATCAAAGCGTCCAACCTCCTTAGCTACCTGGCGTTCGGGGACCGGCTCAGTCAGCAATCCCTCTCTACCAACCTGGGCATCAACCGCGTGACGCTGTCATCGATCCTGGAAGGTTTGGAGAAGGCGGACGTCATCCATCGGGTAATGCCGTTCGGACCGGAGTCCACCCGTCTGAGGCGAACTCCGCTCTATCGATTCACATCCCCGGCCATGCGTGCGGCGGTGCTTGCCCAGCTGGGTCGTTTGGGAAGCGACAATGCCGACTTTGGACTCCTTTTCGAGGACGCGACCGTCCTGGCCATGCGCAAGGCCTCGTTGGACGGTAACTTGCGTCGTTTCGATTTCGATCCGAGGACGGCAGGCGCAGATTTCGTAATAACCAGAGGGGACGGTTCCAGGGTGGCTCTGGAGGTGGGATTCGGAAGAAAGGGAACCAAGCAGGCCTTTTCGACCATGGGCGATGTAGGGGCGATCTACGGGGTATCTGTCGGAAAAGGCGCCCTCAGGTTCAACGACGAGGAAAGGGTGGCCATGGTCCCCAGGGAATGGCTGCTGCTTTCTTGCTGATGCCACGGACCGTCCGGTCAAAGATGAAAAAAAGATGGAAAGGGGTTTGGCCTACTTCTTGCGGAGCACCAGAACTACAGCGACCACCGCAACCAGCAGACCGATGGCGCCCAGTGCCAGAGCGATGGTCGGAAGCGGTCCGATCTCGGCCTCGCCAGCGATTATCGCCAGTGGAACCCCGGAAACCGCCGCGTCGGGGAGCGGTCCCTCTCCGGCGGCGTTCACCGCTGTGACCCAGTAGTCGTACTCCACACCGGCCTCCACCGACCCGTCCACGAAGGTGTCCGTTCCCGCCGGCACCGTCGCTATGAGCTGCCGGTCGTCGGTCTCCCCGCGCCGGTAGACATTGTACTCGGTGACGGCCGAGCTGCCCTGGTCCGGCACGGACCAGCTCAAGGTGATCCGTCCCTGCCCTTCCTCCACGTCGACGTCCACCTCGCCGGGCACGGCCAGAACGATCAGGGACGCGCTGAGCATCCTGGACGGTTCGCTCTCCCCCCACTGGTTCAGGGCGGAGACCCAATAGTAGTACGTCGTACCGTACACCACCGCTCCGTCCACGTAGGTGGTCGTGCCGGCCGGTACGGACACCAGCAGCTGCGCCGCTAACGGACTGGTGCCGCGATAGACGTTGTAGCCGGTTATCGGCCCGTCGCCCGTGTCGCTCGGCACGTTCCAGAGCAGCGCTATGCTGGAGTTCCCGCCGGTGGCCGAACTTAGGTAAGGTTCGGCGGGGACATCGACGTCCGGCGTGGTCTGGTTGGATATGCGCAGCACCATGATATTGGACGGCGCACCCTCGCCAAAGGCGTTGAGGGCGGTCACCATATAGGTATAGTTGACGCCCGCCAGCGCGGTGGTGTCAATGTAGTTCGTCCCAGCCAGCGAAGCGAGCAGTACCGTCGTTCCGGTACCGGGCGTGCGGTACAGCCGGTAACCGATGATGACCGAACCGCCGTTCTCCGGAACGGACCAGCCCAGGGTGATGCGGTCCACCGCCACATGTCCGTTGAGCGTTGGCGCCTCGGGTACCTTACCCGGCGTGGCGACGACGGATGCGTTCTCCCCGTCCGAGCTCCCGATGAAGCACTGCACCCGGAAGGTGTAGGTCACTCCATTCACCAGCCCGGTGACGGTGTATGTCGATCCCGACTGGACCGTCAATAAGGAGAAATTACCGCCGTCACTGCGGAACACGCGGAAGCCCTCGACCCCGAAGGAGGTCATGGGGTCCCAGGTCAGCGTCACCGACCCGTTGCCGACCGCAGCCATCAGATAGGCCGGGGCCGGCAGTCCCTCCACAACGATCTCCGCCGGGGTGACGTTGACCCGAACGGACTCGGGACCGGCGCCCCAGGCGTTCATGGCCACCACCCAGTAGATATGCGTCAGTCCGTCGACCAGGTCGTGGTCCGCGAAGATGAGCGAGTTCACCATGGCCAGCATGATGACCGTCCCGTTCAGTTCCCGGAACACCCGATAGCCGAGCACGGCCGATCCGCCGTCGTCCGCGGGGGCCAGCCAGTTCAGGGTGACCAGTCCCTCGCCCTCGATCAGGGTCAGCTCCTGGACCGCCCCGGGAACGCTTCCTGGAGTGGCCAGCACGGTCGTGGAGTTGACGCTGTCCCCGCCGTCGTTATAGGCCGTCAGATGATAGGAGTAAGCTGCTCCGTTGATCACCGCGCTATCAGCGTATCCCGTTCCGGATACAGTGTCCAGAAGGACGTACCCGATCCCGTTGTCCCTGAATATATGATAGCCCACCGCTCCCTCGGAAGCGGTCCAGCTCAGGGTGACCAGGGAATCGCCCGCTATGGCCTGCAGTCCCACGGGTGCTTCAGGGGGAAGGATGATGCCCAGGGTGGCCAGGAAAGTTTCGCTCAGGTTACCGATCCCATATTCGTTGGAGGAGCGCAGCGCGTAATACGTCCCGACCGTCCCGGTCACATCCAGATATTCCCTCAGGTCGCCGTCGATCACCGCGATCAGTAGCAGCCCGTCGGGCGCCGCCCCGCGGTACACCAGGAACTGGTCCGGAACGGTGGAGCTCTCCGGTACATGCCAGATGATCAGCACTCCATCATCCCCCTGCACCGCGGAATCGATAATCGGCGCCTCCGGGGACACCAGGGGCAGGGTTATCGTCGCCTCGTTGGAAGTCATACCCTCGCCTTTCAGGGTGACCGCGGCGACCCGATAGAGATAATCTATCCCCGGCGCGGCCGTGGCGTCCAGATAGGTGAGCGATGACGAGCCCGTATGGCCGATGTAAACGTAACCGGAACCGCCGTCGCGATAGACCTTGTAGTCGATCACGGCCGAACCGCCGTCGTCCGCCGGGGCGGTCCAGTTCAGAAGGACCTTACCGGCCGAGTTCGCTGCCGCCAGGCCGCTTGGCGCCAGCGGTAGCCCGGGCACGGTCTGGACCATTTCGGAGTAAGGTCCCTCGCCCGCCTTGTTCACCGCGGTGACCCGGTATTTGTATAGGGTTCCGTCATCTACCGTCGCGTCCTGATAGGCCAAGGCCGCCACCGAGGCGATCACCGTCCAAGAGCTGTTGATGTCCCAGCGGTAGACGCGGTAAAGGCTTGGTGCGTCCCCTCCGTTCTCCGCCGGAATCTGCCAGCTGAGGGACACCATCCCCTGTCCGGGGACCGCCGTCAGCATTCCAGGGGCACCGGGCACTGTCGCCGGCGTCTGGTACACCGACGAGGACCAGTTCCCGTCTCCCGCCGCGTTGATCGCCCTGACCTTTATCTCATAGATTTCCCCGTTGAGGAGCCCGGTCACCAGATAGGAGCGGTCGCCCGCTTCCGGGTATTTGTAGCTGTCCACGCCCTCGTGGAGCAGCATTATCACGTAACCGGTGATGGGCGTTCCGCCATCATCGGCCGGGGCGTCCCAGGTCACGGTGAGGTTCCCGTCGCCGAACTGGGCATCCACGTTCGTGGGCACCCCGGGGAGGCGGAAGGTGGTATTGCCGACCGTCAGCGAGGCGGCTCCCGCGCCGGCCTGGTTGACCGCCCTGACCGCGTAGTAGTAGGTCGCCCCGTTCCCCAGCGCCCCATCGCCGTACTCCAGTATCGCCGAGGGCACGGTCGTCAGCAGTTCCAGGTTGGAGGCGAGCGAACCCCTCCAGATCTCATATTCGGTTATTTCCGCGCCTCCGTCCTCCGACGGGGCCTGCCAGTTCAGGGTCAGGCTGCCCACGCCGGGAGTGACCGTCAGTCCGGTCGGCGCCCCGGGCACGTCGCTGGGAGTGGCCGAGATGACCTCTCCCGGTACGCCTGTCTCCGTCAGCCGGTAGGCGGCGAGGCGATAGAGATAGGTGGTCCCGATCTCCACGTCAGTATCCAGGAACCAGCTGGTTCCCGCGGCCACCCTCCCTATCTCCACATACGCCGACCCGTCGTACCGGTACACGATGTAGCCGGTCACGCCGTCGCTGAAGTCGAAGAGCGGTCCTTCCCAGCTGAGGTTGACGTACACCGGCCCCACCTGCGCCGAGCCTCCGATGACCGGGCCGAAGAGCAAGGCCAGGGGGAAGGGGTCCATACCCTGCCAGCCGATGTAAGGCAGGTCGACGATGCCGTCGCTGGGATCGATGTCCGGGGAGTTCCAATCATGATAATAGTTGCCCAGACCCAGCCCGGCGTCGTACCAGTAGTTGTCCCCGTCCTCGTCATATATCTGGGCCAGCTCCGCGTCGTAGATATCTCCGCTTCCGTGGTTCCCTTCCAGGTAGTTGGCGAACATCAGGTTCTCGTAGCAGTTGCCCTCCCCCGCGTAGATCGCGAAGTTGAGGTTGTTCACGAACACATTGTTGCTGATAGTGTTCCAGTAGCAGTTGTTCATCAGCCACAGCCCGAATCCCCCATTATCGGATACGTAGTTCCCGATGAACGAGGTGCTGATGCAATTGCCCATCAGCACCCCGTCATCGCATCCGGTCACCGTATTATTGGAAATGGCACCATGGGAGGTCCTGATGTTCATGCCCACCGAGTGATCGCTGAACGCGTTCCCATCGACCATGGCGTTCTGGCTGTACGCTATCCACAGGCCGGTCCCGGCTCCGTTGCCGGACCCGGTGTTGCCACTGACGACGATGTCATCGCATCCGTAGACATATATGGCGTCCACCCCTCCCGAGATATGATTGTCTCGGACGATGGAATCGCCGCAGCCGTCCAGACGTATGCTCTGGCCCACATCGCTGAAGGTGTTGGAGGCTATCAGGCAGTCCGGGGACCCCTGAAGGCAGATCCCGACACCGCTCGACCTGTTCTCGAACAGGTTCCCGGTGATGTTGGAGCCGCCGGCCTCCATCAGGAATATCCCGTATGACCCAGGTCCGCTGAAGCGGCAATCCACCACCTCGATCCGGGATCCCTCCGCGCGGATGTCGTCACCCATGAAGGCCAGGAAGGAGCAGTTCTCGATCAGGGCGTTGGGCGCGTTCACCAGCCAGATGCCGCAGGTCAGGGGCGACCCATCGATCATGCTACCCTGGTAGAGGACGCAGTCGCGGATCACGTAGTGGACCGTGGTATCGGTTATCATGATGCAGGCGTCGTGTTCAGCGCCGTCGATGGTGTAGCCCTCGATGATGTACGGATCATCCGTGCTGCCGTCCCCCGCCCAGTTCTGCGCGGCGGCCATATCTGAGAAGGCCTGGTCGCTCGGGATGTAGATCCAGAACGGGTCGGCGGCGGGGAAGGGATCGTAGACCACCGAGATCACGTCCGAGGGCTCGCTCTCGAAGAGGTCCTCGTTCCAGGCCGTCACCGCGTAGTAGTAGGTCTGACCGCTGATCAGGTCCCAATCGTGATCGTAGCTGGTCTCCTCCGTGTCCATCATGAACATCTGCATGCTCTGGAAGTCCGGGGAGGTCCCGAAGTACACGTCATAATAAAGGAACGTGGAGTTGCCCATGCTCTGCGGTGCGTTCCACTCCAGATGCACGTACCAGTCGACGACCGTCCCGGTCAGGTCCTGGGGCGCGGAGGGCGCCTCGATCTTCATGCCGTAGGGGAGCGGTGCCGCATCATAGATGAAGGGACCGACCTGATACCATTCGTCCACGTATCCGTCCTCGTTGTGGTCGATGTTCCGCTGGTTGCTCCAGGCGTTATGATACCACTGGTTAATGGACTCCGGGTCATGGCCATGGTTGTCGTCATAGGCCTGGGGCCAGGGATCGGCCACCCCGGTGGTGCCTGCGTTGTCGACGAAGATGTTGCCTTCAACGTCGGAGAACGACAGGCCGGCGAAGACGACGCCCTCCCCTCCGTTGTTGGCCAGATAGTTTTCGATGATGGCGCAGAATTCTCCATTATCGAGCCTTATCCCGTACTGGGAGTTGTTCTCCAGGATACAGCCGCTGATCGTCACGTAGTAGGGGTTCCCGTAGTACGAGGTGATGCCGTTGAGGTTGTTGGAGAAGGACGACCCGGTCACGCTGAGCTGCTCGCACATCGGCCCGATACACAGGCCGTCATTGGCGTTGAACGAGGAATCCACCCCGGTCAGGGTCATCCCGGCGCAATCGTAGATCTGGATGCCGTTGTTGGCGTGGTAATACTCTCCGCCGGTGACGGCAGCGTAGACGCAGCCGTCCAGGTACAGGCCATAATCATGGTCCTGCCCCGAGCAACTGTTGTTGGTCAGGATCACCCCGACGCAGGTCAGGACCCGGAAACCGATTTCATCGAAGTCCGGGCAATCGTTCCCGAACAGAACCGAGTAACCGGCGTTCACCAGGCTGATGCCGATGTCCGCGGAGGACACGGTGTTGTTGGCGATGGTGATGTTATTTTCAGAGGAACCGCTGATGCCGGTGGCATCCAGGCCATAACCGGCCACACCGCTTATGGTGTTCATGCCGATGAATGCGTCATAGATGCTCCTCGCGTACAATCCGTTGATGGTGCCTGCGATCATATTTTCGGTCACCCGGCAATCGCTCACCTGGTCCAGATCGATGCCGTGAAGGACATCCCCCGTCACCGAATTGTTGGACAGGTCCAGTCCACGGACCCTTTGTAGGTATATCCCGGCGGCATACTCGCTGATCGGAGCGATGTCCAGTACGTTGTCGGTGATTCCAATGGCATTCTGCTGTCCGTCGCTCTGGCCCCATATCCCGTAGAGGTAGGGACCGGAGATGGTGTTCTCGAAGATACGAATGGAACGGGTGTCCCAGAATATGATGGCCGACTGCGGTCCCTCCTCATCGTTGGTGATGTCGTTCTGCACCAGGCTGACGTTCGCGCAGGTGTCGACCCAGATGTTCCCGTGGGAACGGAGGTCGTTGTCGATGACCAGCACATTGGCGCAGGCGTGCATCCATATCGATACCTCGGAGTCCTGCACGAGGTTCCCGCCGATCTTCCCATCGACCATCGCCGCATAGATGGCGGCGTCGCCGATGCCGGTGAACGAGTTGGCCAGGACCGTGAGGTTATCCCCCCGGACCTGCATGGCCTGGCCAACGAGGTTGATCAGGGAGTTGTGAGCGAACTCCCCGCAACTGCAGAGGTCGGTGGTCACGCCCCCGCTCTGGCTGTTCCAGATGGAGTTGTTGGTGACCGAGAAGTCCTGACAGTCCTCGAGGGATATGGCAGCCCCGTCGCAAGACGTTATGGTGGACCAGGAGACGGTGAAATTATTGCTGTTCTGGAAATAGATGCCGCTGTTGGATGCCATCGCGATGCCGTCGATCCGGGTGTTGTTCACCACCACGAACTGGGAGCCGGTGACCGAGATCCCGAGCCCGACCAAGCTTATCTCGCTATCGTTCACCGCGATGAAACTGGATTGTTGGACGTAGGCGAACCTGGCGGTGGGGGAGGCGGGGGTGAGCATCTCGTTCGCGGTCATCTCCACCCATTCCGATCCGGAGACCCAGAGGCCGATGTCGGTCTCCACGACACAATCCGTGATGGTGATGTTATCGGAATCGAGAACGCCTATCGAGACGGGGGCCTCGACGAAGGAGCAATCCTCGATGTTGACGTTCGAGGCCTGGTGGAGTCTGATGGCCATGCCGTTCACGCCGGAGCTGCCCAGCGTGAGATTGAACATCCGGCACTCGCTGATGTCGATCGGACCGGCGTTGTTTTCGATGACCAAGGCATAATGGCTGCCCCAGGCGTCGATGTTGACGTTCCGGACCACCACGTTCGCGCAGTTCGTAAGGAGGAACCCGTCGATGCCGGCGCCGAGCACCGCGCAGTCCTGGAAGGATATGGCGTCGCCGTTCACGACCTTGACGGCGTTGATGGCGGACGCGTTAAGGAAGGAGCTGGAGATCGTGATGTTCTCGGAGTCGAGGATGGTGACCGCGCAGAGCTCCGCGGCGATCACGGCCTGGACCGAGCAGTTGTCGGAGGATCCGATAAGGATGCCGTATCTGGCGTTGGTGAAAGTGCAGTTGGCGATGTCGACGTTTGAGCAGTTGACCAGCACCACTCCCACGCCCTCCTGCAGATAGTCGACCGCGTAGGTGTTGTTGAAGGTGCTGTTGACTATCATAACATGTTCCGTGATGTTCTGGAACCACAGACCATAGCTGTATCCCGCGCATTCGAAGACCAGATCCTCGAATAGGTAGGGATCATCCGCGGTGCCGCTGCCGGTGCAATTACCATCGATGACCGCCTGCGCCAGGTCGGGGTCGCCCTCGTAGATAGCAGGATCAGCCGCCGTCGCGTTCCCCGCGGACAGCACCAGGACCAATAATAGCAACCCCATCACACCGAGCAGACCTAAGGCTAAAGCTCTACTTCTCGACAATCAGAAACCCCCCGATTTCTACAAACCAGGTAAAAGTCATGCCTGGATATATTACCTTTCCAGGTTAAATCAGGGTTGGAAAAGGAAAAAACGGTTTCAGTGGTAGGACGCGATGTCCCGGACCTTCAGGTCGCCCTGCCTTGCCCGCTTTATCGCGCAGACAGTGGCTTTCGCCCCGTGCACTGTCGTCAGGAACGGAATCTCCAGCTCTACGGCCAGACGCCTCATCATGTACCCGTCGCGACGTGATCCGGAGGAATACGTCGGGGTGTTGATGATCAGATTGATCTCGCCGCGGCGCATGAGGCCCAACGCATCAGGCGACACGTTCTCCGCCACCTTGTAGACGGTCGTCACGGGAACGCCGTTGTTGCGCATGTAGGTCGACGTTCCCTTCGTGGCGTAGATGGTGAAGCCCATGTCGTTAAGGTCCTTCACCAATGGCAGGATGCCCGCCTTGTCCGCGTCCGAAACGGTGACGTAAACGCCGCCCTGCAAGGGGAGCTTGTTGCCGGCTGAGATCATGGCCTTGTACATCGCGGCGCCGTAGTTCTTGTCGATGCCCATGACCTCACCGGTGCTCTTCATCTCCGGTCCGAGGATGGAGTCCACTCCCACCAGCTTGAGGAACGGGAACACGGACGCTTTTACAGCGACGTGCTCGAACTTGGCCACTCCGACGTGGCCGAGGTCCTGGAGCGTCTCGCCGAGCATGACCTTGGTGGCCAGTTTCGCCAACGGAATGCCGATGGCCTTGGATATGAACGGCACGGTGCGCGACGCCCGGGGGTTCGCCTCCAGCATGAACACCTCGTCGTCCTTGACGGCCAGCTGCAGGTTCATGCTCCCCTTGATCTGCAAGGCCAGAGCGACCTGGTTGGTGATCTCGATCACCCTTTTCATGACCTCGGGGGAGATGGTCTGGCACGGGAGGACCATGGTGGCGTCACCGGAGTGAACGCCAGCCTCCTCGATGTGCTCCATTATGCCGCCGATGAACACGTCCTTGCCGTCGCAGACGACATCCACATCGAGTTCTCGGGCGTGCGTGAGGTACTTGTCGATGAGCACCGGGTGCTTCTTGGAGACCTTGACGGCCGTGGCGACGTACTGCTTCAGTTC
>Ga0209507_1001289_pt1 | contig 20508 bp, 22 predicted proteins | sample AD_UKC028_MetaG_FD_184414 | JGI IMG/M metagenome (GOLD analysis project Ga0209507, IMG submission 184414) | Active sludge microbial communities of municipal wastewater-treating anaerobic digesters from USA - AD_UKC028_MetaG (SPAdes) (version 2) | ecosystem: Engineered > Bioreactor > Anaerobic >...
GCCGATCAGGTCGGGGCGAATGGCGGGACCTCCGTCAGCCAGAACCCCGCGAGGCGGCGCTTGTGGTCGAGCTCCACGAGCAGGTGATCGGCGACGCGCACCACCTCGACGTCGCGGCGACCCCCGATGCGCAGGTGGACGACCTTTTCATCTGGCGTGGCCGACACGGAGAGTGTCGTGTCCACCTCCACGGCCGAAACGACCTGCCGCGCCGACTTGGTGGGGAGGACCACCCGTCCGCTCCGCGCGCCGGCGGGCGGGGCCAGCCCCGGCACGGTGTCCACCTCGGGCCAGACCACGACGTCGAGGCCGCAGAGCACGCCGCCGGCCACGTCGAGGACGACCACCGATCCCTCTTCATCCGAGAGCTCGACGCTCCCCTCCTGGCCGCCATCGACCAGGGCCGCGCGGAATCCGCCGGAGAGGATATCGGTCTCGACGTCCCACCGCCATTCCACGGTCGGCAGCCGTCCCTCGAGCGGTTCGACGCGGGTATCGATGTTCATCGCGCGTCCCTACGCGGCCCTGGCCGCGGTCAGCCGCCTGATGAAGCGGATGATGCGGTCCACGCCGGCGTCCAGTTCCTTGTCCGCGGCGGCATAGCTAAGGCGCACCCAGCGGTCGTCGCCGAATGCGGCACCCGGCACGAGCGCCACTCCCTCCTCGGCCATCAGCTTTTCACAGAAGGCGGCCCCGCCGCCGCCCGGCCCGGTCAGCCCGTCCACGCGGAAGAAGAAGTAGAAGGCGCCGTGCGGTTCGACGAACTCGACGCCGGGCACCTCGGCGCGGAACCGCGAGACGAGCCGGTCGCGGCGGGCGCGGAACGCCGCCACCATGCGAAGCACGTCCGCCTCCACCCGCTCGTCGCCGAAGGCCGTGGCCGCGGCCCACTGCGCCGGGTGGTTGGCGCCGGTGGTGGTGTGCGACTGCAGCGCCGCCATCCCCTTGAACACGTGCGGCGGCGCGAAGGCGGCGCCGATCCGCCAGCCGGTCATCGCGTACGCCTTGCTGGCGCCGCAGACGACCACCGTCCGCTCCAGCAGGTCATCCGGAAGGTCGAGGAAGCTCGGCGCCGAGACGGCCCCGTAATTGATCCGTTGGTAGATCTCGTCGGCGATGATCCACACCTCGTTCTTCTTCGCCCACTCCGCGATCGAGCGCAACTCCGCGAGGGTATACACTGCCCCGGTCGGGTTGCACGGGGAACAGATGATCAGCCCCTTCGTACGCGTGGTGGAGTGCTTGTCGAGGTCCCTGGCGCTCACCTTGAGACCCCACTCGATGTCCCCGGGCACCAGCACCGGCTCGGCGCGGCACAGATGCACGATCTGGGGATACGACACCCACGCCGGCGCCGGGATCAGCACCTGGTCATTGGGGCCGAAGAGGGTGAAGCAGGCGTTGAAAATGGAATGTTTCGAGCCGGAGCTCACCAGTATCTGGTCGGGATTGACCGGCCGGCCGCCGCTCTGCGCGGAGAGGTTCTTCGCGATGGCGGCCCGCAGCTCGGGAATGCCGGGATTGGGCGGGTAGTGGGTCATCCCCTTCTGGATGGCCTGGACGCCGGCCTGCGCCACGAGCGCGGGAGTGTCGAAGTCCGGCTCGCCCAGGCTGAGGTCGTACACCTCTTCGCCGGCCGCGCGGCGCCGCTTCGTTTCCGCGCTGATCGCGATGGTCTCGGAGGCCTTGAGGTGCACCAGGTTGATCGAGAGCGGTTCGGGCATTGCGGAGTCCGGAGCGGGAGAAAATCGTCGAGCCGAAAGGTCCCCACCCGGCAAGTTGATGTCAACTGCGCCCTTGGTGGCATACGGCCCGCCGCCCGCTTATTCTTGAGTCCCGGCGCGAGCCGTCTATTTGACAACCGAGGGTCCTGTGTCCGAGTCATCCATGTTTGCATCGCCTGCCGACCTCGCCGAGGCGGCGGTCACCGCCGAGCGCGGCCACAACGTCGTGGCTGCCCTGCCCCCCTGCGCCGCCGGCGCGCTCCCGATCCTTGCCGCGCTCGGCAGGCGGCTGGCTGCGGCGCCCTCCACCGGACTCCGGGCCCTCATCCTCACCTCTCCCGACACATCCGCCGACTGGACCGAGGCCGCCACGCGGGCCATGCCCTCGTGCCGTGTGCGTTCCGCCGGCAACCTGCTCCGCACCACCCGGCACCTCCGCGCCAACCTCGCGGACGTGCTCGTCGTTTCGCCCGCCGAGGCCCGGCAATTGGTCGAGCGCTCCGTCCTCAAGACCGATCAACTCGCCGCCGTGATCCTCGCCTGGCCCGAGTCGTGGGGCGGCGCGGAAGCGCTGGCCGTGCTGATGCACGACCTCGGCAAGGACACCCAGCGGATCGTGTGCACCGCACAGCCCGAGGCGGCAGCCGACGTCATCGAGCGCTACGCGCGGAAGGCGCTGACCGTCGGGTTCCTGCCGGCCGAGGCGCCGCCGATGACGCCGGTCGGCCCGGTGCGCACTGCCAGCACGCCGTGGACCAGGCGGGCGGCGGCGGTGGCCGAGGTGGTCGAGCTCCTCGACCCTGCCCGGGTGACGGTGTGGTGTATGGATCAGGCGGGTGTGACCGCGGTGAAGGCCGCAATGGCTGGCCATGACGCCGACGCCTTGGTAACTGACGGCCCTGTCGAGGCGACGGACCTGGTGGTCGCGTACGACCTCCCCACGCCGGCGCAGCTCCGGACGCTTATCGCCGCCGGCCCCGTGGTGATGCTGGTGCCGCCGGCCGGTGAGGAATACGTAGCGCGGATCACGTCGTCCCGCCGGATCCTCCGGCTTTCCGGCGTCGTGGATGCCGCGCAGGACGAGGCGGCGAAGCGGCGGGCCACGATCGCCCAGATGCTCGATGCCGGAGTCCCCGGTACGGGGCTCCTGGCCCTGGCGCCGCTGTTCGAACGGCACGACCCCTCCGCCGTGGCGGCGGCACTGTACCAGCTCTGGACCGGGCATGTGAGCACCCCCGTGGTGGCGGCGCCGCGTCCTGTGGAGGCGCCCGCGGTGGCGGCCGTGCCGGCCGCGCCGAACGCCACCGCACGAATGTTTGTGAGCGTGGGCCGTCAGGACGGCACGACCGCTGCGGACCTCGTGGCGGTCCTCACCAAGGAAGTCCGGATCGACAAGTCGAAGATCGGGCGGATCGAGTTGAAGGAAGCCTATTGCCTGGTGGAGTTGCCGGCAGCCGAGGTGGAGCAGATCGTGCGGGGGATGGATGGGCGGACGGTTCGGAACAAGAAGATCATGGCCAAGGTGGATCGGGGCCCGGTCACGGCGCCGCCGAAGCGGCGGGCTCCTACTTCCGGCGGTTCACGAGCGCCTTGAGCGCGCTTCCCGGCCGAAAGGCGGGGACGACGGACGCCCGGATGGAGATGGACTTCCCGGTTTTCGGGTCGCGGCCGTTCCGGGCGCCGCGCTGGCGGGGTTCGAAGCTCCCGAACCCCGAAATCTGCACGGTGTTTCCCTTTCTCAACTCTCCCGCCACGATCCCTTCGGCCCCGAAGAACGCATCCACGATTTCGCCCGCCCGCGCCTTGGACAGGTCGAGCCGCTTGGCGGCTGCGGCCACGAGTTCCGACTTCTTCACGCTGGACTCCTTCGACGGCATCGGCGGGAATGGGGGCGGCGGCAATATGGTGCGGCGGACTCCGGCGCCGCAAGACCGCGCAATCGCCTGCGCGACGTTCGCGTGCTTGACCCCACCCCCTCCGCGCGCTAACCTCAGCGTCCCCCGCTTGTGGAGACCGCCCGGATGTTCCACGGAAGCCGACCCGGTTCAATCGAAGTCATCAGCGGGGTCATGTTCAGCGGCAAGAGCGAGGAACTGATCCGCCGGGTCCGGCGCGCCATCATCGCGCGCCGTCGCGTGGAAGTATTCAAGTCCCACCTCGACGCCCGCTACGCCGGCCTCTACCGGGTCAGCAGCCACGACGGCCTCGAAATCGACGCCACGCCGGTGGACACCGCCGCCGAGATATTCCGGCAGGTGAGTCCAGATTCAGAAATGGTGGCCATCGACGAGGCCCAGTTCCTCGACGACGACATCGTGACGGTCACCACCGCGCTCGCCAACCGCGGCGTGCGGGTGGTCCTGGCCGGCACCGACACCGATTTCCGCGGCGAGCCGTTCGGGCCGATGGGCTCGCTGATGGCCGTGGCCGAGCAGGTGACCAAGCTCCGCGCCATCTGCGTGGTCTGCGGCGACGAGGCCTGCCGCAACCAGCGCCTCATCGACGGCAAGCCCGCCCGGTACGACTCCCCCACCATCATGGTCGGCGGCCGCGAGAGCTACGAGGCCCGCTGCCGGCACTGCCACCGGGTGCCGAGCGCCGACGAAGACCAGCGGGCGCTCCTGTGATCGTCGCCCTTACCGGCAACATCGCCGCCGGCAAGTCTTCGGTCGTGGCGCTCTTCCGGCAATGGGGCGCCGGGATCGTGGACGCCGACGAGGTGGTACGCGACCTTCAGCGCCCAGGCACCGAGGTGTTCCAGCAGATCGTGAAGCGGTTCGGGAAGTCCGTGCTCACGCCCGCCGGCGAGCTCGACCGCCCCGCCCTCCGCCGCCTGATCCTCGAGGACACCCGCGCCCGCTCCGACCTCAACGCCATCGTCCATCCGGCGGTCCGCGCCCAGCGCGACGCCCTCGTGGCCGCCGCGAGGGCGGCGGGGGCCCGGATCATCGTGGCCGACATCCCGCTCTTGTTCGAGGCGGCCGACCCGGCGGAGTTCGACGCCGTGGTGCTGGTGGACGCCCCCGAGGCGGTGCGGCTCCACCGGCTGGTGACGATGCGCGGCCTGCCGCGGGAGGACGCCGAACGGCTCATCGCCGCGCAGCTCCCGAGCGACACCAAGCGGCCGCGGAGCCAGTTCGTCATCGACAACGACGGCGATCGCGCCCAGCTCGAGCGCCGCGCCCGCGACGTCTGGCTCGCACTCGAGGCGCGCGCCGCCGCCGCTTGATTTCGGGCCGTTTCCGGTCTATTCTCCGCCCCGGACCATCTTCCAGGAGCCCGCGTGTCGAACGTGCCGGCCGATCTCCTCTACACCAGCGACCACGAATACGTCAAGACGACGAGCGACCCCGCCATCGTGCAGGTCGGGATCACCGACTACGCCCAGGGCGAGCTCGGCGACGTCGTCTTCGTCAACCTCCCCAAGAAGGGCGACAAGTTCGGGGCCCACGCCGTCTTCGGCACCATCGAGGCGGTCAAGGCGGTCTCCGAGCTCTACAGCCCGCTGGCGGGCGAGGTGGTCGAGGTCAACGCCGCCATCGACGCCAACCCGGCCGCGGTCAACAGTGACCCGTACGGCGCCGGCTACCTGATCAAGCTCAAGGTGGCAGACGCCGGCGCGATGAAGTCGCTGCTCTCGGCGGAGGCCTACAAGAAGCACATCGGCGAGTAACCATCCGATGACGCAGTGCCCCGGTTGACCGCGCGCCCCGTTCCCCCCGGACCGGGGCGTGCATCCTTATATGCCCTGAGGACGTAATTCCATGGCTGCCAAACCGACCCCGGCTTCCCCGCTCGCCGGCCTGGTCCAGACCGAACGCTTCGTGTCTCGCCACCTCGGACCCCGCCCCGCCGACATCGACAAGATGCTGAAGACGGTGGGCTACAAGTCGATGGACGCCTTCATCGACGCCGTCATCCCCGAGGACATCCGGCTCCGCCGCCCGCTGGCGCTGGCTCCCGGCCGGAGCGAGCGCGAGGTGCTGCAGGAGCTCCGCCGCATCGCCGCCCAGAACCAGGTGTTCCGTTCCTACATCGGGATGGGTTACTCCGGCACGTTCACGCCGCAGGTCATCCAGCGGAACATCCTCGAGAATCCCGGCTGGTACACCGCCTATACCCCGTACCAGGCCGAGATCGCCCAGGGGCGCCTCGAGGCGCTGCTCAACTTCCAGACCGTCATCGCCGACCTGACCGGCCTCCCGGTGGCCAACGCCTCGCTGCTCGACGAGGCCACCGCCGCCGCCGAGGCGATGTACATGACGGTCGCGGTCACCCACCACGAGGGCACTCCGGTGTTCATGGTGGACAGCCACTGTCACCCGCAGACGATCGCGGTGGTGCAGACCCGGGCCGAGGCGCGGGGCATCGACGTGGTGGTGGCGGACCCCGATTCCTTCAAGTTCACGACCGGTGTCGTGGGCGCGCTGATTCAATACCCCGCCACCGACGGCGCCATCCGCGACCACCGCAAGTTCTGCGAGGCGGCCCACGCGGCCGGCGCCCTGGTGACGGTGGCCACCGACCTGCTGGCGCTCACGCTCCTGGTGCCCCCCGGCGAGTTCGGCGCCGACATCGCCATCGGCAACAGCCAGCGATTCGGCGTGCCGATGGGCTTCGGCGGCCCGCACGCCGCCTTCTTCGCCACCACCGAGGCGCACAAGCGCTTCCTGCCGGGCCGCATCATCGGGCTGTCGAAGGACGCCGACGGCAACCCCGCGCTCCGCATGGCGCTCCAGACCCGCGAGCAGCACATCCGTCGCGACAAGGCCACCAGCAACATCTGCACGGCGCAGGTGCTCCTGGCGGTCATGGCCAGCATGTACGCGGTGTACCACGGGCCGGACGGCCTCAAGCGGATCGCCGAGCGGGTGCACTCGATCACCGGGCTCCTGGCCGCCGCGCTCCGGCGGCTGCGGTACAAGCTGGTGCACGAGTCCTATTTCGACACGCTCTGCGTCGAGGTGGAGCCGTGGGCCCAGCCCCGGATCCTCGACCACGCGCGGGGCCGGCGCATCAACCTCCGCCCCATCGGCGAAAACCGGATCGGCATCGCCCTCGACGAGACCGTCACCCTTGACGACCTGGCCGACCTGATCGCCACCTTCTCGCTCAACGAGGCGCTCCCGTACATGCTGAGCGAGACGGGGGAAAAGCCGGCCCCCGCCATCCCGGCCGCGCTCCGCCGCACCTCGCCGTACCTGACCCATCCGGTGTTCCACCGGCACCGGTCGGAAACGGACATGCTCCGCTACATGCGGAAGCTCGAGGCCAAGGACCTCTCCCTCACCTCGGCGATGATCCCGCTGGGCTCGTGCACCATGAAGCTCAATGCCACCACCGAGATGGTCGGCGTCAGCTGGCGCGAGTTCAACCGGCTCCATCCCTTCGCCCCGCCCGAGCAGACGCAGGGCTACCACATGCTGTTCCGGCACCTCGAGGCTGCGCTGGCGGAAATCACCGGCTTCTCGGCGGTGTCGCTGCAGCCCAACGCCGGCTCGCAGGGTGAGTATGCCGGGCTCCTCGTCATCCGCGCCTATCACCACTCCCGCGGCGACCAGAAGCGGACCACCTGCCTGATCCCGAAATCGGCGCACGGCACCAACCCCGCGAGCGCCGTCATGGCGGGCATGAACGTCGTGGTGGTCAACAGCGACGAGAAGGGCAACATCGACGTCGAGGACCTGAAGCAGAAGGCCGCCGAGCACAAGGAGACGCTGGCGGCTCTGATGGTGACGTATCCGTCCACGCACGGCGTGTTCGAGGCCTCGATCAAGAACATCTGCGCCATCGTGCACCAGCACGGCGGGCAGGTGTACATGGACGGTGCCAACATGAACGCCCAGGTGGGCCTCTGCCGCCCCGGCGACATCGGCGCCGACGTCTGCCACCTCAACCTGCACAAGACCTTCTGCATTCCCCACGGCGGCGGCGGCCCGGGGATGGGCCCGATCTGCGTGGCGGCGCACCTCGAGCCGTTTCTCCCCGGGCACCCGGTGGTGGACCTCCGGCACCTCCAGGCCAGCGGCGCCGTGTCGGCCGCGCCGTGGGGCAGCCCGTCCATCCTCCCCATTTCCTATGCGTATATCGTGCTCATGGGGGCGGAAGGGCTGACCGAGGCCACGAAGGTCGCCATTCTGAGCGCCAACTACCTCGCCAAGCGGCTGGAGGGATCGTTCGAGGTGCTCTACACCGCGCCGAACGGCACCGTGGCGCACGAGTGCATCGTGGACATGCGGCCCTTCAAGGCCACGGCAGGCATCGAGGTCGAGGACATCGCCAAGCGGATCATCGACTACGGCTTCCATCCGCCGACCGTCTCCTTCCCGGTCGCGGGCACCCTGATGATCGAGCCCACCGAGAGCGAGCCGCTGGCCGAGCTCGACCGGTTCGCCGATGCGCTCATCGCCATCCGCGGCGAGATCCGCCAGATCGAGGAGGGAAAGGCGGACCGGACCAACAACGTGCTGACCAACGCTCCGCACACCATGCAGCGGGTCATCGCGGACGCGTGGGACCGGCCCTACAGCCGCGAACTGGCGGCTTTCCCCTCGGCGGCCACCCGGGAGCACAAGTCCTGGCCCACGGTGGGCCGGGTGGACGGCGCCTACGGCGACCGAAACCTCGTCTGCACCTGCCCGCCGGTGGAGAGCTACGGATCGTAGCCACGATGCGCTGGACGCTCCTCGTCGACCCTGCGGGGCGCCCCGGCTGGCACAACATGGCGGTGGACCAGGCCCTCCTCGACCTCGCGGCCGGGGAGGGTCGTGCGTTTCTGCGGATCTACCGGTGGGAGCCGTACTGCCTGTCCTTCGGGAGGAACGAGCCGGCGCTCAGGCGATACGACCGCGCCGCCATCCAGCGGCAGCAGCTCGACACCGTCCGCCGACCGACCGGCGGTCGGGCGGTGTGGCACGCCGACGAGGTGACCTACGCCGTGACGGCTCCCATAGAGACGTTTGGGACCCTTGCGGAGTCCTACCGGCGGATCCACGAGACGATCGCCGACGCGCTGCGGACGCTCGGCTTCCCCGCCAGATTGGCTTCCCCGCCGGGACGCGCCAGCGCGCTCGACGCCGGCGCCTGCTTCGCCTCCCCGGCCGGCGGCGAGGTCATGCTGCCGGGAGGGAAGGTCGTCGGGAGCGCGCAACTCCGCGAAGGCGGCGCCTTCCTGCAGCACGGCTCCATCCTGCTCAGCGGATCCCAGCAACTGGTGAGTGCCCTGACCCTCGGCACCCCGCCACCAGACGGGTCGATCGCGCTTTCGACGGTGCGAAGCGCCCCGGTTCCGTTCGACGAGGTGGCCCGGGCGTTCGCCGAGGCGGCACGCGGCTGGTCTCCGGCGCCCTCGTGGAGCGATGTGAACGCCGCGGTGCTTGCGGCTGCAGCTGATCGACACCTCGCGCGGTTCCGCGGCGCCGACTGGACCTGGCGGCGCTAGGGCAATTGAACACCACTTGCTTTTGTCATTGCGAGGCCGCGTAGTGGCCGAAGCAATCTGGCCTAAGATTGCTTCGTCGGCCCCTCGCGGGGCCTTCTCGCAATGACAGAATTTGGCGAGCTGGCAGTTGGCGGGAACCCCCGTCCGTGCGACATTACGAGAGCACCCCGAACGCTTCCCCAGCCCGAGGTTCGCCCGTGCGACGCACCTTGCGCCCTGCCGTCTTCCTCCTCCTCCTCGCCTCCCCGCCTGCCGCGGCGGTCGCATACGGTCAGGCCGCCACGCGGCTGGAAACGGTCGTGATCGTGGGCGGGCAGGAGCCCGCCTCGCCGATTCCGACGCTCTTCGCGAACAGCGCGTCGAACAGGGCGGTCAGCGAACTGCTGTTCCTTCCCCTCGCCCGGCTCGGGCCGGACAACGTCACCAGCGGCGACAAGGGGTTTGTCCCCCAGCTGGCGCGGAGCTGGACCCGGCGCGACTCGCTGACGCTCGTCTTCGAAATGGACCGGCGGGCGCGCTGGCAGGACGGCACGCCCGTCACCGCGCGGGACGCCGCGCTCGCCATCAACCTGGCCCGCGACCCCGCCGTCGACGCGCAGACCGCCCTCCTCATGCGACTCGTCGCCGAGGCCACCGCACCGGATGAGAGCCACCTCGTGGTGCGCTTCACCGAGGCCTATGACGAGCAGTTGTACGATGCGGTGTATCACGTGTACCCGCTGCCGGCGCACCTGGTGGACACGATCCCCCGGGGCGCGCTGGCCAAGTCGGCCTTCGCCACCGCCCCCGTCGGGAACGGCCCGTACCGCTGGACCCGCCGCGTCCCGAAACAGCAGCTCGAGCTCACCGCCTACGACCAGTTCTTCTTGGGCAAGCCGGGCCCTCGTCGGGTGCTGTACCTCACTGTCGGCGACGCGGAAGCACGGATGAACCTCCTCCTGAGCGGGGACGCGGACGTGCTGGCCGCACCCGGGACCGTGAGCAGCGTGGCCCGCGTCACGGCCGACAAGCGCGTCCGTGTCTACCCGATGCCCACCACCATCGTCGGGTATCTCAGCTTCAACCAGCGAGATCCCGCCGACCTCAACCGTCCGCACCCGATCCTGTCGGACCCGGCCGTGCGCGCCGCCATCGTCAAGGCACTCGACCGCCGAGGCATGGTGCAGGCCACGTTCGGATCGTGGGCGAGCGTGCCCGAGGGTCCCGTTCCTCAACTTTTCTGGATCCGCGACCCGGGCTACAAGCCCGCCGCCGCCGATCCGGCGGGCGCGCGCGCCCAACTCGTCTCGCGGGGCTGGACCGACAGCGACGGCGACGGCGTCCTCGACAAGGCCGGCAAGCCATTGGCCCTGACCCTGAACTACCCGAGCCAGGACGCCGCCCGCGGCCAACTGGCGCTGCAGGTCCAGGAACAGCTCCGGCAGGTCGGCATCCGCATCGAGATCAACCGGCTCGACGGGCCGGTCTGGGTGGAGCGGCGGAACCGCGGTGAGTTCGACCTCGACTTCGCGCAGGGGGCGATGGATCCATCCCCTGCGGGAATGGTGCAGAGCTGGAGCTGCGCGGGCCGCGGCGGCGCCAACAAGGCCTACTACTGCAACCCGAAGGTGGACTCCCTCCTCGCCCTCGCGTTGCGAGCCCCGAAGAAGGAGGCACTCTCGCTCTATCGCCAGGCCGTCCGCACCATCGCGGCGGACGCCCCGGCGGTCTTCGTCTACACCCTGACCACGCCGATGGCGGTGAACGCGCGCATTCGCCAGGTCGAGCTGATCCCCGTGGCGCCCTGGTCGGCCGTCTGGCGCTGGGCCCCCGGACCCAGCCGCTGACGTGACCCGGTGGCTCGTGCGGCGCACGCTGCAGGCGGTGGTCACCTTCGTGGTGGTCACCGTCCTCCTCTTCGTCCTCATGCGGCTCACACCCGGCGACCCGCTGGAGCGCCTCGCCGGCGACCGGCAGATGTCGGCCGAGGCCGTCGCCGCCCTCCGACACAAGTTCGGGATCGACCAGCCGATCACGACCCAGTTCACGTCGTTCGTCGCCGGGGCCCTCGCGGGTGACCTCGGCGTCTCGATCGAGCACTATCCGACCAAGGTCTCGACTCTGGTCTTGAGCCGCCTGCCGGCCTCGCTCCTCCTGGGCGGCACCGTGCTCCTCCTGACCTTCGGCATCGGGATCGCGCTCGGCGTATTCCAGGCGGTGAAGCGTCGAAGCCGAGCGGACCGGTGGCTCACCCGCGCCTCGCTGACCCTCTACGCAATGCCGTCATTCTGGCTCGGCCTGGTGCTGGCCTGGTTCTTCGGGATCCGGCTCCAGCTTCTCCCCGTGGCACAGATGCACGACCCGCTCCTCGACCCGGACGCCTCGTGGCTCGTGCGCACCGGCGACGTCCTCCGGCACCTGATCCTGCCGGCCGTCACCCTCACCGCCGTGAGCCTCGCCGCCGTGATGCGGTACCAGCGCACGGCGCTCCTCGAGGTCCTCCGGCTCGACTTCGTGCTCGCCGCGCGTGCGCGCGGCATCCCTGAACGCCAGGTGCTCTGGCGCCACGCCTGGCGGAACGCGCTCTTCCCCGTCGTCGGGCTCCTCGGGCTCTGGCTGCCGATGCTCGTGTCGGGGTCGGTCTTCGTCGAGCAAGTCTTCAACTGGCCCGGCCTCGGCTCGCTGGCCGCCGACGCCGTCGGCGCGCGCGACTACCCCGTCATTCTCGGCACCGCCATGCTGGTGTCCGCGCAGGTGCTCCTCGGCGGACTGCTGGCCGACCTCGCCTACTACGCCCTCGACCCACGCGTGCGCCAGGCATGACCGGCTCACTCTGGCGCCTCATGCTCCGCGCCCTGACCTCCCCGTCGGGGCGCCTCGGCGCCGTCATCATCGCGCTCCTGACCCTCTTCGTGTTCGTCGCGCCCTGGTTGCTCCCCGACCCCTCCGCCATGCCGGACCTCATGGCCGGCGCCGTGCCGCCGGGCGCCGGGCATCCTTTCGGCACCGACCAGCTCAACCGGGACGTGCTTTCTCGCGTCGTGTCGGGCGGCCAGATCTCGCTGTCGGTGGCCGGCCTTGCGGTCCTTCTGGCGGTGACGCTCGGCGCGCTGGTCGGCGGTCTCGCGGGGTTCTACGGCGGCTGGCTCGACAGCGCCCTGATGCGGATGGTGGACGGCGCGCTCGCCATCCCGCGGCTCTTCCTCTTGCTCCTCCTGGTGGCAGTATGGGAGCAGATGCCCCTCGGCGCGCTGGTCCTGGTGCTCGGCGCCACCGGCTGGTTCGCCACCAGCCGCATCGTCCGCGGTGAGGTCCTCCGGCTCCGCGAGGCGGAGTTCGTCCTCGCCGCTACGGCGCTCGGGGCGGGCCCCGGCCGGATTATCTTGCGGCACCTGCTCCCGAACGTGGCCGGGCCGATCCTCGTGGCCGCCACGCTCGGCGTGGGCGATGTCATCCTGCTCGAGGCGGGGCTGAGCTACCTCGGTATCGGGGTTCGGCCTCCCACCCCGTCGTGGGGCGGCATGATCCTCGACGCCCGCCCCCTCCTGACGACCGCGCCGTGGACCAGCATCTTTCCCGGCCTGGCCATCGCGACCACCGTCTTGGCCGTGAACCTCCTCGGCGACGCCTTGCGCGGCGCCCTCGACCCCCGGAGCGCATGACACCGTTGCTCGAAGTTGAGGACCTGCGCATCACCTTCCCCACCCGGCACGGCACCTCGCACCCGGTGGACGGCGTCAGCTTTTCCGTGGCGCGCGGTGAACTGCTGGCGCTCGTCGGGGAATCCGGCTGCGGCAAGAGCCTGACCTCCCTCGCGCTCCTCCGGCTCGTGCCCCCGCCCGGGCAGATCCAGCCCGGCAGCGCCATCCGGCTGGATGGGACCGACGTGCTGGGGCTCGGGCCGGAGGAACTCCGCTCCATCCGGGGCCGGCGCATCGGGATGATCTTCCAGGATCCGATGACGAGCCTCAACCCGGTCTTCACCATCGCCGACCAGATCGGCGAGAGCGTGCGGGCGCACCAGAAGGTGTCGAAGCGCGCCGCCCGGGCGCGCGCCCTCGAGCTCCTGCAGGAAGTCGGCATCCCCGACCCGACACAGCGCCTCGACGTCTACCCGCACCAGATGAGCGGCGGCATGCGCCAGCGAGTGATGATCGCCATTGCGCTCGCCTCCGAGCCCGAGATGCTCATCGCCGACGAGCCGACCACCGCGCTCGACGTGACGGTGCAAGCCCAGATCCTTGAGCTGCTCGACGGCCTTCGCGCGGCGCGCGGCATGGCGGTGCTCCTCATCACGCACGATCTCGGCATCGTGGCGGGCCGCGCCGACCGGGTGGCGGTGATGTACGCCGGCCGGCTGGTGGAGGAGGCCGCGACCGCCGAGCTCTTCGCGCGGCCGTCCCATCCGTACACGAAGGGCCTCCTGGCCTCGGTGCCGCGGATCACCGGTGCGGTCACCCGCCTCACGCCGATCGCGGGCACCGTGCCGGCCCCGACCGCCTGGCCCGCCGGGTGCCGCTTCCACCCCCGCTGCCCCGCCGCACTGCCCCGCTGCGCCACCGACGACCCGCCGGCGCTCCCTGTCGGCAACGCCCATCGCATGCGGTGCTGGCTCGCGGAAGCGGGGCGGGCATGAGCACGCCGCTCCTCGAGGTCCGCGACCTCGTCAAGCACTACAAGGCGACCGGCTTCCTCGCCCGGAAGTCGCCGCCGGTCCGCGCGGTGGACGGCGTCTCGTTCACCGTCGGCAAGGGCGAGACGCTCGGCCTGGTCGGCGAGTCGGGCTGCGGCAAGTCCACGGTCGGGCGGACAATCCTCCGCCTGCAGGACGCCACCGCCGGCTCCGTCGCCTTCGAGGGGAAGGATTTCTTCGCCCTCCAGGCGGCGGCGCTCCGCCAGGCGCGCCAGCGCCTGCAGATCATCTTCCAGGATCCCTACAGTTCGCTGAATCCCCGGATGACGATCGGCGACGCCATCGCGGAGGGGATGGAAATCCATCGCCTCGCGCCGCGCGGCGAGATTCCCGCCCGCGTCGCCAGGCTCCTCGAGGAAGTGGGCCTCGACCCGGACTACTCGACGCGGTACCCCCACGAGTTCTCCGGCGGCCAGCGCCAGCGCATCGGCATCGCCCGCGCCCTCGCGGTGGAGCCCGCCTTCATCGTCTGCGATGAGCCGGTCTCGGCGCTCGACGTGTCGGTCCAGGCGCAGGTGCTGAATCTCCTGGCGGACCTTCAGGCCCGCCGCGGCATCTCCTATCTCTTCATCGCGCACGACCTCGCGGTGGTCCGACAGATCGCGCACCGGGTGGCGGTGATGTACCTCGGCCGCATCGTGGAGACCGGCCCCACCGAGGACGTTCTGGCCCGGCCCGCGCACCCCTACACTAAGGCGCTCCTCTCCGCGGTGCCGGTGCCGGACCCCAACACACAGCGCCTCCGGATCGTGCTTCCCGGCGACCCGCCGAGCCCGTCCAACCCGCCGTCGGGCTGCGCCTTCCACCCTCGGTGCCCGCACCCCGCCAAGGACGCGCGCTGCACCACCGAGCGGCCGCTCCTTCACCAGATCGGCGCGGCCCAGGTGGCGTGCCACCACGCGGGCACCGCACCGTGATGCGCCGGAACATTTCGAGCGGCGCACCGTGGGAACCGGCCGTCGGCTATTCGCGCGCCGTGCGGGTGGGCTCCTGGGTGTGCGTGTCGGGCACCACCGCCACCGACGGGAGCGGCGGTATCGTCGGCGAGGGCGACGCGTACGCCCAGGCGGTGCAGACCCTCGACAACATCGAGCGGGCGCTCAGGCAGGCGGGCGCCACCCTGGCGGACGTGGTCCGGACCCGCATGTACGTCACCGACATCGGCCAGTGGGAGGCCGTCGGGCGTGCGCACGGCGAGCGCTTCGGCACGATCCGCCCCGCCACCAGCATGGTGGAGGTGAGCCGCCTCATCGACCGCCGCATGCTGGTGGAGATCGAGGCGGACGCCGTTATCGGCGAGCCGCCCTCCCCCGCCTGACGCAGAACTTTCACTTTCGGAACCTCGTCCATGCCGCTCCAACTCTTCCACATCGACGCCTTCACCGACCGCCCCTTTGCGGGCAACCCCGCTGCCGTCTGTCTCCTCGAGAAGGAAATGGAGGCGGCGTGGATGCAGGCGGTGGCGCAGGAGATGAACCTCTCCGAGACCGCCTTCCTCCTGCGGCGGGACGACGGCTTCGGCCTACGGTGGTTCACTCCCGAGGTGGAGGTGGCGCTCTGCGGCCATGCCACCCTGGCGAGCGCGCACTTCCTCTGGGCGGAGCGCCACCTCGAGCCGCGCGCCGTCGCCCGGTTCCACACGCAGAGCGGATTGCTCACCGCCGTGCAGCGGGACGGCTGGATCGAGCTCGATTTCCCCGCCCAGCCGGCCCTGCCCGCCCCGGCCCCGGCCGGCATGGCAGCCGCCCTCGGCGGGACCCCGGTAGCGACGCTCAAGTCGGACTTCGATTTCCTGGTCGAGGTGGCCACCGAAGCGGAGGTCCGCGCCATGGAGCCGGATTTCCGCGCGCTCCGCGTCGTGAACGCGCGCGGGGTCATCGTCACAGCCGCCTGCACCGAAGGCCCCTACGATTTCGTCTCCCGGTTCTTCGGGCCGGCGGTGGGAATCGACGAGGACCCGGTCACCGGCTCGGCGCACTGCGTCCTCGGGCCCTACTGGCAGGCGCGGCTCGGCAAGTCATCGTTCCTGGCCTTCCAGGCATCCGCGCGGGGTGGCGAGGTGCGAGTCGAGGTCCAGGGAGACCGGGTCAAGCTCGGGGGCAAGGCAGTCACGGTGTCGCGCGGAGAACTCCTGTGAGCGACGCGGCTGTCGCGGCCTTCGGTCTCCTCGACCTGCGCGTCGGACGGATCACCCGCGCCGAGCCGAACACCGGCGCGCGGAAGCCGTCCTACCGCCTCTGGGTGGATTTCGGCGAGGCCGGCGAGCGCACCTCCAGTGCGCAGCTCACCGATGTCTACCAGGCGGAGGAACTGGTGGGCCGGCAGGTGATCGCCGCGGTGAACCTCGGCTCGCGGCGCATCGCGGGATTCGTGTCGGAGGTGCTGGTGCTCGGCGTGCCCAACGAGGCCGGGCAGGTGGTGTTGTTGCAGCCGGAACGCCCCGTGCCGCTCGGCGGCCGGGTCTACTGAGGAAGGCGACGATGCGAGTCTACCTGTCCGTGGACATGGAAGGCGTGGCGGGCGTGGTCCACGAGGACCAGACCAACCCGATCGATCCCCGGTGCGCCGGCGAGTACGGCCGGTTCCGGCGGATCATGACGGGTGAAGCCAACGCCGCGGTGGAAGGCGCCCTGGCGGCGGGGGCCACGCGCGTGGTGGTCAACGACAGCCACTGGGAAATGCGGAACATCCTGGCGGAGGAACTTCACCCGGCCGCGGAATTGACGAGCGGCTCCACCAAGCCGCGCTCGATGCTGGAGGGAATCGACGCGGGCTTCGACGCCGCCTGCTTCATCGGTTACCACGCGCAGGCGGGTACCGCCCACGCGATCCTGGACCACACCTACACCGACCGGATCTTCCAGGTGCGCCTCAACGGCAATCCGGTCGGGGAAGTGGGCCTGAACGCTGCGCTGGCCGGAAGGTTCGGGGTGCCGGTGGCCCTGGTCTCGGGAGACCAGGCGCTGGCCGCCGAGTGCGCCGCGCTGCTCGGCGAGGGCACTCGCACGGTGGTGGTGAAGCACGCGGTGGCTCGGCACGGCGCGCGGTCGCTGGCCCCCGCCGAAGCGTGCCGGCTCATCCGCGACGGGGTTGCCGCCGCGGTGCGGACGCCGCCGAAGCCGTGGACCGTGGCGACGCCCTCGACGATCGAAGTGAACTTCTGCTCCAGCCACCACGCCGACATGGCCGAGCTGGTGCCGGGCAGCGAGCGAATCGGCGCCCGGACGGTGCGGGTGACGCATGCCGACTACGCCGAAACGTTCCGGGCCTTCCGCGCGCTCTACAACTTGGCGTCGGTGCCCTGACCCTCCACCGGCGGCGCGCAACCGCGCACCGCCTCCCACGCCGGCCCGACGCTGCCACGCGCCTTCCGCCGCGCGAAGTTCCATGTCGAGGCCGGCCCGCTCTTACCCAGTTCCACACCCCACCGGGCTTCCATCTGCCGTAGCAACGCGCATCGCTCCGATGCCTCCAGCCGCATGGCGCCGTGGACGATCACAGGGACGGCGTCGGAGCTCAGCCGGGCCAGGTACTCCTTGTCCAGCGATGCGCCCTCGGCGGCGCGCGCGAGGTTCGCCCGGGCGATGAAGGCGTCCGGATTGATGACGTTCATGGTCAGGAGTGCCAGCAGCGCGGCGAGCACCGCACCGGGCATGAACCGCGCGCGCTGTCCCCGCAGCACCGTGGCGGCGAACCATGCGAGCAGCACCGCCAGCCAGGTCATGAAGGCGAGGGTGTAGAAGCGGTCCTCGGTGAGGCCATAGTAGGAGCGATAGAGCAGCATCCGGTTGTAGGCGCTGGCGAGCAGGAGGGCGAGCAGGACGACGACCGCCGCCGTCAGGCGCCGGAGCTGGCGAATCTGTGCGGCTTCGTGGCGGGCGAGCAGCCAGTCCGCGGCCAGCAGCAAGGGAAGCGTGAGCGTCGTCACGGCGACCAGCTCGAAGAAGCCGGCCCGGGCATACTCCGCGATGGTCGTCCCCGTCAGCGCCTGGAATTCGCCCGGACCGAGGAAGAGTTCCATCGCCTGGAAACCGACGAACAGCGCGAACAGCACGCCGATGGCGCCCAGGAAGGTGAGGACGGTGGCCGGGGGGACTCGTGGGTCGAGCTCGAACGTGGCCGGCGGGAGCCAGCCCTCGCGCCAGAATCCGCCGCGCAACAGGCCCGACGCCGCCCACGCCATGAGTCCGGTCAGGAAGAGGTGGGTCGCCACCTTCTCCAGATCGATCGCGAGGATGCTCGCCATGGTCTGGCCGAAGAGCGGATCCGCCTGACTCAGCAGTGAGCCGAACAGGAGGAGCACCGGCACGGCGGCCAGCAGCCCCACCCCCACGGCGGCCAGCCGGCGTGTCCGGGCCGTCAGCGGAAGTTCGGCCCAGCGGACATCGGCGACGGCCGCCGGAATCGGCCCGCCCACCACCGAGACCCCCATCCAGGCACCGCCCCGGATCAGGTCGGAAATGCCGAGTCGGTCGAGCGACTGCATCGCGGTCGCCGGGGCGGCCACGACGAGCAGGCCGATGATGGCAAGGACGTTGAACGCGAAGAGGGTGGGAGAATCCCGCCAGAGCATGCAAGGGAGGATGAGCGCCACCGCGCCGGCCAGCCACGCTGCACGCGGTGGCGCCGTAAGCGCGCCGCCGCGGACCAGCGCCAGGACGGCAAGGAGCACCGCCACTCCCCAGAGCGTGACGTCGAGCCGCGCCGGAACCCAGACCCGGAGCACGTCCCCGACGATCCCGAGCGCCGCCGCCGCCCCAAGGAGCGCGAGCGCGTGGCCAGTGCGGCTGTTCATGACGGCGAGTCTCCGAGTCCGAGAGTGATTCTTCCCGCCGCGCGGCTGTTGGCGGGGCCGATGAGCAGGGCCTTCGGGAGCCCGCGAGAGACGACCCGCAGCGAGTACGGTGTGCCGGCGAAGGGGGCGACGAAGGTCACCGTGTCGACCGCCGACGCCCCGGCGCCGAGCGGCTCCTCGAACGTCTTCCCCTCCTGGAACGGCACCAGCACCGATCCATCCTTCCCGACGAGGCGGAACTGCAGTTCCTGGGGGAACTCCGGCTCGGACTTCGCGTCACTCCGGGCGCGTACCACCAATCCGATGCGGTCCTCGTCCGTCTCGACCGCGACGATCGAGACGTGGAGGTGGCAGTCGAACCCGCAGAACGACAGCTCCTGCCCGAGCGGCAGGACCCGGCTCGGCGCCGCGCCCACCGAGATTGCGGTGCCGACGAGGTAAAGCGCCGTGAACGCCGCCGTCGCGAGGCCGGTGCGGCGCGCGAGGGCGCGGTCGCCTCGCGCCAGCGCGAAGACGGTGATCCCGAGGCCGAGGATCAGGAGGAGCGCCGCGGCGATAAGGCCAAGGACGCCGAGCAGGTGGGCAAGCATGAATGCGTTCTCCAGGGGTGATGTCAGCCGGCGGCGCTGAGGGGCAGGCCGCCGAACCGCCGCTCGCGGCCCCGAAATTCGTCGAGGGCGGCGCGCAGTTCTTGTTCGTCGAAGTCGGGCCACATGGTCCGGGTGAAGTAGAGCTCCGCGTAGGCAGTTTCCCAGAGGAGGAAATCGCTGAGCCGTTGCTCGCCGCCGGTCCGGACGAGCAGGTCGACGGGCGGCACCGTCGGTCCGCCGCGCCCGCCGTCGGTGACAGCGCGCGAGAACTCCTCGCGCGTCGCCGATGGCCGCCCGGCGAGTGCGATGGCGGCGGCCACGATGGCGTCGCGACCGGAGTAGTCGACCGCCAGCCGGAGGTGCAGCCGCCGGCCGCCGCTCGTGGCGGCCTCGGCGCGGTCGATGGCCGTCAGCAGCGGCAGGGGCAGCCGATCCCGCCGGCCGATGACGGAGAGCCAGATGCCCTCCGCCTCGCAGCGCGCCGACTCGCGCCGGAGCTGCTCACGGAAGAGGCGGAGCAGCCACCGCACCTCGCGGTCGGGCCGGGTCCAGTTGTCGGACGAGAAGGCGTAGAGGGTCAGCGTCCCGATGCCGGCGGAGGGGCAAGCCTCGATGAGCCGACGCACCGCCGCCACCCCCGCCTGGTGACCGGCGGAACGGGGGAGCCCCCGCTGGGTGGCCCACCGGCCGTTGCCGTCGAGGATGACGGCGAGGTGCAGTCCGGGAGGTGCGGGCGCGTCAGGCATCACGGGTCCGCCGGATGAGCGCTTCCATGTGGTCGAGATACCCGGCCAGCGCCTGGCGGCCGCGCGCCGTCAGGCGGTAGTCGGTCCTCGGCACGCGGCCGGCGAACCCCTTCCGGCACTCGAGGTAGCCGGCGTCCTCCAGCTTGCGCGCGTGGACGCTCAAGTTGCCGTCGCTCGTGTCCACCAGCGCCTTGAGCTCAGTGAAGGAGAGCCAGTCGTGCCCCGCCAGGGCGCTCACGATGGCCAGTCGCTTCCGCTCGTGGATCAGGTCGTCGAGTTCGGCGGAAGTGCGTGAGCGGCCCCCGCGCACGGCCCCGAGCGGGGCGCCAGCGGGCGGGCTTGCGGCCTGCTTGCGGGCGTGCGGCGACCTAGCCACCGTGCCTCCGCGCGATGTACAGGCCGAAGGCGATCTGCACCGCGCCGAACCCAACGGCCAGTCCCGCCGCACCCCACGCGGGCCAGGTGAGCGCCACGGCGCCGATCAGGATCAGCACCACCCCCATGAGCGGGACGGCGCGCACCGAGAAGGCTCCGCCCGTC
>Ga0209507_1001295_pt1 | contig 20480 bp, 20 predicted proteins | sample AD_UKC028_MetaG_FD_184414 | JGI IMG/M metagenome (GOLD analysis project Ga0209507, IMG submission 184414) | Active sludge microbial communities of municipal wastewater-treating anaerobic digesters from USA - AD_UKC028_MetaG (SPAdes) (version 2) | ecosystem: Engineered > Bioreactor > Anaerobic >...
GCCTGTCGGACAAGGAACGCCGGCGCTCGGCCTTCTGGTTGCGCAAGTGGCTCAATATGGTGGCCCCGAACAATTTCTTCTGGCTCAATCCGGTGGCCATGGAGCGTTTCGTGGCGACCAGCGGCGAAAGCCTGGCGCGCGGCTTCCAGAATTTCATGCGCGACGTCAAGGCCCGGAATATTCAGATGGTCGAACCCGATGCTTTCGTCGTCGGCAAGGATCTGGCGACGACGCCGGGCAAGGTGGTTTTTCGCAACCGCCTGGTCGAACTGATTCATTATGCGCCGACCACCGAAAAGGTGCGGGCGCTACCGGTCGTCATCGTCACACCGTGGATCAACAAGTTCTACATCCTCGACCTGAATTTCAAAAAGAGCATGGTCAAGCATCTGACCGACCAGGGATTTTCGGTTTTCATCACGAGTTGGAAGAACCCTGACGCCGGGATGTCCGAAGTGCGCTTCGACGACTACCTGCTCGAAGGCGTCAACGAGGTCGTGCGCGTCGCCAACGAGTTTTGCAAGACGCCGAAGGTGCATCTTGTCGGTTACTGCATCGGCGGCACGATGGTGTCGACCTACATGGCCTGGGCCAACAAGCGCTTCGGAGCCGACAAGGTGCCGGTCGCGCACTGGTCGCTATTTACGACGCTGACCGATTTTTCCCATCCCGGCGATATCGACGTCTTCATCGATGAAGCGAGTATCGGTGCGCTGGAAGAATCGATGGGCCAGAAGGGTTATCTCGACGGCAGTGAAATGGCCAGTTCCTTCCGCATGCTGCGCTCGAACAGCCTGGTCTGGCATTACTGGGTACACAGCTACCTGATGGGCGAGCCGTTGCCGCCGTTCGACGTGCTGTTCTGGAACATGGACACGACGCGCATGCCGCGCGCCATGCACTCGTATTACCTGCGCGAGATGTACCTGCACAACAACCTGATCAAGCGCGATCACCTGACCATCGCCGGCGAGCCGATCGACCTTGACCGGATCGTCCAGCCGCTTTACGCGGTGACCGCCGAGGACGACCATATTGCGCCGTGGATCCAGTGCTACCGGATTCGCAAATACGTCAATGTCAACGCTCCGGTGCGCTTCGTGCGCTCCAGCTCGGGCCACATCCTCGGCATCGTCAATCCGCCGGTCAATCCGCCCAAGCGGCATTACTGGATTGGCGAACCCGAGCGCAACGAGCATTGGGAGCACTGGCTCGAGCGCGCGGAAAAGAAATCAGGCTCGTGGTGGGAAGACTGGGCGCACTGGCTGGGCGAACGTTGCGGCGAAGAGGTGGCTGCCTATCCGGCTGCCAACCGGCGCTTTCCGGCGCTCGCCGATGCGCCCGGGGGCTACGTTCTCGAGAAATAGCGCTGGTCCTGGATCGCCTGAATTGATACATTGCCGGCTTGCGGCGGCTTTGCCCGTGTTCTGATTCGCGCGTTTTTGACCGTGATTAAGGAGGAGGCTGTCGGGCATCCCGACAATAAGGCCATCCGAAACCCGCGAGATAGCCATGACCACCATTGGTAGTTTTATGACCGACGATCACCGCCGCTGCGATGATTTCTTTGCCGAGGCGGAGCAGGCGGTCGCCGCGAAGAATCTGCCGGCTGCCAAAGCCGCTTTCGGGCATTTTCGCAATGCCATGCAGGCGCATTTCGACAGCGAGGAAAAAACCCTGTTTCCGACTTTCGAGGCCAAGACCGGCATGCGCATGGGGCCGACCCAGATGATGCGCATGGAACATGCCCAGATGCGTACCCTGCTCGATGAAGCGCAGGATGCGCTGACCCGCGACAATGCCGAAGAATACGTTGGCCTCGCCGACACGCTGCTGATCATGATGCAGCAACACAACATGAAGGAAGAGAACATCCTTTACCCGATGTGCGATCAGCATCTCGCTGGTGAAACGCCGGAACTGCTGGCGCGCCTCGAAACCGAGCTGACTGAGTCGTGAGCCATCCGAAGACGCCGCATGTCGTCGATGCGCGCTACATGGAGCCGCCGGAACCGTTCGTGCAGACCATGGAAATACTCGATACCCTGAAGGCCGGTGAGAAGATGCTGCTGCTGCTGTTCCGCGAACCGCATCCGCTTTACAAGGTGCTCAAGCAAAACGGTTATTCCTACGAATCCGAACTGCTCGCCGACGGCACCTTCGAAATCCTGATCTGGCGCTGAACGCGTGGTATAGAGGCAATGCTCTCGTTTGAAAATGCGCCGCCATTTGCCGCGCCGCTGCGCTTCTTTATCACCGCCCCGCTATTTGCGCTGGCGGCTGGTCTGCTGCTGCTCGCTGACGGACCTGGCCTGCTCGTTTCGCGCTGGACACCCGGGCTGCTGGCGGCGACGCACCTGATCACCATTGGCTTCATGCTGATGGTCATGCTCGGGGCGCTGATCCAGATCATGCCGGTGGTGGCAGGTGTCGACTTGCACAATCCGCTGCGCGTGGCGCGCTGGGCCCATGCCGGTCTGACGTTGGGTGCATTGCTGCTCGTCGGTGGTTTCCTGCTTGGCCAGCCGCTGTTGCTCAGCGCGTCGGCGCTGATCCTCGGACTAACCATCGCCGGCTTTCTGATCATCATCGGCCACAAACTCGCCAAGGTACCGTCGACCAGCCCGACGATCCGCGGCCTCAAGCTGGCCCTGCTCGGGTTGGCTGCTGCGGTCGGGCTTGGTGCGTCATTGGCCCTCGCCATCGCTAACGGCTGGGCTGTTCCGCTGGTGACCCTGACCGACCTGCACATCGGCTGGGCGCTCGGCGCCTGGGCGGGAGTTCTGCTTGCTGCCATGGCCTATGTCGTCGTACCGATGTTTCAGCTGACGCCCGGCTACCCGGTGCGCCCGGGCTGGCTGTTTCCGGGAATCATGCTCGGCCTGATGCTGGCCTGGACACTGGCGGCCATCCTCGATGCGCTGCTGGTGATACGCATTGTCCAGTGCCTGGTCGCGCTGCTCGGCATGACTTTCCTGATCCAGACCCTGCGCCTGCAGATGAAACGCCGCCGGGCGCGCGCCGATGTTACTTACCGCTACTGGCAACTGGGTCTGGCCAGTACCATTTTTGCCCTGTTTTTGCTGTTGACCGCAACCCTCTGGCCACCGCTTGGCGAACTGGCCGGATGGAGTACTTTCGTCGGCATTCTGCTTCTGGTCGGCGGCTTCATGCCATTCATCGTCGGCATGCTCTACAAGATCGTCCCGTTTCTTGCCTGGCTGCACCTGCAAAATCATGCCAAGCCTGGCCTGCCGGTGCCGAACATGAACAAGATACTGCCCGAGCTCGACATGCAGCGTCAGTTGCGGATACATACCGTGGCACTGGCGCTGCTTTTGGCCGCCGCCGTTCAGCCCGACTGGCTGGCCAGGCCGGCCGGTGCAGTACTGGCTCTGGCCAGCGGCTGGCTGTTTTACAACCTGCTGTCAGCTGCACTGCGTTATCGGAAATATCTTGCCGAGGCCGAACAGCAGGTGGTCGCCGCATGACTTACCTGATTCTCAGGCATCTCCATGTCACCTGCGTCGTTCTCAGCGGTCTCGGCTTCGCGCTGCGCGGCTGGTGGATGCTCAACGATTCGCCACGGCTCATGGCGCGCCTTACCCGCGTCGTTCCGCATGTGGTCGATACCTTGCTGCTCGGCAGTGCGCTGGTCATGGCCTGGCTAAGCGGTCAGTACCCGTTTGCCCAGGGCTGGCTGACGGCCAAGTTCTTCGGACTGCTGATCTACATCCTGTGCGGAACGATGGCGCTCAAGCGCGGCAAGACCAAGGCCCAACGCAGTCTTTTCCTCGTACTGGCCATCACGGCCTATGCCTACATCGTCGGCGTCGCGCTGACGCGGAGTCCTCTGCTCTGGATGTGATTTAACAATCCGCCGGTTTTCTGGAACCGTCACAGTCGAATGGTTGGATTTGCCCCTTTTTGCTGGCGCCGCGAGAGCGGCACGTATGAAGGGGTGGCCCAGCGGGCCGCGCCTTCATACGTTGTAGCTCCCTCTCTCACCCCGGAAAGCTACAATGTCAAAGCATCATGCTCCGAGGCGTGACCGGTTGTAGCTCCCTCTCTCACCCCGGAAAGCTACAATGCCGGCACCAACGACGCCGCCGATATTCTCGTTGTAGCTCCCTCTCTCACCCCGGAAAGCTACAATGTCGAGAGCATCGATGAGCATGACTACCTGGTTGTAGCTCCCTCTCTCACCCCGGAAAGCTACAATATGCTGCTCGGCCAGCCGATCCCCTTGCCGGTTGTAGCTCCCTCTCTCACCCCGGAAAGCTACAATACGATGGTGACAGCTACCGGAGGGGCTGCTGTTGTAGCTCCCTCTCTCACCCCGGAAAGCTACAATCTTGCAGTCCTCATACTTTGCCAGCCAGCCGTTGTAGCTCCCTCTCTCACCCCGGAAAGCTACAATAACTACCGGACGGTGATCCCGTACCTGATTGTTGTAGCTCCCTCTCTCACCCCGGAAAGCTACAATGTACCGGCGTCGCAGTCGAGGAACTGTCTAGTTGTAGCTCCCTCTCTCACCCCGGAAAGCTACAATGTCAAAGCATCATGCTCCGAGGCGTGACCGGTTGTAGCTCCCTCTCTCACCCCGGAAAGCTACAATGCGAGTATCGCGCGGATGGAGCTAGACCAGGTTGTAGCTCCCTCTCTCACCCCGGAAAGCTACAATGCCGCCGACAACGTGCTGCACATCAAGGACGTTGTAGCTCCCTCTCTCACCCCGGAAAGCTACAATCTCTTGCATCGCAGCGTGCTCGTCGAGTTCGTTGTAGCTCCCTCTCTCACCCCGGAAAGCTACAATTGGTCGCTCCGCTGCCGCACAAGCAAGCGAGTTGTAGCTCCCTCTCTCACCCCGGAAAGCTACAATTGCTGTACGGACAACTGTCTCAGCATTGCGGTTGTAGCTCCCTCTCTCACCCCGGAAAGCTACAATGCCATTCCAGCGGATCGGAACACGACGTGCGTTGTAGCTCCCTCTCTCACCCCGGAAAGCTACAATTGACTGTTTACTGCCTGTCTTCCTGACCATGTTGTAGCTCCCTCTCTCACCCCGGAAAGCTACAATAAATGGCATTGCGTGTATCCACGCAGGTCGGTTGTAGCTCCCTCTCTCACCCCGGAAAGCTACAATGGGCGTCGTCGCGGAAACAATGGCCTTGACGTTGTAGCTCCCTCTCTCACCCCGGAAAGCTACAATACAACCTGTCATCATCATGGACAGTAACGGGTTGTAGCTCCCTCTCTCACCCCGGAAAGCTACAATTGACCGCTCCCAAATTCCCGCCCGGCGTAAGCTGGGCGGGAATTTTTTTGTGGGATTCCGTTTTCAGAAAAGCAGCATCTGGTTCACCGTGACCTTTTTTTCCTGAAAAAGCGGCATGCCGACGAGCAATCGGATGCCGGCGAACTGCTTTTCGGTCACGGTCATGCAGCGTATCGATCCGGCGGGCGGCAGGTTGTCGACCAGGCGCTTAAGGTGCTTCTCCTGATCGTCGTTGCCGTTGAGCAGCCGGCCATAGACCGACCACTGGATCATGTCGTAGCCGTCGTTGAGGAGAAAGCGGCGGAATTGCACGTAGGCGCGCTTTTCGGTTTTGGTGACCATAGGCAGATCGAAGAATAGGAGCAGTCGCATGAAGCGTCGTGTCTCCTCGCTCATTTCTCAGCATTCCAGCACGTGGGCGTGCAGGCCGAGCAGTTTGGGCAGGTCGAGGTTGCTGTCTTCCTGCTCGAACAGGCGAACCAGGCTTTCCACGGCGTATTCGACGGCGGATAGCGCGGACATCTTGCCTTGCGGCATGGCGACATCGACGTTGAGCAAGCTCACCAGTGTTGCCTTATCCTCCGGCGAAAGATCGCCTTCGGTACTGGCCGGGTGTTTCGCGACATGCAGGTCAACCAGGGGCCGGAAAGGCTCGATCAGATCGTCGGCCAGGTTAAAGGCGTTCTGCTCGCTGGCGTGGAAAATGCCAATAGGCGGATGAAGGCCGTGGGCAACCAGCCCGCGTGCAATGGCGCCGCGAAAGACGGCATAGCCGTAGTCGAGCGCGGCGTTGGCCCAGCGCTCCTCGGCCCGATAGAAGCCAGGGCCAAAAAGCTGGGCGAAGTAGAAGGCGGCGGCTTGCCCTTCGAGATTTTCCCCATCGCCCGAGCGCACGCGGTTGGCATAGGAGTTCAGCCGTTCGACACCTTTGCGGGCAGCGAGGTGCAGGCATTGCGCCTGATTCTCGATCTTGCGCCGGACGATGTTGGCCCATGCCTGTTTGACCGGCGGCTTGCCGACATCGAGCTGCTTGCGCATCAGGCGTGTCGTGCGCGAGTGTGACAAAAAGGGCAGGAAGATGCCGCTGGGCTGGTGATTGTGGCCGGTGGCGTAAAGGCCGATCCCGTACTCGGCGCACGCCGAAAGCACCGGATGGGTGAGGTTGATTTCCCGGTGATTGAGGACGATAACGGCGATATCCTCGAAGGGAACGAAGGCGGTTTGTTCCTGCTCGATGGCGAGGGAGTAGTGCTCCCGGCGCAGCTTGGCCGGCCGGGAGATCATCACACTACGCCAGCCCACGGCGCGGTTCCGGTTTGGCAGGGTGGATATTGCCGAGGGTGTCGACGTGAAGTTTTTCTAGGGATAGTGCAGTCTTTACGCCAATGCTTTCGATCATTCCGTCTTTGCCGCAATTGGTGTTTCGATCATGCGTCCAGATATTTATCGCGCCAGTGGAGCGATTGCAACTGCCGTAGTATCCGAGGTAAGAGGCGTTTTTCAGCTTGATTTTTATAAGGTCATTCGGATACAGCGAAAAACACCAATCAAAACTGCCATCGATCAGCGTCCATTCCCCCTCATCCTTGTACGCCACAATCGCGCGGTTCGGCAAGCCGGCAACCTTGTGATGCACATACACCGGCACCAGGTGGAACTTGCCGGCCTTGGTGAAAACATCGACGCGCAGCATGGTGTCGTTCTTGGCAATACCGCCGCGCACCGGAATGCCAGAGAGTTTGTCGATCAGCATGGTCACCGTGCGAACGACAGGGCCGGTCGGCTCGCCATCACGGTCGGGCTTGCGTAAGGGGCTGTCTGTTGGAAATGCTTTGTCGCCCTTGCCGCCGTGGGTTTCCAAGCGTTCGCGGATGGCATCGTAAAGCCTGGCGTTGCGATGCGGGTCGATGAGCTTGTCGAGATCCTTCAGGGTCAGGCTCGTGAGCGGCACCTTTTGCGTGACGCTGCCTTTTTCCCGCCTTTTTTCCGGTTGACCATAGATGGTGTCCTTGTGGGCGGCGCCACCGTTGCGCCGTTGCGGTGCGCGCGAGACGAACAGGGGGTGTATTCCGTCCAGTGCTGCGGTGTCGTAGGTGCCAAGGTGTGTCATTTCCTCGCGCAGCAGGGCGGGGTTGTCGATCTTCAAACGGGCTTCGAGTTCGTGGTGGAAGTGCTGCCACGGTTCGGGAAAGTGCTGCTTGAGTTGTCGGAACATGGCTGGATCGACGATTTCGCCGGTCGTTGTGTCCACGAAACCGGTATGTACCTGCGCCAACTCCTTGGTGCGCGAATAATCGGCCAGTCGCTTGACCATGCCGTGGGTACACGCGGCGACCACGGCGGCATCGAGCGCGTGGTGGCGGTCGCTTTCGCTGCGGATTTTGTTGATACCCCAACGGGCGCGCAGGAAGGCGGTCATCTGACCGCTGAGAACGACACAACGCTTGGCGTCACTGCCGTCCGCCAGCTTGAGGTGTCGCTCGACGTAGTTCTTGAAGAATTTGCAGATATAGCGGGTGTCGTTGAGATTGCGCTCCTTGAAATCCTCGGCCTCCTTGGCGCCAAAATCCTTGCGCAACAGGCGGCTGCGCTTGGCGAGGCGATAGGATTTCGTCGATTCGACGAAGGCGACGAACTGCAGCCAGCGCGGGCTGTTTTCGGCGCCGCCGAGGTATTCGTAAGGAGTGCGGTTGCCCTTGTCGCGGTTCTCCTTGGCAAGAACGAGCACTTTGTTGTTCTTGCTGTCGTCGAAACTGCGCGAATAGGGCAGGGCGTGGTCGATTTCGACGTAGCCGGGTTCGAGCAGGCGGGCGAGGTCGATGGCTTCTTGCGAATAGGCGCATTTGCCGAGCTGTTCGCGGTACAGGCGGAATTTCTCGAACTCGCCACCCTTGGGCGCTTGTCCGAATTCTTCAGCAAAGAACGCCTTGTCCTTGTCGTTGCGGGCGCGGTATTCCTCTTGTTCCTTCCTGATTTTGTTGCGTTCGTCCAGCGGTCTGGAAAGATCGCGAGCCATTTCGATGTTGACCGCCATCGGCGAGCCGTAGCGGCGGACGATGGCGTTGACGACTTTGCGCGCCTGATTCAGTGCGCGCAGCACGACCGGGTTGCGCGGAATGTCTTCGTCTTCCGCGAAGCGCATGCGGCCGTCCGGGTCGCGCCCGGCGTAGAGCGGCGGCAGGGTGCGTGAGGTGCCTTCACCGGGCTCGTGTAACTGGCTGTGGTGATAGCCTGCTTCGACGCAGGCCTCGTCGTACCGCAAGCCCGCCTCCATCTGCGGGACGATCCCGTAGAGCGCCTTCAACGACAAGGCGTGGAACTTGTCGAAGCGGATGTCGAGCAGGGCTTCGACCATGGCTTCCCGGTTGGGCAGGGGCAGTTTGTTCAATTCTGCGCGCGCTTCGTCGTCGTCCTTGTAGACGCTGAGTACGCGGGCGATTTCGTCCAGAATTTGCGGTTGACCGCGACAGGCTTCCCCGGCGAGGCCTTCCCATTCCGTCTCCAGCCCGGCCGCCTTGAGCGTGCTGCGCAGTTCCTGCCAGGCCGGGAGCTTGATGAGTTTTTCCGATTTCGGGTCTTTCCCGTCCTTGCCCGGGCGCAGCCCGGCGAACTCGAAGGTTTCGGGCAGCAAGCCGCTCTTGGTCAAGGCGTCATGCAGTTGCTTGTAGCTGAGTTCCTTTGGCTGCCGGTAGGGAAGCGGCAAGGCAAGGGCGCGCTCCTGTGCGTTGAGTGGTCGCGTTTCGCCCGCGCAGACAATGCGCAGGTTGTTGAGCCGGGTGAGCCAGACGTGGCGTTCGGCGGTGAAACTGGCTTTGGGGGCGCGGAATTCGCCCTTCTCGAAGGTGCATTTGCCCAGCATCTTGAGCAGGGCGGCGCCCGAGAGCGGCGGCTTCTGCACCCAGAACAGGCCACTCTTGCGGTCGCCGTTGCCGAGGAGGGTGGTTTCGAGCGACTCGTTGGCGAATGGATTGCCCAAACGGCGTTGTCCGGCGAAAAGTTGTTTCAGTTCGTCACCGAGCAGGACGCGGGATAGTGCCTTGGTGTACTCGCCGCGCTTGTTGCGCTGGGCTTCGGGGAACTCGGCCAACACCATTTCCGCGATGCTGCGGTAACCCTGCTCTTCCATCAGGCGCTTGGTGCCGGCCAGACCCTGTTTGACCTTCCCGCCTTCACTCTTGGTGTCGCCTGCCGCCTGTTTCTCCTCAGCCCGGCTGACCCAGTGAAAGCCCCGGTGTTTGCAAAGGTGGTAGATGACACGCGCCCATTCGTCTCGTTCGAGTTTGCGGTCGAGACCTTTAATGCGTAGCTGCCAAGGGGAAATCGATACCGGATTGGCTGGTTGGAAAAAGCGCTTGTCATCAATCAGGCTCTGGCGTTTGAGTTCGCGGGTGAGTTTTTTCAGGCGCCAAGCACGCTGGGCGAGGCGATGGCGGGCGAGGCGGGCCTGGCGGCGGGTCAGGTTGAGCGGGTCGCCTTCCTTGGCGGTTTCAGCCTTGTCGAAGGCGCGCACGCCAAGGTCGATGATGCGATTTTCGCCAAGCAGGCACCAGCCGACCGAGGCGATGCCGATGTCCAGCCCAAGGGTGTAGCGGATCTCCATGATATTTACTCGTTCTTATTTGGAACGGGTAGAATACCCCCGTTGTAGTTTTCCGGGGTGAGAGCCGTTGCTACAATAAGGTGTCCCTTCGGGGACGACCGAATCCGGCCCGGCAGGGAAACCTGCCGGGTCTTCTCATTTTTGGTTCAGGGTTGTGAAGACTCGACTATCTTTCGCTGGTAGCGGCGTTACCGTCAGGCGCGCGGATTCATCAGGGCCTTGAGGCCGGCGACATTGAGGATCCGGATGTGTTTCTGCTGGACGGCGATGTAGCCTTCTTCCTGAAATTTTGAGAAGGCGCGGGAGACAGTTTCCAGCTTGAGGCCGAGGTAGCTGCCGATTTCCTCGCGCGTCATGCGCAAGTAGAACTCGGCATGCGAGAAGCCGCGCGCCGTGAAGCGCTGCGACAGGTTGAGCAGGAAGGCGGCCAGGCGCTCTTCGGCGCGCATGGTGCCGAGCAGCATCATGACGCCATGGTCGCGGACGATTTCGCGGCTCATCACCTTGTGGAAATGGTGCTGCAGGGTATGGATTTCGCGCGACAGGCTTTCCAGCCGCGAGAAGGGAATGGCGCAGATTTCGCTGTCTTCGAGGGCGATGGCGTTGCAGGTGTGGCGCTCGCTACTGATGCCGTCGAGGCCCAGCAATTCGCCGGCCATCTGGAACCCGGTGACCTGCTCGCGACCGTCCTCGATCAGGACATCGGTTTTGAAGAAACCACTACGGATCGCATAAATCGCGTCGAACGGTGTGCCGGAACTGTACAGACGATCACCGCGCTTGAGACGGCGGCGATTCGAAACCAGATCGTCCAGACGTTCGAACTCATCGTTGCTGAGTCCCAAGGGCAGGCACAGTTCGCGCAGATTGCAGTTCGAACAGGCCGTCTTGATCAGCGAGAGCGAAACCGGCTTTTCGCAGGGATCGGGCGGCATCAGCAAACCATGCAAGGTTGATCCAAGTCAACCGTGATTTTGTGGTGTATGACCATAATTCGACCTGTTCTCGATGGTGCGTTTAATGAATTTTGCAACTGAAAACCTCGTCTTTGATCCCCAGATCATTCGCCGTTTCGATGTCAACGGCCCGCGCTATACGTCGTATCCGACAGCCGACCGCTTTGTCGAAGCGTTCGACGCGGAAGCGGCGAAGCTCTGGTTGGGCAAACGTACCATCGGCGGCATCAGCCGTCCACTCTCATTATACTTTCACATCCCGTTCTGTAACACCATTTGCTACTACTGCGCCTGCAACAAGATCATCACCAAGGATCACGGACGCAGCGCCAAGTATCTGAAATACCTGGCCAAGGAAATCGCCCTGCAGAGCGCGGCTCTCGACGGTGGCAACGAGGTCATCCAGTTGCATTGGGGCGGCGGTACGCCAACCTTCCTTTCGCACGACGAAATGCGCCAGTTGATGAGCGAGACGCGCAGGCACTTCAAGCTGCTCGACGGTGGCGAATATTCGATCGAAGTCGATCCGCGCAAGGTGGATACCGCGACGGTCGCGCTGCTCGGCGAACTTGGCTTCAACCGTATGAGCGTCGGCGTTCAGGATTTCGATGAGCGCGTGCAGATCGCAGTCAATCGTGTCCAGAGCGAAGAAGAAACCGCCAACGTGATCGACGCGGCACGCGCCAACGGCTTCAAGTCGGTATCCATCGACCTGATCTACGGACTGCCGCACCAGACCGTCATGGGTTTCAACCGGACGCTGGAACGCGTGCTGGCGATGGACCCCGAGCGCCTGTCGATCTACAACTACGCGCACCTGCCCAGCCTGTTCAAGCCGCAGCGGCGGATTGCCGAGTCCGATCTGCCGTCGGCTGACACCAAGTTGCAGATCCTCGCGCTGGCGATCAAGAAGCTGACTGAAGCCGGTTATGTCTTCATCGGTATGGACCACTTCGCCAAGCCTGACGATGAACTCGCGGTTGCCCAGCGTCAGGGCCGCCTGCACCGGAATTTCCAGGGTTATTCGACCTATGCCGACAGCGACATGCTGTCGTTCGGCATTTCGTCGATCGGCAAGGTCGGTCCAACCTACAGCCAGAATGTCAAGACGCTGGACGAGTATTACGACCGTCTCGATGCCAACATTTTGCCGGCATTCCGCGGCATCGAACTGAACGCCGACGACATTCTTCGGCGTTCGATCATCCAGGCGCTGATGTGTCACTTCGAACTGTCCATCGAATCGATCGAAAGTTCGCACCTGATCAATTTTCACCAATATTTTGCCGCCGAACTGGAAGACCTCAAGGAAATGGAGCGCGGTGGCCTGCTCAAGGTCGAGCGTGAATGGATTACCGTTCTGCCGCCGGGGCGCCTGCTGGTGCGCGTCATTGCGATGGCTTTCGATCGTTATCTGCGCGCCGACCGCCAGCGCACCCGCTATTCCAAGGTGATCTGAGCGGCAGCAGTTCGGGCGGGCAGGGCGGTGATGTATCCTTGCCCCGTGATATCCGGCCCTGTCCTTTTCCTTCCCGATGCCTGATTCTGGCTATCTCGCCCTGTTCCTCGTCGGTCTGCTCGGCGGCACCCACTGTGTCGGCATGTGCGGCGGCATTGTCAGCGCGTTGTCGATGGGTGCCCCGGCACGCTGGTCGATGCACCTCGCCTACAATGCCGGACGCATCCTTTCCTACACCGTGGCCGGCGCCATCGCCGGCACGCTCGGCGCCGCCAGCCTGACGCTTGACGGGCCGGCGCCAATCCGCCTCGTACTCTATCTGCTGGCCAATCTGATGCTCGTTGCGCTCGGGCTGTATCTGCTCGGCGTGACCCGGGTGCTGGCTTTTAGCGAGCGCGCCGGCCAGCGTCTGTGGCGTTACATCCAGCCGCTGACCCGCCGTTTCCTGCCGGCGAACACCGTGTTCAAGGCTTTTCCGCTCGGCATCCTGTGGGGTTGGCTGCCTTGCGGGCTGGTCTACAGTGCGCTGGCGACGGCACTCAGTGCCGGTTCGCCCGGGCCGGGCGCCCTGCTGATGCTGGCCTTCGGGTTGGGCACATTGCCAAATCTTCTGCTGGCGGGCATCCTGCTGGCAAGGTTCAACGAATTTGTTCGGCGCCCGCTGGTCAGAAATATATCGGGTCTGCTGGTGCTCGGCTTCGGCATCTATGGATTGATCGGCCTGATGCGTTTGCTGCACTGGATCTAGGAGGCACAATGAGCATGAAAATCCTGCTGCCGGTGGATGGTTCCGATTGCGCACTGCGCGCTGTCGTCCACCTGATCGCGCACACGGCCTGGTTTCGGGAAATTCCCGAGATTCACCTGGTACACGTGCAGCCGCCGGTGCCGGTCGGTCGCGCGCTGGCCCATGTCAGCAAGGAGACGTTGCATGGGCACTATCTCGAAGAAAGCCGCGAGCACCTGCTGGGCGCCCAGCAGGTGCTCGATGCCGCCGGCCGTTTTCATACCACCCATGTACACGTCGGCCAGGCAGCCGATGTGATCGCCCGGCTCGCCAATGAACTGGCCTGCGACCTGATCGTCATGGGTACCCATGGTCGTGGCGGCATCGCCGGACTGGTCATGGGTTCGGTGGCCAGCCGTGTGCTGCATCTGGTGAACTGTCCGGTGCTGTTGGTCAAATGAGCGAAATTAGCGGAAACGCCTCAGAGAAAGGTGCCGGGAGCGGCCGTGTGGTCGAATTTTCGATTGCCGGCATGACCTGCGCCGCCTGTTCGGCGCGGCTGGAAAAAGTGCTCAACCGGCAGCAGGGGGTCGAAGCCAATGTCAATCTGGCCGCCGAGCGGGCGCGCGTCAGGCTCGACGGCGCGGCCGACGAGGCGGCGGTGATTGCCGTGGTGGCCAGGGCCGGCTTTGCCGCCAGCGTCGTCGACAAGGATACACGGGCGCGCGAAAAGGCGCGCCGCCAGGCTGATTACCAGCGCGAGATTCGCCGCTTCTGGATATCCGTGGCGCTGACCCTGCCTTTGGTCGGCCAGATGTTCTTTATGTTCGGCGGCGGGCATCATCATCCCGAACTGCCGCGCTGGCTGCAGTTCGCGCTGGCGACGCCGGTACAGTTCTGGATCGGCTGGCGCTTCTACGATGGTGCCTACAAGGCGCTGCGTGGCGGCGGCGCCAACATGGATGTGCTGGTCGCGCTCGGCACCAGTATGGCCTGGGGGTTCTCGACCGTGGTCACGCTGTTCGGACTCGATCAGCACGTCTATTTTGAAGGCGGAGCGGCGGTGATTACGCTGGTTCTGCTCGGCAAACTGCTCGAAGCGCGGGCCAAGGCGCAAACGTCGGAAGCGATCGAATCGCTGATCCGCCTGCAACCGAAGACCGCGCGCATCGAGCGCGACGGGCAGTGGGTCGAGATTGCCGTCGATGCGCTGATGCCCGGCGATATCTTCATGGTGCGCCCGGGCGAGAGCGTACCGGTCGATGGCGAGGTCGTCGACGGAAAGTCCAGCATCAACGAAGCGATGCTGACCGGCGAAAGCATGCCGGTGGGCAAGGTGGCAGGGGACAAGGTGTTCGCGGCGACGGCCAATGGCCAGGGCGTATTGCATTGCCGGGCGACCGGCGTCGGCGAACAGACGCTGCTGGCCGGCATCATTCGCCTGGTCGGCGAAGCACAGGGTTCGAAGGCACCGGTCCAGCGTCTGGCCGACCGGATTTCGGCGGTATTCGTGCCGGTCGTCTGCGTCATCGCGCTGCTGACGTTCGCCGGCTGGTGGCTGTATGCCGGCGATTTCGCCGAGGCGCTGGTCAATGCCGTCGCTGTCCTCGTCATTGCCTGTCCGTGCGCGCTCGGTCTGGCGACGCCGACGGCGATCATGGTCGGCACCGGGCAGGGCGCGCGCGCCGGGATCCTGGTCAAGAATGCCGAGGCGCTGGAGCGTGCGGAAAAGATCGCCGTGCTGGCACTCGACAAGACCGGCACGCTGACCCGTGGCGAACCGCAGATGACCGACATCGTCGCGCTCGGCACCGATGCCGACAGCGCGCTGCGTCTGGCGGCGGCGCTCGAACAGGGTTCGGAACACCCGCTGGCGCGGGCGGTTCTGGCGCGCGCCGCGACTGTTGCGGTCAACCCGGAAAAAGTGACAAATTTTATTGCCACATCGGGCCATGGCGTTGCCGGCGAGATCGCCGGGCGTGCGCTGCGTCTGGGCGCGCCGGCCTGGTTCGGCATGACCGACGATGCGGCGATCCTCGAATTGCAGAAGGCCGGCAAAACCGTCGTCGTGCTCGAAGAGAATGGCATGGCACTGGCCCTGTTCGCCATCGCCGATGCGTTACGCCCGACTTCGCGGGTGGCGGTCGAGCGCCTGCGCGCCCGCGGTATCCGGGTCGTCATGCTGACCGGCGATAACGCGGCGACGGCGGCGGCGATCGCCCACGAAGCAGGGATCGACGAATTCCGCGCCGGCATCCTGCCTGGCGACAAGGCGGCCGTGATCGGCGAGTTGAAAGCGGGCGGGCTGGTGGCGATGGTCGGCGATGGCATCAACGATGCACCGGCACTGGCGGCGGCCGATGTCAGCTTCGCCATCGGTGCCGGCTCCGACGTTGCTGTCGAGGCCGCTGACCTGACGCTGATCCGTAGCGACCTTTGTGGTGTCGACGACGCCATCGAACTTTCGCACGCGACGCTGAGCAAGATTCGGCAAAACCTCTTCTTCGCCTTTATCTATAATGTACTGGGGATTCCACTGGCGGCCTTCGGCTGGCTCAACCCGGTCGTCGCCGGTGCGGCGATGGCGATGAGTTCGGTTTCCGTGGTGTCGAATTCCCTGTTGCTGAAGCGCTGGCGCCCGCGTGGTCGCTAGTTGCGGGAAGGGATAGTCTGGACGAAAACGAAAAACTGTCGTTCTACGAGGCGCTGCTGGAGAGCATCGCACGGGTCGTCTATCGCCTGAATCTGGAGAACGGTCGCTTCGAATACCTTTCCGGTGCGGCGTCCAGTCTGTTCGGGCTGGAGCTGGAAGCGCTCCGCGATGCCGGCATGGACATGATCGGCAGCCATATGTTGCCCGGCGATTATGAAGCCGCGCTGGCGCGGATCGCCGAAGTGGCAGCGAGCCGACCGGGGCAGCGCGCCTCGCTGGTCGTCCATTACCGGCTGGTTGGGGCCGATGGCAAACTGCGGCATTGCCATGATTCGATGATGCTTGAAGTCGACCAGGAAGGCAGGCCGGTGGCGGCTTTCGGCGTCGTCGTCGATGTCAGCGAGCGGATCCGGGCGGCGGAGGCGATCCACGAAAAGGAAACGCAGTTCCGGTCGACGATGGAAGCGGCACAGGTCGGGATCTTCCTGCTGCAGAACGGTATCTTTCGTTATGTGAACCCATTTCTGACCAAGCTGTCCGGATATGACGAGGCTGAACTGGTCGATCACCTTGGCCCGCTCGACCTGCTCGTTCCCGAGGACCGTGCCATGGTTGCCGAACAGATGCAGCGGCGAGCGGCCGGCGAGGCGGGGAAACCATACGAAATCAGGTGCCTGCGCAAGGATGGGTCGACTTTTCCGGCCATCATTCTCGGTTCGCCGGCGACCTACAACGGACAGCCGGCATCGGTTGGTACCCTGCTTGACGTTTCGGCACAAAAGGAGGCCGAATTGCGGGCCTGCGAGCTTGCCGATTTCGATCCGCTGACCGGTCTGCCGAACCGCAGGCTGTTGCGCGATCGCTGTACGCAGTTGCTGGCGACGGCAGAGCGCGAAGAGTCCGAGATGGCGCTGATCTTTCTCGATCTCGATCACTTCAAGCGGGTCAATGACTCGCTCGGCCACAGCCTTGGCGACGAACTGCTGTGCGCCGTGGCCGGACGTCTGGAGACTGCTTTACGCAAAGTCGACACGCTGGCACGCCTCGGTGGCGATGAGTTCATCATCGCCCTGCCTGACGTTCACACCTCGGGCGCCGCCGAAGTCGCTTGTCGCCTGCTCGATGTCTGTGCCACGCCGTTTACGGTCGGCGGGCATGAACTGGCCATGACGCCATCGCTGGGAATCAGCCTTTTTCCGGTCGACGGCAGGGATTTCGAGACCCTGTTGCGCAATGCCGACGCTGCCATGTACAAGGCCAAGGAAGCGGGGCGCAACGCCTTCCGCTTCTATTCGAGCGAGATGAACGTGGCAACGCTCAAACATCTGCTGATGGAAAGCGGTCTGCGCCGCGGCTTGGTGGCGCGCGAGTTCGTTCTGCACTACCAGCCGCTGGTCCACAGCGAAAGCGGCGCGACAATCGGTGTCGAGGCACTGATTCGCTGGCAGAATCCGGAAGTCGGGCTGATTCCGCCGGATCAGTTCATCCATGTCGCCGAAGATATCGGGCTGATCAATCCGATCGGCGACTGGGTATTGCGCGAAGCCTGCCGCCAGCTGCGCGCCTGGCAGGATGCCGGCCTGCCGCCGCTGGTCGTCGCGGTCAATGTGTCGCCGCAACAGTTCCGCCAGACGAACTTCGTCGACAGCGTAGCCAGTGCGCTGGCGCTATCCGGCCTCGATGCACGTTTCCTCGAACTGGAGTTGACCGAGCGCACGGTGATGCACGATGCCGAACTGAACCTCGACACGCTGGCGGCGCTCAACCGGATGGGCGTCGAACTGTCACTCGATGATTTCGGGACCGGTTATTCGTCGCTCGCTTATCTCAAGCGCTTCCCGGTTGGCAAACTCAAGATCGACCGTTCTTTCGTCCGCGACCTGGAAGTCGACCCGGACGACCGGGCGATCGCCTCGACCATCCTCAGTATGGGCCGCAGCCTGCGTCTCAAGGTGCTGGCCGAAGGGGTGGAAACCCGCGAACAGTATGCCATCCTGCGCAGCATGGGCTGCGAGTTGGTGCAGGGCTACCATTTCAGCAGACCATTGCCGCCCGATGAGCTGGTCGAATTTCTCAAGAATAATCCATTCGTAGGCAAGGAGTAGTTTATGGAATCCAGCGTCATCAAGGTCGGCGGCATGAGCTGCCAGGGTTGTGTCAAGAACATCACCGGCGTGCTGACTGCCTTGCCCGGGGTGGCGACGGCCGAAGTCTCGCTTGAAGACGGTGAGGCAAGGGTTTCGTTCGATCCGCAGGTCGTTGCCCGCAGTGCGCTGATCGCGGCCATCGAGGATGCCGGCTTCGATGCCGAATGAGTTAAGATCGCCGCAAGACAATCAAAAGAGAACAACCGTGTCAGAAGCGCAGGTCAGACTTACCCAGCTAACCCACGGGGGCGGTGGGGGCTGCAAGGTCGCCCCTGACATCCTCCAGAAAATACTTTCCGGCATCAAGCCGGGCATCGTCCCGCCGCAGTTGCTGATCGGCAAGGATAATAGCGACGATGCGGCGGTCTATCAGATCAGCGCTCAGCAGGCGATCATCGCGGCGACCAATTTCTTCACGCCGATCGTCGATGATCCCTTCGATTTCGGACGCATCGCGGCGACGACCGCGATTTCCAATATCTACGCGATGGGCGGCACGCCGCTGTTCGCGCTGGCGCTGGTTGGCATGCCGGTCAATGTCCTGCCGCTCGAAACCATCGGCCGGATACTCGAAGGTGGCGAGGCGGTTTGCCGGCTGGCCAGCATACCTGTTGCCGGCGGCCATACGATCGATTCTCTGGAGCCGATCTACGGTCTGGTGGTCATCGGCCTAGTCAATCCCGAACACCTCAAGCGCAATGCCGCTGCCCTTCCGGGCGATCGGCTGATCCTCGGCAAGCCGCTCGGTGTCGGCGTTTACAGCAATGCGCTGAAACGCGGCGACCTGAGCACCGCCGACTACCAGTCCATGCTCGCCAGCACCACCCAGCTCAATACCCCGGGGCCGGTACTTGCCTGCCTCGACGGCGTCCATGCCGTCACCGACGTTACCGGTTTCGGGCTGCTCGGCCACCTGCTCGGCATGTGCAAGGGCAGCAAGGCCAAGGCGAAAGTGGATTTTGCGGCGCTCCCCAAACTTGGCAAGGCGATGGAAATGATCGGTGCCGGTTTCAAGACCGGCGCTTCGCTACGCAACTGGCGAAGCTTCGGCAAGGATGTGAAACTGGCCAAGACGCTCGGTGATAACGAGCGAACGCTGCTCACCGATCCGCAGACTTCGGGCGGCCTGCTGGTTTCCTGTTCGCCGGAAACGGTGACCGAGGTTCTGTCGATTTTCTTGCAGCAGGGTTTTTCGCACGTTTCGGTGATCGGCGAAGTCATCAAGGGCAAACCTTCGATCGAGGTTATCTGAGCCTGGAGAAAATGCCATGACACGTTCTGGTCAGTATTGCGCCTCGCCACTCTGCTGATGGCCACACTGACCACCGGTTCGCCGAGCCAGCCTAACCGCAGGCTTCGGGGAAGAGCTTGAGCATGATTCGTTCCGGTTTCCCGGAGTGTGAGATGGGGGCGAAGCCGGATCGCGACTGCGTTCAGGCTGCTGCCGCGCACAGCTCCATACACGACGGGTGCGGATGCTTGGCGTGGGCTTCGCGCAGGCATGCGCGGGCACAGGAGGCGCAGCGTCCGCATTCGCTGCCGACGCCGAGTTCGCGGCGCAAGTCTTTCAAGGTTCGCGCGCCGCCTGCGGCAGCCTCGCGAATCTGGCGCTCAGTCACTGCGTTGCAGACGCAGACGTACATGAAAAGCCTCCGTGAAAGATCGGGAAATGTTTAATGAGAACAATTCTTATTTTATAAGAATGCGAATGGTTGTCAATAAGATTGATCCAGGTTTCAGTCGCTGCCTGGCTCGATGTGCGCCTGCAGGTAGTTTGGCAGGCTGACATTCCCGATCAGACTGTGCTGCGTTTCCAGCCAGTCGATCGCTTCCTCGCAATGTTCGAGCAGATCTTCCAGCAGGTCACGGCTGACGTAATCCTGCAGTTCCTCGCACAGGGCAATGCTTTCCACTAGCAGCGGGCGCTGGATATCGCGCTCGTAGGTCAGGTCGCCGTTCAGGCATTCAACGACATCCTCGCCGATCAGCAGCTTGCCGAGGTTCTGCAGGTTGGGCAGGCCTTCGAGAAAGAGCACGCGCTCGATGATCTCGTCAGCTTCCTTCATGACGCGGATCGATTGCTTGTACTGGTAGTCGTTCAGTTTTTCGAGGCCCCAGTTGCGGAACATGCGGGCGTGCAGGAAATACTGATTGATTGCGGTCAACTCGTTTTTCAGCACTTTATTCAGTGCCGCGATGACCTTTTTGTCGCCTTTCATGGTTCGCCCCTTACGCCGCGCCAGCGGAGCCGATCTGGCTCTGCTGGTAATTTTCGAGGCCGACCTGGTCGATCAGGCGCAACTGTTTTTCGAGATAGTAGGCGTGGTCCATCTCGGTGTCTTCGAGCTGAATGCCGAGCATGTCGCGGCTGACGTAATCCTGCGCGAGTTCGCAGGCGGCCATCGCTTTCTTCAGTTCCCCGACCACCTTGTATTCGACGGCGAGGTCGGATTTCAGCATTTCCGGCACTGTCTTGCCAACCTTGAGCGCTTCGCGCTTGGCGAGATTCGGCTTGCCTTCGAGGAAAAGGATGCGCTGGATCAGGGCGCGCGCGTGCTCACGTTCGTGGTCGGATTCGTGCAGCGCTTTTTCGGCCAGTTGGGAAAAGCCCATGTCGGCGTACATTTCGCCGTGGATCAGATACTGGTCGACGGCGGTCA
>Ga0209507_1001299_pt1 | contig 20410 bp, 13 predicted proteins | sample AD_UKC028_MetaG_FD_184414 | JGI IMG/M metagenome (GOLD analysis project Ga0209507, IMG submission 184414) | Active sludge microbial communities of municipal wastewater-treating anaerobic digesters from USA - AD_UKC028_MetaG (SPAdes) (version 2) | ecosystem: Engineered > Bioreactor > Anaerobic >...
TCTGTCTTATTTCTTCGACTTCCTCTTCTCTTTGAATTTTGACCAGACAAAGTTTTTCCAGAGTATCCATTTTGATACGGCTGATCATTTCCATGAACATGGCATATCCTTCACGCTGATATTCTCTTACCGGATCTTTCTGACCATAACCTCGTAAACCAATGCCTTCCCTTAAGTGATCCATGGAGAGCAAATGTTCTTTCCAATGGGTATCAATAGCCTGCAACATAATAACTTTCATGAGATACGTCATCAGTTCCGGGCTGAATTCCTTTTCTTTATCGCGCAAATATTTCTGGACATTTTCCAGTATGAAACTCTTAATGGCCTCGACTGAATTCATATCTTTTGCATTGCTGACATCCAAACGTAAATTAAATTGTTTGAATAATGCATCATCCAGAGGCTTAAGATTCCAATCTTGAGGATGACTTTTATCGCCCGCGAATTCAAATAAGAGGTCACCTGTAATTTCTTCAACTATCTCTTCAACATCTGACCATAAGTTATCTCCACGCAATACTTTTTTACGTTGTTCATAGATAACTTTTCTTTGGTTATTCATCACGTCGTCGTAATCGAGTAGATGTTTTCGGATATCAAAGTTCTGGCCTTCCACACGTTTTTGAGCGTTTTCAATTGCGCGCGAAATGTATTTATGTTCAATAGGCTGACCTTCATCGATACCCACTGTATCCATGACTGAAGAGATTCTTTCGGCTCCGAACACTCGTAGTAAATCATCTTCCAGGGAAAGATAGAAACGCGACGAGCCGTTGTCTCCCTGACGGCCGGCTCTTCCTCTTAACTGATTGTCAATGCGGCGGCTTTCATGTCTTTCTGTTCCCAAAATATGCAGTCCGCCCAACTCGGCAACATTTTCACCAAGTTTAATATCCGTGCCACGCCCGGCCATGTTTGTAGAGATGGTGACCTGACCCGGCTGACCTGCCTGAGCGACGATTTCTGCCTCTCTTTCATGGTTCTTTGCGTTCAGAACATGATGCTTGACTCCTGCCCGAGTCAGATGTTTACCCAGTAGTTCAGACTTCTCAATGGAAATGGTACCAATCAGTACAGGGCGTTTGGCTTTGTTTAGAGCCTTCACTTCTTCGATGACGGCTTTGATTTTTTCCTGCTCCGTCTTATAAATCAAATCATTATGATCCTGACGAATCATCGGCATATTGGTCGGCATAACCAAAACGTCGAGATTATAAATCTTCTTGAACTCGGCGGCTTCCGTATCGGCGGTCCCTGTCATTCCCGCCAGTTTCTTATACATGCGAAAATAATTCTGGAAAGTAATGGATGCCAGAGTCTGATTCTCTTTTTCGATCTTGACTTTTTCTTTAGCTTCCAGTGCCTGATGCAGTCCGTCGCTGTAACGTCTGCCCGGCATGACCCGTCCGGTAAATTCATCAACGATAATCACCTGACCGTCTTTTACCAGATAATCCACATCGCGTTTAAATAGTGTGTGAGCCCGCAAGGCCTGATTCACATGATGAACGATTTCAATATTTCGCGGCTCATAAAGATTCTGAACATTTAAATACTTTTCAACATTGGACACGCCTTCTTCAGTCAAAACAACGGTCTTACTTTTCTCTTCAATGGTGTAATCCTTATCCTGCTTTAAGCGCGGAATGATCTGGTTGATTTTATAATACTTATCCGTCGATTCTTCCGATGCCCCGGAAATAATGAGCGGTGTGCGGGCTTCATCAATCAGAATACTATCGACTTCATCGACGATCGCGAAATTGAATTCACGCTGTACGTAATCTTCGAGACTGAATTTCATATTATCGCGAAGATAATCAAATCCGAATTCATTATTGGTGCCATAAGTGATATCCGCACCATAAGCCTTTCGGCGTTCGTCGTCATCCATGCCATGCACGATGACACCAACCGTCAATCCCAGAAAATGATAAATCGGGCTCATCCATTCCGCATCGCGTTTTGCCAGATAATCATTAACTGTAACAACATGGCAACCCTTGCCTTCCAGAGCGTTCAAATATAACGGCATCGTCGCGGCAAGCGTTTTGCCCTCTCCGGTCTTCATTTCTGCTATTTTGCCTTCATGCAAAACAACACCGCCAATAACCTGCACATCAAAAGGACGCATCATTAAAGTCCGACGTGACGCTTCTCTTGCTACCGCAAATGCCTCTGAAAGGATATCATCGAGCGTTAACCCATTTTTAAGCTTTTCCTTAAAATAAGGCGTCTTTTCTTTTAATTGCGAATCACTTAGCAACATCAGTTCTGTTTCAAAACCGTTAACTTCGTTTAACAGAATAGATAATCGTTTTAATTCTCTATCATTTTTTGTTCCTACTATTTTTTTGAGAATTGCATCCAGCATTTGTCACCTTCAAAAAAAAACCGGTACTTTTACCGGTAGATTTTAACACATTTAATCATTTAATAAAAACCAATATTTATTGGGGAAATAATTTACCCAAATATTTTAGCCCTTTCGTTAGACGCCTGGGATTGATGTTTTGGAATATTAATTCAGACCCATTAATTATTTCAAGTATTTTCTTGGATTAACCGGAACATCATTTACATAGACACTATAATGGAGATGCGCTCCTGTACTCCGACCGGTATCTCCGACATATCCAATCAAGTCACCTCTTTTGACCCGAAGTCCTTGTTTTACAGTTGACTTTGCTAGATGAGCATAACTGGAGGAAACACCATACCCATGATGAATCCTGACAATATTACCCTCATCCAAACGATGGGCAACTTCAACAACAAAACCGTCCGCCGGGGCAACGACCTCTTTTTCCATTCTTGTTGCAATGTCTAAGCCTTTATGAAATTCAACGCCCTTCTCGAAGGGATTGTCCCGTGAACCAAACTCTGAGGTTACCCAACCTCTGACCGGCCAGATGGAAGGCGTAGCCGCTAAAAGTGACTTCTGCTCCTGAAGAAATCTTAAAAGTTCGTTAAAGCTCAATTCTCTTTCATTGGCATTCTCATTTAACTGGCTTATACTTTTATGCATACTGGAAACAAGTGTTTCCTGATCCCGGTTTATCAATTCTTTTAACCGAACCTGCCCGCTGTTTGAACCCCCGATACCTAATGGGATTTTTTTATCCCGTCCTACCTGATTAGCTGCTAATATTCTTAACTTTTTATCAAATTGTTTAAATTCTTCCATGCGGTCGGCAAATTCATCAACTTTTACGGCTAAATTAATTATCTCTTTTGATTGTTGGGCCGTCTGCTGTCTGAGACGTGAGAGTTCTGCACGATCCCTTTTAATACTTGCGTAGTCATAAACCACGTAGAGAGTTAAAAGAACTGCCAGGATTGAACCGATAAAAAGACCACGAACTAGATTACTTGAAAGAGAAATTTTAGTCACCGCGCTCTTTCTGCGTGGTATAATCATGAGCGTAAAGAAATTATCAGACATCATCCCCCAGTGAACTAACAAATTTTAAGCCGCATAAGTTGGCGATAGCTAACATAGGAGAAAATCAAAGTCAAGCATAAGTCACTAATATTGGTATCGTCAACCAACATCCATCTTGCATAAATATTTCCATTTTTGTTATTAATATCATCATGTTTTCTACACGGCGAAAGGGGAATGCCTGCCTGGCAGCAACTCCATTTTAATTCCTTCAAAGCTCCGCAGACCGGATGATATTTTCGGGACATGAAGTGCATCATGGATAAAAATGTTTTCGCCCACTTACAGCAGTTAGTCAAGATGGCACACCGAAAGCTGGTAGAAACCTATTTTGCCACGTGTGATGTTTTGCTTGTGCAAAATCATCGATACATGATAGTTTTTTAAAAAATCTTTTTGATACCGATATGAATAAAATTATCAACCGTTACATATTTCGGGAAATTGCTGTCCCTTTTATCATCATCCTTTTCGTCTTGACCTTCGTACTGCTGCTGGGAAAGATTCTTCAAATTATGGATTTGATGGTCAATAAAGGCGTCAGTATTATATCCGTATCCCATATGATTATCCTCATTATGCCTTCGCTAATGATGTTTACGATCCCTGTCGCTCTTTTAGTTTCTATCCTCATTGCCATGGGCAGGTTTTCGGCAGACAATGAAATAACCGCGCTCAAAGCATCGGGCGTGAGCTTGCTTCAGCTTTATTATCCGGTGGCCATCGTATCGCTGCTCGCTTTTATTTTTACCATTGTTATAGGGTATTTCCTTGTGCCTCAGAGTAATTTCGCGACCAAGAGACTCCTTTTCGAAGTGGCTTCACAAAACGCCAGCATTGGGATCAAAGAAAAGGTGTTTAACGCCGATTTTAACGGACTTCTCGTTTACGCCGATAAAATTCCAATAGATGGTGAATATATGGAAGGTGTTATGATTTCAGACAGTCGTGTCATCAATGAACAAAACACCATCTTCGCTAAGAAGGCTTTTCTGGTTGCCGATCCGAAATTGATGATTGTTAAACTGCGGATGGAAAACGGCTCGATTCATACCGTGAGTTCTAATTTAAAAAACTACCGGAAAGTTGATTTTAAAAGCTACGATATCAATCTGGACCTCTCCACAACGCTGGCTGCTTTTAACGATGAATCTAAAGACACGAATGAAATGACCATGACGGAACTTCTGGAGAAGATGAAAACGCCCGGACTGAAAGGCACAGCAGTTCGCGAACTGGCTATGGAAGTTCATAAAAAATTTTCCATTCCGTTATCCTGCATCTTCTTCGGCCTGCTGGCCCTGCCTTTAGGCATCAAAAGCCACCGGGCGGTAAAATCCCGTGGCTTTGCCGTCGGCATCCTGATTGTCACCGCTTATTACCTCTTACGAATAGGTGGTGAAGCACTGGTGGAAACCGGGCGTTTGTCTCCGGTTGTTGGTGTCTGGACACCCAATCTTATATTCGCTTTTCTCGGCATCTACCTTTTTTATATGGCAAACAAAGAAGTTTCTCTTTTCCGGATGGCTTATGTTTACCTTTGGCAAAAAAGTTAAAAACTTGAGGATGGACCATTGAAATTACTGGATCGATATCTTCTGAAAACATTCTTAAGTTTTTTCGTTATTACGTGCGTATCGTTTATCGGCCTTTATCTGATCGTTGATTTTTTCCAAAGATTTCGGATGTTCTTGAGTAATGATGCAACAGCCTGGCAAATGGCATCTTATTTTTTATACTCTATTCCCCTCATCATTTCACTTGTCCTGCCAGCCGCTATTCTTTTGGCTTCCTTGCTCACGTACAGCTCTCTTTCTAAATTCAGCGAAATCACAGCCATGAAAGCCAACGGGATCAGCCTTTACCGTATTTCACTCCCGGCCTTAGGTGTAGCGGCAATTTTATCGATATTCTTGTTTTTTTTCAGCGAGTTGGTCGCTCCATTCTCGATCCAGAAAACAAAACATATTGTGAAAGTGGACGTACAGAAACAAAAAAACCTTGGCGTTTTCAAGCAAAATGAAATCTGGTATCGGAGTCATAATGCCATTTATAATTTTAAAATGTTTGATGTCGAAAAAAATATTTTACGAGGCATAACAATCAATCATCTGCATCCCGATTTTACGCTAAAAACGCGAATTGATGCCGAAAGGGCTGAATGGCAAAATAACTCATGGGTATTTTTTAATTTGCTTGTCACAACCTTTGATCAAAATCAGGTACCATTTCTGGAATGGTCCAACAAGAAAGTAATTGACATGCCAGAAAAACCGGATGACTTTAAAATCATCCAAAAAGACGCGGAAAAAATGGGTTACTTTGAATTAAATAAATACATAAAAAAGATTCGTTCGGAAGGCTATGATATTTCAAGATACCTTGTTGATTTATATGGAAAGATTGCCTACCCCTTTGTTACATTTATCCTTGTTATAATCGGTATGTCTTTTTCTTTGCGCTCGGAGCGAAGCGGCGGCGTCATGCAGAGCGTAGGCATTGGAATATTTATCGGGTTCTCTTACTGGATTGTCCACGCATTCAGCATGTCTCTGGGAAAGTCAGGAATGCTTCCGGCCTTCCTGGCAGCATGGGCATCCAATCTATTGTTCGGTGGTATCGCTGCTTATCTTTTCTATCGCTTGAGAACCTGATAAAGAGGAACGCACCCCCCTCACTTCTAGTTGGAGGATGCATTGATCAGAAAAATGTTAATATCTGTAATATTCCGGTTTAAACGGTCCTTCCACCGGTACGCCTAGATACTCGGCCTGCTTCTTCGTCAGCTTTGAAATTCTGGCATCCAGTCTGGACAAATGCAGCAGAGCAACTTCTTCGTCCAGTTTCTTGGGCAGCGTATAAACGCCAACATCATACTTCTTGGTGGCCAACTCAATCTGCGCCAGCGTCTGATTTGTGAAACTGTTGCTCATGACAAAGCTCGGATGGCCTGTGGCGCAACCCAGATTGACCAAGCGTCCCTCAGCCAGAACGAGAATCGAACGGCCCGATTTCAACGTCCACTTATCCACCTGCGGCTTGATGTTCTCTTTGCGGCAGACCTTGCTCGTTTCGAGGTAATGCATATCGATTTCGCTGTCGAAATGACCGATATTGCAAACAATGGCTTCATCCTTCATCATTTCCATGTGCTTGCCGGTAATAACATCGCAGCAGCCCGTCGCCGTCACAAATATATCCGCAATGGGCGCGACCTCTTCGAGGGTTTTGACTTCATAACCTTCCATCGCCGCCTGCAGAGCGCAGATGGGATCAATTTCCGTTACCACCACGCGGGCGCCGAATCCCCGCATCGACTGGGCGCTGCCCTTCCCCACATCACCATAGCCGCAGACAACAACCATTTTGCCGGCAATCATAATGTCCGTCGCCCTTTTAATGCCGTCCGCCAGAGATTCACGACAACCGTATAGATTATCAAATTTTGATTTCGTAACGGAATCATTCACGTTGATGGCCGGAAACAAAAGCTCGCCACCCGCCTGCATCTGATAGAGACGATGGACACCCGTGGTTGTTTCTTCCGACACGCCCCGGATTCCGGCTGCAACTTTCTGCCAACGTTTAGGATTCTTTTTATACGATTGCTCCAGGCGCGAAACAATAATTGCAAATTCTTTATTATCAACTTTTTGTTTGAGCAATTGCGGATTTTTTTCAATTTTGACGCCGTGGTGAATAAATAAGGTGGCATCGCCTCCGTCATCCACGATCAAATCAGGCCCCGACCCATCCGGCCAGGTTAATGCCTGTTCCGTACACCACCAGTATTCTTCCAATGTCTCGCCCTTCCAGGCAAAGACCTTCGCACTACCTGCTTTGGCAATGGCTGCCGCCGCGTGATCCTGGGTGGAAAAAATATTACAGGATGCCCAACGGAGATCAGCGCCCAGTTCTTTCAGCGTTTCAATCAGCATGGCCGTCTGGATGGTCATGTGCAAACTGCCCATGATCTTCAAACCCGCAAGCGGCTTTTTGCGTCCGTATTTTTTGCGCACCGCCATCAAACCGGGCATTTCGTTCTTGGCCAGATCCATCTCTTTTCTTCCCCAGGCAGCCAGCGACAAATCCGCAACTTTATATTTCAAATTTTTATCAATTTCCTGAAAGGCCATTTTCTTCCTCCGACTATTTTTCTCAGAATTGTTTAATCAATCGCGGACTCTGTTAACATACTCATCAGGTCAGTTCAATATCTTTATTCTTAAACATCGGTAAATCATTGGCTACTGCCTTGGTGTTGCTTTGATCATCATTACTTTCGTTACGCATAGAATTTAGATCTTTTTTATATTTAAGCCAACTTACAATTTTTTAAAATACCTTTTAATTTTAGCGGCCATCAGCTTACGACGCTCTTCCAGAAAACCTGGATAATCATCAGCCAGTCCATCAAAGATGTCTTCCGGAATACAATGCACTTTGAGATTGTCTTTTAGTTCGTCGATATCAGTAATGCCGCCGTACTTCTTTTTACTGCCATGACATTGCTCTTTGAGTTCTGCAAAATAAGTTTTGGGTGGTTTTGCACCAATGGCTATATTGATCTCACTTTGCGTTAATGCAAAGTTTGCTATCTGGTTGTATTGCCCTCTGCTTAAACCTTGATCTTTAAGATATTTACGCGGAAACAAATGATGCACATCAGTACGATTGAGAAGCAAATCCGATACACCAATATCACGAGATAAAAATCCCTTATCGTTAAGTTTTGCTTGTGCAGCTTTATAAACAAGAAAATAAGGGCTAATGCTTGACGATGTTTCCATATTTTGAGGCAAAAGAGCCGACCAGAAGCTATCAGAAAGTTCAGCATCCACAACAGCATTAGCATACGCGATAACACCTCGCGCTTCTATCTGTCGAATATCCAAGTCAAATACAGACTCTGGCGTCCCCGCATAACGTCCTGTTAACATGGACATTACAAACCACCGACGAACAATTTGTTCAATGTCAGAAGCCGGCACACCTTCGGCTCGCGCACGTAAATATAAAATATATGCGAAGTTGACCGAGTTCTGTCCGCCAATCAGATCTCTTGTTATGAAACCCGCCGAACGCAGAATCATCATTAGACGATCAAAGTGTGTCTTATTCATGTAATTCAAAATACCTTTTTTGAGTCTTGCAAAAGACTGTTCGGCAACAGCTTCTTCATATTGTTTCGTTTCAAAATTACGTCCTGAAAGTAAGGCCACCAAATCCTGTAACCGACCACGCCCGAATTCTGATGTAAAAGCAACGCGCAGCATGTCCGTATAGGAAGGATCATATAAATCGTCGTTTACATCTTTAAGCCAAGCCATCTTCGGGAAAAATTCAGACGAAGCAAACACAGAGTCGCCCTTTTTAATTCGTTCATAGAAATCCGGCGCAACAGCTAGATGACAGAAATAATCAATCGCTTTTCTCAGATTGTTGCCACCGTATGTTTCGTTGGCTGCTATTTTTGACATCGCAAAATCTGCCTGACTGAGTTCAGCACCAGCAGAATTTACACGGATGAATATTTCAGTAACAGTTTCAATGTCCAAATCATCTGCAAGTTCAATAACGCCAACATGGTTATTAATAATTTTACGCAATCTTTCTAGCGAACCAAAAAGCGTATCTTCATCTACACCTTCGTTTTTAGAAGCATAGGCTTTTGTCACTTTAAGCAATTTTGAATCCGGAGCGAACAATTCTGCTACATCTGCAATCCATGACGAATCTTTTTGAATAGCAGGATTGGAAACTTCGAATTGTTCTTTTACCGGATTGAATGCAATGCGGATGCGCACTGTGTCATAATCTTTTGTTAATACTTCACGTCCAAGCAAAGCTGCCATCAGCGCTGTAATACGTTGCTGACCATCTATTAAAATGCGTTTACCTAATGAAGATGTGCCGTCTTTAAGTTTAACCGTTGGATTTCGCCAAACAATAAGATAACCGATAGGATAACCTTGATAAAGCGAATCAAGAAGATTGCGCACTTTTGTAGCATCCCAAACAAATGGTCGCTGTATTTCGGGAATGGCAATCTCACCTGATTTTACCCATGTCAATAAAGTTTCAATCGGATGCGGTGTAACTGAATAACGTTGCGTTGTCATGCGAGTATCCTTTTATAATTAGATAAGATAAATCTTTTTAATTTAGCTTTTTTGCTTTTGGTTTATTTCTCTCCCACACATCGTCCATATCTAATTCCTTTATGCCCTTCTTCACACTGGCCAATGCTTTCTGGCTATATCGTTTGTATTTCTGCGAATTGATTACTATGAGTTTATAGCAATCGGGATCATTCTGAAGTTTTAGTTCTTTTATCAACGCAACCATACGAACAACACTAAGGCCGGATTTTTCCGAAAGATCTTTTGCGCTAAGATTGTAAAAATCCAATTCATTAACTCGCCGGATGGCCACAACCGCTGCACCGGCTGTGCCTTCGGGCACAATTATAATTGGTGTTGCATCGTTGTCTTTTGTTATTCTTAAATCCAGAGATGGGCCGTAGCCATTTGCCGTAAATCTCAAAGTTGAAACAGATGGAAACACTGAGCCAAAAGGCAAGTTTTGTTTTATTTGCACCAGCATATGTTTGAGTTCTTTTTCTGATGGTTGTTCATCTATACCTTTTACCGCGTTTTCAAATATTGCCAGTGAACGCAATTTTTGCTTCGCTTCTATTAACTTCCTACTCTTTGGTGAAAGAAGTTTCTTAATTTCCGTTATTTCATTATCAAACAGTGCACTTATTTCTAAAGGTGGAATAGTAGATAATGGCAAGACGCGCTCTGGCAACTTTGCACGCAAGTCTATTCGGAACACTTCATTTGTTATGTCTCGAAATAATGTCAACCCAGCCTGACAATGAAAATATAATTGTTGTTCAGATACTTTCACAACATAATGCTGCGCAGCATCACGTAAAGAATTCAGAGTCTGAAGAACCAAAACCTGTTCTTCACTGAGAAACTTCACTTTAGCATCCGAAAGACACTTTCTGATGCATGACGACATGCCAATTGTTTCAGATTTTCCATCCTGAAGAATCTTTCCACGACGCTCAACAATTGAAGCCTTCAGGAGCATTTCAAAAGCATGATCCATAAAAATCAGCACACCGTGAACTCGTCCGTTATCATTGGGGCGATTGAATAATTCAATACTAATGGTCAATGAATCAACTGCTTTTTGAAATAAATGTTTTGCTTCTTTTCTCATAATTTGCTTTCAAACGCCTCGCGTAAAACTGATTGCATAAGTCTTGCTGAGTAATCTTTGCGTTCGGCGACTTGTTTTTCCAAATCGTCAATCATAGCCATAAGTATCGCCACACGCTCGACAATGGCTTGTTGCTCGGCAATTGATGGTAGTGGTACAGTATGTGCAACAATATCTTTTACATTAACATGTGGCGCTGCAGAACCCATAGTTTTGCCAACAATTTGATCAAATGTTTGTGGTGCATTAAATAGCATAGCGATAAAAAATGATGTTGTCTGTTCAAAAAATCTAAGCAACATAAGTCTCTGACCAAGACAAACATCTTTATCTGTGGAAATAATGCCTGCAACTCCTAAACGGCCACCTTCACGAATATACACTAGATCATTCTTCCGAGGCTTTAATCTTTTTATCCTGTACACATATTCATCTTCACATACAAATGACAAATCACTCAGATCTAAACTATTCGGTACTATGTTTTGAGATCTAAGACAAATTTTCCCTTTATCAATATATTTCGGTGTGGCATGAGGACAATCAACATATTGCATAATTGTCTCTGCAATACGACACCACACCCAACCATCCGGCAAATCAAAAGGCTTTTCATTATCTGAAATTGGTGGAAGCGGTTTTTCTTTTTTCATTTTTCCTTCTTTTATTAACCGGTCTTTTTCTGCTTTTATTTTTTCGAGTAACTTTGAAGCGTGATTTCCACCGCTGATTAATTTATGATTATTCTTTCTCCATTCGGCAGTTAATTTACCTTCAATTGCTTCCTGTAATAACTGCTGACGTATTTTTTTTAAATAGGCCTGTTGGCGGTCTATCTCTCCACTCAGTTCGATCATTTCATTTTCAATTTTGTTGAAGAATGAAACGATTTCTTTTTGCTCGTCAACATTCGGCAAATTTATTTCAAGAGGCAGAAAATGTTTAGGTTTGATTTCCGTTTTTATTCCACCTTTGACTTGCTCTTTAAGTATCTGTATAAAAAATTGACTTTTTACAAACCGTTTAAAGTATTCGATATCAATCTGTGTCTCATCAAAAATATAAGATGAATAATGAATAGTAGCAGCTATGGGTTCATCACCATGATAAACAGCCAATGCACCTTTCGAAACATTAATTCCAGATATAACAAGGTCGCCTGGTTCAACAATAATCATATCCGTTTTTGAATTTTTGTCAGACAGATGTATTTCACCGGAAAAATCAATTTTATTTAATCGCTTCAAACGTTGCACGGCTTTATCAGTAGGATCATATCTTCCATCCCGTTCTTTTAAAAACTTGCCGATTTTAGTTGCGTGCCATTTAGTCATTTTTTAGCTCGGCTTTGAGTATTTCAATTAATTTATCGCTCTTTTTAAAAGAATCATGAAGCATTGAAAGCAGTTCTGCGCTTGTATACGGATGCTCAACTTCTGGTGTATGTGGATTTTTAATGTCAAGGCTATAACTATTTTCAATGATTGTATCTATTGATACTTTCCAAACTTGTTCGTTTTCTTCGCGGTTCTTCCACCACTTTTTAAGAGAATCAAATTCCTTTTTCTGAATCGGCTTTGTTTTGCTGTAGGCTTTCACACCTTCAGGAAGTTTATGCTCCCAATACCAGATTTCTTTTGTTGGTTTGCCTTTTTCAAAGAAAAGCAGATTTGTCGCAACGCTGGCGTAGGGTTGAAACACAGAGTTAGGCAGCCGAACAACTGTATGGAGATTGCAATTCTCAAGGAAGTGTTGACGTATACGTTGTTTTACTCCATCGCCTGTGAGTGAACCATCCGGTAGAACAATACCGGCGCGGCCACCATCTTTGAGATAACGCACCATCAACATCAAAAAGAGATCTGCACTTTCTGAGGTTCTGAAATTCACAGGAAAGTTCGTTTCCACTTTATCGGCAACGGATGCGCCAAATGGCGGATTTGCCAGAATCACGTCAACCCTGTCTTTTTGTCCGATGGATGTATATTCCCGATTCAAGCTGTCGGTATAATCAACATTCGGCACTTCGATATCATGAAGAATCAAATTGGTAACGCAAAGCATGAAAGGAAGCGGTTTTAATTCCATGCCATGAATCGTCTTTTCCAATTCCTTCAGATCATCAACACCTTTGACATCCTGTTTCTTTATATTTTCAATGGCACTGGTCAAAAAGCCGCCTGTACCGCAGGCGGGATCAAGAACTTTTTCGCCCAATCGGGGATTAACCATTTCAGTGATAAATTCCGTCAAGGCACGCGGTGTATAGAATTCTCCGTAGTTGCCCGCGCTTTGCAGGTCGCGTAAAATTGTTTCGTAGATATCGCCGAAAACATGACGGTCTTCCGAGCTGTTGAAATCAATCTTATTTAATTCATTGAGCACCTGACGGATGATCGTGCCGTTTTTCATGTAGTTGTTTGTACCTTCAAATATCTCACGGATAATCAACGCCCGTTTGTTGCCGACACTTACATCAATATTTTTAAGTTTGGGAATCAATGTATCATCAACAAATTTCTTTAATTCTTCGCCGGTCATCCCTTCATCATCACCAGCCCATTTGCGCCACTGCAGGTAACTGGGTATCGGCGATTTATAGGAATCATTAATCAGTTTAAGTTCTTTGTCTTTGTCGTCTAGTATTTTCAGACTAATCAGCCAGCCCAATTGTTCAATGCGCTGTGCATCGCCGGAAACGCCGGGGTCTTTGCGCATGATATTTTGAAGTGTTTTAATAATGTTACCGATATTTTTCATCGTTCATCCTTAAGCTGCTGCGTAGAGTTCATGTTCAAGTTCTTCAATAACATTTAAATATTTATCCCTGCCGCCGAATATCTGGATGATTTCCGCCGGAGTGCCGATCTTATTAAAAGGTTCAATACGCAATACGGAAAGGTCTTCGATATTTTCAATTCCTTCATCAGCATATTTATCCAGAAGCGCATCAATAATCAGGCGAGCTTTTTCACCATATTTTGTAAAGTAATTTCTTTTTCTGACTTGCTCCGCGCGCTCTCTGCGGGTAAGTGCGGGCATATCCCAGGCGATGTGGCAGATCAGATCAAATATATCCAAATTCTTTGTCACTTCGTCTAATAAATTATCCAGTATCACGCCGTGTGATTCCAGCTCCGCAATAATTGCTTTCTTTTTATTCGTACTGTTCCATCGTGAAAGAAAATCATCGAGTGAACGAAATTCTTTTAAGATACCTTTCTTTGTATAATCTTTGAGGCTTTCCGTAATGAGTTTCCCTTTGCCGTCAAGATGCTGAACTCTTTCATTGAGAACCGAAACATCCACACCGGCAACAAATACTTTGGGTCGATGATCTGAAACAATTTTGCCACCATTTATGATTTCTGGTGCTGTGGTATATTTCTCAGGTTCTTGCTTGTCAAAATCAACCGGCGCTCCTGTGTCGAGATCAATAATTGGTTGATTTTCATCAGGGTGGATATCTTCATCAGTTAATTTGTCTTCACCTTTAAGCGTCTTAATCATCACCGGCTCACCGTCAAATGCCGCATCAGCAAAGAGATCGGTTACATTTCGAAAATCCATGATGGTAAAAAAGGTCTTGCCATATTCTTCATTAATGCGTGTGCCGCGTCCAATAATCTGTTTGAATTCCGTCATGGATTTGATGTTGGAATCGAGCACGATCAGTTTACAGGTCTGCGCATCAACGCCAGTAGTCATTAGCTTTGATGTTGTCGCAATAACGGGATAGCGTTCTTCCGGATTGATGAAATTATCCACCTCGCGTTTCCCTTCATCATCATCGCCAGTGATGCGCATTACATATTTATAATTGTCTTTAACAAGATCTGGATTTTCAATTGACAGTGCCTGACGCATTCTTTCAGCATGTTCTATATCCACGCAAAAGACGATTGTTTTATCAAAGCGATCTGTCTTTGCTAAATACTCAGATACTTTTCTGGCAACCAATTTTGTTCTTTCGTCAATCACCAGCGTCTTGTCAAAATCTTTGGTGTTGTAAATGCGATCTTCAACTTCATTGCCGTCTTTGTCCGTCTTTCCTGTTTCCGGCCGCCAACCTTCCAAGTCGGTATTAAAACCAACACGGATAACTTTATAAGGCGCTAAGAAACCATCCTCAATGCCCTGTCTAAGTGTATATGTGTAAATAGGTTCCCCGAAATATTCTATATTTGAAATTTCTTTTGTTTCCTTAGGTGTTGCGGTTAGTCCGATTTGTGTGGCCGAGTTGAAATACTCCAAAATTGCACGCCAGGCACTATCAGCATCGGCGCTGCCGCGATGACATTCATCAACAACAACCAGATCAAAGAAATTTCTGCTGAATTCCTTATAAGCATCTCTGTCTTCATTGTAGTTTGTCAGCCCCTGATACAAAGCTAGATATATTTCAAAGGCCTTGTCTATTTTCTTCTTTTTGATAATCGTCATGCGGTCCTTAAAATGCTTGAAGTCGTTGCGCTTGGTCTGATCAATCAAGACATTTCTGTCTGCTAGAAATAAAATCCTTTTTTTCTGGCCGCTTTTCCAGAGACGATAGATTATTTGAAATGCGGTATATGTTTTACCAGTACCAGTTGCCATAACAAGTAAGATACGATTCTGTCCTCGTGCAATAGCTTCAACAGTTCTATTAATAGCAATCTGCTGGTAATAACGCGGCGCACGCCCTGAACCATCGAAGAAATAATCAAAAGAAGCTATTTCTTCCTGTTCGGGTTTTTCAATTCCTTTATATTTTTTATAGATTGTCCAGAGTGCATTTGGCGATGGGAAAGTATCTAGCGTTAAGTCCTGTTCAATAGGATGCGAAAAACCGGAACGATCATGCATAATGAAACCATCGCCGTTGGAACTAAACGCGACAGGAACATCTAGTATTGTGGCATATTTCAAAGCCTGCTGTAATCCAGCGCCAACGGAATGATTATTATCTTTAGCTTCAATAACGGCTATGGGGATATTGGGTTTAAGGTAGAGAATATAATCAGCTCGCTTGCGTTCACCGCGAGCTGTCTTATTACCTTTTACAAAGATACGGCCATCAGTAAAAAAGACTTCTTCGCGAATTTGTTTTTCAACATCCCAACCAGATTTGATGAGTGAAGGTAAGATGAATTGAGTGCAGATATCACGTTCTGATAGGTCTTTTTTACTTGTCATCATTCCAAAGTGTCAGACGTAAGTGGAGTTAAATAAATTCTTTTCTTATTCTATTTGAAATGGAAGTTCTAATCGCGAATTATCTTACAACTTTAAAAACACAATGCAAGAATAAATAAAAAAATGAGTAAGGTTTATACCCTATAAAAATGCGCCCAGCTCTTGCAAACATTCACTGATTCCTGTCACGCGCGCACCACTTTGGATCGAATAACCGGCGTCCGTCATCGGGCATACCACCCAGGCACGTTCGGGCTTCAGCGTTTTTACTGTGTCGGAAAATCCTCTGGATAAATGTGGTGTCAGTGATGCTTTGATCTCAAAGGCCAGGCGTTTTTTCCCTCTAACCAGTACAAGATCGATTTCTTCGCCTGATGATGTTCTATAGAAAAAAGGCTGCCATAACGGCAATGATGTAATAATTTGTTCAATACACCATCCCTCCCATGATGCGCCAAAAACAGGATGGCCGTACAGTTCCGTCATGCTGTCGATTTCCAGAATGGTATGCAGAAGTCCACTGTCACGCAGGTATATCTTGGGTGATTTTACTAGCCGCTTTTTCAGGTTGATCGAAAGTGGCTGAAGAAGTCGCACCATAAATGTCTGGTCGAGCAAGTCAAGATATTTACGAACCGTGTTATGGGATATATCCATCGATTGACCGATTTTAGATGCGTTTAGAAGACCTCCATGATAATGTGCTACCATCTTCCAGAAGCGCGACAATGCAGGGATGGGCAGGGCAAAACCTAAAGACGGAATATCCCGGCTTAAATAGTCCTGGATCATGTCCCTGCGCCAAGCATCACTTTGTTTGTCATCCGCTGCAAGAAAGGCAGGAGGAAAACCGCCTCGCCACCAATGTCTCTTAAAATCCTCTTTCTTGACGCTCTTGTCGCTTTGAAGTTCTTTCCAGAGAAACGGCGTCAGTTCAATATAATGGATGCGCCCGGCAAGTGTTTCGCCACCCTGCCTGATTAGATCGCGGGATGCGGAACCCAAAACAAGGAAACGTCCCGGGCGCCTACCCTTGTCGATGATCGCCCGCAGCAAAGGGAACAAATCCGGCCTAAGTTGTACTTCATCGATGCAGATCAATTGCTGAGCATGCTCCTGGAGAAACAATTCCGCATCGGTAAGTTTGCGCATGTCCGAGGGAAGCTCCAGATCAAGGAAAAGTGCATCTTTACGGTTTTGCAGAAGGTAACGGGCCAGCGTCGATTTGCCGCATTGCCGCGGCCCGATCAAGGCTGTGACAGGGTTGTTTTCAAGGGAGTATCGTATTTCCGCGACCGCATTTCGGTCTATATATCTTTGCATATTGTCACCTTGGTTTACAATTTACAAGGATGCTATCACGACTTCAATCTAATTTCACCAACTATTTTATGACCCTGCGGGCACACTCAGTTGAGAGACACAGTACGTGTTTCAAGATTCAATCGTTCAATGTCTTAATCATTCAGCGGCTACGTGGTTAAGAGGTAATTCACAAATAAAAAAGCATCCCCTTGAGACACAGAGAATGCTTTTATTTTATTCTATTTTATTTAGACTTATTTGGATACTTTTTTAATCTTATTTTGAGCATCCACCAGAACGCACTTTGGCTTCCATTTTTTGGCTTCTTCATCATCGACCATCACATAGGTGGCAATAATGATTAAATCGCCTTTGGCCACCATACGAGCGGCAGCACCATTTAGGCAGATGGTTCCCGAATTACGCTTCCCTTTTATGATATAAGTGGAAAAACGCGCACCGTTATCAATATCGTAAATTGCCACTTTTTCATAAGGCACCATGTTGGCCTCTTCCAACAATTGTTCATCGATGGAAATACTGCCTTCATAATGTAAATCAGCATCCGTAACAGTCGCGCGATGGATTTTGGATTTCATCATAAATCTTTGCATGGCTTTTTTCACTCCTATCTGCCTAAAATATTACGCCTTGAGCTCTTCACCCAAAACGGAATTGTCAATTAACCGGGTTTTCCCTACTTTTACGGCCAATGCCATTACGACCTCCCCCTTGATTTCATGCACATCTTCAAGAGTTGCCGTATCACCTATTTTTATATAATCGATATCGGTAAATTCTACGCTTTTAATGAGTCTTTCAGCCTGCTTGATGATCTTTACCGCATTTCTTTCGCCTTCAGCGTAAAGCTTTTGAGCCAGTTTGAGCGCGCCGACCAGCGTCAGGGCTGATAAACGTTCCTCTTTGCTCAGGTAAACATTACGCGAACTCATCGCCAGGCCATCCGGTTCTCTAAACGTCGGTAAACCGATGATCTCCAGATCCAGGTTTAGGTCGGCAACCATTCGTTTGATGGCCGCCAGTTGCTGAAAGTCTTTTTTACCAAAGATAGCGTTGTGCGGCTTAACGATATTAAATAACTTGCAGCAGACCGTGGTGACGCCGCGAAAATGCCCCGGCCTGGACATACCGCAAAGATTTTGCGTTACTTTCTCTACATCGACATAGGTTTGATATGCGTCGGGATACATTTCCTGATTGGAAGGGAAAAAGATAACATCGACGCCGACACTTCGGGCCATTTGGGCGTCTCGTTCGAAATCTCGCGGATATTTTGAAAAATCTTCTTTAGGAGCAAACTGGGTAGGATTGACGTAGATACTGACAACAACACAGTCCGCCGTCTTGCGGGCTTCTTTCATCAGCGACAGATGCCCTTCATGAAAATAGCCCATCGTCGGGACAAACGATATCCTTTTGCCGGAAAGCCTTAAGCCCTCACAGTATGACTGCATTTCTTTTATGGATTCGATGACTCTTATTTTTTCCATTAAAAAAAGCCCCTCGCAGCGAGACGAGAGGCTTAATATATATTTTAAGTTTTCCTTCCCGTCCCAGTCCTTTCGGATCCAAGCGTGCGGGGAACCTAACAACTACACAAGCTTTTGTCAAGTAAAAAAGCCCCCTCAGTCTGAGAGACCTGAGGGGGCAATATTTACAGATCATGTTTGTTGTTGTAGCGGCTACCTCTCTACAACTTCTAATCAGGTTACAATGTTCTTCACTGCATCAATAACAGGGTTGGTAAACAGCGCCATCAAAATGGTGTAAAGAGCAAAGGCGCCAACAACTTCCGCCGTGTACATTTTATTATACTTCCGCTTCAGGCTGACTAATATCAGTCCGCCCACTATCAAACATCCCAATTGAAAATACGGGAAATTCGTCGCTCCCGCTGCTGCATACTCCGCAAAACCAAAGGTTGCCGTTAAAAGAACTACTGCCGCCGCCGCTACGATGGTTCCTAATGTCTTTTTCATGATCTGTTACCTCCTGATGGTAGTTTGTTTATTTGCCTTATCACTAATGAAATTTGCGTGCCAAAATTGAAAGACGTATGGAAAATAACAGTAATTAATTGATATTTAAGATTATTTAATGATTGTGTCGTTGGATGCCACAACTGATAAAAGATCTTTCTGCGTCTTCTCTTCCATGAAATGTTCAACCAGGTTGAACGAAACATGAAAAATGTGAAGATTAAATAGAACGTCCTCTTTTCACCCCATCGGTGATGTGGACTCGCTAGCTGCGATGGCGATTATTGCTCCCTTTTCTGGAAGCCCATGGTGAATTCGTACACGCCGCTTTCTAACTTTTTTTCCATTTGAAAATCCATGCTTTCGAAGAGGTGAAGCATGGCCTTGTTCTCCGCCAGAACCGTGGCCGAGAAACCCAGGATCCCGTCCTTCTTTGCGATTTCGGTGAGGTATTCTAGAAGCACGATGCCGATACCGCGGTTCTGCCAGGTGTCTCCCACCAGGAAAGCGGCTGCTGCCGTGTGGGTATCTTTATCTATAATGTACTGACCGATGCCCGCTATCTCTTCCACGCCCTGCCGCTCGATTATGGCGAGCATCAGCACCTCCTTCGAGTAATCGATGACAACGTATTTCTGAAGGATGTTATGAGGCATGTGTATCATGTTAGCGAAGAACCGCGTGTAGATGCTTTTATCGGAGAGTGAGTAGAGGAAACCTTTTATAAAATCTTCATCGCTGATCTTCACCGGGCGAAGGAAGAGCGGTAGGCCAGTCCTTGTTGATCGGTAAGTTTCCAACCGCTCGGGATAGTTGCCCGCCGCACCGGGAATGAACGCCTGATCCCGGTAAATGAGGCCTCGTCCGCGTGCCTTCTCGATCAGCCAGGGACGGAATTTGGGGTGTGCTATGGAGATGAGGGCCATGGCGCGCTCACGGATATTCTTCCCGTGCAGATAGGCTGTCCCATATTCCGTCACGACGTAATGCACATCTCCGCGAATGAGTGTGGTGGAGGCGCCGCCGGACAGGGACGGGACGATCCGCGAACGGGACTCGTCGGTAGAGGTGGAACGCATGGCCAGGATGGACTTGCCGCCCGGCGCAAGCGCCGAGCCGCGCATGAAATCAGCCTGTCCGCCCACACCACTGTAAAAGATCTCTCCGATCGATTCCGCAGTAGCCTGCCCTGTGAGGTCTATCTCCAGCGCGGAGTTGATGGCGGTCATGTTGGCCTGTCGCCCGA
>Ga0209507_1001300_pt1 | contig 20397 bp, 20 predicted proteins | sample AD_UKC028_MetaG_FD_184414 | JGI IMG/M metagenome (GOLD analysis project Ga0209507, IMG submission 184414) | Active sludge microbial communities of municipal wastewater-treating anaerobic digesters from USA - AD_UKC028_MetaG (SPAdes) (version 2) | ecosystem: Engineered > Bioreactor > Anaerobic >...
CGCCCTTGGCGATGGCGGTGGCGCCGGCCACGCCGAAGAAGGCGACGATGGCCGGGATGGCCAGCGATCCGCCCAGCACCACCTCGGCGGTCTCGTTGGTGGCCGCGGTGGCGATGCCTGACAGTGCGATGTCATCCTTCTTCTTCAGGTAGCTGGCATACGCCTGAAGCGAGCCCATCCCCACCGACAGGGTGAAGAAGATCTGCCCGGTGGCGGCGAGCCACACCTTCGGGTTGCCGAGCAGGCTCCAGTTCGGCGTGTACATGAAGTTGAGCCCGTCGATCGGGCTGGACTGGGTCAGCACCCCGTCCACCATCACGTCGTGGGTGCCGAGGGTCAGCACGCGGACCACCAGGATGGCGGCGAAGACGAAGAGGATCGGCATGCCGATCTTGGCCAGCCGCTCGATGCCGGCCGTGAGGCCCTTGCTCACCACGTAGAAGTTGATGGCGATGGTGATGAAGAAGAAGACGAACGGAGTCCAGAAGCCGTGCACCGTCCCATTCTCGAGGTCCACGTAGGACTTGAAGTAGGCCTGCATCCCCGCCTGGTCGAGCCCCTGCGTGGCGCCCCGGAGCGAGGCCCAGGTCCAGGCCAGGGTCCACGACTCGATGTAGCAGTAGTAGATCAGCACGACCACCGGCATGAAGAGCCCCAGCACGCCGAGGTACTTGGCGACGGGGTGCTTCCAGATGCTCTCGAACATGCCCGGGATGGAGCCGTGCCCCCGGAGCCCGCCGTGGCGGCCCACGCCCCACTCGATCCACATCAGCGGGATGCCGACGAGGAGGAAGGCGATGAAGTAGGGGATCATGAAGGTGCCGCCGCCGTTCTCGACCGCCTGCCGCGGGAAGCGGAGGAAGTTGCCGAGGCCGACGGCGTTGCCCGCCATGGCCAGGATCAGGCCGATGCGGGACCCCCAGGCTTCGCGCGCTGGTGCGGAGTCGCTCACGAGTGCTCCAAATTGAGAGTGGAACGGCGGGGCGCGCGGCGCGCCCCGCCTCGGTTCAGGCGCTGTAGTTCGGCGCCTCGCGGGTGATCGTCACGTCGTGGGGGTGGGACTCGCGGAGGCCGGCGCTGGTGACCTGCACCATTTCCACGTCACGCTGGAGCGAGAGAATGTCGGCGGCGCCGCAGTAGCCCATGCCGCTCCGGAGGCCGCCCGCCATCTGGAAGATGACGTCGCCGACCGGTCCCCGATAGGGGACACGGCCCTCGATCCCTTCCGGCACCATCTTGGACGGCGCCATTTCGCCCTGCTGGAAGTAGCGGTCGGCGGAGCCGTCCTGCATCGCCGCCAGGCTCCCCATGCCGCGGATGACCTTGAAGCGCCGCCCCTCGGCGAGCACCGACTCGCCGGGGCTCTCTTCGGTGCCGGCCAGCATGGCGCCCATCATGCAGCAGGCGGCGCCGGCGGCGAGCGCCTTGACCACGTCGCCCGAATACTTGATGCCGCCGTCGGCGACGACCGGCACGTCGCCCGCCCCGCGCACGGCGTCCATGATGGCGGTGACCTGCGGCATCCCCACGCCGGTGACCACGCGGGTGGTGCAGATGCTGCCCGGCCCCACGCCCACCTTGACCGCGTCGGCGCCGCGCCGAACGATTTCCCGCGCGCCCTCCTCAGTGGCTACGTTGCCGGCCACGAGCTGCACGTCGGGAAAGGCGTCGCGGAGGAGCGCCAGCGTCTGGAGCACCCCTTCGCTGTGGCCGTGCGCCGAGTCGATGACGAGCACGTCGGCGCCGGCGTCCACCAGCGCCTTGGCCCGGATCTTCGCGTCGGGCGTGCCGCCCACCGCGGCCGCCACGCGGAGCCGGCCGTGCTGGTCTTTGTTGGCGTCGGGATGCTGCGCCCGCTTGTAGATGTCCTTGACCGTGATCAGCCCCCGGAGCACCCCCTCGGCGTCCACCACCGGGAGCTTCTCGATCCGGTGCTTGGCCAGGATCCGCTCCGCCGCCTCGAGCGTGGTACCCACCGGGGCGGTGACGAGATTGTCCTTGGTCATCGCATCGTGGATCGGCTGGTCGAGGTTCCGCTCGAACTGCAGATCCCGGTTGGTCACGATGCCGATGAGCCGACCCTGGGCGTCCACGATCGGCACACCGGAAATCCGGAAGCGGCTCATCAGGGCCGCGGCCTCGCGGAGCGGCCGGTCGGGCCCGAGCGTGATCGGGTTGAGGATCATCCCGCTCTCGCTCCGCTTGACCCGGTCCACCTCGGCGGCCTGCCGCTCGATGGACATGTTCTTGTGCAGCACCCCGATGCCGCCGGCCCGCGCCATGGCGATGGCCATTTCGGACTCGGTGACGGTGTCCATGGCGGCGGAGACGAGGGGGACGTTGAGGGGGATCGAGCGGGTGAAGCGGGAGGCGGTCCGGACGTCGCGCGGGTGGACGGTCGAGTGCCGCGGGACGAGAAGCACGTCGTCGAACGTCAGTCCGACGGAAGGACGAATGGTGGCCATCAGGTCGGGGACTCCGTATGCACCGCGGCCCACCGGTGGCGCGACGCGCCCGGGGGGCCGGATTGGATCGTGGGGGGTACCATCTCGAAGGATACGGAGCGGTGCGGGCGAAATCAAGGCGGTGGCCACCCCACCGCCCGCCGGCCTCAGAGTGGCCGGAAGAGTTCCTCAAGTTCGAGGACGAACGGCGCGGCGGCCCCCTCCGGCAGCCACTGGAGCCGCTCCCGCTCGACCCGGGGGAAATGGTCCTCCGGCGTCCACACCTCGGCCTGCCGATGATCCGGATCCACGATCCAGTACAGCGGGACGCCCCGCCGCTGGTACTCGGCCCGCTTGGTGAAGCGGTCGTGGCGGGTGGTCGAGGGGCTCAGGACCTCCACCACGAGGAGGAGGTCGGTCAGCTGTTCCCATTTCAGCGTGCGCGCCTGCGCGATCGGCACCACGAAGGTGTCTGGCTGCACCTCGGTGTCGTCGTCGCCCCAGGACACCTCCGAGCGCGAGCCGACGACGTGGAACGGGAGGCCGGCCGCCCGGACGTAGGCTGTCAGCGCGTGCTCGATCCGCTGGGTGACGATCTCATGCCAGAGCCTGGGAGCCGGGGTCACGAGCAGCTCCCCGCGCACCAGCTCGTAGCGGTTGCCGTCCTCTGGGATGTCCCGAAGCATGGCGCGGGTGTAATAGGCGGGAGCGGGCATGCCCATATAGTGATATCCTCGGCGCCGAGAGAGCAAGGGGGAGCCATCCCCCAATTCCGCCCCGGGGCCGAGGAGGCCCGCCACCACGACAGTGCAGGTGGAGCCGGCGCTACGCGCGGCTCCGCCGCCAGACGAAATAGACCGGGATGCCGAGGGCCACGATGAGGAGCCCGGGCCAGGTGAAGAGCGGCTTTTCGAGGAGCAGGACCACGAGCAGCACCGCGATGCTCACGATGTACAGCGCGGGCACCACGGGGTATCCCACCGCCTTGACCGGCCGGGGGAGGTCGGGCTGGAGCCGGCGGAGACGGAAGAGCGCCACGGTGGTGAGCAGGTAAAACACCAGCGCGGCGAAGATGACGTAGTCGAGCAGCTGGTTGTAGGTGCCGCTCAGGCAGAGGAGCGACGCCCAGAGCGCCTGGATCCAGAGTCCCCAGCCGGGGGTGTGGTAGCCGGCGTGGAGGTGCCCGGCGCGCTCGAAGAAGAGTTTGTCGCGCGACATCGCGTAGTACACCCGCGGGCCGGCCAGGATGAGCCCGGCGTTGCAGCCGAGGGTCGAGATGATGATGGCGATGGCCATGACCACGCCGCCGCCGGCGCCGAGCATCACTTCGACCGCCGCGGTGCCGACGCGGTCGGCGGAGGCGTACTGGATGCCGCGCGCCATGGCGGTGGCGCCGTTCGGGTCGCCGATCAGGGGCAGCACGCTGAGATACGCGAGGTTGGCCAGCAGGTAGAAGAGGGTGACGAGCGCCGTGCCGGCGGCGAGCGCCAGCGGGAGGTTGCGGGTCGGGTTCCGCACCTCCGCCGCCGCGAAGGTCACGTTGTTCCACGCGTCGCTGCTGAACAGGGAGCCGACCATGGCGGCGCCGACCAGCGGCACCAGCGCCAGGGTCCACGGCGCCGAGCCCCAGAAGTCGCCGAAGTTGGTGGCCACCACCTCCGGCTGCCGGTACACGAAGAGCCCGAGCAGGATGAGTGCGGCCAGCGCACCGACCTTGGCGAAGGTGAGCGTGGTCTGGAACCGCGCGCCGAGCGACACGCCGCGGTAGTTGATCCAGGTGAGCCCAAGGATGCTGGCAATCGCCACGAGGCGCTGGGGCGACACGCCGATGGTGATGGCGTTGGCCGAGCCGGGCAAGCGGATGCTCCCGAGCGCGAGGATGACGGTGTCGCTGACGCCCGGGAGGAGCACGGCGAGGAACTTGGCGAAGGCCACCGCGACCGCCGCGATGGTGCCGGCCTGGATGACGGTGAAGAGGGTCCAGCCGTAGAGGAACCCGGCGAGCGGATTCAGCCCCTCGCGCAGGAAGACGTACTGGCCGCCGGCCTTCGGCATCATCGCCGCGAGCTCCACGTAGCTCAGCGCGCCAGCCATGGTCATCATGCCGGTCACCACCCAGACCAGCATGAGCCCGGCAGGACCCCACTCCCCCATCAGGCGGCCGATGTCGGCCGAGACGATGAAGATGCCGGAACCGATCATGGTCCCGACGACCAGGGAGAGCGCCTGGATGGGGCCGATGCCCCGGACGAACTCCTCGTTGGCGGGCGCGGCGGCGTCAGTCGCCATGGGCGTCTTCCGGTTGGAGTGGGTGGAGCGAAGCGGGTATCAGGTGCCGGGCTTGGGGGGCTCGGGCGTCGGCTTGGTTGGCGCGGGCGCGGGTGCGGCCGCGGGCTTGGCGGGAGGTTCGCCCTCGGACGCGCGCATCGCCTCGTCCACCACCGTCTTCCCGGCGGCGGCAAACCCCTTCATCACCTTGGCGGCGCTCTCCATGACGCCCATCGTGCCGCTGATGGCCTGGATCGGCAGCTTGCCGGCGCGCATGGTGTCTTCGACTGTCTCGGTGAACTTGGCGAAGATGCCGGTCGGGGTGGCCCGCTCGGCGAACTTGCTCTCGAGGAACTCGACGTAGTCGAGAATCTGGTAGCCCCGTTCGTCGCTCAAGGCCGCCAGCTTTCGCTGGATCCGCTGCAACAGGACGTCGTTCACGGTGCGCCTCCCTTGTCGTCCATCACCTGGACCAGTTCGAGCACGGGCGTGGGGAGGTAGCGCGTCTGCGCGGCGCGGAGCCGTCCCCGGACCGTGAACTCCTGGAGCGGCGTGGCGGCCTCGAACATCGGCAGCTGCTGCGCCGTCACGATCACGTACACGAAGCCCGGCTCGGGCAGCGGACCCCGGGTCAGGAGGTACTTGGCCCCGTTGGGGATCTCGGGGCGGAGCTCGTCGGCGGTCTGGATGCTGATGAGCTGGATGCGCCACTCGAGCAGCTGCCCGACGTATTTCTTCGGGTCGGCGCGGATCTGCGCTACCGTGATGCCGGGGATCGCGGCGCTGACCGGCTCCGACAGGTCGGACTCCCGGATCCACCCCTGGACCTGCACCTGCACCCATTCACCGCTCTTCCCGATGACCTGCCCGGAGGTCCCCGGATCCAGCATCGCGAGCTGGGCGCCGTCGGGCGTGAGCGCCAACGGCGTGGCGCGGAGCGCCGCGACGCGGTCCGAGGCGTCGCCGCCAGCCGGTGCGGCGGGAGCGCTGTCCTGGGCGGCCGGCTTGCCCCGTGCCTGGGCGGTCGTGGCCGCGCCGGAGAGTGCCTTGGTACTGATCCACCCGCTCCGGCGCACCTGGGTCCAGCCGCCCTTCTTCCCGACCCGGTTGAGAAGGGCACCCTGCTCGAACCGCGCCAGGACCTGCCCGTTCGGGCTGGCGCGGAGGTTCTCCCCCCTGTCCGGCGTGATCGAGACGTCGAAGCCGTCGCGGGACACTGCACCGGTCGAGGCGGTGTACACCCAGCCTTCGAGCGTCACCGCGGTCCAGTCGCCCTGGGTCTTCCCGGGCGTCACCGTCACCCCGGCGTTGACCGTGGCCAGCACGGTGCCGGCGGGGTCCTTCCGGAAGGAGGTGGATTGGCTGACGCGCGATTGGCCCACGAGCAGGCCCGGCGCCACGGCGACGAGCAGCGCCGTGAGGGCCGCCCAGACTGGTAGGCGGGAAGGGGCGGGACTAGATTGCGGCGCGGTGTAAGTCACTGTCCAGCATTGTAGAAACAGCGGAGGGGCATGTCAAACGCCAGCGGTCCGGCACGGCAGGTGGTGCTCGTGGTTTTGGACGGTTGGGGCTACCGTCCCGAGCGCGAGGGAAACGCCATCGAGCTCGCCCGGACGCCCGTTTGGCACCGCCTCTGGGGCAGCGAGCCCCGGACCCTCCTCGAGGCCAGCGGGCTGGCGGTGGGCCTGCCCGAAGGGCAGATGGGCAACAGCGAGGTCGGCCACCTGAACCTGGGCGCGGGGCGGGTCGTCCCCCAGGATCTGGTCCGCATCTCCGCCAGTATCCGCTCCGGCGAGTTCTTCCGGCTGGAGCCGCTGGTGGAGCTCTGCACCCGCTTGCGTGAGCGCGGCGGCACCCTCCACCTCCTTGGCCTGCTGGGCGCCGGGGGGGTGCACGCCATCGACACCCATCTCCTGGCGGCGGTGGAGGCGGCGGTCCGGCTCGGCGTGCCGCGCATCGCCGTCCACGGCTTTCTCGACGGGCGCGACTCCGCCCCCAAATCAGGGGCCGAGGTGGTCCAGCGGCTGCAGGCCGACCTCGCGCGCATCGCGGGCCCGCGTGCCTTCATCGCGTCGCTGACCGGCCGGTACTTCGCCATGGACCGCGACAAGCGCTGGGAGCGGACGCGGCTGGCGTACGACGCGATGGTGCGGAGCGTCGGCCACGCCGAGACCGACCCGGTGCAGGCGGTCCGGAACGCTTACGGCCGCGGCGAGACGGACGAGTTCGTCCAGCCGATCGTCCTGGAGCGCGACGGGGCTCCAGTGGCGCCGATCCGGGACGGCGACGGCGTCTTCTGCTTCAACTATCGCAGCGATCGGATGCGGCAGATCTGCCGCGCACTCGCGGTCGAGGGGTTCGACGGGTTCGACACCGGCGTGCGGCCGGCGCTGTCCGGGCTCGTCACCATGACGCAGTACGACCAGACCTTTTCATTCCCGCAGGCCTTCCCGCCCTTTTCGATGGCGCGGATCGTGGCCGAGGTGCTGGCGGACGCGGGGCGGACGCAGTTGCGAACGGCGGAGACGGAGAAGTACCCGCACGTGACGTACTTCTTCAACGGCGGCGTCGAGACGCCGTACCGCGGGGAGGAGCGCATCCTCGTGCCGTCGCAGAAGGTGGCCACGTACGACCTGGCGCCGGCCATGAGTGCGGACGGCATCACCGACGTCCTCTGCCGCGCCATCGGCGCGCCGGAGCACGATTTCGTCCTCTGCAACTACGCGAATGCCGACATGGTGGGGCACACCGGCGTCGTGCCCGCGGTAATCGAGGCGGTGGAGACGATCGACCGCTGCCTGGCCCGGGTCCTGGCCGCGGCGGAGGCCACCGGGGCCACCGTGCTGGTGACGGCGGACCACGGCAACTGCGAGATGATGGTGGACCCCGACACGGGCGGGCCGCACACCGCCCATACGACCAATCCTGTACCGTTCGTGGCCGTGCGCGCCGGCGGTGGAACCCTCCGCCGCGGCGGGGCGCTCTGCGACGTCGGCCCGACTGTACTGAACCTGCTCGGCATCACGCCGCCGCCCGAGATGACGGGCCGCGACCTCCGGGAGCCCTGACCGCATGCGCCACGCCCTTGCCCTGTTGCTCCTCCTGGCGGCCGCCCCGCCGGCACTCGCGCAGGTCGGCTACCCGCCGGACAAGTCGCCCTACCGGGATATCCCGAAGAAGATGTCCCTCACCGCCCTGTTCGGATATTTCGGCGGCAGCGGCGGCAACCTGGGGCTCGGTCCGCACGACGGCCCGACGTACGGCGGGCGCTTCGGCGTATCGGTCAGCGGGCCGCTCGAGCTCTCGTTCGCGGTGCAGTACGCCGACCTCATCGGAGCTCGGGTGTACCGGGACGCGGACGACAACCTCACGGTCAGCGGGACGCTGCCGTCCCCGGTGTGGCTCTTCGAGACGGACATCCAGTACACCATCACCGGCGGGAAGACCTGGCACGGATTCGCCCCGTACATCGGCGGTGGCCTCGGGTACGCGTGGCGCTCCAGCGCGACCGAGGGCCCTGACGCCTACGACTTCGGTGGCCGCTTCTTCTGGGCGCCGTTCGCGGGCACGCGCTACTACGTCAATCCGCGGTCGTTCATCCGGGCGGAAATCCGGGGCGCCTTCTACCGCCTCGCCTACCCGCCGCCGTACTACGACGAGATTACCGGCATCATCCAGTCGTACGCCATCAACAACTACCTCTCGAACGTCTGGTACCAGGTCGGGTTCGGCTACTCGTTCTGACGCCCGGAGGCGCCGATGCCGGTGTCGCTCACTCGCACGATCGGCTTCCACGCCTGGCACCGCTACTGGCGCCCCGACTGGACCCCCGAGCAGAACCACGCCGCGTTCGGCGCCCTGGCCGATCCTCCCGGGCACGACCACCACTACCGCTGCGCCGTCACCGTGACCGGGCCGTTCGACCCGGCCTCCGGCGCGGTCATCGACTTGCCCCTGCTCGACGGCATCCTGGCCGAGGAGGTCGTCAAACCGCTGGACGGGACGCATATTGAGCGGGACCTGGCCGACTTCCTTCCCGGGCGCACCCTGCCCACCTGCGAGGCGCTGGCCCATTGGCTCTTCCCGCGGATCGCGCGCCACCTTCCCTCCGGCGTGACCCTCGCGCGGGTTCGCGTGGCGGAGGATGACACGCTCCATGCCGACTGCACCGGAACCGACTGACGAAGCGCGCCCCACGGGGCGGCGCGGGCGGGGGCCCGCGCCCGCGGCCGTGGAGGAGGTGCCCGTCTGGCTCGAGGTGAACCGGGTGCCGACGGTCACATGGATGTGCACCCCGGAGCTGCTCGAGGAACTGGTGCTGGGCTGGCTCTACGGTGAGGGGTACATCACCTCGGTGGACCAGGTGCACCTCCGGCCCTGCGCCACCGACCTCGGGTTCTGGGCCGACGTCCCGGAGGAGCTCGTGGCCGCCGTGGCCGCGGAGCGGAGGCGCCCGGTGCTCGCCTCGGGGTGCGGCGCCGTCTCGACGTTCCTGGCCGATCCCGCCTCCGTGGCGACGGAGCCGCTGCGGGGGCTGCCACCCGACGTGGCCGTGATGCGGGAGCGGTTCAAGGAGCTCTTCGCGCGGGGCGCGCGCTACGAAGACACCGGCGGGGTCCACGCCGCCGCGCTGACGGACGGCGGCACGCTCTTCCATCACGCCGAGGACATCGGGCGGCACAACGCGGTGGACAAGGTGCTGGGCGCCGCCCTGCTCGCCCGGCGCGCGGTGGCCGGGCTCGGGCTTCTCGTGACCGGGCGGATTTCGGCCGAACTCGCCTACAAGGCGGCCCGCGCCCGGCTGGCCTGGGTCGCGACCCCCTCGGTGCCGTCCACGCTGGCGGTCGAGGTGGCGCGCCGCTCGGGGATGGTGCTGGTGGGGCGCGCCGTCAGCGGCACACCGCAGTTGCACCAGCCCGGGCAGGCCGGATGACCGCTCCCACCGACGACGAGCTCCTCGAGATCCTGCGCACCTCGAAACGCATCGCGGTGGTGGGACTGAGCCGGAAGCCCCACCGCGCCAGCTACGGCGTGGCGGAGTATCTCCAGCGGGTCGGGTACACGATTGTGCCAGTCCACCCCGCCGGCGGCGTCACCTTGGGTGAACCGGTGCACCTCGATCTCCGGTCGGCGGCCGCGACCGGCCCGATCGACATCGTGAACATCTTTCGCCGCTCGGAGTTCATCCCCGCCCTGCTCGACGACCTCCTGGCCGTCCACCCCAGGCTGGTGTGGATGCAGCTCGGCGTCGAGGACAGCGAGACCGCCCGGCGGCTCGAGGCGGCGGGGATCGCCGTCGTGATGGACCGGTGCCTGGCCGTCGATCACAACATGCTGGGGGTGTGATGCGAACACCGATCCTGCTGGCCGCCCTCGGCGTCCTCGCCGCCGCCGCGCCGGTCTCGGCGCAGAAGACCGAGGACGAGGCGCGGCTGATCTTCACGATGGGCCTCACCTACACCGGCGGGAGCGACCTCTGGAGCGTGGAGGGCCAGCCGATCCTGGTGCCCGGCACGGGCTTCGACCTCATCGACCTCGACCGCAACATCCGGAGTGGCATCGGCGTGCTCTTCTCGGGGATGTACTTCCCGAAGCCGAAACTCGGGTACGTCGGCGAGGTCTTCTTCATGGGCATCGGGCTGGAGGACCAGTGCGCCGTCGCCTCCCCGACCCCGAACCCGCGGACGGAGCAGCTCTGCTCCAGCATCGACGGAGCCACGAAATCGAGTTCAGCGGTACTGATGTCGGTGGGCCCCGTCCTGCGTGCCGGTGCCGACCAGCCGATTTCCCCCTACATCCGCGCCCAGGTGGGGCTCCTCTTCAGCAACCTGAGCCCGATCTCGACATCGGGCACGGTGGTGGTCACCGACCCCGGCACGGGGGCCCAGGAGTACCTCCAGTACGTGGTGTACACCGATCCCTCGAGTACCCGCGTCACGCCCGGATTCGTCTTCGGCGGCGGACTCACCGCAGTCATCGGCAAGGGGTGGCAGCTCCGGACCGAGGTGCGCGACAACCTGGTGCAGATCGCCACGGTGGCCGGACCGACGAGCCCGGGGAGCGACGACCCGGAGATCGTCAACGAGTGGAAGAACCTCTGGAGCATCGTGCTGGCCGCCGACATCGTCCTTGAGAAGAAGCGCGGCCGTCGGTACTGACGCGCTCGCCGGCCGGGTCCGCGGCGCCATTCTCGCGGGCGGCGGCGCCACCCGGTTCGGCGGCCGCCCCAAGGGGCTCGAGGAGGTGGGCGGAGCCCGGATCCTCGACCGGCTGGTGGACGCCTTCCTCGCCGCGCTCGGCGAACTCCCCCTCCTCGTGGCGAACGACCCCGACGCCGCGGCCTGGCACCCCGGGCTACACGTGCTCCCCGACGTGCACCCCGGCGCCGGCGCGCTCGGCGGCATCCTCACGGCGGTCAGCGCCGACGCGCGCCCGGTGGTGTGCGTCGCGTGGGACATGCCGTTCGTGCCGCCGGCCCTGCTCCGCCGGCTGGCGGACGAGCTCCACGGGTCGGACGCGGTGCTTCCCGCCAGCGGAGGTCCGCGCGGCGTCGAGCCGATGTGCGCCGGGTACGGCCCCGCCTGCCGCGCGGCCATCGAGTCCGTCATCGCCGCGGGAGACCTGCGGGCCATCGCCTTCCACTCCGCCGTGCGAACCAGTATCCTCCCTGCCGAGACGGTGGCCGCCTTCGGCGACCCGGCCGTCCTCTTCTTCAACGTGAACACCAGGGACGACCTCACCCAGGCGGACGTGCTGTGGCGGCGACTCGCATCCTCTCGATCGTAGGCCGGAAGAACGCTGGCAAGACCACCCTGGCCGTGGCGCTGGCCGCCGAGTACGTCCGGCGCGGCAAGCGGGTGATGACCATCAAGCACGCCAGCCACCCCGCCGCCGTGGACTCGCCGGGCACTGACAGCTACCGGCACTTCCACGAGGGGCGGGCCGAGCGCGTGCTGATCGCCTCCCCCGATATGCGAGTCGTCTTCGAGCGCTCCCCCGACGACCAGGACCCGGTGACGCTCGCCCGGCGATATCTCGACGGCGCCGACATCGTGCTGGTCGAGGGTTTTTCCTCTCACCCGCTCCCCAAGATCGAGGTCTTCCGCACCGTGGCGGCCAAGACGCCGCTCTTCGACCCGAAGAGCGACGCCGCCGATCAATGGCTGGCCATCGTGACCGACGGCGACCTCGACGCCGACTGCCGAGTCCTCCGCTTCCGCGACACGATGTGGCTCCAGTTTCTCGCCAATATCGGATGGGACGGGGCCCGGATCATCGGGCCGTGAGCGGCCTCGCCGCGCGGGAGGCCGCGCTTCGCATCCTCGCCTCCGTTCCCCGCCAGCCGACCCTTCGCATTCCCCTCGACGACGCCCTCGGCACGGTGCTGGCGGAGCCGCTGGTGAGTCCCCTCGACCTCCCCGCGTGGACCAATTCGGCGATGGACGGGTATGCCACGCGCGGCGAGGACGTGCGCGGCGCGAACGCGGAGCGACCGGTCCGCCTGCGCGTCGTGGAAGTGATTCCCGCCGGTGCGTTCCCGACCCGTGCGCTGCAACCGGGCGAGTGCGCCCGGATCTTCACCGGCGCGCCGCTCCCCGCCGGGGCGGACGGCGTGATTCGCCAGGAGGACACCGACCTCGGCCGCGACACGGTGGAGATCCGGAGCGACCGGGATGCGGGGGTGAACCTCCGGCTGGCGGGCGAGGACATCCGGCGCGGCGCCACGGTGCTGGAGGCCGGCACCGAACTCGGGGCCGCGGAGCTGGGGGTGCTGGCCTCACTGGCGGTGGCGCATCCGCTCGTGTTCCGGCGGCCGCGGGTTGGGATCCTCGGCGGCGGCGACGAGATCGTGGACGTGGACCAGCCGGAGGAGATCCTGAGCGGCCGAAAGGTGGCGAGCTCGAACAGTCACACCCTCCACGCCCTGGTCCGGCTGGCCGGCGGGGAGCCGCTCAACCTCGGGCTCGCGCGCGACACGCCGGAGAGCGTGCGGGCGCACTTGGCGCGGGCGCCGGAGTGCGACCTCCTGGTGACGACGGCCGGGATCAGCGTCGGGGAGCACGACCACCTGCGTGACGTGGTGGCCGAGATAGGCGGCTCGCTCGATTTCTGGAAACTGCGGATGCGGCCGGGGGCGCCGGTCGGATTCGGCAGGGTGCTTGGCGTGCCGTGGATCGGCCTGCCCGGCAACCCGGTGAGCACCATGGTCACGTTCGAGCTGTTCGTCCGCCCGGCCATCCGCGCCATGGCGGGCCACGCTTCGCCGTTCCGGCGCGCGACACAGGTCCGTGCAGCAGAGCATATTTCACTGCGGCCGATGCTGCAGCATTTCCTGCGCGCGGTCGTGACCGACACCGCCTCCGGGCCCGAGGCACGGCTGACAGGACCGCAGGGGTCCGGCATCCTGACCTCGATGGTCCGGGCGAACGCCCTCCTGATCGTGCCCGAGGGGCAACACGAGACACCCAAAGGAAGCCAGATGTCCGCCATGGTCCTCAACGATCCGATCCACTCCACCGAACCGGGATTCTGAGTGGGCGTCCACGAACCTGCCGTCTGGATCGGCTTCAGCGCCCTCGTCGTCGGCCTCCTCGTCCTCGACCTGGGGGTCCTCAACCGGAAATCGCACGTCCTCTCGTTCCGCGAGGCGCTGAGCTGGAGCACCGGGCTGGTGACCCTGGCGCTCCTCTTCGGGGTGTTCCTCTGGATGCGCGAGGGTACGCAGACCGCGCTCGAGTACTACACGGGGTACATCATCGAGTTGTCGCTCAGCGTGGACAACCTCTTCGTCTTCCTCCTGATCTTCCAGTACTTCGCGGTACCGGCCGAGCTCCAGCCGCGGATCCTGAAGTGGGGCATCCTGGGTGCGCTCGTCATGCGCGCGATCATGATCGCGCTCGGCGCCCTGCTCCTCCAGCAGTTCACCTGGATCATCTACCTCTTCGGCGGCATCCTGATCATCACGGGGATCCGGATGTTCCGCGGCTCGGGCGACCGGATCGAGCCCGATCGCAACCCGCTGGTGCGCCTGGTGCGGCGCTTCGTGCCGATGGTCGACGGCTACGTCGGGCAGAAGTTCATCGTCCGCGGCATCCGCGGCTGGATGGCGACGCCGCTGCTCCTGGTGCTGCTCCTGGTGGAGTGGTCCGACCTCGTCTTCGCCATCGACAGCATCCCCGCCATCTTCGCCGTGACGCGCGACCCGTTCATCGTGTACAGCTCGAACGTCTTCGCCATCCTCGGCCTCCGCGCCCTCTTCTTCGTGCTGGCCGGGATGATGGACCGGTTCGAGTACCTGAAGCCGGGGGTGGCCGCGATTCTCGTGTTCGTCGGCTTCAAGATGCTGTTCAACGGCCTGTTCCACATGCCGACCGTGGTGTCGCTCGCCGTGATCGTGGGGATCCTCGGCGGGTCGGTCGTCCTCTCGATGCGGAAGACCAGGCTGGACGCGCGGGGAGGCGCGTAGTGGCGTCGATCTTCGCCGGCACCACCGTGCTCATCACCGGCGCGTCGCGCGGGATCGGCGCCGCCTTCGCGGCCGAGCTGGCGGGGCGCGGCGCCCGGCTGGTCCTCGTGGCCCGGGACGCCGAGCGGCTGGCGGCGGTGGCGGAGAGCGCCCGCGCCGCCGGGGCCGCGGTGGAGATGGTGCGGCTCGACCTCACCGGAGAGGGCGCGGTGGCCGGCCTCGTAGACGAGCTCGCCGGGCGCGGCATCACGGTGGACCACCTGATCAACAACGCGGGGATCGGTCTGGTCGGCCGCGGCGACGAGGCTGACCTGTCCGCGCAGCTCCGCGTATTGGATCTCGACGTCCGGGTGGTGACCGAGCTCGCGCTTCGGCTGCTGCCCGGCATGGTGGCGCGGCGGCGGGGTGGCATCCTCAACGTGGCCAGCCTCGGCGCGTTCCAGGGACTCCCCTGGCTCTCGACCTACGGCGGGAGCAAGGCCTACGTGCTCGGCTGGAGCGAGGCGCTGCACGTCGAGCTGCGCGGCACGGGGGTCCGCTGCTGCGCGCTCTGCCCCGGACCGGTGGCCACGGGGTGGTTCGCCACGGCACACGTGGAGCGGCCGCCAGGATGGCCGCTGATTCAGCCCGCTGCGGTGGTCGCTCGCGCAGGGCTCCGGGGCTACGAGCGCAACCAGAGTCACGTCTTCCCCGGCTTCGCCGCCCGGGGAGCCGCCTGGCTCACCCGGACCGTACCCCGTGCCCTCGCCGCGCGCGTCGCGACCGGCTTCGCCAAGCCGCGGCGCCACAAGTGAGCGGAGTGCTGGCGCGGATCAGCCGGCAACTGCACCTCGACCGTCCGGCGGTGCGGGCCTGGATGCTGTACGACTGGGCCAACTCCGCCATGTACGTGGTCATCGTCACCGCCATCTTCCCCACCTTCTTCAGCGCCGTGGCCGCCCAGGGGCTCCCCCCCGTGGAGGCGACCTACCGCTTCAGCCTCGCCACCACGCTCGGCCTCACCATCATCGCCGTCCTGTCCCCGATCCTCGGCGCCATCGCCGACCATTCCGCGGCCAAGAAGCGCCTCCTTGGGGCGTTCCTCGTCTTCGGGGCCACCGCCGTGGCCGCGATGTTCTTCATCCGGCACGGCCAGTGGGTGTTCGCGGCGCTGCTCTTCATCCTGGCCAACATCGGGGTGAACGGCAGCTTCGTCTTCTACGACTCGCTGCTGCCGCACGTGGCCGCCCCGGACGAGATGGACCGGATCTCCACCGCCGGCTACGCGCTCGGCTATCTCGGCGGGGGGCTCTTCCTGGTGGCCTGCCTCGGCATCATCCTGGCGCCGGCGGCATTCGGGCTCCCCTCGGGGGCGGGACTCAGCCCGACGGAGGCGACACTGCCGACCCGCATCACCTTCGTCCTGACCGCGCTCTGGTGGGCCGGGTTCAGCATCCCCCTCTTCCGGCGAGTGCCCGAACCGCCCGGCCGGGCGCTCGACGCGGAGGAGGCCGCGCTAGGCGCCGTGCGCGCCTCCTTCCGCCGCCTGGGCTACACCTTTCGCAAGCTGCGGGGGTACCGCCAGACGTTCCTGCTGCTGTTGGCATTCCTGATCTACAATGACGGCGTGGGGACGATCATCCGGATGGCGGCCATCTACGGCGAGGAGATCGGCATCACCCGCACCACGATGATCGCGGCGATCGCGTTAGTGCAATTCGTGGGGGTCCCGTTCGCTTACCTCTTCGGCGGCCTGGCCCAGCGGGTCGGCACGCGCCCGGCCATCTTCGTCGGCCTCGCGACCTATCTCGGAATCAGCGTGCTCGGGTATTTCATGCGGTCCGACCGCGACTTTATCCTGCTCGCGGTGCTGGTGGGGATGGTGCAGGGCGGGGTGCAGGCGCTGAGTCGCTCGCTCTTCGCGAGCATGGTGCCGCGGCATCTGTCGGGAGAATTCTTCGGCTTCTTCGCGGTGTTCGAGAAGTTCGCCGGCATCCTCGGCCCCGCGATGTTCTCGGTGGCCATCCTGCTGACCGGCTCCAGCCGGGCGGCGCTGCTCTCGGTGGTAGGGTTCTTCCTGGTCGGCGGGGCGCTGCTGGCGCGGGTAGACGTGGCCGAGGGCCAGCGCCTGGCGCGGGACGAGGAGCGGGCGCTGGCCTAGTCCTCCGGGCCCACCACGCGGTTGCGACCGCCGTCCTTCGCCTCGAAGAGGCGACGGTCGGCCGCCTCGAGCAACTCGACGGGATCGGTGCCGTCGTCCGGCAGGCAGGCGATGCCGGCGCTCAGCGTGATCTGCGCGGTGAGGTCGTGGCGGGGAATGGCGAACTCGGCCCGCGCCACCGACAGCCGCAGTTGCTCCAGCTTCTCGAACGCCGCCTGCGGGCCCGTTTCCGGCAGCAGCACCACGAACTCATCCCCCCCATACCGCGCCACGACATCGCTGCTCCGGAGCCCCTTCGCGAGGGTATCCGCGAGCACGCGCAGTGCCACGTCGCCGCTGGAGTGACCGTAGCGGTCGTTGAAGTTCTTGTACCGGTCGAGGTCGAGGAGCGCCACGGAGAGCGGATGCCCGTGCCGCCGCGCCCGTGCCACTTCGGCCTGGAACCGGGACTCGAAGTACCCCCGGTTCAGCAGCCCCGTCAGCCGGTCGAGGGCGGAGAGGTGCCGCAGCTGGCGCGAGCGGTCCACGATGGCGGTGCTGAGCACGCCGGCGGCGCCGAGGAGGACGAGGCGGCCGAACTGGTCGCCCCAGCTCACCATCCCGTAGGTGAACGGCGCGTACCGCAGGTCGTTGAGGTTCCAGAACAGGCTCGCGGCCAGGACGACGCCGAAGTACTGCACCAGGGCAAGCGCGCCCGTCACGATGCAGATCCGCGTGTCGTAGCGGAGGCTGGAGGCGCCGATGGAGAAGAAGTAGACGCTGTACATGATGCGGCTGTTGACGGCCACGTGCGGCGAGTCGAGCGCGAGGAAGGCAATCAGCGTGGCCGTCACGAAGGAGACGTCCACCGCGCTGGTCAGGAAGCCGAGCCAGGGCCGGTAGAACCCCCGCCGCACCACCGCCCACACGAGCACCGCGAACACCAGGGCGCCCAGCGAGGACGCCAGCCCGATCCACGCCTCGACCAGGTACGGCGTGAAGATGACGTTGTAGATCGGGATGAGCGTGACGAGCGACACGAGGACCAGGCGGACCTTGGCCACCAGGAACTCGCCGCTCGCCCCGGCGTCCACCAGCATCGGGTCGGGGGCGGACCAGTACCCCTCGGCGACGGGCGGTGGGGCGTTGCCCCCGAAGGCCAGCAACTCACGGCGGCGTGTCGGCATCCGTTACATGACCCGGTAGCGGGGACCGCTGCCACCCTCGCGCGGGGTCCAGCGCGGGCCCAGCACGTCAGTGGCCTTGCAATCGATGCAGTTGGGCGGGTTGACACGCAGTTCGTCCCCGACCCGTTCGTACACTCCCGCGGGACAGACGTGCGCGTAGAAATCGGCCACTTCGCCGCTGACGTCGCGGCCCACCAGGAGGTGGCTCGGGATGGTGTCGCGCGTGGCGTTGCCCGACTTGAACACCGCGTCGAGCTTGCCGAAGGTCAGCACGCCGTCCGGGACGAGCGTCGTCTCCTCGCCGGCGGTCCGCGGCGCGTCGGCGTCGGCATGCATCGCGATCCGGCCGCCCGGGAACCGGCCACCGGTGATCGTCATGAGCCCCGCCTTGGCGGCGCCCACCAGGAACCCGTCCTTGAAGGCGAGCCGCATGTTCCGGGTCCGGTGGAGGTCGTCCCGGATGTAGCTGGCGTCCACCAGCCGGTCGGACTCGGCGAGTGCGGCGGCGGAGGTGTCGCCCTTCTGCAGGGCGGCGAAGATGGCGCGGGCGGCGTAGATGCCGGACTGCATCGCGTAGTGCACGCCCTTGAGCGACGGCACGTCCACGTAGCCCGCCGAGTCGCCCACGATGACGAGGCCATCGCCGGAGCGACGGGCGGGGAGCGCGTGGAATCCGCCCTCCGGGATCGTCTTGGCGCCCCACTCGACCAACTCGCCGCCGGTCAGGATCTCGCGGAAGAGGGGGTGGAGCTTCATCCGCTGCAACAGGAGGTGGACGTCGAGGTTGGCATTGCCGTAGTCCAGCCCGGCCACCAGCCCGATAGACACCTGGTCCGGCCCCTGCGGATAACACCAGCTGCCGCCGAAGGCGTCTGAGGGTAGGGGCCAGCCCATGGTATGGATGACCCGGTCGAGCGGGCGCGTCACCTTCCACACTTCCTTGACCCCAAGCGCGAAGATCTGCGGGTTGGGCGAGCTCACGCCCTGCCACTCGCACCAGGCCTGCGAAAGCGCGCCCCGCGTCCCCTCGGAGAGCACGGTGACCCGACCAGTCAGGTCGGTCGGCGCCACGAATTCCCCACCCGGCGTGCCGTCGCGGTCGAGGCCGCTCGGCGTGGTGCGCACGCCCTTGACCGTCTTCCCGTCGACCAGCAGCGACTCGACGGGGAAGCCGGTGAAGACGTTGACGCCCAGTTCTTCCGCCTTGGCGCCGAGCCAGCGGACCATCTCGGAAATCGACGCGGAGTAGTTCCCGGTGTTGTGCATCGTCGGCGGCGTGGGGATCCGCCGCGCGGCGCCCTCGGTCAGGAAGTAGACCGCCTCGGCGTCCACACGCTGGCGGAAGGGAAAGTCGGCGTCAGTCAGGTCGGGGAACAACTCGCGAAATGCGCGGGGATTCACGACGGCGCCGGACAGGTTGTGCTCGCCGAGGCCGGCGGCCTTTTCCAGCACGCCGATGTTGAGCTCGCCCAGCCCGCTCCCGGCTTCCTGATCCGCCTTGGCGAGCCGTGCCAATTCGATGGCTCCGGCCAGCCCGGCGGGCCCCGCCCCCACGAAGAGCACGTCCATCTCGATCGCTTCCGCCCCCGGGGCCTCCTCGAGAATCAGCTTCTCGAGCGGCAGGGCGCGCTGATGGCGGCTCGGCAGGATGGGAGACACGGCGGGGGCTCCTTAGATTGCGTCCAGGCACTTCGGCCCAGAGAATATAACCTGCGCATCAAGAGCATATCCCGGGCCGGAAAGGGCGCGACGTGGCAAGACGAACGGCAATACGGGACCCGTGGGTCTGGGGTCAGGTCATCCTGGCCACCGCCGTGACGTTCGCGGTGCCCTGGTGGGCCAAGCGCTGGGGTGTCCTCGACCCAGCGGGCGGCTCCCGGTGGCTGGGCTGGACGATGATCGGCCTCGGCCTCGCGGTTCTGTACGGCGGCATCGCGATGCTCGGGCGCAACCTGACGCCAGCCACGGAACCCCTGCCCGAAGGCCAGCTCGTCACCCGCGGGCTGTACCGCATGGTGCGGCACCCGATCTACCTGGGTGTCTCGACGCTCCTGGGTGGCTACGGCTTCCTGAGGGGCGGGTGGCTGTCCGGTGTCGTGGTCTTTGCGGTGTCGGTAGCGTATTTCGAGCGGAAGGCCCGCGTGGAGGAGCGCTTCCTGATGGAGCGGATGGCAGGATACGAGGAGTACCGAAGGCGGGTGCCTCGCATCCTGCCCGGGGGCTGGCACTAGGGGCATCACGGGGGTGGCGTAACGCAACGGGGTGGCCTCACGCAACGGGGTGGCCTCACGCAACGGGGTGGCCCAACGCAACGGGGTGGCCTCATGCAACGGGGTGGCCTCACGCAACGGGGTGGCCTCACGGCCACCCCTAGCGGCAGAGACGCAATTTCGGAGCTCGTGAGCCGCGCCGTCAGTTTGCCACTCTTCGAGACATTGCGTTTCTCAATGGCAAGGGGTGGGCATACGCCCACCCCTCACGCAACGGGGTGGCCTCACGGCCACCCCTAGCGGCAGAGACGCAATTTCGGAGCGCTTGAACCGCGCCGTCAGTTCGCCACTCTTCGAGAAATTGCGTTTCTCAATGGCAAGGGGTGGGCATACGCCCACCCCCAACGCAACGGGGTGGCCTCACGCAACGGGGTGGCCTCACGGCCACCCCTAGCGGCAGAGACGCAATTTCGGAGCGCTTGAACCGCGCCGTCAGTTTGCCACTCTTCGAGAAATTGCGTTCCTCAATGGCAAGGGGTGGGCATACGCCCACCCCTAACGCAACGGGGTGGCCTCACGCAACGGGGTGGCCTCATGCAACGGGGTGGCCTCACGCAACGGGGTGGCCTCACGGCCACCCCTAGCGGCAGAGACGCAATTTCGGAGCTCGTGAGCCGCGCCGTCAGTTTGCCACTCTTCGAGA
>Ga0209507_1001303_pt1 | contig 20360 bp, 20 predicted proteins | sample AD_UKC028_MetaG_FD_184414 | JGI IMG/M metagenome (GOLD analysis project Ga0209507, IMG submission 184414) | Active sludge microbial communities of municipal wastewater-treating anaerobic digesters from USA - AD_UKC028_MetaG (SPAdes) (version 2) | ecosystem: Engineered > Bioreactor > Anaerobic >...
GCAACGAACAGCGTTTCCCCAATTTCGACGCCCTCAAGGCGCAGATCGCGGCTGATGCCGTGGCAGCGCGGGCCTTCTTCACGCTGTGAGCAAGCACAATGGCTGATTACAAAGACACACTGAACCTGCCCGACACCGCCTTTCCGATGCGCGGCAACCTGCCCAAGCGCGAACCGCAATGGGTTAGCCAATGGCAGGAGAAAAAACTCTATCGGCGTATCCGCGAGATCAGCGCCGGCCGTCCGCGCTTCGTGCTGCACGACGGCCCGCCCTATGCCAACGGCGATATTCACATTGGTCACGCGGTTAACAAGATTCTGAAGGACATCATCGTCCGCTCGAAGACGCTCTCCGGCTTCGATGCGCCTTATGTCCCGGGCTGGGATTGTCACGGACTGCCGATCGAGCACCAGATCGAGAAGCAGCACGGCAAGAACATACCCGCCGTTAAGGTGCGCGAATTGTCGCGTGCTTATGCCGCCGAGCAGGTCGAGCGCCAGAAGAAGGATTTCATCCGCCTCGGCGTGCTGGGCGAGTGGGACAACCCCTACCTGACCATGAATTTCAAGGCCGAAGCCGATGAAATCCGTGCGCTGGGCAGGATTCTGGAGCAGGGCTACCTCTATCAGGGGCTGAAGCCGGTCAACTGGTGCCTGGACTGTGGTTCGGCGCTGGCCGAAGCCGAGGTTGAGTACGAGGACAAGAACTCGCCGGCGATCGACGTCGCCTTCGAGGTGCATGAGAACCACGCCGAAAAACTGGCCGCCGCTTTCGGGCTGACACATCTGCGCGGACCGGCCTTCGCGGTGATCTGGACGACGACCCCTTGGACGCTGCCGGCCAACGAGGCGGTCAGCGTGCATCCGGAACTGACCTACGACCTGATCGAGACCGGGAAGGGCGCGCTGATCCTTGTGCGTGAGCTGGCCGAAGCCTGCCTCCAGCGCTATGGCCTGGAAGGCACGGCAATCGCTTCCTGCAGCGGCGACAAACTCGACCAGATCCTGCTCCGGCACCCATTCCAGAACCGCGACGTGGCCATCATCTGCGGCACGCACGTCACGACCGAAGCTGGCACTGGCTTGGTGCATACCGCGCCGGCGCACGGCGCGGACGACTTCAATATCGGCAAAAAATACGGCCTGCCGGTGAACAACCCGGTCGGCAACGACGGCCGTTTCCTCGGCAATACGCCAGCGCTCTCGGTCGGCGAACTGGCCGGCAAGAGCGTCTGGGAAGCCAATCCGCTGGTGCTGCAGGAACTCGAGTCCTGCGGTCGACTGCTCAAAACCGAGAAAATCCAGCACAGCTACCCGCATTGCTGGCGCCACAAGACACCGATCATCTTCCGCGCTACCACTCAATGGTTCATCGGCATGGAAAACCGCAAGGGCGAGGAAGCGCCGACCCTGCGCTGGATCGCCGAGCGTGCCGTCGACGAGACACAGTTCTTCCCGGCCTGGGGGCGTGCCCGCCTGGAAGCGATGATGAAGACTCGTCCCGATTGGTGTGTCTCGCGCCAGCGCAACTGGGGCGTGCCGATCCCGTTCTTCCTGGACAAGGAAACCGCGCAGCCGCACCCGCGCACCGCCGAATTGATCGAGCAGGTCGCCCTGCGCGTTGAAAAGGCTGGTATCGAGGCCTGGTTCAGTCTCGACGCCGCCGAATTGCTCGGCGCCGAGGCCGAACAGTACGTCAAGATGAAGGACACGCTCGACGTCTGGTTCGATTCCGGCACCACGCACTGGCATGTGCTGCGTGGCTCGCACGCCGCCCAGTCGACCTACCCGGCGGACATGTACCTCGAAGGCTCGGACCAGCATCGCGGCTGGTTCCAGTCCTCGTTGCTTTCCGGTTGCGCCATCGATGGCCGCGCCCCGTACAAGGCACTGCTGACGCACGGCTTCGTCGTCGACGGCAAGGGCCACAAGATGTCGAAGTCCAAGGGCAACGTCATCGCGCCGCAGCAGGTTTCCGACAAGATGGGCGCCGACATCCTGCGCCTGTGGACGGCGTCGACCGATTACTCGGGCGAACTGTCGATTTCCGACGAAATCCTGAAGCGCGTCGTCGAAGGCTATCGCCGCATCCGCAACACGCTGCGCTTTCTGCTGGCCAATGTCTCCGATTTCGACGCAGGGAAGGACATGCTGCCGGTCGAGCAATGGCTGGAGATCGACCGCTACGCGCTGGCGCTGACCCGTGAACTGCAGGAAAGTTGTCGCGCCGATTACGACCGTTACGAATTCCACCGCGTCGTCCAGGCGTTGCAGACCTTTTGCTCGGAAGACCTCGGCGGCTTCTATCTCGATATCCTGAAGGACCGCCTATACACGACGGCGCCGAAATCGACCGCCCGCCGCTCGGCGCAGTCCGCCCTGTGGCACATCACGCAGAGCTTCGTTCGCCTGCTGGCGCCGATCACCTCATTCACCGCCGAAGAGGTATGGCAGGTGCTGACCGCCAGTGCCGAGCAGTCCGTGATGTTCCAGTTGTGGCACGAGTTGCCGAAGCCCGAAGGCGAGGGCGAACTGCTGGCCAAGTGGGCGTTAATCCGTGACGTGCGTGCCGATGTGACCAAGGCACTGGAAGCCCAGCGCGAAGCCGGCAACATTGGTTCTGCGCTGCAGGCTGCCGTCGAAATCCGTTGTGCCGGGGAAAAATACGATGCGCTGGCCACGCTCGGCAACGATCTGAAATTCGTGCTGATTTGCTCGTCGACCGCGCTGGTCAAGGATGAAGTCGAACAGGTCATCGCAACACCGCTGGAGCATGCGAAGTGCGAGCGCTGCTGGCATGTGCGTGAAGACGTCGGTGTCAATGCCGAGCATCCGACCCTGTGCGGCCGTTGCGTCAGCAATCTGTATGGTGAGGGCGAGGTGAGGGCGTTTGCCTGAGCGGTGTAAGATGGCTTGGCTGAAAATTGGAGATTGCGATGCAAGCACTCAGAAAGATTGTAGATATTTTAGGCTCCTCGCTTACTGTTGACTTGCCGGCGGACTGGCACTTGACGAAAGCCGAGGTGATCGTTTTGCCGGTTAGTGATGAAATGGAACAGATGGAATCCAAGGAGTCCTGGGAGGCTTTCGTAAAGCGCACTATGGGTTCGATCCCGGACTTTCCGGATCGTTTTCCTCAAGGTGAATATGAAATCCGTCGGAGTTTTGACGACTGATGTTGTTGCTGGATACGAACGCATGCATTGCCTGGATGCGCGGCGGGAACCCAGATTTTGAATCTCGTGCGATCTCGCGACCGCAAGCCGTGGGAGGCGCTGTGTTGTGCTCTGTCGTACGAGCGGAATTGCTGTTTGGCGCCTTTCGCAGCCAGCGGCGGACTCAAAATCTTGAGCGAACGAATGCTTTTTTAGCGGGTTTTCAAAGCCTGCCCTTTGATGACGATGCAGCTTACCGGCATGCCTTGATTCGGGCCGAGTTGACATCGGCGGGCCAACTCATCGGCCCCAACGATCTCCTCATCGCAGCTACCGCACTAGCGCACGGGGCAATTCTCGTTACCCACAATACCGCTGAGTTCTCCCGTGTTCCCGGCCTGTTGATCGAAGACTGGGAAGCCTGACTATGACCGGCAGCAAACCATGGTTCGGCCTCGCCGGGTTGGTCGTCGTGCTCGACCAGATCAGCAAATGGGTCGTGCTGAACCATATCGAATTCGGCCAGACGATCTACGTCGCGCCGTTCTGGAACTGGGTGCTGACCTACAACCCGGGCGCCGCCTTCAGTTTCCTGGCCGACCAGCCGGGCTGGCAGCGCTGGTTTTTCACGGCGCTGGCGCTTGCCGTTTCCGGCTGGATTGCGCTGGAGTTGCGCCGGCACCCCGAACAGAAACTGCTCTCGTTCGCCCTGGCGCTGATCATGGGTGGGGCGCTGGGCAACGTGATCGACCGCGTGCGCTTCGGCGCGGTCGTCGATTTCATTCAATGGCATACCGCCGGCTACTACTGGCCGGCTTTCAACGTCGCCGACTCAGCCATCACCGTCGGCGCCGTTTTGATGGTTTTTTCGACGTTGACCGCGTCCGACAGGAAGTGCCCTCGGGGTACAACAGACAAGAAAGAGATTCCCCGATGAGCGAAACCGTCCGTTCCGACAGCTACCTGACGCTGCATTACCGCATCACAGCGCTCGACGGCGAGGAGTTCCTGTCCACCTTCGACATGAGCCCGGCTACGTTACAGATGGGCAGCGGTCAACTCGCCGAAAACCTCGAAAACGTGCTGATCGGCCTGCCGGCTCAGGAGCATTTCGTCTTCGAACTGGAGCCGGAGCAGGCCTTCGGTCAGCACAATCCGCGCCTCGTCGAACGTCTCGCCCGTAGCGGCTTGCCGGCCGACATGGAACTCAAGGAGAACTCTGTCGTCGAATTCACCGCACCCAACGGCGGCACCTTCGCCGGGTTCCTGCGCGAACTGGATGCCACGCACGCGCTCTTCGACTTCAACCACCCGATGGCGGGCAAGACGATCCGCTTCGAGGTGAAAATCATCGGAATCATGTAATGCAAATTCTCCTCGCCAACCCCCGCGGTTTCTGTGCCGGCGTCGAACGCGCCATCGCCATCGTTGAGCGCGCCCTGGAGAAATTCGGCGCGCCGATCTACGTGCGGCACGAAGTCGTGCACAACAAGTTCGTTTGCGACGACCTGCGCGCCAAGGGGGCGGTGTTCATCGAGGCACTGGCCGAGGTGCCTCCAGGTAGCACGGTTATCTTCAGTGCCCATGGCGTTTCAAAAGCGGTGCGTACCGAGGCAGAAGACCGCGGCCTCAAGGTCTTCGACGCCACCTGCCCGCTGGTGACCAAGGTGCACGTCGAAGTCGCCAAGATGCGCAATCAGGCCCGCGAAGTCGTCATGATCGGCCACAAGGGGCATCCGGAGGTCGAGGGAACGATGGGGCAGAGCCGGGACGGCATGTACCTCGTGGAAACACCAGAAGACGTCAGGAGCCTCAAGGTCGGTACCCCGGAAAAACTATCCTTCGTCACCCAGACCACGCTTTCCGTCGATGATGCCTCGGTCGTCATCGCCGCGCTCAAGGAACAGTTCCCCGACGTTCAGGGGCCGAAGAAGGACGACATCTGCTATGCCACCCAGAACCGGCAGGATGCCGTCAAGGCGTTGGCCGGGCAATGCGACGTGGTCATCGTCGTCGGCAGCCCGAACAGTTCGAACTCAAGGCGGCTCAAGGAAGTTGCCGTGGCGCTCGATATTGATGGCTACCTGATCGACGGGCCGGAAGAAATCGACCCGGCCTGGCTACGAGCCAAGCAGCGTATCGGCGTGACGGCGGGCGCCTCGGCCCCTGAAATACTGGTCCAGCGGGTGGTCGGCCGCATCAGGGAGCTGACGGGTGCCGAAGTCGGGCAATTGGCTGGGGTGGAGGAAGGGGTTTCGTTCCCGCTGCCGAAGGGGCTGGCGTAGCCCGCTCGCTGTCAAAGCCCGCCGTGCGCTGCCCAGAATGCTGCGGGGACAGCGCTCGGAAAACCTTCGGCAAGCGCCAGCAGATACATGTCACCCGCGACGAGATGATCGGCAGCAACCAAGTGCATCGCAGCCAGTAGCGTACCCTGCAGCAACTGCTCATCCGCATCCCGCAGTTCGGGCTCGCGATCTGGCAGGGGCTCAATCATCTCGTTGTCGACCGCCCGAACAGTTCTAACTCGCGGCGCCTCAAGGAAGTCGCCGTGGCGCGCGGCATCGATGGCTACCTGATCGACGGTCCGGAAGAGATCGATCCGGGCTGGCTGAGAGGCAGGCAGTGTATCGGGGTGACGGCCGGCGCATCGGCGCCGGAAATTCTCGTCCAGCGGGTCGTCGACCGCATCAGCCAGTTGACCAGCGCAGCGGTATCACAGGCGGTTGGTGTCGAAGAGAGCGTCTCGTTTCCGCTGCCGAAAGACTTGCTTGCCTGATCGAATGAATTAAATAGCGGCGGGTATCCTGCCGTTGGTTCAGTTCCAGCAACGATCAGTGGTCGGGCTTCTCGCGCCGGTGTTGCTGAGCGAAAAAATCCCGCAGCCATCACTCGCCTGTCGACCGGTAGGGGTGGCGCACAGTTTGAATGCGTTCGGGTTAGTGTTGGTCAAGGCAGTCGCGCTACACGTTCCAGTTACGGGGTCAGTATCAAACGAGATATCATAAAATCCGTCCGGCGAACTGGTCGGTGCGATGGTGCCGAGAACGGCACCGTTATAAGTCATTCGCTCGGTATAGAACTTCTCCATGGCTTGTGCTGCTGTTGTGAGTGCCGATTTGGCATCAGTTCTGCGAGATCGCGATATGTAATCCGTGTAGCTTGGATAAGCGATTGCAGCGAGGATTGCAATCACCACCACAACGATCATTACCTCGATTAGTGAAAACCCACGTTGATTCATTGACATCTCCATTGGTCAGTCGGTCAGTATCTCGCGCCAGCCAAGACGACCCGCCTTGCCTTTACCGAGATCTTTCTTGACTATGGTTTGTCCGGCACTCCCGAAGTCAAACTCCACATCTGGACCTTTCGGGTTGGTGATGATCACGCCGGGTGGCGTGATCCCCGTCGTGCTCTTGCGTGCCGAAGCAAAGGCGTTTGTGCCGCCGAAGTTCTGCAGGCCCGAGACATCGGGGTAAGCAGACCAGTCCAGACGGCCGCCATTGAATACATCGACGAAGTATTCCCAAGAGTAGCCACCTGCCGCACAGATGTCATTCGACGGAACGGTACTGACCACCCGCAGGATGGTTCCGCCGCGTATCTCGACGTTGTTGCTGATCCGTTCTCCAGTATCGGGCAGGTTGAAGTACCAGCCATCTTTCGTGGCCCAGTCGATAGTGTTGTCGGTGACCGTACGGTAGTCCGTCGTTTCGGTTTTCGTGACTCCTCCGAATGCGAACGTCGACGTCGCCTGAACGGTTGCGGTAATGACCTGCTGCTGCTGGAGGTTCAAACGGTTCGTCGAAGCGACCGAGGTAGCGTTCAACTTGTCCCATATGCCGTATACGGTCTGGACTTGCGTAGTCAAGTCGTCGGTCTTGAAGAGATAGCTTCCCGTGCCGAAATTCAGCAATACGCCACCGTTCGGGTGCCGCACGGCATCTGGCGCCGTGGTGATCGGCTGCCGGGCTCTGGTGCTCTGCTCGTCCCAGGTAATGTACAAAGGATCGGGGTTGGCCGCAGTTCCCAGCGTGATGCCCCAGTTAGCTGGGCTTTGGTCCGTAAAGTCAAAGCGCCATAGATTGCCCTTGATGTCGCCGGCGTATACATAGTCAACAATCCCGTCGCCATCGTAGTCGATAGGAGCGATCTCGGCCAAGGCGTTCGGGCCTGTCGCAGTCGTGTCACCTTGCTTGACATTGATTTTCTTGACGAGGGCGCCGGTTTTCGCATTGATCACGAAGAGCGCAGCATCGCCAGTGGTGCTGGTGTAACCGTCAGTTTCGGTATTGTTGTAACCGCTATTGATCAGCACGTGCCACGTCCATTTGTCGCATGATCCGTCAGGCAGGCGTGTGGTGCACAGACGAACGATGTACGGCCGCCCGATCGTGTAACCCATGTCTGGGTCGTCCATGTCGGAGAATTCCCATTTGACCAGGGTCGAGGCATTGCCCTCCGAAAAGGTCGTCGGGTCGGTTACGTCAAGGGCAAAGATGCCCTGGCCACCGGCGCCCAGTGCGCCAACCAGCAACGTTCTCCAGTTGCCGTTACCGCATGAGCCGACATTTTCATCGGTACAGATGTCGCCGATAGTCGGGGTGGCATCAACGTAGTAGCGGTGCGCATTGGTGCTTCCGGTTTTGCCGTAATCGGCTTCCGTCAACTTGCTCAGGCCCCAACGTGAATTTCGCAAACGGTATACATCACTCGGTACATAAGCCAGGAGTTCTTCGCCGGTCGTGGCATCGAACCCGTGCAACATGCCGTCATTGGCGCCAACATAAATCATTGCCTTGCGATTTCCCTTGCCTGTCGTATTGGTGGCACTGTAGTCAGCAGCGAAATTGGCATAACTCGCATCGCCAAAGCCGCCATTCGGCCGTGCGATGTATTGGGATTGCGAGTTGACGATGTCGCCCAGGAGATTGGTCTTGCCGGCCGGTGTACAGGTTACAGAGCCACTGGTCGAACAATATGCCACTCCACCACCGGATGGGCATGAGTAAGATCCGACGCAACTCGAACTGGCAATGTTTGTCAGCATGATCTGCGGGCGTGTGCGCATGCCGGTTACATCAACCCCGCGCAGGAAGTCAACGCGTTTGTCGCCGAGTCCGTCGACAGTGCCAGTGGATAGTCTGTTGAGCGAGTTCTGCAAGACGCCTCCAGACGACATGCTATTCCACTGGAAGGCGATGCCCCGTGACCCGGCCGCCTGGTCGGGGTCATAGGTGAGGATGGCACGGCTGACCGGGGACTTCTTCGTCATCTCGATCTCGGCCTGCCAGTTCGGGTTGCCGATGCTCGTCGCGGTAACGGGATAAGCAATGAGTTCGCCGCTCCAGCCGTCGCTGTTGAATCGGCCGAGGAAGATCTGGGTATCCGTCTGCAGGGTAAAGGAATTGGCGGTTGTTGCCGCTGCCGTACCGGAAGTATCCTTGATCTTGCCGAGAGCGTCGTCGAGTTGGCGAAGCAGTCGCAGCGGGTTGACTACCAGGAAGTAATTGTCGGGAACCTTGTCGCCATCAGCATCCCATTCATTGACTTGTGGAACGCCGTCGCCGTTGATGTCGTTGAAGCCGCCGTATTTCGCCGCATACCATAGCGGGTCAGGCAATATGGTAGCCGAGGTACCGGTGGTATTCGGCGTAAAGGTTCGGGTTGCGAAATTGCTGGCGTCAGGAACGTCAGGATCTGCAATGGCCCGCAGGGGAAGATGGTAGGTGGAATCGACAGGGGCATCGCTACTGTTGGGGCGATCCAGGAAGTATTCCGGGTCACTGCTGTAGGTTGTATCGGTATCACGCACGACAAGATAGATACCATCGGCGGTGGTGCCGGAGATGACGTAGCCCATGTGCTGGATGATGCCGCCCGCCGCATAAATCGAATTGACCTTGACTGAAATGGTGTTGTCGGCATTCAGCTTGACTTCATAGAGCGCGATCGCATCCATGTCGTGGTCGGCGCCCTGCTCGACGTCTTCGTAGTTGATCCGGAACAGGTAGTATGGGCGACCGCCATTGACATTCGCATCCATGTTGCCGACCGTGGTGTTCTTGATGACATCCACGTAAAAATCGACAATCTGGTTGGTCGGCTGGAAGTTTCCCTGGGTTGCACTGATGCCGGATCCACCGGGCGATTTGGCAAAGGGGACAATCGTCACCGGCTTGTCCGGCGATCCCGGAATGGGAATCTGTATGGTCGGCAGGGGTGCTGCAAGCGCAATCGAGTAGGTACCCAGTTTCTGGTTTCCGATGACCGGATTCAGGTCGTTCAGCAACCCGAAATTGGAAATGCTGGCCGAGTAATAGCTCCCCTGGCGCGTCGGATCGCTCGGAGCAAGCCCGCGGATGCTGCCGAAACTTGAGGCATTCTTGGCTGTCGGTGCGCCGTCATAAGTGGCGCCAACCTGCCCGATGAATATGCTCTTGTTGGCGGTGGCGCCGAACTCGAGATCCCACAGCTCCTGGCCTTTGCTTGAAACATCAAGCGCCGCGTTATTGATACTGGTCGCCGCGATGCTTCCGAAATTGCTGTTGGCGCCGGGTACCTTGTCCGAGTCGAACGAAGGGTAGACATCGCTGATCAGCATCAGGAATGGCTTGGAACAATACGGGAACGGGCCGGTGTCCGGGATGGGGACCGTTTGCGCTGCAGTATAGGGGTTGGTCCACGTCGTGAATCTTGGCAGGCCGGTTCCGCCACCGGGCAGGGTGAGGCCATCATCCCGGGTGCTGCTGGTCGTAAATGCTGCAGTGGCCGAGGCTGCGCCGGAATAATAGCGAACAGCTTCATACATCATTTCCGCAAGCGGATTACCCCACATCTCGCACTCACCCGGGTTCATCGCACGGGTAGTGATCCAGCCGCAACTGTAGGCATAACTGCCATAGTCAAAACTAGTAATGTGCAGCCGGTTGATCGTGCCGACGATGCCGGCAACGCAGGTGCTGCTTGAAGCGGTGCCGCAGGTACTGCCGGACTCCTTGAAAATGCCGGTCGTGGTTTCGATTTCGTTGGTGATCGACGACATTGCCTTGCGCAGGATGCCGCCATCGGTGTTCTGATCGTAAGACCCGGTCAGCAGGCCAAAATACATGCCATTGTTGTCGCCGTACTTGTGCAATACGCCGGTCGGCTTGTAGATTGTCGTCGTTCCATCGGTGTAGGCCTTGCAATTGGCTTCCCGGCCATAATTGGCGGCAGCAGGAACCCCCGTGATCTCCTTGCAAACTTCGGTACGGACGGTGTAGTCCGTCATGGTCGATGCTGGGGTAATCGTGTCGTAAAAGGTCTGGGTCAGGCCACTAACAAACTTGGTGGCGGGTACAACTTGCCATGCGCCACCGCTGTCCGACCCATTCCATCTCAGTCTCCAGCCTTCTCCGCCACCGGATTCCTGGTGCCGAAACTCGATGGCGTGGGTGCCCGCTGTGAGGTTTACAGTGGCACTATGGGTGTCGCAATTGCACATGCCGTGACCGCCATACCACCCGACCACGAGGTTGCCGTCGATCCAGAGCTCAACCGCATCGTCGCCGTCGACTGAAAACTGGTAATTGCCAGCTGTGGTGACATTCAAGGTGCCGCGAAAGACGTCAAGATAGTAATTGTCGGGGTCTGACGCGTAAGGATTCAGATTGGTGCCCGTTTGGTCAATTGTTGTGACATTTCGGAAGTCCCTTAGGTGTCCTGAGGTCGCATAGCTATCAATCAGCGCCTGAAACGCAGGGGCATCGGCCGGAGTGCCCGTGTAACTGCCGGCAGCATTTGCGCAGTTGCTCCGCACGTTGTTTCCGGTCGCGCACTGGGTTCCGGCAACCGGGCGTTCGATCGAAACCCAGTTCCAGATCCTGAAGCTGCTGTTGTCGAGAACGCGCATCAGGGGCGGCTGCCCGTAACCGGTCAGGGTGACATTTGCGAACAGGTGGCGCTTGCCCTCCGCTGGCAGCGCGAGTGGCGTGTATTCCGAAATGTCGTACCCGTCATTGGCGACGCTGAGATATTCCTTGCCCCAACTGTGGGCATCCTGAGGAATGAATGCCCGCTCGACGATGGTCTGTGTCGTGGTGTCGGTGCTTCGGAAGCCGCCGTACAGCACCTTGCGCAGGGCATCGATCCGCGATGTCGTCACGTAGTTCAGAAAGTCACCGCTCCAGTAGGTGTCACGACCCGAACCCGTGCATTTCTTGTTGTAGGTTTCCGGGGTGGTGCCCAGCGCATCGCTCATGGCGACCGGCGTAAAGAGACCGCCGGAGTAGGAATAGCACTTGTAGGAGTCAAAGTGGCCGTAGTATTCAATGACCCCGGGTTTGTAGCCGACGTCGAGGCTGCCGTCTCCATTAAGATCGGAGTAGTCGTTGTAAGCTTCGTAATAAAGCTTGTGGTCGCGCGCCATGGTCAGCATGACCAGCGGCGGCTGGCTGGCCTTGACGAACAGCGGTGCGTTGGCCAGAGTCGCCGCCTGAGCGCCCGTTGCGTGGATCAGGCAACCTGCGGTCAGGGTGAGCAGGGCGCGAATGCCTGAATTCGATTGATGGGTGCGTATGGGATTCATGGCGCGATCCTCTGGAAAAGCCTGGGTCAATTGGGGCGAATCAATGATTGCAGCATTACGCGGCTACTGGGATTCAGCCCGAACCCGACTGCTGTAATGCGATAAATGAAATTGCTGGACGAGCCGCCTGGATTTACCTTGAGCGAGCCGGAGGCGCCCGGAACGTTCAGGACTTCGATGATGTAACGGGGTGGCGCAGGGAAACCGGGAAGTGCCACTGCATTCGTGTAGGTACCATAAGAAACGCTTTTCGAAGTGCCTGTTCCTGATTTCCAGGCAGCATCCGTCTTGGCCAGCTTGACCCAGAGGGGCGCACAGTCAGTGCTGGACGGACAGACATTTGGCAGACACAAGCCATCCGCACTGCAATCGCTGACGAACCCTGTCTCTCCGTTGACCCGCGTGCCCTGCAGAATATCTCTCTCCGCATCCCTCAGCGCACTCTCGGCAGCCTGAAAGGCGTTGTTCCAGTCCCGGTGGTTGCCGACCATGCGTTCTTCAAGGATGCTGGTGCGCATCAGGGACAGTACGACCAAGGTGAGAATCACGAGCAACATGATTGCCGTAACCATGACAAAGCCGCGCTGCCTGGTTGTCGCGGTCGACCTGATTTTGGGGGCGATTTGCATGGCTGGCATTTAATAGGTTCGGTTGCGGGCGACAGCTGTTTCGCTGAATACCCGCCGCAAGATTCGGTCTGAAGGGGTCACGGTCGATTCCGCGGTGCTGCCGGCAGTTGTCATGAAAGTATAGGGTTGGCTACCAGTGGAAACGTTGGCACCAGCGGAGCGAACGAGCAGTGCGATCTTGACCGATATGACATTGGCCCAGTTCGCGACGCCCGATGCAGTGACATAGCTATCTGCGGTTCCATTGCCGTCGCCATCGACGCCGTAGGAAATTTGCATGTCTTCGACGTTGTTAAGCAATTCACGCTTGGTCGAGGTGCCGTTAGTCCCTTCCAGTGCCATTGCATAAAGTGAGCGCGTACCGGGGTTGGCCACAGAATCCGCAATGAAATAAGCGTTCGAGAATACGCGCATCATTGATGATCCGGGTTTGTAAACGTAGGAGGCGGCTGCGCCGGATGAAGGACAGGTGACACCAAGGAATTTGGAACAGTTGCCGGGACTGCCACCGGTGTTATGCTCAATATAGTTGGCGGCAACGGCACTTGCCTGGAACATGGAGGCCTTTGAGCAGTCGGTTACCATTAACAATTCACCGGATTTCACCGAATGCCCCAGCGTTTCAATCTGGGCCAAGGCGGGATCATGGGATTTGACGACCATCTCGCCGCTGCCACTGCCGCCCATGAGAACCAGTACGTCAGTTCCACTTATCGCTCCGGCGCTGCTCAGCGCAGATGGCAGCGTATGAACACCTCCCTCGTAGCCGCGAATCGGCGTTGCGATGTCCAGCAGCGGATTGGAGCTTCCATTGGTGATGATGTTGGACGTGGCGACAGATCGACTGCAACCGTTGTAACCGGCCATCCGGATGTCCCGGTTGATGGTTTCCAGCGCGAAGCGCCCTACCTCCTGAATGCGTGCCACTTCATTGGCATAACTGAAGCCGTTGCGGGTGTTAACGTAAAGCGCGCCAATGGCGCCGACGACAAACAGGCCTATGGTCAGGGCGATCAGCAGTTCAACGAGCGTCAGACCGCGCTGCCTTGAGTTCGATCGTGGGGAGGGGGTAATCATGGTTCGAAGGTGATCCAGAAGGATTTGTTTGCGGTACCGCTGCGATTTTCGTCCCAGGACACGATAACCGCGTACCAGTTTGAATTTGCGGTCGTGTCTTTACATACCGCGCCGATGCCCATGGGTAACTCCGTCATGTTGGCGCGTTGCCAGCAACTGCTATCGAATGCGACCCCGGTGCCGGAGCAGGACGGAGGGGTAGTGCTCGAAGTCGTAACCACTGGAATGCCCCCCCCTTTGATGGCGGTCAGAAGGCTCGAACATGAGGGGGACCCGCTGGGGAGGATTCCATCATAGTTGCCGGCCTTGGCGTCTACCGGGTTGCCGCGCATTCGGTCGGCCATGTCGTAGGTCTGTTTGATCGCAAGCGTCCGGAACTGTGAGTCCGCGCCAGCCTGCAGTCCGCGCAAGACAAGACTGGCAAGCCCGAGGAGCCCGAATGCAACGACGACAATAGTCACCATGACCTCAATCATGGAGAACCCGCGATCTGACGAAATTTGTTTTCTCATGGGCAAGTGGCCGTAGATGATTTCAGGGAGGCTCGTCCGGTTGGACTGACCTCGATTGTGCGGCCAAAGCTCCCTGATCGATCGTCGCAAAGTGTGAACGTGCCCGTGGCCGTCGAATTAAGGGCGCCTGTCGGGCGATACTGGATGAAGTTGCTAGTTGCCGCTCCGGCAGAATTGGTGAAGCCGGCTGCGGTGATGGTGACGCTGCTCTGGGCGTCGGCTGGTGTCACGCGGAGAACTGTTTCTCCGGAATCGACCGCGCCCACGGTTCCGGTAGTGCTTTCATCCACAAAGACGATCCGGCCGCTTTGCCAGGCGGACCCGCTGTCACATGAAGTGCCATTGGCGCTGATGCAAAGCGTTACGCGCTTGCCCAGGCGGGATGACTCCGAGCGCGCGAGTGCGAGATCAGCCAGCAGATCATTGGTCGCAGTGGCCAAGCGGTTGTTGAGCATCAAGGTTCTGTAACTGGGCACGGCGAGCATCCCCAGAATTCCAACTATGGTCACTACGATGAGCAGTTCCAATAGCGTGAATCCGCTTTGCTTGTGTTGCTTCATGTCTGGTCTATCCGTCATGGTTCTGATAATAAGCTTAGGTGCGTGGCTTGCTCGGTGCAAGGGATCAGAGGACGGGTTAATCCGACGAGTGGTGCAGGAACATCGGTCGATTGCGAAAAAATCTCCTTAAAATCCCGGCATGCGCGCTCAGTTTCTTCTGCCCATCTGTCTTGCACTTTCCTTGGCGCTACACTTGGCATTTCTCGCTTTGACTGGTTTCTGGATTTCCCCGATAGCTGGTAGTTTCAGTCAACTTCGCTCGGATTATGGCATTCAAGTGAGATTGGTACCATTGGTGAACGACTCGTCATTGCCGGTCGCGATCGCGGCGGCAAGGGACGAAAGTGCCAGCGACAGGGTCATGCCTGGTCCTGCCATGGCGACGCAATCGCCGTCAAGTGGACTCCTTGGGGATGAGGCGCACAAGCCTGTGGTGCCTTTGTCAATGGATGATTATTTGCCGCGTAGCCGCCTGGAGAAGGTTCCCAAGTTGATCGGGAGTGTTGATGCCAGTGTTGATTTTCGAGGGATGACGGGTGTAGTTGGCGAGGCAGAAATCGTATTGCTGATTTCGTCGGATGGAGATGTCGATGAAATCGTGATAATCGAGTCCACGTTGCCAAATTTCCTGGTTGACAAGGTGGTGTCCAATTTCAGGCGTGCCAAGTTTGAGCCGGGTATGATCGGATCCGTGGCGGTAAGAAGCCGATTACGAATCCGTTTTCAGCCGCCAAGCAGCGACGAGTTGTTGGGTAATCCAAGTTCTGCTCGGGAGCGGGCGTGGCGTTGATGGCGCCAGTGCCTATGGACCAAAAAACCGCGATCGCATGATTTTCAGTCCTGGGGATCTATTGGAAAGCTTGATCAATATATTGCGCTGGTTTGTTTTTCGGGGGATAATCTCGGGTTCATTATTTATCAATTGAGACATAGTCATGGCCAATAGCGCACAAGCCCGCAAGCGTGCCCGTCAAGCTGACAAGCAGCGCTCCCATAACGCCAGCCAGCGTTCGACCCTGCGTACCGCGATCAAGCGCGTGCGCCAGGCCATCGAAGCCGGCGACAAGGTCGCCGCCCAGGGCGTCTTCCAGCAGTCGGTTGCCGTCCTCGACCGCATCACCGACAAGAAGATCGTCCACAAGAACAAGGCTTCGCGCACCAAGAGCCGCCTGTCGGCCCAGATCAAGGCACTCGCTGCTGCCTGATACTTGCATGGTACAAAACAAAAAGGCACCTTCGGGTGCCTTTTTCTTTGGTGCGGGATCGGACTATTTTTTGCCGTCGATCGGGCAGACGCCGTCGATGATCTGCAGGTCGTTGTCCTGCGCGAAGTTGAGCATGAAACGGTAGGCCATCGGCTCGATTTCGCCGAGGCGGCCATCGACGAACACGGCTTTCTCGCCGTTGTAATCGCCGGGGCCGACGTAGGGGGAGTATTTCATCCGGCGTTCGGCGCCAAAGGCGGACATGACGCCGCACAGTCGTTCCGCCCAGTCGCTGGGGCGAAACTTGCGCCCTTGCGTCGTCAGGCCGACGATGATGAAGGTGGTCGATTCTGATGTTGTCATTATTTTCACTCTGCTTGGGCGCTCTGCGACCTTGTTTTCGCAGCATTTTAGCAGAAGCGCCGAAGCTGCAGCGTGATTGCCGTCAGCATCGATGCTCCGGTTGCTCACCGGAGGCTCTGGTTGTGTCTGTCAATTGGCAGCAGAACGCGGGTTCCGGATGGGTGCAGATGGATGAAGCGCGTTCTATACAAGGCCTTGTTTTTAACTTAACATTCACCTTTCTGCAGCCCTTTCTGACCGTATGGAGACGTCGGGGTGGCGGTTGTTGCGGCGGCATTGGCCGCCGTTTTCGTTTTTTGGGGTTGGCTCATGTCGCATGTGATGAATACCTATGCCCGGTTGCCCGTGACCTTCAGTCATGGCCAGGGGAGCCGGATTACCGATACCGGGGGCAAGGAGTATCTGGACGCGCTGTCCGGGATTGCCGTTTCGACACTCGGTCATGCCCATCCAAGGCTGGTCTCGGCGATTGCTGCGCAGGCGGGCCGCCTGTTGCATACCTCCAACCTCTATCACATCCGCGAGCAGGAGCAGCTTTCCGACAAGCTGGCCGAACTCTCGGGGATGCAGGAAATCTTCTTCTGCAATTCCGGGTGCGAGGCCAACGAGGCCGCGATCAAGCTGGCGCGCTTTTACGGCCACAAGAAGGGCATCGATTCGCCGACCATCATCGTCATGGAAAAGGCCTTTCATGGCCGGACGATGGCGACACTGTCGGCGACCGGCAACCGCAAGGCGCAAGCCGGCTTCGAGCCACTGGTTTCCGGCTTTGTGCGCGTTCCCTACGACGATCTGGCGGCAATCAAGGCGGTTGCCGAACACAACAAGAATATCGTTGCCGTGATGCTCGAGATCATCCAGGGCGAAGGGGGGATCCATCTCGCTTCCGTCGAATTCCAGAAAGGCTTGCGCCAGTTGTGCGACGAACATGGCTGGCTGCTGATCTGCGATGAGGTGCAGTGCGGCATGGCGCGCACCGGCAAGTGGTTCGGCTACCAGCATGCCGGCATCCAGCCGGATGTCGCGACGCTGGCCAAGGGGCTCGGTTCCGGCGTGCCGATCGGTGCCTGCATGGTCGGTGGCAGGGCGGCCGGCCTGTTTGGGCCGGGCAACCACGGCTCGACCTTCGGCGGCAATCCGCTGGCCTGTACGGCGGCGCTGACGACGATCGAGACCATTGAGCAGGATGGATTGATGGCTAACGCCGGGCGGGTCGGCGCCCTGATTCGCACGCTGATGGGCGAGGCGCTGGCGGGCGTCAAGGGCGTTGTCGCGATTCGCGGCCATGGCTTGATGATCGGCATCGAACTCGCCCGCCCGTGCGGTGAGCTGGTCGGCAAGGCGCTGGCGGCCGGGTTGCTGATCAACGTGACGTCGGACACGGTCGTCCGCCTGCTGCCGCCGCTGATCTTCAGTGAAAATGATGCCCGGGAACTGGTCGACCGCAGCGTTCCCCTGATCAAGGAATTTTTGGCGGCCTGAACCATGGCGATCAAACACTTTCTGCAATTCCGGGATTTCACGCGCGAAGAGTTCGATTACGTCTTCGAGCGCACGCGCCGGATCAAGAACCGGTTCAAGTCCTACCAGCAATACTGGCCGCTCAGCGACCGTACGCTGGTGATGATTTTCGAGAAGGCCAGCACGCGCACGCGGCTGTCGTTCGAGGCCGGCATGCAGCAGTTGGGCGGTTCGGCGATCTACCTGAACACCCGTGATTCGCAGCTCGGGCGCGGCGAGCCGGTCGAGGATGCGGCGCAGGTGATCTCGCGCATGAGCGACATCGTGATGATTCGCACCTTCGAGCAGGACATCATCGAACGCTTTGCCGCGAATTCGCGCGTGCCGGTGATCAACGGCCTGACCAACGAATACCATCCGTGCCAGATCCTCGCCGACATCTACACCTGGATCGAGCATCGCGGCGCCATTCAGGGCAAGACCGTGGCCTGGGTCGGCGATGCCAACAACATGTGCCACACCTGGCTGCAGGCGGCGCAGGTGCTGGATTTCAAGGTTCATGTGTCGACGCCGCCGGGCTACGAGTTGCAGCCGGAACTGATTGCGGGCGTCGATGCGGCGCACTTCCGGGTTTTCGCCGACCCGATGGATGCCTGCCGGGGCGCCGATCTCGTGACCACCGACGTGTGGACTTCGATGGGCTTCGAGGCCGAGAACGAGGCGCGGATCAAGGCCTTCGCCGACTGGTGCGTCGATGGCGACATGATGCGCGTGGCGAATGCCGGGTCGCTGTTCATGCACTGCCTGCCGGCGCACCGCGGCGAGGAAGTGACGGCCGAGGTGATCGACGGGCCGCAATCGGTCGTCTGGGACGAGGCCGAGAACCGGCTGCACGTGCAGAAGGCTTTGATGGAATACCTGCTTCTGGGCAGGATCGAAACGAACTAAGGGAACGCAAATGAGCGACATCAAGAAGGTTGTGCTGGCCTATTCGGGCGGTCTGGATACCTCGGTCATCCTCAAGTGGCTGCAGGACGTGTACAAGTGCGAAGTGGTGACCTTCACCGCCGACCTCGGCCAGGGCGAAGAGCTGGAGCCGGCGCGCACCAAGGCGCTGAAGGCCGGCATCAAGCCGAAGAACATCTACATCGACGACGTGCGCGAGGAGTTCGTCCGCGACTTCGTCTTCCCGATGTTCCGTGCCAATACCGTTTATGAAGGCGAATACCTGCTCGGTACCTCGATCGCCCGGCCGCTGATCGCCAAGCGCCTGATCGAGATTGTCAACGAGACCGGCGCCGATGCCATCTGCCACGGCGCGACCGGCAAGGGCAACGACCAGGTGCGCTTCGAGCTCGGCGCCTACGCGCTCAAGCCGGGTATCAAGGTCATCGCCCCGTGGCGCGAGTGGGACCTGATGTCGCGCGAGAAGCTGATGGCCTACGCCGAGGCGCATGGCATCGAAATCGACATGAAGCACAAGAAGGGCGGTTCGCCCTATTCGATGGACGCCAACCTGCTGCACATATCCTATGAGGGCCGCCATCTGGAAGATCCGGCGGCCGAGGCCGAGGAATCGATGTGGCGGTGGACGGTGTCGCCGGAAAAGGCGCCGAACAAGGCCGAGTACCTCGACCTTGATTTCGTCAAGGGTGATGTGGTCGCGATCAATGGCAAGAAAATGAAGGCCCACGAGATCCTCGCGACCCTCAACCAACTCGGTGGCAAGCACGGCATCGGCCGTCTCGACCTGGTCGAGAACCGCTATGTCGGCATGAAGTCGCGCGGTTGCTACGAGACCCCGGGCGGCACGATCCTGCTGCGCGCCCATCGTGCGATCGAATCGGTGACGCTCGACCGCGAAGTCGCCCACCTCAAGGACGACCTGATGCCGCGCTACGCCAGCCTGGTGTACAACGGCTACTGGTGGAGCCCGGAGCGCAAGGCGTTGCAGGTGCTGATCGACCACACCCAGCAGAACGTCAACGGTTTCGTGCGCCTCAAGCTGTACAAGGGCAACGTGATCGTCGTCGGCCGCGATTCGAAGACCGATTCGCTGTTCGACTCGACCATCGCCACCTTCGAGGACGATGCCGGCGCCTACGACCAGAAGGACGCGGCCGGCTTCATCAAGCTCAACGCCCTGCGCATGCGCATCGCAGCCAATCTGGCGGCGCGCAAGACCGGCAAGCCGGCGGCGAAGAAAGTTGCCGCCAAGCCCGTCAAGAAGGCGCCGGTGAAGAAGCCGGCGGCCGGCAGGAAAGCTTAAGCGATGGAAAGCGGCACCCTTTTCGGTTTTACCGAGGAACAGCTTGCGGACTTCGGCGCAACCTGGGGGGTGGGTGCGTTCATCCTGTTCATGCTGTTCATCATCGGCGAGATCGCCTGGAAGTCGAAAGCCGGCAAGATGGGTACTTTCGTGCTCTTCTTTGTCCTCGCCTTCGGCATGGTCGGCTTCATCGCCAAGGCAGTCATTCAGAAACTCTGGGGTATCTAATGTCTCAATACGACAACATTTCGGTGGTCAAGAAGGCCAATGTTTACTTCGACGGCAAGTGCGTCAGCCATACGGTGATCCTGGCCGACGGCACGAAAAAGACGGTCGGCGTGATCATGCCGTCCAGCCTGACCTTCAACACCGGCGCGCCGGAAATCATGGAAGGCGTCGGCGGTTCCTGCCGCGTCAGGCTCAAGGGCGAGTCGGATTGGAAGACCTACGGTGACGGCCAGTCCTTCAGCGTGCCGGGCACTTCCAGCTTTGAAATCGCCTGTGACGAGCCGTATCACTACGTCTGCCACTTTGGATAAGCAAGATGCCAACTTTTGACTT
>Ga0209507_1001305_pt1 | contig 20334 bp, 13 predicted proteins | sample AD_UKC028_MetaG_FD_184414 | JGI IMG/M metagenome (GOLD analysis project Ga0209507, IMG submission 184414) | Active sludge microbial communities of municipal wastewater-treating anaerobic digesters from USA - AD_UKC028_MetaG (SPAdes) (version 2) | ecosystem: Engineered > Bioreactor > Anaerobic >...
GCTTTGAGGAGTCATAGTTTTTTAATTCGCAGGCAAATTTTGTTTTGAACTTTTCGGTGTTGAAATAAGTGATCATATTGGCGCCACTCACACCGTTTTTAAGTCCTTCCCAAGTTTCATGCAAATTATTACCCAGTGGAGTCAGAGCTCCAATCCCCGTAACTACAACTCTTCTCATAAAATGATTATTTTAAATGCAAATTACTTTGCATTTTCCTCGATGTACTTAATTGCATCACCAACTGTACCGATGGTTTCTGCCTGGTCATCGGGAATTCCGATGTTGAATTCTTTTTCGAACTCCATGATCAACTCAACAGTGTCAAGAGAGTCTGCTCCCAAATCATTAGTAAAGCTGGCTTCAGGAGTAACTTCTGATTCGTCTACTCCGAGTTTGTCTACTATAATTTCCTTTACTCTTGTGGCAATGTCCGACATAATTCTAAAATTTAATTAATATTAGTTTTTGAACCATGCAAAGAAATATATTTGTACTATATTTTTCAAGAGATTTAATGTTTTTTTATTCATGCACTAGATCAAATAAAAGTAAATCAGCTGTTTAGCATCAATCAGATTGATTGTTAATTAAATAACACTAATTACGTAAGTTACAATAAATGAAGAATATAGCTATTTTTGCTTCAGGGTCGGGCACAAACGCAGAAAACATTATTAGGTATTTTTCGACCAGAAATTGCGCAAAAGTAAAGCTTGTTCTTTGTAACCGGCAGCAAGCATTGGTAATAAAACGTGCTGAAGACCTTGGAGTGAAAACAATTTTTTTCGACCGCAATGATTTTTATACTTCTTCAAGAGTTGCCGATATATTATCAGAGAACAGCATTGATTTCATTGTACTGGCAGGATTTCTGTGGCTTGTACCTGATATTATAACGAGTACATTTAACAGGAGGATAGTTAATATTCATCCCGCACTGCTGCCTTCATACGGAGGAAAGGGAATGTATGGTGATATTGTCCACAAGGCAGTAATTGCCAGCGGTGACCGGGAGTCAGGAATTACAATACATTATGTAAACCGGAATTATGACGAGGGCGATGTAATATTTCAGGCAAAATGCACAGTGGAGGCCGGAGATGACCATGAGTCGCTTGCCAGTAAGGTGCATGCCCTTGAATATGAACACTTCCCGCTGGTGATTGAGGAACTGATTGAGAGGCTGGCTTAATTTTTGCTTGATAGTTTTACTTACCTCACCCCCTCGATCCCCCTCTCCCGATGTGAGAGGGGGAAGGGGAAGCCCCTCCCACACCGGGGGAGGGGTTTGGGGTGAGGTCGTTTCTTACCTGCTGGTCAGAAAGTACCTAACAGTGTCTCGACCACTTTCCTGTTTATCTCAAAACGTGGCATATTTTCCGGAGAAACGGGTTCCACCGGAGGAGCTTCAACTTTAAGGGGATCCACAGGTGATCCGTTCATATAGAATCTGAAATCAAGATGAGGTCCTGTTGAAAGTCCACTGCTGCCCACGTATCCGATAATATCTCCCTGTTTTACAGGAACACCGGCACTGATACCGCTACCAAGTCTGCTCAGGTGAAGGTAAGCTGTGGCATATACACTATTATGCTGTATCCTCACCATAAGTCCTGAGCCGTTTTCCCTTCTGGCGGCAGTGACCCTTCCGTCTCCGATTGAGAGTACCGGAGTACCGACAGGGGCTGCATAATCAACACCGAAATGTGGTCTCCTGATACGTAATATGGGGTGCATTCGTGAAGATGAGAATCTTGAGCTTATCCTTGAGAACTGAAGAGGTGCTTTGAGGAAAGCCTTTCTGAGACTGTTACCGTCCTTGTCAAAAAATGATTCCCGGTCGTCCTGTATGAATGGCAAAGCAGTAATGAGCGCTCCCGACCAGTTGAACTGCGCTCCGTAAATCCTTCCAGTTCCCAGCGGTTTTCCATCAACATACAACTCCTCGTATATTACCTTGAAACTGTCTCCCACCTGAAGACCGAAAAAGTCGACTGTCCAGGCGAAGATCTCGGACAAGCTCACAGCAAGCGAAGGATGAAGGTTTTCTGCCATCATTGCATCCCAGAGGGAGGTTTCTATCTTTCCTGTAGCATATCTTATTACGCTGCTTATTTGTTTCTTAACCTGCTTAACTGCTATTGTGTCGCCAAAGCTGAAAATATAACTTGTTGTCTGATCATGTTCATATACGAGGTACCTGGCATGAGCAGGACTGTCGCGTTCACAGAAGAGGATATACCTGTTCCCGGCCTTTATATTTCTTACATCGAATACCGACCTGTTATTCCTTACAGCCTGGTCTATCTCCTGCATTGTTACTCCATGTCGGAGAAGTATTTCTGACAGGAAACCATTAGCTTTAATGTTGCCGTAAATAAGGTCGAAGGTGTCGGTGTTTATTCCATAGAGCAGGGAAGGTGATACAGCTGCCGTATCGGAACAGGAAGTGTCCGATAAAGCTGAAACAGGAATTGATGTCTGTTCAGAATGCCGGCATGAAGAAAGGATAAAGAGAATAACTGATAATTGCAGTAAGCGCTTAAGTTTCATTAATCCTTCAGCAGTCTAATTCTTTACAACAATATTTACAATCCTGTTCGGCACTACTATAATGTTTGAGGGTGCTGAACCGCCCAGCCATTTCTTTGCCCTGTCATCTGCAAGAACAGCCTTTGTTATCTCTTCTTTCGACATTGAAACGGGAAGGAGGATACTGAATCTCATCTTACCGTTAAATGAAACCGGATATTCAAAGTTGTCTTCTTTCAGGTATTCTTCATTGTAAACCGGCCATGGCTCATAAGCCAGGGTATTCTTATTCCCGAGTATCTGCCATAATTCCTCAGCCAGGTGAGGAGCGAAGGGAGCAAGAACCTTTGCAAACTGACAGGCAGTGTCGTGAGATACTTTTCCTTTTTTTGTTGCAAGGTTAAGGAAGATCATCATTGCTGATATTGCCGTATTGAACCTGAGGTTCTCGATGTCGCCTTCAGCTTTTTTGATAAGATGATGAAGGCCTTTCAGCACTTCAGGATCTTCCGGACCTTCATAAATGTTTTCAAGGCTGCCAAAGAAACGGCAGGTTCTTCCAAGGAAGTTGAAGACGCCCTTAACACCCTTGTCGTCCCATGGTTTTGTAACATCAAGGGGACCCATGAACATCTCATAAAGCCTCAGAGAGTCAGCTCCGTATTTCGATGTAACATCATCAGGATTAACAACATTCTTGAGTGATTTGGACATTTTTGCAACTATCTGTCTGAGCAGAGGTCCTCCTTCACCATGATAAAACTTACCCTCTTTCTCAACAACCTGGTCGGCCGGAATCTTCATTCCTGTTTCGGTTTCATAAGCAAAGGCAAGTATCATACCCTGGTTGAAAAGCTTCATGTAAGGCTCATCAGTTGAAACGATTCCAAGGTCGAAAAGTACCTTATGCCAGAAACGGCTGTAGAGGAGATGAAGAACAGCATGTTCTGCACCGCCAATGTACAGATCCACAGGCATCCAGTATTTTTCCTTTTCGTGATCGAAGATAAGCTGATCGTTTTTCGGATCGATGAAGCGGAGGTAATACCAGCAGGAACCTGCCCATTGCGGCATTGTATTTGTTTCACGCCTTCCTTTTCTTCCTTTCGCATCGGTTACTGTAAGCCACATGTCAGCATTTGAAAGAGGTGATTCGCCTGAATCTCCGGGAAGATATTTTTCAAGATCGGGAAGCATAAGCGGCAGCTCTTTGTCATCGAGCAGCGATATTTCACCATCCTCCCAGTGAATAACAGGGAATGGTTCACCCCAGTAGCGCTGGCGGCTGAACAGCCAGTCGCGGAGCTTATAGTTTATCCTGGCTGTTCCCAGATTCCTGGATTCAAGCCATTTTATTATTTTCTGAATGCCTGCTTCCTTGTTAAGGCCGTTAATGTCTATTCCTGTTGACTTGTCTGAAGAGTTAATATACTTTCCATCCTCAGTCCAGCATTCATTGCCTTCAAGTATTCTTGCTTTCTGCTCTGAATCCTGAACATCAGGATCCTGGATACAGATAACAGGGAGGTTAAACTTCTTAGCAAATTCAAAGTCACGGGTGTCGTGGGCCGGTACTGCCATAATTGCTCCGGTTCCGTAACCTGTCAGAACATAATCTGCAATCCATATCGGAATACGCTTATTATTTACAGGGTTGATCGCATATCTTCCTGTGAAGACACCTGTTTTTTCCTTGGCCAGATCTGTTCTGTCGAGATCGGATTTCAGTGAACTGGCCTTTATATAATCATTTACTGCGTCGGCATGTTCTTTAACTGTAATCTGACCTGTCATGGGATGTTCGGGAGCGATTACCATGTATGTTGCACCAAAGAGAGTGTCGGGCCGTGTTGTGAAAACAGTGAGTTTTTCAGCAAGTCCTTCAACTGAAAAATCAACTTCCGCACCGGTTGACCTGCCAATCCAGTTGCGTTGCATATCCTTTATGCCTTCCGGCCAGTCAACAGTATCGATCCCTTTCAGAAGCCTTTCGGCATAAAGCGGAATTCTGAGCATCCATTGCTTGAGATTCTTCTTTTCAACACGGTGCCCGCATTTTTCATGCGAACCGTCATTCAGGACTTCTTCATTGGCACATACAATGCGACAATTTGGACACCACCATACCTGGGCATTATCGTAATAGGCAAGTCTCCTGGAATCAATGTATTTTACAGTTTCAGCAGGTCCTTTCTTCCTTATGTCATCAGGGACCTGAAGTTCCGATATTGGTCTGCCTTTCTGAATAGTATCATCAAACCATGTATTATACAGGCGGATGAAAATCCACTGAGTCCATCTGAAGTATTTCGGATCAGTTGTGTTTATTTCCCTGTCCCAGTCATAGCTGAGGCCGAGTTCCTTAATCTGTCTTCTGAAGGTATCGCAGTTGTTTTTTGTTGTTATTGAAGGGTGGGTGCCGGTTTGAATTGCATATTGTTCTGCAGGCAGGCCGAATGCGTCCCATCCCATCGGATGAAGCACGTTGAAGCCCTTCATTCTCTTGTATCGGCTGTAGATATCGGTAGCCGTGTACCCTTCAGGATGTCCGACATGTAGTCCGGCACCGGAAGGATAGGGGAACATATCGAGGATATAGCATTTCTTCGGATTTGTAAGATCATCGGGAGTTTTAAATGTTTTGTTATCCTCCCAGTATTTTTGCCACTTCTTCTCGATGTTGTTAAAATTGTAATCCATTGTTTCCGGCTTGATAATTAGTATTCCTGAATTAAGTGTGCGAAATTATGAAAACTTTGGTAAATGCAGAAGAATTTAAATCCTTTAACCACAAAGGAAACAAAGATTTTACGCAAAGAGCACAAAGGATTTGTTAAAACGGCCTTTTGATATTACTTTTGCAGCAATACCGGTCCCGTAGTTCAATGGATAGAATGACAGATTCCGGTTCTGTTGGTTGAGCGTTCGAATCGCTCCGGGATCACAAAGGCAGCTCAAGGGCTGCTTTTTTATAGGCCTGCCTGCTGTTTTGATAACCTCTGCTTTATTTCAGGAATGAGTTCTTCACCGTTCAGTCTGAATTTCTCAGGCTCTTCAGGGGGCATTGTGTAAACAAGCTGACCAGGCTTAAGACCTTTCTCAACTATAACATGTTTGTCATTGGACTTGCCCAGCACAACTATTTGCTTTGACTTGTTTTTAAGGTAAACAAATGGAACACTGTCAGTTCCGGCCATAACACATTCTGAGGGTATTGAAATGGCATCAGCAAAAGTTTCAATTATAATTTTATTTGTTGTTGTCATTGAGGGCCTCAGGGCAGGATCGGAGCCATCAATTTTTATCTGGACCTCGAACATCTTTGCATCGGAATTTGGCAATTGTTCTCCGATATTTGCGAGGCTGAGAACAGTTCCTGTAAACTGTTTGTCAGGAAAAGCGTCGATGGAAATAACTGCTTTTTGTCCTTTTTTCACCCTGCTTATCTCAATTTCATTTACAAAGGTTTTTGATATCATCGCCGAAAGATCAGGCAGAGTGGCTATTACAAGGTCCCACGGATTGATGTTTGAACCTGCCTTACGTTTGTTTCCAAGCCTGTCTTTCTTGTATATTACCATTCCATGACCGGGGGCCTTAACTGTAAACTGTGCAAGATAGTCTTCGAGGTCCTGTACAGTTGTTTCAGCCATTGATACATGCAGGTTCTGGTGTTCAATGTCTGCCTTGGTCTGTGCAATCTTCAGCCTGTATGCCTTCTGTTTCTGTTCAAGAGTCCTTATCTGTCTGTCAAGGTCAATCTGCGCTTTGCGTATTGTTGCAGGCGGTTCAAATTTTGACTGTTCAAGTGTTATCCTGGCTTCTTCAACTGTATAAACCTGGTTTTTGATATCATCTCTCAGGTTTGTAAGCACAACAGCAGAATCGAGCAGCTTCATCTCAAGTGTTTCATTCTCTTTCTTCAGGGTTTCCATGGCATCTTTCAGCGAATTATCATATTGTGTCCTGTCGATCTGGGCAATGAAGTCACCTTCTCTTACCATTGTGCCTTCAGGGACGATATCCTGGATCTTGAGGTCCTGCATCCTCATGTTATTGTGTCCTCCCCATCCCATGTTACGGCGTCCCTGCACCATCTGCGGACCAAGAATTTCGACTGAGTTCTCAGCAATAAGTTCCCCTGAGTTGGAAACTGATATTTCAAAAAGATCACTTTTTGCCTCAGCAAATACAGAAACCTTTCCTCTTGATGAGGCAATTCTGTTGAATGCTATAAGGGCAACTATTGTCAGCAGTATCCCGCCAGTTATTACAAGTCTTTTTATTTTTTTACTTAAGGTCATGGTTTAAGTATTTCTTAAAATTTCAATCATTTCAACAGTATTGAGCTTGCCTGTGTAAACATCCATAACTGAATTTCCAAGATGCTTAAGCTCTTTTATCAACTCATTATCAGATACTTTTCTCTGTTTGTCCCAGTCCGGACCGGCAAATTCCCTGATAAATCCCAGGTGGTGCTTTAACGGATTGAATAAAACAGGCTCTGGTATCTGATAATCAGAAATCATTATACAAAGATACTACAACACAACTTATTGTTTAAAGATTCTGAATTAAGAAATGTTAAAATAAGGGGAATCAATTATCTTTAAAACCAGTTAGACAATTAAACTATTCAGTTATGACATCCGGATCAAGGGAAAATTTCATTAAAACAATAAACCACAGGCAACCTGACAGGGTTGTTGTCGATTTCGGTTCAACTGCCGTGACCGGAATTCATGTTCTCGTTGTTGAGAAACTCCGTGAATACTTCGGGCTCGAAAAGCGTCCGGTAAAGGTTATTGAACCATACCAGATGCTCGGAGAGATTGACGGAGAACTGCTGAGTGCCATGGAAATTGATGTTGTCGGGCTTTTTGGCAGGAATAATATGTTTGGCATTCCGAATGAAAACTGGAAGATGCACCGCACTCCGTGGGGACAAGAAGTGATGTTCCCCGGGGAGTTTAATTATAAGTACAATGATAACGGTGATATACTTATCTATGCCGAAGGAGATACATCCTATCCCCCTACGGCGATGATGCCTAAGACAGGATTTTTCTTTGATGCCCTGAACAGGCAAAAGCCCATTGATGATTCAACACTGAAGTTAGAGGATAATCTTGAAGAATTCGGACATGTATCAGATGCTGATCTGAAATACTGGAAAGACCAGGCTGATGCTGCTGACACAGGCAGTAAGGCAGTAGTGGCATCCCTTGGGGGAACCGCCCTTGGAGATATTGCCCTTGTACCGGCAATGCAGCTTAAGGATCCCAAGGGTATAAGAGGTGTTGAAGAGTGGTATATCTCCACTCTTATGCGGGAGGATTATGTAAAGGAACTTTATGACAAACAGACAGATATAGCAATTGAAAATCTTAAGAAATATAATGCAGTCATCGGCGATAAGCTTGATGTTGTATTCACATGCGGCACCGATTTCGGGACACAGAATTCAACTTTCTGCTCGAATGAAACATTCGACAGAGTCTGGCTTCCCTACTACCGCAAGGTAAATGACTGGATTCATGCAAATACAAAGTGGAAAACCTTCAAGCACTCCTGCGGATCGGTGGAAACACTTATGAACAACTTTATTGAAGCCGGTTTTGATATTATAAATCCAGTTCAGATAAATGCTGCAGGGATGGATCCTGTTGTACTTAAGAAAAAGTACGGGGACAAGCTTGTATTCTGGGGAGGTGGCGTAGATACACAGGGGGCTTTTGCCTTTGGTACTCCGGAACAGGTGAAGGAACAGGTGAAAAAGCAGTGTGAAATACTTAACAATGGCGGCGGATTCGTATTTAATACAATTCATAACATACAGGCAAATGTGCCTTTCCGGAATGTTGTTGCCATGCTCGAGGCGTTGAGGGAGATAAGGTGAGGCGACAGGTAAAAGGCGGAAGGCGGAAGTCGGAAGTCGGAAGTCGGAAGGAACAGAGGTGTCCTGGTGCCTTGGTGGCAAAATATTAATTGCTGATATAATGTACTCATTATGAAGAAATACCTGCTTCTTCTGTTAATCGTATGTTCCTGTTCCGGTAATAAGGAAATAGCACTAAACAGCATTTCACTTGCCGGGGAATGGCAATTCAGAATTGATCCTTCTGACAAGGGGATATCAGAAAAGTGGTATGATTCAACCTTCACTGAACGTGTAATACTCCCCGGATCGATGGCTGAGAACGATAAAGGATATGATCCGGATATCAATACTGAATGGACCGGAGATATAATTGACAGGTCATTTTTCACAGACAGGAAATATGAAAAGTACAGGCAGGCCGGGAATTTCAAGGTTCCTTTCTGGCTGCAGCCTGTAAAGTATTATAAGGGTGCAGCATGGTATCAGAAAGAGCTGGATTATTCGCCTGAACCGGAAGGCAAAAGGGTGATTCTCAATCTTGAAAGACCTCATTGGGAAACTACTGTATTTATAAATGGTACAAAGGCCGGTTCGGAAAACAGCCTTGCCGTACCGCATAAATATGATATTACTGACTATCTGAAGGCTGGCAGCAATAAAATCAGCATCAGGGTAGACAACCGGATTGTAGTGCCGGTGGGCGTAAACTCTCACAGTGTAAGCGATCATACACAGTCGAACTGGAACGGCATAGCCGGCGATATCAGCCTGAATCTTCTGCCGCAGGTATATATTGAAAATATTGCAGTTCACCCTGATATCCAGAAGGAAAATGCCAGAGTGATTGTGTCTCTGATAAACAGGTCGGGCAAAGAATTTAAAGGATCAGTAACTATCGGGGCCCGTTTGCAGAATAAATCAGAAAAGCCGGATTTCAGCACAAAGGAGGTTGCTGCAGTGTCTGATGCTGAAAATTTCAGTCTTGTGATTGAGTATCCGCTTGGGAAAAATTTCCGACTCTGGGATGAATTTTCTCCTGCACTCTACAATCTGGAGGCAAATTTGAATGATGAAAACGGAACTGTGATACAGAATCTCGATACACAATTCGGGATCAGGGAATTCAGAGCATCTGGAACACGCTTCAGGGTAAACGGGAGGGAAGTATTTCTGAGAGGCACCCTGGAATGCTGTATTTTTCCGGAAACAGGCTATCCCCCTACAGATACTGAATCGTGGGAAAAAGTGCTTGGAATATGCAGGGAATACGGACTGAATACAATCAGGTTTCATTCCTGGTGCCCGCCTGAAGCTGCATTTGTTGCAGCAGACAAACTCGGAATGTATTTTCATATTGAATGCTCATCATGGGCAAACCAGGGAACGGCACTGGGAGAAGGAGGACTCATAGACGATTACATTTATAAGGAAGGGGACCGGATTCTGAAGGCTTATGGTAATCATCCCTCATTCTGTATGCTTGCTTACGGGAATGAACCCGCCGGGGAGAAACAGAGCGAATACCTTGGTTATCTTCTTAAGTACTGGAAGTCAAAAGACGACAGGCACCTTTATACCTCAGCAGCAGGCTGGCCTTTTATCCCGGAGAATGACTATAATCTGTCTCCGGAGCCAAGGATTCAGAGATGGGGAGAAGGATTGAAGAGCATTATTAACAGGGAAGCGCCCCAGACAATGTTCGATTACAGGAATTATGTCTCCGGATTCAGGATACCCGTTGTGAGCCATGAGATAGGTCAATGGTGCGTATATCCTGATTTTAAGGAGATCGACAGGTACAAGGGCGTATTAAAAGCGAAAAATTTTGAAATATTCAGGGAGAGCCTGGAAGAAAGCAGTATGGGCGATCAGGCTGAGGACTTCCTCATGGCCTCGGGAAAGTTACAGGCTTTGTGTTATAAAGCAGATATCGAGGCTGCTTTGAGAACGCCTGGATTTGCAGGTTTTCATCTGCTTCAGCTGCATGATTTTCCTGGCCAGGGTTCAGCCCTTGTAGGTATTCTTAATCCTTTCTTTGAATCGAAGGGATACATTAAGCCTGAGGAATTCAGGATGTTCTGCAATTCTGTGGTTCCTCTTGCAAGGCTTCCCCGGCATGTTTTCCGCAACAGGGAAATGCTGAATGCAGAAATTGAGATAGCTAATTTCGGTGAGGGTGAAATGGAGAACTCCGTTATTGCCTGCAGGATTATTAATCCGGGGAAAGATACCCTTTTCACAAAAAAAACTGTAGTGCCGTTTATTCAAACCGGCAACTGCATTTCTCTCGGATCCCTCGATTACAGGTTTGAAAATATAAATGCACCCGTAAAACTATGTATTGATGTTTCAGTTGAAGGGACAGAATTCCATAACAGCTGGGACATCTGGGTCTATCCTGAAATTGTCAAAGCTGCTGAGGGACAGGTTTATGTAACTAACAAAATTGATAACAAAGCTGTGTCGGTTCTCAAAAACGGGGGATCAGTGCTGTACCTGGCCTATGGAAAAATTGCAAAGGGCAGAGGAGCTGAGGTTGCAATTGGCTTTTCAAGCATCTTCTGGAATACTGCCTGGACAAATAATCAGCCTCCGCATACCCTGGGTATTTTAGTCGACCCGGAGCATCCTGTTTTCAGAAAATTTCCGACGGAATATCACAGCAACTGGCAATGGTGGGATCCGGTTTCTCATTCACAGGCTATGAGGCTGGATGGTTTTCCCCGGGCACTGAAACCGGTTATTCAGCCTGTTGATGACTGGTTTAAGAATCGGAAACTGGCCCTTGCTTTCGAAGCAGAGACAGGTGGAGGCAGGATCTTTGTCTGCAGCATTGATGTGAATAATCTTTCTGAAGATAGAATTGTATCGGGGCAACTCAGGAGTTCGATACTTGATTATATGAATTCACCGGAATTCTCTCCCGGGACAGAAGTAGATATTGATCTTATTAAGGCTTTATCGGAGGAAAACTGAGCATTCTGATCAGGCAAGCTTCAGATCAATCTTTCTTCCAACCACAGTCAGGTTTTCAAGAACCATCTCATTGGTGTACATGCCGGCATTCACGGCAGAAAGATCCTGGTTCTGAAGTGCCCACAGAAAGGCCTTTACCTGCAGTTTCATCTCCTCAGGGATAATCTGGTTGAGTTTGTTTACCCTCCATTCAGGCACCGGTACCTGCTCCGGGTCATAGGGTGTTGCAACGGCCATTGCTGCTTTCATTGCAATCAGTCCTATGCCTTTTTCCCTGGCTTTTTTTAGAATATTATCAAGAAAAGCATGATTTATTACATTATAGGCAGGCATAACGACATCAAAGCAGCCGAGATCAATTGCTGTTTCAATAAGTTCAGCCATTCCGTGGTGCGAAGAAAAACCAAGGAAACGTACTTTACCCTGTTTCCTGAGTTCGCTGAAAGTTTCTGTGATAAGGGGATTTCTGATCTCTTCAGATGTAGCTGCGGCGTGAGGGCAGTGAAGTACATCAAGATAATCAGTGCCGATCCTTTTGAGTGATTCTTCGACACTCTGCACAATGGCCTTTTTAAGTTCGGGGCTTCTTTCAACCCTGTCGCCATACTCAGCCTTCATAGCGTCGCTTATAAATGCTCCGTCCATCTGTTTCTGCTGTCCGGGCCAGTAGACCATGAAGTATTCAGGCTTCTCAATGCCGCTTTCAAGGCGAAGCCGGGCAGCTTTATTCATTATTTCCTCCTTCCGGGAATCCGGGAGGGTATCAAATATTTCCCGGTATAACCTGTTTCTTGTAACGAAAAATGCCGTGACTTTTGATGCGATAAAAACCTGATCTCTCTTAGCAGGGGTGTTAAAAACTTTTGCAAGGGTTGCTTCGGCAAGTCCTTTGTTGTATGACGGAGCAGTGTCAAAATAATTGATGCCTTTTTCGAAGGCGAGCTCCACAGGTCCTGGATTATCCGGATTATTCCTCTCAGTTCCAAAAGCCAGTTCAGAGACCATCAGACCTGTTCTTCCAAGCTGCCGATACACCATACCTTCCTTCCTGTTTCGCCATTCAGGTTTAACTATTGAAGGCTGGCTGGGGCTTAGATACTGGTCAGTGCTTGTCATTTTCAGATTCATGACAGGTACTGTCAGTGCAGCAATTGAACTTTTCTGAAGAAAGCTTCTTCTGCTTATTGTCTGTAATTTTTTCTTTTCCATAAGGCAATCCGGATGATTACATTCATGTTAAATTTAAGATATAATTTCCTTATATTTAACAGATTTAAATATAAAATGACCACTGAAAAGAGCATGAGATATCAAGTTGTTTGCATTATGATGCTGTATCTCTTCCCCAGTACCGTGAGCAGTCAGGTGTATGGATGGAGGGGACCTGAGCGGAATGGAATTATTCCTGAAACAGGTTTACTGAAATCATGGCCGCTTAGCGGACCTCAGATGGTTTGGTCATATAATTCATTGGGTGACGGGCATACAAGCATAGGGCCCGGGAAGGACAGGTTTTTTATAACAGGTCTTGAGGGTTCCACAGGATATCTTTTTGCTTTCACTTATGAAGGGAAACTTTTATGGAAAAAAGCCTACGGGCCTGAATGGAATGAGAATTACCCGGGTCCCCGGTCAACCCCTGTAGTTATTGATGATCTTGTCTATTTTCAGAGCGGACATGGTGTGGTTTATTGTGTGAAAGCCTCTGACGGCAGCCTTGTGTGGTCGGTCGACCTTCAGAAAAGGTATGGTGGACAACAGGTGACATGGGGAATGGTCGAGAATATTCTGATTGTTGGAGACAGGCTATTCTGCACTCCGGGGGGAGAAAAAAATAATGTTGCCTGTCTCAGCAGATTAAATGGAGAAACTATATGGACAAGTCCCGGGAACAAAAAGGCTTCAGCTTACTGTTCTTCATTATATGTTCGTCATAAAAACGCAGAACTTATTGTCACAATAACAGACGGATCAATAATCGGGATTGATGCAAAAACGGGTCAGTTTTACTGGGATGTGCCACAGAAACAGAGAAACAAAATCCATGCTAATGTGCCGGTTTATTCAGGTGGAGTGATTTATTGTGCCAGTGAGAACGAAGCTTCAGATAACGGACTTGTTGCCATGGAATTGTCAGATGACGGAAGAAAGGTTACACAACTCTGGAGAAACAGTGATTTTAAGAATCTTATGGAAGGCTTTGTTGTTAAAGACGGTCTGATCTTCGGATCAGTGTATAATGCCGGAAAATGGCTTTGTGTAAATGCCTCTGACGGTAAGATACTGCATGTTTCAAATGCTTTCGGAGACGGCAGCATAATCTGGGCTGACGGATTATTATATTGCTACAGCAAGAGGGGAGAAGTTGCTCTTATGTCTGCTGACAGGTCTTCTTTCAGTCTGATAAGCAGATTCCGTGTTACAATGGGTGATGGCCCGCATTTTTCGCATCCGGTTATCTATAAGGGAAGACTCTATGTAAGGCACGGAAGTGCTCTAATGGTGTATGATATTTGAGACGGAAGTCAGAAGACTGAAGTCAGAAGGAGTGAGGGCGAAATATATAGGAGATATGTTATTCAACTGAGATATGAGAGGAATTTATATGCTTTTTGTTCTTATGCTGCTTTTTTCTGCATGCGGTGAAAAGGCAGGCAATAGTGATTTTTCATCATTCAGGCAGGCTAAGCTGCATCCCATAGAACTCAATAAACCTGCCATTGACTTTTTTGACGGGGCACTGCTGGGAAACGGTGGCCTGGGCGCTGTTGTGACAACAAGGCCTGATGCAGTCGTAATTTATTTCGGACATAATAATGTATGGGATATAAGGGTGGCTGAGGATAACAGGGAGAAAATCAAAACATTTGACTACGTCTTTAACAGGGTAAAAAAAATATCTGATACCCTGGCGCTGCTGACAGATGATCCCTGGTACAGGGAATACAGCGAAATGGCACAGGAAAATTACGGTAAGCCATTTCCCCGGCCTTTTCCCTGTGGTTCCGTGCTACTTGGATTTGATCTCAGGAATGCAGAACTGCTGGGTCACCGGCTGGATATTTCAAATGGTCTGTGTGAAGTGGATATCCAAACGTCAGCAAAGCAGAAAATAAAACTGCAGATCTTTACCGACATGACGGAGGATAAGCTCTGGATGAGGCTTGTTGATGAAAAGGGAAATCCGGCAGAAAATATTTTTGACAGAATCAGGATGATGCCTGATCCGTCGACTCCGCAGAAGTTTCTTAAGAATAAGGTACATGAAGATCTGACATCAGGGATCCTTTCATTCAGACAGATTCTTCCCTGTCAGGATAAGGAGAAATATACTGAACAGAGTATTAATACAAAGGATAAGGCTTTTGCCCTGACAGCAAAAGTAAATTCAGAACTTGTTAAAACATCAAGGATTAACTGGGATGGAAACAGGGAACTGATGGGTACACTTCAGGCAGGCATAAAGAACAGAGAAAGTTTTTTCGGATATATTTCACTGGAAGAGGGACTTAATTCTGAAGTAAGCCTACAGCCTCCTGATACTAAAGCGCCTGATACTGATGATTTTGAAAAGGCAGCTGAGAGAAGTAATGAAATATGGGAGTCTTACTGGAATAAATCCGGTGTTGTGCTTGAGGACAGTTTCCTGGAGAAGATATGGTATCATAACCTGTATTTTCTCAACTGCGCCGTGAAGGAGGGAGTAAATACACCTGGACTGTTTGCAAACTGGAGCTATAATGACATTGGTACTGCCTGGCATGGTGATTATCACATGAATTATAATACCCAGCAACCTTTCTGGGTGACATTCTCAAGCAATCACCTTGAAAAGAACCTTTCCTATGTGAGCCTTGTGGAGTTCCTGATGGATGTAAGCAGAAAGTGGGCAAGTGAATATTACAATCTTCCGGGTGCATATTTCCCCCATAGCGCCTATCCGGTTGAAATGACAATGAATCCTTATCCGGTACCTCACTGGGGCTGGGAAATATGCGAAACACCCTGGGCTGTCCAGGGACTATGGTGGCACTATCTCTATTCCGGAGATACAGTTTTTCTTAAAACAAGGGGTTATCAGCCTATTAAGGAAGCTGTTGAGTTTCTGGTCGCCTATATGAAGAGGCCTGAAGCACACGGTACCCAATGGAATGACAATAAGTATCATATTTTCCCCACAATCCCTCCCGAACTATATGCCCTCAGACCGGGATTCAGGTATAATTATGACTGTACTGTTGATCTGACTCTTATTAAATTCATTTTCAATGCATTTGACCAGGCTGTAAAAGTGCTTGACCTTGAATCGGAGGAAAAAATGCTGCTTGATGATGTTCATGATATCCTTAATAACTATCCTGATTATCCTTTAGCAAAATCCGAAAAATTTGGTGAAATAATAGTATCGGTTCCGGGTGAACACGATCAGGTTGTTTACAATGTGCCTAATGCTCTGATCACTGTTTTTCCCGGTGAAGACCATGGATTGCATTCCGACAGCTCTGTTCTGAGTCTTGTCAGGAATACTTTTCTGAATCAGCAGAATGAAGGAGGTAATGATCTGGTATTCAAAAATTTGCAGGCAACCCGTATTGGGATGCTTGACATTGAAAAATTCAAAAGACAGATAGAATATTGTCTGCTTCCCAATGGAACAACTTCAGACCGGGCAATCCAGGTTCATGGGCGTTACAGCGATTTCACAAATTATGGTTTCATGGATCATATGGGAATATGGTTTGAAAATTTTGCATTGCCTGTTGTAATAAACGAGTGTATGATGCAAAGTTATAACGGAGTGATACGTATGTTCCCGAACTGGCCTGCTGATAAGGGTGCCAGTTTCTTTAACCTCAGGGCAACAGGTGCCTTTCTTGTGAGTTCGGAAATCAGGAAAGGTGAGATTCAGTATATCAGGATTATAAGTGAGAAGGGCAATGACCTTAAACTTATTAATCCGTTTAATAACGGAGCCAGGGTTATTTCTGGTGACAGGGTTTTAAAGATAAAATCAGGGATTATAGAATCACCAACTGAAGCAGGTGAAGAGTTAATTATAAAATCTTTTTAGATGGAGCGTACAGCTAACTGCCTTGCAAAGCTCGAAAGAATGAACAGGGCTTTGAGGCACCAGGAACCGGACCGGGTACCGATAAGTGATTTTTTCTGGGGGAGCTTTGTCTCACGCTGGAGGAATGAACTTAAACTCCCGGCTGATGCTGATCCTTATTATTACTATGATCTCGACTGGATTGTAACAACACCCAATATGGATCCCTTTATAAGATCATTTGATACTATCAGGGAGAATGACAGGGAGGTTGTAATCAAAACCGGGTTCCTAGCAACAATCAGGAAAAAATATGATTTTCCGATGCCTGAATGGATTGGATTTGAGATTGATACAATTGAAAAGCTTGAAGCACTGGTTTTTGATGATCCTTACGACAGACGGAGATATTTCTCAGCCGGTGATAATCAGATTGCCGGCGTAGGGGATGGTTTCCAGAGAAACTCACCACCATGGACAGAGACAATTAATAAACTTTGGCCCGACTTTCCTGTTTATGGAAGCATAATTGAGTGCTCGGAATGTCTTACACGGCTTATTGGTCAGGAGAACTTCCTCTTCTGGCTGGGAATGTATCCTGACAGGTTGGGAGATGTAATTAACAGAATAGGAAAATTTTACCTCGACTGTACCAAGGCTCAGATCAGTGCTGCCGGTGGACTCCTCGATGGTTTTGTGATATGGGGCGATGTGGCCTATAAGGAATCACTGCTGTTTGATCCGGAATACTGGAGGCAGTATTTTAAACCCTGGGTTAAGGCTATTATCGATGAATGCCATAAGCATAAGCTTCCGGTGATTTATCATGGTTGCGGTAATGTAAATGCCATTTTCGGCGATTTTGCAGATATGAAGCTCGATGCCTATAATCCGCTGGAAGTAAAGGCTGATATGGATGCGGTGAAACTTAAAAAAGTTTTCGGTAAGCAGATAGGATATTGCGGTAACAATGACATTCTTCTATGGGAGACAAATGACCTTGAACTGATAAGGAAGGAAACTCTGAAGAAGCTGAATGCAGCAAAGGGAGGAGGCTATATTTTTCAGTCGGACCATTCGGTCTCTGAAGGAGTGGCCGGCAAGACCTATGATTATATAGTTAAGCTGGTAAGAGAATATGGAAAATATCCCTTGCAACTGGGGGAGTATGAGGTCTAGAAAGCCTCACCCTAAATCCCTCTCCCGGGGGAGAGGGATTTATGTCTCCTGGTTTATTCAGTGTAAAAATCGAAGGAATGAAAATTAAACCCCTACCATTCCGGGGGAGGGGTTGGGGAGAGGCAGATTTAATGTAATAAATATTGGATGAAGCAAGGTTTAAGCATTTAAATTAATATGAATTTCTCACGATCATTGATTTTAATTTCAGCATTATTACTGAATTCTGCCATATCAGCTCAGAAGTGGAGTGAGGATGATTTTGCCATTCCACTTTCAAAGATCGTAAACCAGCCAAACCAGATTTATGTAAGCAGCGGATTTACGACTGTAAAGCCATGGTTATATACCCTCTGTGGTGTGCAGGACTTTTATTCTCCTCCTTATGCCGCACAGAAATTTCAGCTTGCTTTCCGTTTCAGCATAAACGGGAAATTGCTTCCCGACAACGGGGCGTGGGGAGGTATGCATGACGGGATCCTTTATTCAAGGGGCACCTGGTATCCCGGGCATATCAGGAGAGAAGGAATGTACAACAAAAACATCAATGAATCTATTGTGCGGGTACAGATAACATCTGATCTGTTACCTTTAGCCGACAAGCCCGGTTTTCTTGTAAAAATAAAAATCCGAAACAAAGGATCACAGCCTGTATCAGTATACGCGGTTCCTGAAATGACAGGGGGGAATCCTGCTTATAAAAGTCTTGGAGAATGGGGTTTTTCGCAGCCTTATATTACTGACACGGCAAGAAGGATAAATGATACTGAATGGTCCTCAGGTACTGCTTCACTTAAACTGTATAAATCAAAGGAATATAACACAGGAAATCTCGATCCGGGTGAAACAGCTGATTATTCCTATGCTGTAATAATTTCTTCACTATCAGGAAAGGCGGGCGATGATTTTGATTTTATTGCCGCGGAACTGAAACAACGTGAGGCCTGGACCCGCAGGATAGAGAAATATCTTTCGGATGTACCCCTTGTAAAAAGCAATATTCCCGGCCTGGATAAATATTACAACAGGTCTGTTCTGAGCGCCCTGGTCTGTATCTGGGAAAATCCTTCCTTTTTCATTCAGCCCTACCTGTCATCACTTGCCATGGACGGAGGTGGATTCAACTGTTATCTCTGGGATTTCGGATATTCGGCAAATATGCTTGCCCTGATGCTTGGTGATGAGATAAAACCGCTTGTGAAGCAATTTATGAATGTCGATCTCGGGAAATATTATTCCTATACACCTGCCGGAACAGGAACAGGTGTTTCTTATTCATACAGTACTTTTTCCTTTATGAATATCATCTGGGCTCTTGCAAGACATTCCGGTCCGGATAAGCTGCTTATTGAAGATGCACGCAGCCTCATTGAAAATCTTGAAATGAAGCCTCAGTGGAATAATCTTATTGATTTCGGCAACCAGCATAACCTTCTGGAGATGAGAACAGACGGCTGGGAGCATTATGTTGCCAGCCCGAATGCTGAAAGAGTATGGTGCCTGAGGAGACTCAGTGACCTCAATGACCTGCAGGGAGGAGCAGAACAGCAGAGCACTCTCTGGAGAACGAAAGCAGACCAGATACAGGCTTCAATTAAGGAGAAGCTATGGGATCCTGATGCAGGCTGGTTCAGATGCATTTATCCTGATGGCCATCCTGAAATGGTTTACTCCATTCAGGGATTTGATCCTTTACAGATGGGAGTTTGTGATGAAGAGATGAAAGCTGGATTGCTCAGGCATCTCAGGACCGGAGAGTTCCTTTTCGACTATGGCGCTTCGAGTGTCTCAGCAGCTGATTCAATGCATTTCGAATTCAATGATCCTGACTGGGGTGGAAGTGGCGCCTATACAGGAGATACACCACAACTCTCCTTGCTGCTTTATGGCCTTAAACGACCTGATCTGGGTTTTGATGTCCTGAAAAGACTTTTCTGGATGGGAGAACATCTTCCGTATTATCCCCAGGAGCATTATTGTGAGCGGATGGCTGTGCCGTCACATAAAAGGGCCAATACAATATCAGGACTTCTGGGATCAGAAGTTATTTTATACGGAATGGCAGGTCTTGATCCACGTATTGACGGGACATTATGGATAAATCCGCAGATGCCTGCCGGAGGTGAAATGACTGTAAGAGGATACGGATGGAAAAGACATACAATTGATATCGACCTTAAAGATGGCAGGTCAAAAGTGTACCTGGATGGCAAGGCAGTATATTCAGGAAAGAACAGGTTAGTCAGACTTCACTGAAACAGGACAACCGGGATTCATCCGTGAGGCTCTTCACTGACTGAATTACCTGATAAGAGAAGGATGCCTGTCAGGGACTCAGAAAGGTGAACCTGATAGAAATGTACAGGGCCTCTGTGTTAAAAATCATTAATCCTGAGTCCCGCAGCACTGTAGTATCTTATTACTGCTTAAATTTATTCTTCAATTTATTCAGGCAACAGTGAAAATCTGTATTTCACCATGTTTAAACCCTATACCTTTTAAAATGGAAAAACAATTTCTGAAACTTATTCTTCTTATACTTTTTGCTCATTTTTCAGTATCGCAGGCTGCTGTTCCCAAAAGCAGCTCCTTCTACAGGCTGAAGCCATCAGATCCTGAAGCTGTATATTTCACTTCTGACAATTTTAAAATAAAAGCAGATGGCAAAACAGATGTGACTGAAGCCCTCCAGGGAGCAATAAATAAACTGAAACT
>Ga0209507_1001308_pt1 | contig 20295 bp, 26 predicted proteins | sample AD_UKC028_MetaG_FD_184414 | JGI IMG/M metagenome (GOLD analysis project Ga0209507, IMG submission 184414) | Active sludge microbial communities of municipal wastewater-treating anaerobic digesters from USA - AD_UKC028_MetaG (SPAdes) (version 2) | ecosystem: Engineered > Bioreactor > Anaerobic >...
CGCTGCTGATCAACACCGCGCGCGGCGGCCTGGTCGACGAAGCGGCACTGATCCGCGCTCTGCACGAAGGCTGGATCGCCGGTGCCGGTTTCGATGTCATCAGCGCGGAACCGCCGCCGGCCGGCCATCCGATGGTCGCGCCGGAACTCCTGGCGCTGCCCAACTTCCTGCTGACGCCGCACGTCGCCTGGGCCAGCCGGCCGGCGATGCAGACGCTCGCCGAGCAGTTGATCGACAACATCGAAGCCTTCGTCGCGGGCAATCCGCGCAACCGGGTGGCATGAGCGCGCGCGAGGAAATCCTGCAGCGCGTCCGTGCCGGCCTTGGCAAGGGCGATGCGGCAGCGCGCCGGGCGGCCGCCGAAGCGTGCATGAGCAATCCGGCGCGTGGTCCTCAACCGCAACTGGCGGGTGACCGCGTTGCGCGTTTCGCCGGCAAGGCGCTCAGTCTGGCGAGCAGTGCCGAGCGTGTTGGTTGTGCGATGGAAGTGCCGGCCGCCGTGGCGCGCTACCTAGCGGAACACGGTTTGCCGTCGCAGGCCGTGGCGACGGGAGACGTCGCCGACCTTGACTGGATCGGTGCCGGCATCGAGGTCGCTACAAGGGTTGCGGTCGACGCCGACCAGACGGGCATTTCCGGCTGCTTCTGCGCCATTGCCGAAACCGGCACGCTGTTGTTGCTCTCCGGCCCGCAGACGCCGGCCAGCGTCAGCCTGCTGCCGGAAACCCATATCGCTGTCGTTCCCGTCGGCCGCATCGTCGCCACCATGGAAGACGCCTTCGCGCTGTTGCGCGCCGAACACGGCGGCCTGCCGCGCGCCGTCAATTTCATCTCCGGCCCCTCGCGAACCGGCGACATCGAGCAAACCATCGTCCTCGGTGCCCACGGGCCATGCCGGGTGCACCTGATCCTGTGCGGAGAATCCTCATGAGCATCACTCTGGCCGTGCGCGGCGACTACATCCAGCTCGACCAGCTGCTCAAGGCGACTGGCCTGTGCGATTCCGGCGGCGCGGCACATGCCGCCATTGCCGAGGGGCGGGTCCGGGTGGATGGTGCGGTCGACCTCCGAAAACGGGCCAAATTGCGGCCGGGGCAAACGGTTGTTTTTGCCGGCGAAGAGGTCAGGCTGGTTGCCGAATAGGCGCGCTCGCTAGTCGAGCCAGCGGATCGGCGAAGCCAGTTCGGGATTCCGGCCCTGCCGTCCGGCATAGTGGGCGGCGATCGCGGCAACATCCGCGTCCGGGTCGCCGCTGAGTTCGAGGTAAGCCAGGATCCCGACTTCACGCCGCGCGTAGTCGACGGTGGTGAGGATGAGCGGCACGCCGGCTTGCAGCGCGATGCGGTAGAACCCGCTTTTCCAGCCGGCCGTCAGTTTGCGCGTGCCTTCCGGCGCCAGCACCAGCAGGAAATCCGGCTGCGCGGCGAACTGCGCGGCCATCTGGGCGACGAAGCCACGCGCTGCCCGCCGGTCGACCGGAATGCCGCCCAGCCAGCGCAGGAAGCCGGCGAATGGCCAGCGGAACAGGTTGTCCTTGCCGACCCAGTGTGCATCCATCCCGAGCGCGAGCTTGCCGAGCTGGCTATAGAGTGCGTCCCAGTTCGAGGTATGCGGGTAGCCGACGACGACGGCGCGCAAGGGCCGCTGCGGCGGATCGAGCAGCGTCCAGCCAAACAGGGGCAGCAGGTGGCGGGCCAGGGTTTTCAGCATGCGCCGAGTCTAGCCGATCCCGGCCCGGCCGCGCTGTTCAGGTCATCTTGACGACAATGTCGTGCAGCGTGTTGGCGCAGTTGGCCATGCGGTCGGCGGCGTTGGACAGGTGGCGGTAGATTTCGCGGCGCTTGAACATGTTGATGTAGTCGTCGCCCTGGAAGAGCTCGGCGATGGCCCGCCGGTAGGCCTTTTCCACCTTGCGCTCAGCCTTGCGCGCGGCGTCGGCGTCGGCTGACGCCGACGCCGGCTCCTTTGCCAGGCGGGCAAAGCCGAGGGCCAGTGCGTCGGTGCCGAGCTTGATGTGCATGGCCATTTCCAGGCAGTGCTTGTCGGGCGCCAGGCCGAGGACGCCCATTTCGCTGACCGTGCTCTTGCAGTAATTGACGATCTCGTCGAGGTCGATGATGGCGCGGTACAGGTCTTCGCGGTCGATTGGCGTCGAGAAGGCTTCGTTGAGGGTATGCAGGTTACGGATCTTGATGTGGTCGGCGGTGTGCTCGTCCTGGCGGATCTGGTCGCCGGTCGCCGCTTCGCCGCTTTCCATGAACTCGACGAGCAGGCCGGTGGTGTGGGCGACATGCTCGCACTGCTCGGTCAGCAGGGCGAAGAAATTCGGCATTTTCGGGAAGACGCGCTCGAACAGTCGGCGGAAGATGGGGGGCTGGTCGTTCATCGCGGGCCTCCGATAAATAGATTGACCAGGGCATAGGCCTGGATGGCGGCGAGGGCGGCGCCGGGAATGGTGATGACCCAGGTCACGGCGATGTCCTTGGCCTTGGCCCAGCGCACCGCGCGCGGGCGTTCGGAGGCGCCGATGCCCATGATCGAGGTGGCGACCACGTGCGTCGTGGACACCGGCGCGCCACCGGCCGAGGCGGCGAGGATGACGGCGGCCGAGGTCAGCTGCGAGCCGAGGGCGTGGATCGGCCGCACGCGGTAGATGGCGAAGCCGAGCGTGCGGACGATGCGCCAGCCGCCGGACATGATGCCGAGGGTGATCGCCGAGGCGCAGGCGAGCATGACCCAGAACGGCACCTCGAAACTGGGGATGAAGCCGCCGAGCAGCAGCACCAGGGTCAGGATGCCCATGCTTTTCTGCGCGTCGTTGGCGCCGTGCGAGAAGGCGAGGCCGGCGGCGGTGACGAACTGGGCGGCGCGCAGCCGCGAATTGGCGGCCGGATTGGCGGCGACCAGCAGCCCGGTCAGCAGCCGGTGCATCAGGAAACCGAGCCAGAAGCCGAGCAGCGGCGACAGCAGCAGCGCGGCCAGCACCTTGACGATGCCGGTGACGTGGCCCTGCAGCAGTTCGCCGAAACCCCAGACGACATGGTCGCTGCCGACCGAGACGCTGACGGCGCCGATCAGCCCGCCGACCAGGGCGTGCGAAGAGGAGGAGGGAATGCCGAAATACCATGTGCCGAGATTCCAGACGATGGCGCCGATCAGCCCGCACAGCAGGATCGATAGTGACAGCACTGGCGCCACGCCATCGAGCGCGACGAACTTGCCGATGGTGTTGGCGACCGCCGTGCCGCCGAGCAGCGGGCCGAGAAACTCGAAGACGCCGACGATCACCACCGCCTGCGCCGGCGTCATGGCGCGCGAGGCGATGACGGTGGCGACGATGTTGGCGGCATCGTGGAAGCCGTTGGTGTAGTCGAACAGCAGCACGATGACGACCGTGACTGCCGCGAGCATGACGACGGTGTCAGCCATCTTGCTGGGGCCGGCGGAATGCCGTGTTATGGTTGCTCGTCATCAGCCCAGTATAGCGCTGTTGGCAGCGCCCGAATTTCCGTTTACCGAGGCGACTGTTGCGGTCGACCGGTTAAAATAAGCAAATTCTGATTTATCTGAGCGAGGGGAAATGGCCTACCCGAAATTTTCCGAAATCACGAGCGCATTTGCTCCCGGCTGCTTTGGCGATTGGCTGCTGCCCGGTGCGCTGTGGGCGCACCCGTGATCAAGGTGCTGCTCGGCGTGCTGGGGGCGGGCTGGCTCGGCGGCAACTGGCTGATCCGGCGCGGGCTGACGGCGCCACGCGTCGCCGACGGCGAGACGCCGGCCGACGTGGCCTGGCAGGCCGTGGAATTTCCCACGGCCAACGGCAAGACCCTGCGCGGCTGGTGGATTCCCGCCGGCGAAGGCGCGCCGGCGCTGGCCGTCATTCACGGTTGGGGCGGCAATGCGGCGATGATGCTGCCGCTGGTTGAGTCGCTGCACCGCGCCGGCTACGGCCTGCTGCTCTTCTCGGCACGCAATCACGGCGCCAGCGACGGCGATACCTTCTCGTCGCTGCCGCGCTTCGCCGAGGATCTCGAACACGCCTTCGACTGGCTGCGCGCCCGGCCGGAGGTCGATGCGCAACGCGTCGGGCTGCTCGGCCATTCGGTCGGCGCCGGTGCCGCGCTGCTGGTCGCCGCGCGGCGGCGCGAGGTGGCGGCGGTGGTCAGCCTGGCCGCCTTCGCTCACCCGGCCGGCCTGATGCGCCGCTGGCTGCGCTGGAAGCGCATCCCCTACCGGCCGTTTGGCTGGTACGTGCTGGCCTATGTCCAGCACCTCATCGGTCACCGCTTCGACGACATCGCCCCGCAGCGGGCGATCGCCGACGTCGCCTGCCCCGTCCTTCTGGTGCACGGCATCGCAGATGAAATTGTGCCGGTGGCCGAGGCCCATGAAATTCTCGCTGCGGCCCGCTCCGGGCAGGCGCGCCTGCTGTTGATTCCCGGCGATCACGAGGGCTTCGGCGACATCGGCGGTCCGCTGGCCGAGGTCGTGGCTTTTCTCGATCAGGCCGGCGCCACACCACGGTAAATTCGGCGCAAAGCTTCGTCGGTGTACACCCCGGCGGTGCCGACGCCGCAGGAAAAGACGGCACCTCGCGCGATGCTGGAAAACCGCTCGAACCGCCTGGATTGGCCAGCAGCCAACCTCAGCAGCCGCTCCCTTCCGGCAGGCGCGAAAAGCCGAAACCGCCGCCACCGCCGCTCGCCGGCTGGATGCAGATCACCATGTTGAGCGCGCTGGCCGAGCGCCGCAGGTCGCCGGGGAAGGGGGCGAAGGGCACCGCCTGTTCGACCACCGACTTGATGAAGGCGATTTGGTCCTGCTGGTCGCCGGCATTGAGGATGCGGAAATTCTTCAGCGAGCCGTCCGGGTTCAGGCGCACCTGCACCGACGCCTTTTTCATCCCGTGGCTGCGCGGATCGTTGCGCACGAAGCCGGCGCTGCGGTTGAGTTTCTTGACCAGCGCGTCGAGGTACATTTCCAGGCTGAACGGGTCGACCGGCTGGGCGTTGGGCAGCAGTTCGAGGATTTCGCTGCCTTCCCGGTCCTGGCGCGCCTGCTGCCGCGCAAATTCGCGGGCCATGGACAGCGAGCGCTGGGCGAGGTCTGGGCGCGGGCGGGCCTGCGCTTGGCCTTCGAGTTCGCGCAGGAAGTCGTTCATTTCCGCCTTCTGCGCCACCGTCCATTTTGGGGCCGGCTGGCTCGCGGCCTGACCTTTCGGCTTGTTGACCGCCAGCACCGGCCGCCGGGCCTGCTGTGGCCGAGCCGGTTCGGCCTTGCGCGGGGCGGCGGCCACCGGCGGCACGGCGGCTGGCTGCGGCTTCTGGGCGGGTGCGGCGAGGCTGGCTTCGAGGCGGGTGGCCGGTGGCCGGGAAACCGGCGGCTCCTGCCGTGGAATCAGCAGGACCAGGCCATGCAGGAGCAGCGAAGCCGCAATCGCCAGTTGCAGGGCGCGCTTTGTGCGGCTTGTTTCTTGAGCGAGCTGACGCTTTAACTCGGCGATCTCAAGGAGCAGGGCGCGCTGCGTGCTGGGTGTTTCCTGAACGGGCATCGGCCCGATTTTAATCTGCCGCACCCGGCGCGGTCGACCTTGCCGGTTGCCTGCTGGTGTAAAAAGCCATTAAGATTGGCAAATATTTTAACGGTTATTGAAATATGGAATCAAAATCTGCCGTGACTGCGCTGGGTGCGCTGGCCCATGAAACCCGTCTGCAAATCTTCCGCCTACTGGTGCGTGCCGGGGCGCCCGGGCTGTCGGTCGGCAAGATTGCCGAAGCGCTGGCGATCGAAGCGAACGGTCGCCTGACCTTTCACCTCAAGGAACTGGTCGCCGCCGGGCTGGCAGGCTCGCGCCAGGAAGGGCGGTTCGTCTTTTATTCGACCAATTACGGCGCGATGAACGAGTTGCTGCGTTACCTGACCGAGGATTGCTGTGGCGGTCTCGGTTGCGGTGAGCTCGTCGATGTCTGTGCCACGGAAAGCTGCGCATGAAGACCTTCAACGTTCTGGTGCTGTGCACCGGCAATTCGGCCCGCTCGATTCTCGGCGAAGCCCTGTTCAACCACTTGGGCAAGGGCCGCATCCGCGCCTTTTCCGCCGGCAGCCAGCCGAGCGGCAAGGTCAACCCGGTGGCGCTGGAAACGCTGGCGGCGCACGGTGTGCCGTGGCCGAACGCCGGCCATCCGCGCAGCAAGTCGTGGGATGAATTTGCCGAGCCGGGGATGCCACCGATGGATTTCATCTTCACCGTCTGTGCCAGCGCGGCCGGCGAGGCCTGCCCGGTGTGGCCCGGCCACCCGGCGACGGCGCACTGGGGCATCGCCGATCCGGCGCATGTCGAGCCGCTGGCGGCGCGGCGGGCGGCCTTCGAGGCGGCCTATGCGGAACTGGAAAAGCGCATCGCGGCGTTTTTGAAATTGCCCCTCGAAACGATGTCGACCGCAGCAGTCGCCGCTGCGGCGCGCAAAATTCATTTGGAGGCCGGACAATGAGCGCGCAGTGCGAAATAACCATGAAGCGGGCCGCCGTCGCGCCGATGAGCACCTTCGAGCGTTATTTGTCGCTCTGGGTTTTTACCTGCATCGTCGCCGGCATTGCCTTCGGTCAGGCCATGCCCGGCGTCTTCCAGGCGATCGGCCGCATGGAGGTGGCGCAAGTCAATCTGCCGGTCGGCCTGCTGATCTGGGTGATGATCATCCCGATGCTGGTCAAGGTCGACTTCGGCGCGCTGCACGAAGTCAGGCAGCACGTGCGCGGCATCGGCGTCACGCTGTTCGTCAACTGGCTGGTCAAGCCCTTCTCGATGGCCTTCCTCGGCTGGCTGTTCATCCGCCAGCTGTTCGCGCCCTGGCTGCCGGCCGAACAGCTCGACAGCTACATCGCCGGCCTGATTTTGCTGGCGGCGGCGCCGTGTACTGCGATGGTCTTTGTCTGGAGTCGGCTGTCGAACGGCGACCCGTTGTTCACCCTGTCGCAGGTGGCGGTCAACGACGCCATCATGGTCTTCGCCTTCGCGCCGCTGGTCGCCTTCCTGCTCGGCCTCTCGGCCATCACCGTACCGTGGGACACGCTGCTGATCTCGGTCGTGCTCTACATCGTCATCCCGGTGGCGCTCGCCCAATGGTGGCGCAAGGCGCTGCTGGCGCGCGGCCAGGCGGCCTTCGACGCGGCGCTGGCGAAAATCGGCCCGTGGTCGATCAGCGCGCTGCTCGCCACGCTGGTGCTGCTCTTCGCCTTCCAGGGCGAGGCCATCCTGCGCCAGCCGCTGGTCATCGCGCTGCTGGCGGTGCCGATCCTGATCCAGGTCTTCTTCAACTCGGCGCTCGCCTACTGGCTCAACCGCGTGGTCGGCGAGAAACACAACATCGCCTGCCCGTCGGCGCTGATCGGCGCTTCCAATTTCTTCGAACTGGCGGTGGCGGCGGCGATCAGCCTGTTCGGCTTCGAATCGGGCGCGGCGCTGGCGACGGTGGTCGGCGTGCTGATCGAGGTGCCGGTGATGCTGCTGGTGGTGCGGGTCGTCAATGCCAGCAAGGACTGGTATGAGCGCGCCTGAGCCGGCGGCGAATTGTTTGCTGGCGGCGTGGGATGCCTGCGTCGGCGAACTGCACGGCTATCTGCGCCACCGCTGCGCCCGGCCCGAGGATGCCGAGGAACTGCTGCAGGAAGTCTTCATCAAGGCCTTGCGCCAGGGTGCGGCCTTTGCTGCGGTCGACCAGCCGCGCGCCTGGTTTTTCCACGTCGCGCGCAACGCGCTGGCTGATCGCTTTCGGCATGGCCGCGAGCATCTGACCCTGCCGGACGATATCCCCGAGGTGTCGCCTGAAGAAACGCCGGCAGTCGATGGCTTGAGTCAGTGCCTGCCCAGGGTGCTGTCCGAACTTTCGGCCGAGGACAGGCTGGCGATTATTTTTTGCGACATAGAAGGAAACTCGCAGCAGGCATTGGCCGACAAACTCAAGATTTCCTTGCCGGGGGCAAAATCCAGAATCCAGCGTGCCCGTCTGCGCCTGCGTGAGCGGCTGGTCAGTGCCTGTCAGGTCCGCTTCGACAACAATGGGGATGTCTGCTGTTTCGTTCCCCGGCCGCCCTTGCCGGATGCGCCTGATACAAACTGATAATGCGCAGCCGTCGCGGGCCATCCAGCGGCGGCCGTTAAACTGAAACAGTCTGGAGACGATTCCGAATCACCATGCCGATCACTCCACACCAAGCCGGGCATGATCATGAACATGGCCATGCCCACCGGGCAAGCGGTCGAGTCCTGATCTTTGCCCTCGCCCTGACGCTGGGGTTTGCCATGGTCGAGTTGCTGGCCGGTTGGCGGGCGGGGTCGCTCGCGCTGCTTGCCGACGCCGGCCATATGGTGACCGATGGCGCCGCGCTGGGGCTGTCGGCGCTGGCCGCCTGGCTGGCTTCGTTGCCGCCGAGCCGGCGCCATAGCTACGGCCTGGGCAAGGCGGAATTGCTGGCCGCCCTGGTCAATGCGCTCGCCATGCTGGCCGTGGTTTTCGGCATCGGCGCGGAAGCCTGGCAGCGGTTGCAATCACCCGGCAACATCGATGGCGCGCTGGTCGGGATCGTCGCAATACTCGGCTTGCTGGTGAACCTGGTGGTGGCCTGGATGCTCTCCCGTGGCGAACAGAGCCTCAACGTCCGTGGCGCGCTGCTGCATGTCATGGGCGACGTGCTGGGCTCGGTTGCGGCAATCATTGCCGGTGCCGTCATCTATTTCACCGGCTGGACACCGATTGACCCGCTGCTGTCGCTGTTGATCGGCGGACTTATCCTGGCGTCGAGCGTTCGTCTGCTGAAGGAGGCCTTGCATGGCGTGCTGGACGGCGTGCCGCCCAATATCGACCTCGATGAACTTGGTCGGGAACTGGCCGGCGTCCCCGGCGTCAAGGATATTCACGATCTCCACGTTTGGCCGATTGGCGCCGAGAGAATGGCGCTTTCCGCCCATGTCCGCATCGTTGATCTCGCTTCCTGGCCACGCATCCTGGGCGCATTGACCGAGATTGCCCAGCACGAAGGGATCGCGCATGTCACGTTCCAGGCGGAAACCTCGGGAACGGAGGAGCAAGTCATCCGGTTCACGCCACGCTGAGCTTGATTGCTCGAGACGAGCCGCGGCCTTTCTGCATCTTTTTCGCGAGCGCATCGTCTACTAAATGCCGGAAGGGATTTTCACTGGATTCCCTGCACAGGTAGCGGCATCACCCCAATGCACAAACTGAGCCAAAAGATGAATACCTCAATCCTTGCCGAACCCAAACCGCTTTCTTTGAACGCCTGGATAGCCGGGCTGCTCGTCGGCGCGGTGCTATGGGTGCTGGCCTACAGCCAGCTCACCAGTTTCGCCGATACAGTGATCGGGCTGCTTGGCCTCAGCCATGGCAACCGCCTCGGTGAGGCGGTGCATTTCTTTTTCTACGACACGCCCAAGGTCTTGCTGCTGCTGACCGGCATCGTTTTCTTCATGGGGGTGATCCAGACCTTCTTTTCGCCGGAGCGTACCCGTGCCTTGCTCTCCGGAAAACGGGTCGGAATCGGCAACGTACTTGCGGCATCGCTGGGCATCGTGACGCCGTTCTGCTCCTGCTCGGCGATTCCGCTGTTCATTGGATTCCTGTCGGCCGGGGTGCCGCTGGGTGTGACCTTTTCCTTCCTGATCTCGGCACCGATGGTTAACGAAGTTGCCTTGGCGCTGCTGTTCGGGATGTTCGGCTGGAAAGTGGCGGCGCTCTATCTTGGCCTGGGTCTGTTCGTGGCCATCATTTCCGGTCTGATCATCGGCAAGTTGAAGATGGAACGCTACCTCGAAGACTGGGTGCAGGCGGTCCACGCCGGGGAAGCCCCGGAAAGAGCAGGGGAAACCTGGACCTGGCTCGAACGTTTCCAAGCTGGCGGCCGCCACGTGAAGGAAATCGTCGGCAAGGTCTGGCCCTACATCATGGGGGGCATCGCCATTGGAGCGGCGATTCATGGCTACGTGCCGCAGGACTTCATGGCCTCGATCATGGGCAAGGATGCGCCGTGGTGGTCGCTGCCGGTAGCTGTTGCAATGGGTGTGCCGATGTATACCAACGCGGCGGGCGTCATTCCCATCGTCGAGGCCCTGATCGGCAAGGGCGCAGCGCTGGGCACGGTGCTCGCCTTCATGATGAGCGTCATCGCCTTGTCGCTGCCCGAGATGATCATCCTGCGCAAAGTATTGCGGATTCCCCTGATCGCCACCTTTGTCGGGGTGGTGGCCAGTGGCATTCTGCTGGTCGGCTACGTGTTCAACGCGGTTCTCTGAAAACAGGCACTGGAAAAAATCATGAAAGACATCAAGGTTCTCGGTACCGGTTGTGCCAACTGCCGCAACACCATCAAGCTGATCGAGGAAATGGCTGCCGCCAGGGGTGTTGCCATTACCCTCACCAAGGTCGAAGACCTGCCGGAGATCATGAAGTACGGCGTGATGTCCACGCCGGGCGTGGTGGTCGACGGCAAGGTGGTTCACGCTGGCGGCATCCCGGATCGGACCAAGATCGCTGGCTGGTTTTAAAGCTACGCCGTGAAGCTCTCCGGCATCTGCAGCGCGATCACCTCGCCGCGCGCAGTGGCCTCGCCGTTGGCGTAGACCGTCGCTTCGACGACCACCTTACGTCCCTTGATCTCCTTCACCCGGCCGCGAATTTCCAGTTCCGGGCCGAGCGGCGTCGGCTTCAGGTAGCTGACCTGCAGCGAGCCGGTGACGAAGCGGAAGGCCGGCAGGCTGTCCAGCGGCCGGTTCTCGGCACGGTACATCGCGGCCGCCGCCGTGCCTGTGCCGTGGCAGTCGATCAGCGAGGCGAGCAGGCCGCCATAGACGAAGCCGGGAATGGCCGTGTGGTAGGGCTGCGGCCGGAAGCGGGTGACGCTTTCGTCGCCTTCCCAGTAAGTCTTGATCTGGTGGCCGTGCCCGTTCAGCCGGCCGCAGCCGTAGCAGTGGGCGACGTTTTCGGGGTAGAAATCCTGGAAGGCTTGCATGTTGTTTCCTGCGCTATTTGTCGGTTTTTGAAGGATATTCCGGCTTTCGCCAGGCAGCGCTCCTTTATCCGGCTGCAAGATTTGCCTTCAGCATGTTGCAGAACAGCCGGCCCTGCTCGATCGCATCGTCGATCGCCACGTGGGTATGCGGTACCGCGTCGAACCAGTCGGGCGGCATCGCCTGTTTGCTGCAGGCTCGGTAGGGCTGCCGCAGCAGTGCCATGGCGTAGGTCTTGATATCGATGACCGAATAACCGAAGGGGTTTTCGCCGACGAACGCCATCAGGTACCAATAGACGAAGGGAAAATCGAAGGCGCTCGGGTAGGCCACGAAAACCGGCCGGCCGGGCAGCGACTTGAGCCATGCGAGGTAGCGTTCCATGACGATGCTGGGAGATTCGGTGGCCTGCCGGCAGGCCGCCCATGCCTCCGGCTGCGTTACCCACCAGGCGGCGGTCGTCGGGTCCGGCACCGCGCCGGGCAAGGTCTTCAGATTGGCGGAAAACGAGCCCAATAGGCGCTTGTCGGCATCATAGGCGGCCGAGCCGATGCTCAACATCGAGTGTTTTCCGGCGATCGGGCCGTCGGTTTCGACGTCCGTGCTGATGTAGATTTCGATCACGCCCATCTCCATTGCTCGCGATAGATTTCCATATTCATGCACGGCGACATGACTGATTCCCTTTGGCGTCCGCTTGTTCAGCCACCTGGCGCCCCCTTCTTTTCTTGCTCGATGCGTTCGGTCACATCCCGCGCTATCGCGACCGAGCCCAGAATCGTCTTATCCGCATCGACGACCACGGAAAAGCTCATTTCGACGTAGAGTTTGCGCCCCGATTTGTGCAAGGCGCGCGTCAGCGTCGGGCGGCCGTTCAGCCTTGTCACGCCGCTCGCCATGGCGGCGTCGAAGCCGCGCCAGTGCGCCGCCCGCAGGTGCTCGGGGATGATCAGGTCGAGGCTCTGACCGCGCGCCTCGGCGAAGGTATGGCCGAACATCGCCGTGGCGGCGCCGTTCCAGCGCTCGATCGTGCCCTGCCGGTCCGAGTAGATGACGGCTTCGGCAGTCTGTTCGAGTATCAAATCGCCCAGCGGGGGCATTGCCTGTCTGTCGTCATTCATGGTCGTCTCCAATCACTGGCCTCGGGTAATCGTCGGGTAACGTAAATATTGGCAGCTTTCATTCTGACACTCGCCAACCCGGTGCGGAAGACTGCATTTCGGAGGATAAGATTTTGCAGCTTGCCAAAAAACGCCATAATCCTCCGCATCATGTCTTCCTCTTCACCATCCGACATCCCTAGCCGCGCTGAAACGCTGAAAGTGCTTCGGCTGATGGGTAATTACGAGCCGATCCTGATGCTGACCGGCAGCGACGATGGCTACGGCACGCGGTGGACGCTCGGCGGGCAGCAGGTGCAGCCGGCGATTGCCCGCTATCTGATGGAGTCCGGTTTCGTCGCCGAGGAGGGCAAGACGCAGTTCGGTGCCAGAAAACTGGCGCTGACCGCCGATGGCGTGCGCTTTCGCGATAACGGTGTGCGCTGGTGGGCCAGCTTGAGTTTCCTCCAGAAGCTGAAAGTCACGATTTTCGGTTGAGCTGACGCCGCGCCATCTGCATCCTTTTTCACCTTGCTTCGTCTCCAAAGGTAGGAGAAAACGGCCACTACGGCCCGAATGGAGGATGTCGTGGATATCGTACTGTCTGCGCTGCAAAGCGGCCTCGCCAGTCTGGCGTCCTATCTGGCAGCGCATGTCCTGCTCTGCCTGGTGCCGGCCTTCTTCATCGCTGGCGCGCTGTCGGCGCTGGTGCCGCAGCAGTCGATTATTCGCTTCCTCGGGCCGGATGCGCCGAAGTGGGTATCCTACCCGGCGGCGGCCGGGGCCGGCAGCCTGCTGGCGGTGTGTTCGTGCACCATCCAGCCGCTGTTCGCCGGCATCTACAAGAAGGGCGCCGGATTGGGGCCGGCTATCACCTTCCTGTTCTTCGCACCGGCCGCCAACATCCTGGCGCTGTCGTATACCGGCGTGGCGCTGGGGGCGGAATTCGCGATTGCGCGTATCGTGCTGGCGCTGTCCTTTGGCATCGGTATCGGCATGATCATGGCTATCGTCTTTCGCGACAGCGAGGCGGCACGGCTGGCGGAAAGCGCCACCTTCGCCGCCGGCGAGGGCATTTCGCAGCGCACGCTGGTTTTCCTCGGGACACTGGTGGCGCTGCTGATCGCCGGCACGCTGAAGGTGGATTTCCTGAAAGCCGAACTGTTCAGCGGCGAACTGCCGTGGCCGGGTGCGGCCGCCGGGCAGACGTTGCTCGATCGCTGGGTGCCGGTGAACGAGGCGACAGGGGCCGAAGGCCTGAGCCTGCAGGGGGCGGCGCTGATCGTTCTGCTCGGCCTGATCGGCGCAGCAGCGTGGCGCGGGCTGGGCCAGGTCGATAACGGCTTCAACCGCCTGACGCCGCTAGCGCTCGGGCTGACGGCGCTGACGCTGGTCTTCGCCGCACTCGGCATGCGCGCCACGGAAAATGGCCTGTTTTTGACGTTGACCGGAAGAACTGCCGCCGTCGCCGCGCTGTGCGTCCTGCTGGTGCCGCTGGCCCGCCGCTTCGACGCCTGGGATGTGCAGCAGTGGCTGTGGGAAACCTGGCGTTTCGTGAAGATGATCTTTCCGCTACTGATCGTCGGCGTCTTCCTGGTCGGCGTCATCCGCATCTTCATCCGGCCAGAATGGATCCAGACGGTGGCCGGCGCCAATACCGTGCTCGCCAACCTGGCCGGCGTCGTATTCGGCGTCTTCATGTATTTCCCGACGCTGGTCGAAGTGCCGATCGCCAAGATGTTCCTCTCGCTCGGCATGCACCCGGGGCCGCTGATCGCCTACCTGATGGCCGATCCCGAACTGTCGCTGCAGAGCATCCTGATCACGGCGGCGATCATCGGCAAGCTGAAGGCATGGACCTACGTCGGGCTGGTCGCGTTGTTCTCGACGCTGGCCGGGCTGACCTACGGCGCCTGGGTGGATGGCGCACCGCTGTTGGTGCTGGGCGCGGCCGTGCTTGGCTTCGTGACGTTGCTGGTCACCAGCCTGCATCTCATCGAACGGACCCGGCGCGCCCGGGCCTGAAGAAAGGAGTCTGACATGTTGATCAAGATACTCGGCAGCGGCTGCGCCAAATGCAACCGGCTGGAGCAACTGACCCGCGAAGCGGTGGGCGAACTGGGCATCGACGCGAGCTTCGAGCACGTCAAGGAGATGGACAAGATCATGGCCTACCCGATCATGACGACGCCGGCGCTGGTGATCGACGAGGTGGTGAGGGCCTCCGGGCGCATCCCGAGCAAGGACGAGATCGCCGGCTGGCTGCGCGGCTGATGCCGCGCCTTGGCGGTCAGCCGCCGTGGATCAGCGCGTCGGGGATCAGGTAGAACTCCCGGCCTCCGACGCTGACCAGCCAGCTGTCATCCTGTCGTTTGGCCGAGATGCCGGCGCCGTCGTCGGTCGTGAAGCGCTTGCCGGCGTAGTGCAGGACGCGATGGCGCGCCACGCTGCCGTGGGCGATCCAGATCTGGGCGCTGCCGCTGGCAAGGTGGCGGACGACGCGGAAGTCGCACCACTGGTCCGGCGGCGGCTTGCCGGCGGCGCACTGGATCTTGCCCGAGGCGTCGTAGATGGCCGGCGGATTGGCGGCCGCGGTGCCTGACACCGCCCTGCTGCTGGCCATCGTGAAGTTCACCGTGTAGCGCGCGCTTTCGCTGCGCCGCGCGGCATTGCGCATCAGATAGATGCGCACGGTGTATTCGCCATCCTTGGGCAGCGCGCCGATGAAGCTGTTGCCCGAGACCGAGCCGACGAAGAGGGCGGTTTCGTCGTCCGGCGGCAGCACGTTGAAGTAGGCCGAGCGGTTGTTGGACTGCAGGTTGACGTCCAGGATCTGGCCCGCCGTGGCCCGCAGGCGATAGTCGACAATCTCGTCGCCCTTGATCGAGCCTTTCAGCGTGGCGCCGTTCCTGCCCTTCTCGAAGCGCACCTGCTCGGGACGGATGTCCGCGAGCACCAGCGCCGGGGTGCCGGCGAAGAGCAGCAGGGCGAGGAGGAGGGTTCTGGTCATGAGGAATTTCTTCATCGTCAGGTCATGCGGTGTTTTCGTAGCGATAGTTTGCGGCAGTGGCCAGCGCCAAAGATACCGGCTCAGGCCAGTTCGAGCACGCGCAGCAGCGAAGCCGTGTCGTCGCGGCCCCAGCCCTGCGCCATCAGCGCGTTGAGCTGCTGGGCGACGGTTGCGGTCAACGGCATGGAAACGCCCGATTTGCGCGCGGCCTCCAGCACCAGCCCGAAATCCTTGTGATGTAGCCGCGCCTCGATGCCGGCCGCGAAGTCGCGCCCGACCATGCGCTCGCCCATCACGTCGAGCACGCGCGAGGCGGCCGAGCCACCGGCCATCGCCTGCCTGACCTTGGCACAATCGACCCCGGACGCGGCAGCCAGGCGCATGGCTTCGGCGGCGGCCTCGATGGCGGCGACCATGATCATCTGGTTGCAGGCTTTGGCCACTTGCCCGGCGCCGTTCGGGCCGATATGGACGATGCGCTGGCCGAGGCAGTGGAGCAGCGGGCGCACGCGTTCCAGAACTGCAGCTTCGCCACCGGCCATGATCGCCAGCGTGGCGTCGATGGCGCCCTGGGCACCGCCGGAAACCGGGGCGTCGAGCATGTGGATGCCTTTCCCGGCGAGCTGCGCGGCAATGTGGCGGGCCGCGTCGGGGGCGATGGTTGAGCAGTCGACCAAAACCGAACCGGGTGCCATACCTTCGCTGAGCCCGTCCGTGCCAAGGGTGACGCTTTCAACGTCAGCGCTCGAGGTGATGATCGTGAACACCACTTCGCAGCGCCGCCCGAGTTCGGCGGGCGTCGCGCACAGGGTTGCCGGCAGGTCGGCGGCGCTTTCCGGGCGGCGCGCCCAGACGCACAGTTCGTGGCCGGCCTTGTGCACATGCAGCGCCATCGGGCGCCCCATGGCGCCCAGCCCGATGAAGCCGACCTTCATTCCTGCCCCGACAGCCGTTCCAGCAGTTTCAGCACGGCGATCGAATCCTCCTCGCCCATGCCGGAGCCGACCATGGCGTTGAACATCTGCGCCGTCGCCGCCGAGCCGGGCAGGCAGAGGCCAAGTTCATGCGCCGTCTGCATGACGATGTTCAAGTCCTTCTCGTGCATCCAGCTCTTGAAGCCCGGCTTGAAATTGCGGTCGAGCATGCGCTGGCCGTGATTTTCCAGGATGCGCGAATAGGCGAAACCGCCGAGCAGCGCCTCGCGCACCTTGCCGCGGTCGACGCCGTTTTTGGCGGCAAAAGCGAAGGCCTCGGCGACTGCCAGCACGCCCATGCCGGTGAGGATCTGGTTGGCCGCCTTGGCCACCTGACCGGCGCCGGAGGCGCCGACATGCACTATGTTCTTGCCCATGCACTCGAAGGCCGGTTTGGCCTTGGCGAAGGCGGCGTCGGAACCGCCGGCCATGATCGACAGCGTGCCGGCGATGGCGCCGACCTCGCCGCCAGAGACCGGGGCATCCATGAAATCGACGCCGGCCGCGGCGAGATCGACGCCGATCTGGCGCGCCGCGGCGGGGGCGATGGTGCTCATGTCGACCGCGACCAGCCCGGGCGCCGCACCCTGCGCGACGCCGCGCATGACCTCGGCGACGTCCGGCGCATCGGCGACCATCGAGATCACCAGTTCATTGCCCTGCGCGGCTTCGGCCGGACTACCCGCGCCTTTTGCCCCGGCGTCGAGCAGCGGCTGCATCGATTCGGCGCGGCGCGCCCAGACGGTGACCTGATGCCCGCCCTTCAATAGATTGAGCGCCATCGGGCGTCCCATGATCCCGAGGCCAATGAAAGCGATCTTCATGCGCAGTTCCTCCTGTGTGGAGCGCCGATTCTAGCTGAGCCCTGCGCAGTAGCGTCACTTGCGTAATCGTTTAAGCTGCGTCCAAGCTTACGGGAGCCAGTTGCGGGCGCTGTTCGATTGGGTTTCCGGAAAGGAGTCTCGCCCGCCGGGCAGCCTGCGCGAAAATATCTGGCTCGGTAACAGTGACTTGATCTACGATGACCGTTCGCTGATCCTTCCCGACGCAAGGTCGTCGCGGGACCTCTTGTTTGTCTACCGGAGCGCGCACATGGCATTGCAGCAGCATCTCGATGTCGAATCGGTCGTCAAGCTTTCCTGGCTCAGGGATACGCTGCAATCGGCATTCGGCGTTTTCGATGAGTCCTTCCTTCAGTTCATGCTCAAGCACCTGCGCTGGGTGCATGTGAAGAGTGGCGAAGTGCTGTTCCGCCAGGGCGATTCGCGGCAAACCGTCTATCTCGTGGTCAGCGGGCGTCTGCGGGTCTTGCGCCAGGATGAGTTGGGTGAGACCCATGTGCTCGGGGACATGCGGCGCGGCGAGACGCTGGGGGAAATGGCGCTGATCACCGGCGAGCCGCGCACGGCCACCATTGTCGCCGTGCGTGACAGTGTCCTGGTCAGCCTGTCGCGCTCCGGCTACGAGCAGGTGATCAGCAGCTACCCGCTGGTTTCGATGCGCGTGGCCCGCTTCATCATCGAGCGGATACGGCCGACGCTCTCGAAGCAGCGCTCCTGGGCGCGGCCCAGCACCGTCGCCGTGGTCCCGGCAACGGCCGGTGCCGCCAGTGCGGAATTCATCGACCGCCTGATGCCCTGCCTGCAATGTTACGGCACGGTTGCCCGACTGGATGCAGCGGCCGCCGCTCAGGCTATCGGGGCAGGCGTTCTCGCGCAGCCGCCCGGAGACGATGCCGAAGCGGCCGACACGGTCTCGCGCTGGATTGACCGCATGGAAGCGGAACACGACATGGTCGTTCTCGTCGGCGAGGAGGCTAAGACGCCTTGGGCCGAGTACTGCACTCACCATGCCGACGAGGTCATTTTCCTTGCCGACGCGAACGCCACCGACCGGAAGCTGCTCGACAAGGCGATGCCGGACCAGGGGGATATCGGGAGCATGCGGCACCGGACACTGGTACTCGTGCATCCCGGGCAGACGGCTTTCCCGCGGGGCACCGCCGCATGGCTGGCCAGCTTTCCGGTCGATGCCCACCTGCATGTGCGCGATGGGTGTGACGCGGGCCTCAGCCGGCTGGCACGGACGCTGTTCGGCACCGCCATCGGCCTCGTCTTCGGGGGGGGCGGCGCGCGCGGTTTCGCCCATCTGGGGGTGCTCAAGGCGCTGGAAGAGGCGGGCATTCCTGTTGATTTTGTCGGCGGCGCCAGCATCGGCGCGGTCATGGCCACCTATGCCGCATTCGATACCTCGGCCGCCGAGGCCATCGAGCACGTCCGCAAGGCGTTTGCGAAAAACCCGACCGGTGATGTCAACATCTTTCCGCTGATCTCGCTGATTGGCGGAAAGCGCCTGCGCAAGAGCGTCGATCGCGGCATATTGGACCTCGCCGGTTTTGATGCCGACGTCGAGGACACCTGGAAGCCGCTCTTCTGCGTCGCTTCCAACTACTCGCGCGCATCGGAGGTGGTCCTCAGGCGCGGATCACTGGCCAAGTCGGTACGGGCCAGCGTGGCGATTCCGGCGGCGCTGCCCCCGGTGGTCATGGATGGTGACCTGATGATCGACGGCGGCACCTTCAACAATTTTCCGACTGACGTCATGGCCGGCCAGCGCGTTGGTTTCATCCTCGGCTGCGACCTCTCACGGGGCTCGGTTCACAAGCTGGAGATCGACGAAGTTCCCTCCGGCTGGGCGCTCATGCTCGACCGCCTGCGGCCCAAGCGGAGCCGGCGTTATCACCTCCCGGCACTGTCATCGATCATCCTCAATGTCAGCATCATGCACAGCCAGGCCAGATTGAAGGCTGCGAGAGCCACTGCGGATGTGTGCTTCACGCCTGACCTCGGCCGGATCGGGATGCTCAACTGGAAGGCGTTCGACCACATCGTCGAACTGGGCTATCAGCATGCGCGCGAGGTTCTTGCCACGCTGCCCGAAGAGACGTTGCAGCGGCTGGTGGCAGCGGGGAAACCCGTCTAGATTGGTATCCCGCACAGCTTGTGCTTGAATGGCAGGGCGATTGCCGTGATGCAGCACCCTTGAACAGGTTCCACCTATCCCACTTATCGATGGAGGCAGCGATCATGAGAACCCTACGACTTATCCTTGATGGCGACCTGATGGAGGGTGAAGACGTCACAGCCCTGCAACGGGCGCTGGCCGAACGGGGTTTTCCACCCGGCAAGATAGACGGCATTTTCGGAGTCGGCACCGATGCGGCGGTGCGTGCTTTCCAGCAGAGCGAAGGTGATCTGCTGGTGGACGGCGATGCCGGGCCGCGCACGCAGGCCCGTCTGGGGCTGACAAAGGATGCTTCGTTGCCGGCGGTGGCCGGCAAGATGAACACCGCAATCGCCGGCCGAATGCTGCCGGGCGCCCGGTTGACCGATATCGAAGCCAATCTGCCACCGCTGATCGCGGGCTTGCAGCACTTCGGGCTCACCGACAAGCAAATGGTGCTTATGGCCCTCGCCACGGTTGCTGCCGAGACGGCTGGCTTCAAGCCGATCGACGAGTACGTCTCGCGCTTCAACACCTCACCGCGTGGCCATTCCTTCGATCTCTACGACAATCGGCGCGATCTGGGCAACCGGGGCGAGCCCGACGGCGCAAGCTACAAGGGGCGTGGCTATATCCAGCTGACCGGGCGAGACAACTACCGCAAGATCGGTGCCCAGGTCGGGGTCGATCTCGAAAACCATCCCGACAAGGCCAACGATCCGGCGATTGCCGGGTTGATTCTCGCCTGTTTCCTGAAGAACAAGGAACTCAGGATCAAGGCTGCTCTGCTCGAACGCGACTTTGCGGCAGCGCGAAAGGCGGTAAATGGTGGCCGGCACGGGCTCTCCGAGTTCACCACTGCCTATCTGCGCGGAGAGAAGCTGCTTTGATCCTCCTTGCGATGCGCCAGTCAGCGCTCGCCGTGGGGCTGACCGCTCTATTGTTGGCTTCGCCGGTCGCCGGTGCCGCAACATCGCTTTGCGAGGGCGCTGAAAGGGTCATCTTTGCCTGCCGGGTTGGCGCCAAGCTGGTGTCGCTTTGTGAAGCGCCGACGACGGGAGAAGGGGTGGGGTTACTGCAGTACCGCATTGGTCGACCCGGCAGAATGCTCGAAATGCGCTATCCGGAGGCGACCGACAGCGACCCCGACTTCCGTGCCGGCAGCACGACGCTGGCCGGTGGCGGCGGAGC
>Ga0209507_1001313_pt1 | contig 20178 bp, 19 predicted proteins | sample AD_UKC028_MetaG_FD_184414 | JGI IMG/M metagenome (GOLD analysis project Ga0209507, IMG submission 184414) | Active sludge microbial communities of municipal wastewater-treating anaerobic digesters from USA - AD_UKC028_MetaG (SPAdes) (version 2) | ecosystem: Engineered > Bioreactor > Anaerobic >...
CGTAAAAGGCAGCCATGCGCGCGAAGCCATTCTTCTCTTCCTCGAGACCAGTGTGCATCGACCCCATCAGGGTTCGGTTGCGCAGCGTCGTGAAACCGAGGTCGAGCGGTTCAAGCAGGTGCGGGTAAGGCGCGGTGGATTGCGTGTTGTTCATGGGCTGTCTCCGAAATTCGATTAATTATTAAGCAAGCAAGCGCTTGGTTATTTTCAATCGACACTCCGGAAATTGCAAGCCCGGGAAACCCACCCACGACCGGAACACACTTGCCCTCAAGGCAACGGTTCCGGAAATGAAAAAGGGCACTTCAAAAGAAGTGCCCTGATTCGTATCTGATTGGCGCGCCCGAGACGATTCGAACGTCCGACCCTTGCCTTCGGAGGAAACTCATATTGTCAACATATAATACGTTTACAGTATGATGAAAATGGCTTTAAATGATGTAATTATCAGGGTTTAACGTATTTGTAATTATTGATTACAGAATTGACTAGAAATCTTAAAGCCATTCAGGAACGCCTAAATACTACCAGAATTGGACAAAGCATTGTTCCTGTCCCGCCCATAAGTACGGCTACTGCCCTTCCGACGACTTGGAGCCTGATGCTCGAATGGGCCAACGACAATGCCGTCGTTGATGAATTTTTCCAGGTCGTAAATTGCACCGGGCTCACCCAGTACCCGCACGCAATTGGACGGGTTTTCGTCGCGCTTGATTCAGCAGTTGCTCAGAAACAATTGCTGCTTTGGGGCTCCGAGAATCAATATGCGCAAACGCTACGCGTGTTGTCGCAGTTGCGAGAAAAGCAGGACCCTCGGCTAAGCGAATATCGACCACTCACGGATGTGGTACCGGCAACCGAGCACATCAAGGAAAACATCTCTTCCTACTATTTGCTGGGGCTGTTGCTCGCGCGGCTCCCGGCGATTGATCCTTGCCGCCAGGAATGGTTTGAACGCCTGCGCTTGTGGCTTTTCGTTCATTGTATTGAGCGCGCTACGCTTGGTAACACGCAAGACAGGCACTTGGAGTTCGTATGCTCAAAATTGCGGCTCGCGCACGACGGTACAGCCAGCTGGCTTGAACTCTTTGAAAAGTTGCGCACCGACTCCCCGGGATTCGAAAGCATGGGCATCCATCTTGCCGCCTCAGCGCAGCAACTGCTGTGCGCTCGCGCGACCGAGAGCGAGTTAACACCAAGTCAGCGGCGCCTGCTTGATTCACTGGTTTGCGTTTCGCGGCATGAACATGCACCCAAACACACGGGATATTGCTTTCCACTTCCTGTAGGCGAAATAAAACGTTCGCAAGAAGGTTTCTGGTGCGATGCCAAGGTCTCCTGTGCCGAAGGTAATGAAGCCTTTTCGAAAGAAACGCCTGCCGAAGAGCTGATTGCTGGTGACGGCGAATCCGGCGACATGCGGAAGATTCGCGTCGACGAAAAAGCGTCGTACGCGCACCAGCAGCTTCAGGCAAACAGCGTTCTTCTTGCGGCCGCCGAAGATCTACACTTTCTACCTTGGTCGTGGAACCGGCCGAATCCTATTGAACTCACGCAATTGCACGATTGGATCCGCGCAGGACTGGGTTCGAATGCTCCTGCACGCAAAGCAATAGCAGTCTATACACTGCTTGCCGTGCTTACTGGACGCACGCTCCGGCGCACGCTCGATATTGCCCTGGGTTCGACGCCGGGCGCAGAGTGGACCCTGGATCTGGATGGCATGCGATTGTTGAGACAACCGCCCAGACGAATTCCGGGCTGGCAGCCCAGCACCGACGCCGAGCAGGCCTGGGTCGCACCAATGGCTAATATCATCTGCATCGCGGTTCCTGAGTCCGCAGGCGCCTTTTTGCGCGACCTGCTCCACGCCTCAGCCGAGCAGAGGGTGCTCGGCGACCTCTGGAATGCCATCTGGGGCGCATCACCGGAATCGGCATTCTTGAATTTTGCGAAGCAGGATCTCCCGCGCCTGTCGCCGGCGATGCTGGCAAACGTTTTTCCTCAGTATCTCTATCTGAAAACCGGTGACAGCGTTTTCGCTCGCATGCTCTCATCGCATCCGCGCAGCGGACTGCCGGGATCGACTGCTTATGCTTCCTGGAAGGATATTTATGTAGACAGTGAAATCAACTTGTTCGTAGAGACACTTGGTTTTCCGAAAATAGAATCGATCTCGAATAGCGTTCCTCTCAACGCCTTGGGAAGCCAGCTCGATGTCATCGAAGGGTTGCTCAAGGGGGCGATCGCCGAACTCGAGGACAAAGTTGAGCTCACCCGCCAAGGCACTTCGCTGATTGCGTACCACAATGCTGTCACTGCAAAGGTGTTGTACAAACTCTATGCGGCGACAGGAGCAAGGCCACTGCGCGATCCGTTCTGCAATCCCCGAGACTTCGGTTTTGGCGATGGAACGCTCTTCCTGGATGACAAGCACTCGCACAAGGCACGCACCGGCCGACTCATCGAACTACCTCACGTTCTCGCAAGGGAAATCAAACGCGAATACCTGTCTCATCTTGATGACATGGCAAGAGCACTTGCCACGCAGGTGCCCAAATTGTCACGTGAAATTGCCAGCCTCGCCCAAGGTGAGGAATCCCGCGTGCTGCCGTTCTTCTTTCTTTTGGATATCCCATCCGGCCAAATTCAATGGCGCCACGCATCGGAAAAGAATCTGTCTCAACTTGAACTGTTCGATTGCCCATTGCCATTGAATTTGTTCCGCCACCGCTTGGCGACGCGCTTACGTTTTTGCAGTGTCGAACCTGAATTGATTGACGCATTGCTCGGCCACGCTGAAGCCGGGGCCGCAACGCATGGGAATCACTCATTCCGCATCTGGCAGGACGACATGTCCATGCTAAGAGTGCATCTCGACACTTGCTTTGAAGAACTTGGCTTTGCCCCCATACGGCCCTGGGCCTCTGCTTCCCAGCTGCCGGATTTCACTGAAAACCCTGCCGTCAGCCCGCTCGTCTTCGGCGCAAAGCTTCGCGCTCAACAACGGCGACAAAGGACTTGCGCCGCGATTTCGCAAGCGCAAGGTATCATCATCGCGCATCGCAAAGGGCGATCGCTGGACCAATTGAGCCCGGAGGAAATGGATGGTCTTGCACGTGCGCTGCTGACAAACGAGCACGGTTTACCTCACCCGCTCGGTGCTTTGCGCTTTTCGGCTCTTGTCCGGGAAGCGGATCGGCTGAACCGTAATGAAGGAAAGACGGTCCGCATCCGTCACCGCTACCGCCAGCTGGAGGAGGAGACCAGTGTATTCACTGCGGACGGGCCGGGTGCACTGGACTTATACAACAGACTGCGCCAGGAGGCGGCACGACTTGTCGCGCAATTGCCCCAGCTTAGACTTGGCGACATGGATAGCACGATCGTCGGGGCGGTACTGATGATGATCCAAAGCCGAATCGCCGACCGAAAGCTGATTCGCGACTTCCTGGCCGGAAATGACACCCGGCTGATTCGGGCGCGCCCTGGATTCTACCTGGAGCACGGGAAGAAGCTGAACATGAGCGATCCGGCCGCCGCAATCCACCGACACAGAATCACCAACGCGGCGGCGCGGCTCGTCAACAAGGCGCTCGACCGTGCCCAGATACGCCGCTTCGACTCACTTTCCATTCCAAAAACTCTCCTCGAACTTACCGGGCACCTCGTTGCAGACCACCGCCTAAGAGAAAATCCAAAGGTATCTCACCTCATCGCCACCCTGGCCGATGTGATTGACCAGGTCAACGTGAGGAGCCTGCCCGGTGCCATTGCCGGCTACCTCGCCGGCAGGGTCACATCGGCCTCACTTGAATGGAGGGACTGGGTGCGGGTCCGGTGGAATCAGAGAATTTCCGTTGACTCAAGTTTTGACCCACCTCCAGACCTCGACCCGGAAAACACCCTCCCGGGTAATGCCCCAGGCGCTGAGGACATCGAGCAGCTTCAGCGGGAGGCACGAGACCTCTTCAAGGCACTTAGAAAAGACTTGGAGCCGGAAGAGGTTACATCGAATTTGACCGCAAATGCGCGCCGGGATATTGCATCGGCCATGCGCAAGACGCTTGCGGAGAGGGACGGAAGTGCGCCACGCGCCTGCCTCTGGCTGGGGCACTGGGTCGCCAGCCTGTTGAGCCGAAAAACACGCAAGGATAGATTCCTGGCACTTGGTGCAATCAAGCGCTATTTCACGGCGCTCTCGCCAGCCTTCGAGAGTCTTGGCCACAGCTTCGACCCGGAGCTGGCGAATGAAGATGACATTACGGAGTTCTATTCGGAAGTCCTGGAAAGTAGAAAGCTGGAGAACATTGAATTCGTATTCGGGCGGCTGAGAGAGTTTCATCAGTGGCTTTCAAGTCTCATCGAGGTCGACGAACCGGTCTGGGCCGATCTTCCCTTCTTCGACGGCTCAGTGGCCGTCGACCCCGGCGTGATTACCGAATCCGATTACCTCAGTGCCTTCAACAGCCTTGCACGCTGCGCCGCGACGAATGAGACAGCGAGGTTCGCCGCGTTCCTGCTGCTCGGGGCTTATCGGTTCGGCATGCGCGGCAGCGAAGTGCTCGGCCTGCTGCGTTCTGACTGGATTTCCCTGGGGCTGTCCACCATGGTCGTCGTTCAGGACAATCGCTATCGAAAACTCAAGCGCCCGGCTTCAAGGCGGGTGATACCTCTGGTTAGCGAATTAACCCCAGCCGAGCACAAACTGATCAGTTGGATTCACGCAGCCGCCGAGGCGCGCGCCGGTGATGACATGTCTGCCATGCTGCTGCCGGCTGTCAACCGGCGGGTACAGCAGCAGATCCGCCGCGTGGCACTGAACGCATTGAAATCGGCCACGGGAAATCCCGCCAGTAATATCCATCGCCTACGGCACAGCGCCGCCAATCAGATTCTGTTGAGCCTGGCGGACATTGACTGCGACCTATGGAAAAGAACCACAAGGTTCGATAGCCGGAAAGTACAAGGCTTGCTGCTCGGCCAGGAGGGAAGCACGCGCCGCGTCGCCTGGGCCGCAGCGCGCTACCTGGGCCATGCAGGCCCCGACACGGCATTCAGGAGCTACTACCACTGCATCTCGGATCTGGCCGAAAAACTGATCGGGCTTCCCAGCGAGTCGCCCAAGCAGCTAGCACACGCAATCGATCTGGAAAGCTTCCCACACCAAACGCTGGCGCCCACCTCCCGACTGGCCACGTCTCAAGCGCCTAGCAATGCCGGCGCAAAGGATTCAATCAAGGCACTACGGCTCCTTGCTCGTGGCAAGAGCGCTGACGAGGTCGCCGCCTGGCTGGGCCGGACCACCGATCAGATCTTGCGACTCGAAGCTGCCGCCGCAACGGTCAATCTGCGTATGTACTGGCCAAGCAACAACGGGAACGACGATAGCCCACATCGCCTCGAATGGCTGAAAAGAATCCGGCATGACGGATGGGGCCGGTTGCTCAAAGGAGCCGGGGAAATCGATACGCGATTTCCGCGGGGCCTGCCAGAAGCAGTGTCACTCTCCACCGCAGAGAAGATGGTTGGCAAAACACGGCAGCTGCTGGCCTGGCGGCAGGAACATTTTTCAGCCTTGTCGGCGCTCGTGGATCACTGGGGGATTGCGCGGGAGCAGTTCGTTGTGCTGATGACGGGAGAGAATACGCGGCTGCAGACTCTGGCGACAGGTCTTGGTTTCCCGCCGGAAAATGCGAAAACGCACGGTGCTCGAGCGGCCGGACAACAGATCGATGCGGCATTCGACGATGATGAGCAGTTGTTCCGTGTCACTACCCGGTGTGCCCTTTGTCTTACAGAAAATGACAAAGCGGCGATCCGGAATCGCTTCGAATTGATTGCCGCGTTGTTTTCCATCTGCGAAATCGCAGGCCCCTTGTTGTCAGAGGACAGTTGAGCGCGTTATCTTCCAAGCAATGCGAAGCTGGATACAAGTCGAACCATATCGACCAGAACAGCGACTCACAGCTCGATCAGACCTCGAGACTTTTGGAGGTGACAGCATGATTCTTGTTAATTTGATTCGCCAGGAAACCGGGGTGCCACTGGAGGAGATCATGTTGCTTCGTCACTCAAACTCCGAGCTCGATACGGCACGGAAATTCGATGTCTCCATCGAAGAGTACACGGCAATACAGCCAATTGGCACCCGCTACGATTTCTTCCATCCCAGCCGGACACGTATCACGATCGTCGTGACCATCGTAAACGACCGGGTCTACGCGGTGTATCGGGTATCCGGCATTGACGCCGAAGGTGCGATATCCGAACTCGCGAGCGCAGCCTATCTTCGTTTTGAACGTTCACGCGAAAAAAGCGACAAGGCAGCACGAAGATTCGCCCTGGATGTGCATCCCAGCAGCGCCACGGGCCTTGCTATCCGTGGATGGGAGAATCGTGCGCGAACCCCTGTGCAACGCCTTGGTGATGGGTTCTTTGAAAAAATCGAAGTGGATTCGCCTCTCAGCACTGTGCTTCAAGCTGATATTGAACAAGCATTCCGACAGGCGGTTCATCAATCAACAAGGGACACATCTGCGGCACGACAGCGCCGACTTCTTGCTGCGAGTCCCGTTGCTGACAGGATATTGTCCATAGGCTACGTCTTCAACAGAAATCCGGACGTCGTGGCGGAAATATTGTCACTGGCGAACGGCGTATGCCAGGACTGTGGCCAACCGGCGCCATTCACTCGACGCGGCGATGGCAGCCCTTATCTGGAAGTGCATCATCGCAGGCCCCTTGCTGAAGGGGGCCAAGATACCATTGAGAACGCAATTGCGCTTTGTCCGAACTGCCATCGTAAAGCGCATTACGGTTGACCTCGAATCCCGGACGCAACCATCAAGCAGGAAGTTTTTGTGCGAGGCATCGAATGAGTAGAGACAAAGACCCTCAGCAGCGGCTGTGGCTTTCACTCGGTTACGGCGGAAAATCCGCAGCAAAATCGACATGGCGCTACTGGAAACTAGCGAATCCTTCTCAAAGCTGGATCATTGCAGCCCCGAACGATTTAGCGATATTCGAACAGAATGGGTGCCAAGTAATGTTTGATGGGAAAACCATCATCACTGCCAACTCGCAGTGGGCAGCGACCTGGAGAACGCTTGCGTACTTCTATGAGCATGTGATTCCAAACCTTACACCGCCTCCACTTTCGGACTCTGGTAAATGATTCGGGCAGGAACGGTTTCCGAAGCTGTTCCTGGCTCGGGGCAATGGATCTTCGTGGACATGGGCTTCTCGGAGAGGACAAGGAGCTGCGGTTTGTTGATTGGTGACGGGAATCCGGAGGAAACAACCTTCGCCACCTTGGTCGCGCGCCTGCGCTCGTTGCTCAAAAACAGCGACAAACCGATCAACCTTCTTATTGAAGCTCCACTTTCTGTTGCTTTCAATCAGGCTGGCAACCCAACCGGTCGCTCAATTGAAAAACGGGGAACGCAGACTCGTTACTGGTATGTCGGCCTGGGCTGCAGCGTCCTTGTATCGGCCACCTATTTGCTTCGCGCGATCGCCGACGACCATCATGGCAAAACAATCAGGTTATTCGAGGGATTCATTTCCTTCAAGGACAAGGGCATACAGTCCTCTCACATGCGTGATGTCTTTGAACTTCGCTCGGCAATTTTCAGCCCAGAAGCATCGTCTGGCAGGGTCATCACGCCTGATGCCCTTCGCAAGCAGGCTTCCGACAGATTGACATCTGCATTTCTTGTGTCCGGGATGGATTTCGGGATTCCGCCGGTCGTAATTGTCGGGTAGTCCTGAGCGCCGGCGAAAGCACGCCGTGTTCTGCAATCCAAGGTAAAAGTACACCGGGAAAAATCAGGCCTCGGCAGTCAATCATAGCCGTCTGACACAACCGCCTGGAGTTGCTATCGGCCGAGCAAAGCAACCTGAATCGTTGGCATTTCGCAAAAAAATCGCCTAAAAAAGTCCATTTATACATCCACAAGGGGTTTTTAGGGGTCTTAACACGCTTGCTCGATTTATTGAGCCACGCGAATCTGTCGGTCATCGTGACAGCCTGAATTTTGAGCAACGGGGTCAGCACGCCCCATGACAAAAGGAATTAAGATGACCCAAAACAACACTCAAACTACGCCACAAATTGACGCAGAAAATAACGAACTCCAAACACACCCAACAATCTGTCTTGAGCAATGCCGTCCAATTTTGGTCGAGGCGGGTCAAGATCCCAAATTTCTTTATGGCACTTTTCACGTAGCGGATTGGGGAAAACTATTCGAACTCTACGGCTACTTCAACAGATTGATTTGTGTGATCACCGGAAACAACGATTCGGAACCAAACGTAAAACCTCTCTTGCATTATTGTGACGACAAAAATTTTGCACGGCCCGGGCTCGGAATTTTTCTGAGCGCAGAATCGCAAAGCTCTATAGAGTCAATGCAAAGAATTGACAGCATTTTTTTGCATTTTTGTACGAGTGCCCTCTTCAATGGCGGCGACCCAGATAGGCAGCTGCAATTATTTGCAGAGACCTTCAGTGACGACTTGCTTAAAGCGTCCGCCGATGTCCTCCGCGAATTCCGCGAAAATTTCGGCGGCATGAATATCAAAGAACCGTGCGAACTGCGCACCCCAACGCTCAAACTCCTACTTTGCGGCAAAGTTCGCCCAGGTGACGACATGGTGTTGCCCGATCCGATTCGTAGGACAGAGTCAGGGCAAATCAATGGAATCGACGGAGATGCACGAACTTTTTTCCTCGGCATAAATGAGCGAAAGCGAATCAACGTGAAATATGATGAACAACGCTTTCAAGCGACGCTACGTCCACTGGTCCTGGATAAAACAACCCATCAATTCGAACTCGAAACTGAATGGATCACACATTCCAAAAGCATTGTGAACCTGATTAGTGTCGAACCATGACGGCAATAACGCATGTCCACAGATTGAAGCTCAGAGTATTGAAGCAGCACTGGGCTTCGATCCTGTTACTGAAATATTTGATTCCTATGGAATTGAAGATAAGGCAAACAGCGCTCTTCGGTTTTAAACAATTTCATTGACGGCGAAATGGCCAGACGCACTCGATCCGATTCATCCAATCGACTCGAAATCAAAATTTTCCCGTCAGCATCGAAACTGATGTATCCACGATCGAACAATTTATCCAGGTTTGGACTCAGCAATAGTCCGTTATAAGGATCAAGCCGCTCATTCCGATTGGACATCCTCCAAGGCTTGATATGAGAGGCAACTAGCAAGTCCAACCTGTCGAACTGGGTCACTGCACACTTTCGCCAAATAGCAATCAGGGCATTTCGGTAGCCCCCCTGCCCCAGTCGAGCCTCAATCTCCGTTTTGAAAGTCGTGTCAATTCCACCCAGGACGGCGCTAATATCATCAACGACATCTAGACCTTGATTTCCAGTGGAAACATAGGCCAGATATTTATTCAACGCAGACTTGATATCGGCTATCGCACTATCGGAACGGTATCGATCTCTGGCTCCTCGTGTTTCGCGGAGGCCACTGATTATCCGGCTAACATCTGCTTCAGTCAGCGCATCAAAATTCGGGCGATACAGTTCGTTAACATATCGAAGCCACGACAAATAGTTATTTTTCCCTCCTTCACTAGGCGGCCCGTTGGCCTCCATGAATCTAATGAAGTCGGCCTCATTGGATAATTGGGTCACACTCAGCCCCTCATGAATTTGTGAGTATCGAATTTCGCAGGGGAGATTCAAGCCAATGCCCCGTTGACAATTTAGTCATCGGTTCGTAACCATCCCATCTTTTAACTTAGCAGATCATAAATAACCGCGGCACCAAACACCGTGCTCTGGCCTGCCCGAACGGGCCTCGCTGACTGACCGAACCAACTTACCAAGTCACTGCATTTACAAGACAGCCACAAGACTTGCTGTGAGTCTCGAGTGATCCTGTAGTTTGCTGACCTGCTCTTTCGATGGTTGAGTCAGTCCAATGTGAAAGCGTTTGGTCGGGTGCATCGCTTGTTTGCGCACCTCGTTGACTTCCTGCAAGAATCTGAGAGCACTGATTTTTGAGCTCGGAAGACCGACTGCTCTTAGTAAGGGCTCAAAGTCGATCCAGCATGCCCTCCATATCGACTTATAGTCGATAAGATCCAAGTAAGCCTTCTCGGGATACACCTGCGCCTCACTGGATCTGCGCTCAGCGCACTTCTTGACGATCTTTTCCGGCACTCGCAATTGAAACCAACTGTTCCCTGAAACTCGAGATAGCGTAGTTTCGGTAACTTGAGAAACCCCAATTTCAATCTGACTAACTAGCGAGTAAATGTACATCCAATCATGAACCTCGACAGCAGTTCCAGATGCCACAGCACGCAGAAGGTTTCTCGCAAAGGTCTCGTTATCCCCGCCCGATATGCCCGGAAAGTGAACGCCAGTTGGACCAACATAAGAATCATGAAAGATCGAAGCACTTGCTGCAATCACGCGACCGCGCCATTCCGAGCGGCGGGATGATACGACAATGGGCAATTCCGGTCTTAGAACGTGGCCAACAAATTTATCAGAACGAAGGTCAATAAATTTCACTTGCGCTGAGGAAATGGCGAGGATTGGTTGAGCATTTCCGAAACACCCAATTCCATTCACCTGTTGGAGCAGCACCTCCTGCACCCCATGAAATAGCACGGGGTCACGAAAGCCAACAGGGAAAGTTTCAATGCTAAGGCGAGTGAGCATAGGATGATGGACTCTGGCATCAGCCATAGTCGAAATAGTAACTGCACGAATTGGCGTAGCTTCGATACCAAGATCTTGGTAGAAATCAGCACCCAATACGGAGTCATAGCTGGGCAACGCAAATGCCAATGCTCCTTCGGCAAGCCTCGATTCAACGATCGCTCGAATATCCGAATTTTGAAGAAGATAGGGATCTCTAATCCAATATCCATGTGCGTTGCGTATCGTCTCCAGCATTTCCTGGAAACTGGCTTCATCGCCATCATAGCTATTTATAAGAATCGGCTCGACCGCGAGCCCTTCTTTCACCGCGATTTGGATAAATCTATCAAACCCAGTTATTGGTTGTGGAGTAGACGAATGTTGAATTCGGAGTTCGAGAAGTTTTTTCATCTGGACACTTGTATTCATACTGTTGCCATGACAAAACGTATCTGAACATATACCGCTCTGTATTCGCTTGGCAACTCTTCAAATTTCTTGAAGTGCCCCCGCTATTAGTGCCAAGGGGGTTTTTGTAAAAGCCCTTGGGTTGCACCGTTAAAGACATTCTTCGGTGGCTGGCTGGACAAAAGTGGTTGCACTCGGCCGCAATCACCAAGAGCTCGATAGCGCCTTGGCACCCTTTGAATCACGTCGGCATGGCAAAGAACAACGCTGAAGTTTCCTTCCCTAAAGATTCGCTAACCGGGGCGAAGCATCATTTTTCGAATCCGTCGATCGGAACCCACAGAATTACAAAGAACGCGTATCTAAGGGGGGGCGGTCTCTTTGTTGCCGACAATCATTGACCTGAGGCCCGCCTGCATACTCGTTGGCTTGTCGCCACCCTTCGGAGAACCCGGAATACCAGACTCGCAGCAGACCCATCACAACCAGAATCATCAGGATGATGGTTGTGATCCGCGGATACGCCACGAACACGTGTTTCAATCGATCCTTCATGTCGGCCTTTCGCTCGCCACTCCCAAGAGATGCGATACATATTGATTGAACGCAGGCTCATAACATGCGCCTGCAGATCAAATGCATTAAGCTTGACGACACCAACCCCCTGGCAGGATCCCCATGGCACGCATCATCCCCGACGGCTGGCGAGAACTCTCCGTTACCGGCGCCGCACAGCGCGAGATCGAAACGCTCGCAGTCCTTGCCGATGGCCTGCCCGAGGACTATACGGTCTATCACGCCGTGCACTGGACTGCGATGGACGGGCGTTATGCCATCTATGGTGAAATCGACTTCGCCGTGGTCAATCGGGCAGGCGACCTGTTGCTCATCGAACAGAAGAGCGGCTTTCTCGAAGAAACGCCGGAGGGTCTTGTCAAACAGTACCCAGGACGCTCGAAAAGCGTGCCCGTACAGATGTCGCGAATGGTCAGCAACCTTCGGGGAAAACTCGCTGTTCGCGGCGACATTCCATCCGTTCACACCGACGCCCTCCTCTATTGTCCGGACTACACCGTCCGGAGTCCAGAGACGGCCGGACTCGTTCCCGAGCGCATCGTTGACGCCACGCGCCGCAATCAACTGTGCCAGACCATCGAGCGCCTGCTGCCAGCCCGGGAAGAAACGCCCGCCACTACGAAAATCCATGCCTTCCTGCGCGACCTGATCCAGCTCGATACCGATGTCAGTGCCCTGATGGGGCACGCCCGTGACATGGTGACCCGGGTTTCGGGTGGACTGGCCCATTGGGCACGACGACTGGACTTCGACCCGTTCCGCCTGCGCATCACCGGCACGGCCGGCTCGGGCAAGACGCAACTGGCGCTGGCCGAGTACCGCGCCACGCTGGCGGCCGGCAAACGCCCGCTCTATGTCTGCTTCAATCGCCCGCTGGCCGATCATTTCAGCCGTATCGCACCGAGTGGTGGACTGGTCTGCACCTATCACCAGCTCTGTGACCAGCGCGTGCGCCATGCCGGCGAGACACCGGACTTCACCCTGCCCGATGCCTTTGAACATCTCCAGAAACGCGCCGCCGAACTGCCGATTGGTGCCGCCTTCCTGTTCGATACCGTGATCGTCGACGAAGGTCAGGACATCTCGGAGAAGTGGCGTGACTTCATCTTCCGCCACGCCCGGACCGATGCGCGCCTGTTGTGGCTGGAAGATCCCCTGCAGAACCTCTACATGCGCCCGCCGACACCCCTGCCTGGCTGGGTGACGCTGCACGCGACGAGCAATTACCGCAGCCCGCGGCCGATCGTCGAGTTGCTACGCAAACTCCTACCCGGCGACCTTGACATCGAGGCGGCTTCGCCGATCGCCGCCGACGAAATCGAAATCCTCGACTATGCCGACACCGCCGGCATGTTCGCCCGCGTCAAGGAAGCCATCCGGCTCTGCTACTCGGCCGGCTTCAAGAAGCACGACCTCGCCATCGTCAGCTACCACGGCCGCGAGCAGTCTCACCTGATGAACCTCGACAAGCTCGGCCAGACCTCCCTTCGCCACTTCACCGGTGACTACGACCTTATCGGACAGCCGGTCTATACCGAGGGCGACGTGCTGGTCGAGTCGGTCTACCGCTTCAAGGGACAAGCCGCGCCAGCAGTGATCCTGACCGAAATCGATTTCGAGGTGCTCGATGACAAGGCGGTGCGCAAACTCTTCGTCGGCGCGACGCGCAGTTCGATGAAGCTGATTCTCGTCATTCATCAGCAATCGGCCGCACGGCTACTCGAACGCATGGGCTGAATAGCCGCCCTTGGTGGCTCAGTCTATGAGCCTAACGGTGGGTATGCTGATCTCACTCGCCGGCAATGGTGCCAGAGGAACAGGAGATCACATGCCCAATAACAACATTCCCCAGATCCTCATTCAGCCGCTCAAGCCGGCGCTCATCGCCGGGGTCGCCCAGAAGCTGCCAGTACTGATCCGCGTCCAGGCACCCGACCCGGTCGACACCGGGAAGAAGGCGCGCAAGCCGTATCACCTCGCCTTGGTCATTGATCGTTCCGGATCGATGTCCGGCGAGCCACTGGCCGAGGCCGTACGGTGCGCGAAGCACATCACCGACCAACTCGCGCCGACCGATACCGCGTCGCTGGTGGTCTTCGATGACCGTGTGCAGACCCTCGTTCCAGCCTGCCCGGTCGGTGACCGCAAGGCGCTGCATCTGGCGCTATCGCGGGTGCATAGTGGTGGCACGACCAATCTGCATGGCGGCTGGCAGGCCGGTGCCGATGGACTGTTGCCGGGGGCCAGCGCGGCGGCGCTGGCGCGCGTCATCCTGCTATCGGATGGCAACGCCAATGTGGGTGACATCACCGACACGGCCGGCATCGCCGCACTTTGCGCCCAGGCGGCAGAGCGTGGGGTCACCACCTCGACCTATGGCCTCGGACGCGACTTCAACGAGGAGCTGATGGTCGAGATGGCCAAGCGGGGCAGCGGCAACCATTACTACGGCGACACCGCCGCCGACCTCTTCGAGCCATTTGCGGAGGAATTCGACTTCATCTCGGCGCTCTGTGCGCGGCATGTCCGCCTGTCGCTGGTTGGCGCGCTTGGGGTCACTGTCCGCCTGCTCAACGACTACCCGGTCGACGGCAATGCCGGCATTCCGGTGATCCAGCTGCCGGACATCGCGTTCGGAGCGGAAGCCTGGGCGCTGGTGGAGCTGGAGATGCCGGCCGGGCTTGCCGTCGACGGTACGGGACAACTACTGCAGGCGGCCGTGACTGCGTCGACGCCGGAAGGTGCGCCACTGGCCTTTGCCGATGCGCTGTTGACCATTCCAGCCATGTCAGCCTCTGCCTGGGAAACCGTGCTCAAGGATCCGCTCGTGGTCACTCGTCAGGCCGAACTGGCGGCGGCAAAGTTGCTTGAGCAGGCGCGCAACGCTGCCGAGCATGGCGACTGGACGACTGTCGAGCGACTGCTGGCCGAGGCACGCCAGCGTTTTTCCGATCAACCCTGGGTGATCGAGGTACTGGAGAGCATGGCGGAACTGGCCCGCTCGATGGACACTGCCCGCTTCCGGAAGGAGGCGCTGTATTCGTCGCGCAAGATGGGTTCGCGGATTTCGGCAAAGGAAGAGTCCTTCTCTGTTTCTCATTGCGAGGAAGTCGCCGTTCCCAGTTTCCTGCGGCGCAAGACGGCGCAGGGTAAGGCACAGTTCGACAAGCCGGACGACTCTCAGAAGTAGGCTGTTTTTGGGATTGACCGCAACAGGGCTGAAAATCTTGCGGTCGACTAATGATTTTGCGCGAAAATCACCGGCATACGATTGACATAGCTACCCAAGGAACTCGGGATCGTCTGGTGACCGGAGTCAACGCCTGCCCCTTCTGTAACATTTCAACGTCACGGGTCATCGACGCAGATGATCTTGCGCTCGTGATTCGCGACAACTTCCCCGTTTCTCCCGGTCACACGCTGATCATTCCGCGCCGACACGTCGACTCGTTCTTCTCGATCACCGACCAGGAGCGTGGCAGCCTGATGCGCCTTCTGAGTAAAGCTCAAACGGCATTGCAGCGTGAATATTCCCCGGCTGCCTACAATGTCGGGATCAATGATGGTCCGGCAGCGGGGCAAACCGTCCCCCACCTGCACATTCACCTGATCCCGCGTTACGCGGGCGACAGCGAGGATCCACGCGGTGGTGTGCGCTGGGTACTGCCCGACCAGGCGCAATACTGGCCATGACGCGCGAAGAGATCATTGGGGCATTCGACCGCATGCGGGTCTGGCAGCGCGGCGACCGGCGCGCTGTACACAAACCGCTGCTCGTGCTCTTTGCGCTCTCACGGATTATCAACGGCGACACCGGGATGGTCGACTGGAATGTTGCCGAACCACACCTCAAGGAGTTGCTTGAGGAATTCGGCCCGGACGGATCGAGCCAGACTCGCCACAATCCCTTCTGGCATCTGAAGACTGACGGGCTCTGGCAAGTCGACGGGCCAGCGGACATGCTTTCCCGCCCGGCAGGCGCCACGCCAACACTCACCGAACTCCGGGAGCACCATGTGCTGGGCGGATTCCCGCCAGCCATGCGCGACGCCCTATCGCGCGACCCTTCGCTGATTCTGGCGATCGCCCGGCGCATCGTCGATGCGCATTTCCCGGAATCAATACGCGACGATGTACTGGCCGCAGCGGGATTGCCCATCTATGGCGCCGAAACTCCCACCTCTGGCGAACCCCGTCGCCGGCGCGACCCCGCGTTTCGCGAAAAGGTGCTGCTGGCTTACCAGTACCGCTGCGGCGTCTGCGGTCACGATCTTCGTCTCGGGCGCCAGACTGTCGGACTGGAAGCCGCCCACATCAAGTGGTTCCAGGCCAGCGGTCCCGATATCGTCCCCAATGGAATCGCGCTCTGTTCGCTGCATCACAAGGTGTTCGACCTCGGCGTATTCACCATTCTGCCGGACTCCTACCAGATCGTGTTCAGCCAGCATCTCAATGGCGACACTGAAACCACTGCCCGTTTCCTGACTCACCAGGGCGCAGGCCTGATTCTTCCGCAATCCAGGGAATACTTCCCCGAATCCAGCTTCCTGGACTGGCATACGCGGGAAGTCTTCAAGAACCCGGCGAGGGCATAGTTCGATGAGCGGCATGGAACGCATCTACCAGATTGACCAGATTCTCAGTGTCCGTCACTCGGTCACACGTAAGGAGTTGCAGGAGCGCCTGGGCGTCTCCTGGGCGACGCTCAAGCGCGACCTGGCCTACATGCGGGATCGCCTGAATGCACCGATCACTTTTGACCGTGACCTCGGTGGCTATCGCTTTGAGAAGACCGGCCAGCGAATCGGACCGCAATACGAATTACCCGGGCTGTGGTTCTCCGCCGAGGAAATCCATGCCCTGCTGACAATGCAGCACCTCCTCTCGAATCTTGACACTGGTGGCCTGCTCGGGCCACAGATCCAGCCGCTGCTTGCCCGGCTAACCGGCCTGCTTGGTACTGCCGACAACCCGGTAGAAGAGGTCCAGCGCCGCATTCGCATCCAGACCGTAGGGGCTCGTGAATTTCACCTTGCCCACTTCCAGGCGGTGGGCTCCGCGTTGTTGCGCCGCAAGCGTCTGGTCATCCGCTACCACGCGCGTGGCACCGACGAAGTGACCGAACGGGAAGTTTCGCCCCAGCGCCTCAACCACTATCGGGACAACTGGTATCTGGATGCCTGGTGCCATCTTCGCGATGGCTTGCGCGCCTTCTCGCTCGACGCCATCGAACATGCCGAAATTCTCGACAAACGGGCAAAGGATGTCGCAGACAAGCGCCTCGACGAAGTGCTGGGTTCCGGTTATGGGGTGTTTTCCGGGGACCAGATCTCCTGGGCGGTACTGCGGTTTACCTCGGAGCGGGCACGCTGGGTCGCCTCCGAGCGCTGGCATAGAAATCAGACCGGAAAATTCCTTGAGGATGGCAGCTACGAGCTGCGCGTTCCCTACGCAGATGATCGGGAACTGATCATGGACATCATGAAATACGGTAGCGACTGCGAGGTGATTGAGCCGGCATCACTCAGGGCAAGGGTTGTGGCAGAGTTTGAGTCAGGACTGGCGCGATACAAAAATAGCTGAGGACAGATTATCAGGGCTCATTAATTGAGCCTCATTGCGAGCAACATGTGCTCATCAAGAACAAACAAGGAGCCCGTTCATGATGCAGCGTATCCAGTCCATCTTTAATCGCCTCGCCGGTTTCGCCTATTTCGAAGCCGAGCGTCTGGCTCAGGCGCATGCCATATTTGCCAAAGCTGATCGCCAGTTTGAGGAACTCGAAACGCCTGCCTACCTTCGGCGGCGGCCCCGTATAACTTCAACGCATTGAGTAGTCATTCTAACCATCACGCCGATCTGAAGCCAGCCTATCCAAAGCGAACTGCTCGGCCTTAGGTGGAAGCCCACATAAGCCGATGAGCAGAAGTACTTCGTTCCTCTGCCCTTTGCCGTTTGACATTAGCCCCCTACACAAAAATAACCCAACTCTCCCGCCTCGCACGAGTCATCGCAACATACAGTAGCTTACGTCCCTCGTCATATTCCTTTTTTAATAAATCCTGCCTACTCAAAACAATTACCTGATCAAACTCCAACCCCTTTGCCCGATGCATTGTCGAGAAATAAATCGTATCGGGTACGACCTGACAAGATTGGTTCGCCTCCACAATTTCTGTCTTGAGGCCTTTCTGTTTGACTTGCTGTTGTGCGAAATCTCGTAACTGCTTGGAGGAAGCAATTACACAGGTTGACCAACGCCTTTCTTCGCCCTGCGTTAAATCATCAATCCAAGCAATCAAGCACTGGCTTGCCTCCTCAAGGTTTCCAAATATCGAGGTAACAGGAGCTGGGCCACGGGATAATGATTTATAGCGTTTGCTTTCGTCAGAACCATCATCCAAGTCATCGATATCACAACCCTCAAGATAAGCTAGGGCTAGTCATCACCTTGAATACCGCGTCGCGTCGCCAGAAACACTCCGGACAAAACCTGAAGATGATTAAAGAGCTGCAACCACTGACGCCATACCAGCTGACGCTCTTTTTCCGGCAGTTCTGCATCATCATCAAGCAATACCATCCCCGGGCTCAGGTCTGCTGTTGCGCTGGATTTTGCAAATGCTTGAGGCCACCACATCCGAACGACAGGGGCTAGCGCACATTGATCACGTGCGTATCGTTTGCCTCCACTTCGCAAACACAAAGCTCGCCCAATACGGCACGGATGCGCCCCAGCAGCTCGCCAGCGATGAAGCGTACAGCCTCCGCCTCGATGGCCGCGTTCAGTTTGTTTTGCTGCGTTTGCGAACGCTCAGCCAGCGGATCGGCCTTGCTGACCGTGCGCCAATCCAGCACCAGATCAATATCTTCAGAGAAACGCTGGATCAGGCCGTAAGCCTTTGAAAGACTCGTTCCACCCTTGAACATCAGCCAGTTCGCCAACTGCGCATCGGCAAACAGACAGCACAGCACCCAGCTCACCCAGAAATCCTTTTCAACCACGGCTGGCGTGGCGCCCATGCGCGCAGCCGATTCGGCGAAAAGCTCAGATCGCTCACGCGCAGCAAGGCGAGCAACGCGCTCCATCAGCCCTCCTCCTCGGCACAAACCTGCTTAATGAACTGATAAATCCAGCCTGTCGTCGCCCGCGTATCGCGCAGCACCGCTCCGCGCTGCTTGGTTGGCAACCATGCGCGCAAATGCGCAATCACCGCAGCGTCGACGCGCTCGCGCCCCAACGCTTTCAAAGCCTGCACCAGCAAGCCACTCTCGCGATGGGTAAAGCCAGCATCCTTCAGCGCCGCCTTGCGGAAAGCTAGCGTCACCGTACCCAGCGCGTATTCACGCCCCGGGCCGTCAGAAAGGTACACCCAACGTGCAGGCACCTGCGTGGAAAGGCCCATCAGATTTAGCGCCGCATCGCCGGAGGGCTGGATGCGCCAGTTGAACTTGCGTGCCAGCGCCTGCGCGACCTGGTCCACCTCCGGGCTCAGCGCCTGACCCAGTAGCTCGCTGAAACGCGGATAGTCATAAACCCCATGGCACACGCGGCGAATCGTGCCCGCGCGCGCCAGCGTAGAGAGCGCTTGGTGGATGTTCACTTCACCAAAATCGGCCACAAAATCGATCTTGGTAAAAGCCCAACCCCTTCCGCGCCCATAAACTCTTGAAAGTATTTTTTGTTCAATGGCTTGCATTAATCCGATAATAGATATTTTTCAGGAAAAATGCACTATTTACCTGAACGAAAGATGAGTGCACTCCAGTGCGATCGTGACGACAAGGTGCTAAGTATTGCTCAGGAGCAAAGAAAGTCCTTAATCCCCCTTCATCCATGCAGACTGTTCATCGACGAACAAGGAATCAGCGCGCATATAGCTCATCCCGATCTGGCCGATCGGCTATGCGAGGCATGACATTGCCATCATCTTCCACTTGCCCCGCCGGAATAAGCTGACCAAGTGAAAATGCATCCTGAGCAAGTCCGCAAGCGACTGAAACTCGTTGGTATTCGCTTGTTGTTCCGGAAAAATCAGCGAGCTTTGGGTGTTTGGGGAGCAACATCAGATTCATCACCGGCGCGCAATTCAGACCACCAGACTTAACAGATTTTTGGTATCCCTCTACCGATCCGCCTACTACCAGGTCATTACCTTCCTGATGGAGAACGAGGGCATCCAGCAGCAGGACGAGAAAGATGACGACCCGGAAACGGGGAGGCTCTTTTGAGCAACCATACCGCCGTCGAGATCTTCCTGTCGCGTCTCTTCAAATGCGCCGGGACGGTCAGCACAACCTACTACAACACCCGGGTCGTCAAAACGGACGAGAACGCCTCGGACATCGAACTGCTCCGGCAGATTCGCCAGCTCTCCCCTGACATTCGCGACACCTTCCAGCTTCGCTCGTCCTTCCGCCAGTTCCTAAACACCGCCCTCAGCACGGAACGGCTGTTTGCCATCGGCGCCAACGTCGGCGGATATTTCGCCCGCCT
>Ga0209507_1001318_pt1 | contig 20099 bp, 19 predicted proteins | sample AD_UKC028_MetaG_FD_184414 | JGI IMG/M metagenome (GOLD analysis project Ga0209507, IMG submission 184414) | Active sludge microbial communities of municipal wastewater-treating anaerobic digesters from USA - AD_UKC028_MetaG (SPAdes) (version 2) | ecosystem: Engineered > Bioreactor > Anaerobic >...
CTACAAGTGCGCCGATAGTCGCCCAACTCTACTTGCGAAAACTCGGTCGATAGGTCCGGGATCGTGAGGTTCATCCACCGGTTTGATCACATCTCGAGCTTCAAGGGAAGATGTGAGGGATCTTTAGGGCTCTGGAAGCCCCTCCGTCTTCGTCCAATCTGCCACGATTGATCTCTGTGTCACGCCCATCAGACATCGCCCCGGTGAGGACCCAAACAGGTGACCTCCCGCAGAAACGGGAGGGGTCTCCTGCCACCCAGACTATCCCTGTGGTACTGCCCTGTACTTCCACCGCGCAAACTAACCCACCTACCCCGCGGTGACAACATCAAAAATGAGTCCGGCTGGCAGCTCCAATACCTTGTTCTGAAGCCCAAAACCTGTGCCTCGCTCGTTTGCCTCCCGGTCGAGATCATTCAGGCCATCACTGGTCATTTCGTCCACGAGTTGCGCGCCCACCGGGGAGGTCAGGCCACCTACCACGGTCGTCGCCGCCCGGAGCAGACCGACCCCTCCTCCGGCCAGGACCCTCGTCCCCTGGTTCGGTTCCGGGCGCCGCTTCTTGACCACCTTCGCCCGCAGCCCAGGCAGGCCGTTTTGGACCGCGTAGGCCTTGAGTGGGAGCTTCTTCCCGCCCACGATCGCCGTGTGGAAGTTGAGGAGCACCCGTTCGTCGGAGCCTCGAAAATCCCCCTGAAGCGTGGCGCCGGTGGGAATGAGGATCCGGCCTTCGGAGCCCCTGATCGGTTCGACCACCTTGGCGAGGACCGCAGTCCCGCTGAAGGCCGTGCTCACCCCCACCTGGAGCTTCACCTTGAAGGAGGCCCCGGCCGGGACGGTTTCCTGCCCGACCTCCGCTCCGCCTTCGAGCTTGATCGTCCCAGGCTGTAGATACCCCGCGAGGATGACTCGCTCCTTCTCGACCCTGTCCACGGGGGCGGGAGGGACTTCAGGAGGCGGTGGTGCTGGAGGGGCAGCCCGCCTCTTGTAGGGCTGGAGATGGCGAACGACGAGAGGCGCGTTCTGGACCGCTGCGAGTGCTGGTTGGGGCGGCTCGAGCTTCTCTGCCTTGGCGACGGCGGCGAGGCTGGCCGCGAGCGCGTTGGCGTTCCGCTTCCGGGCGGCTTCTTTCCTGTCCGCATCCAGGAGGAGCCTTTCGACCTCCTCCTTCTCGAAGGGCTTGTCTCGGACCTCGGGCGATTCGAGTTGTGGGAACTCGGCCCGGGCCGTCGAACGGTCCTTTACTTCGTTCGAGCTGCTCGACCCGCACATGGCGGAGCCGATCATGATCGCTGCGAGGAGCACGCCCCCCACTGGGACCAGGAACTCCGGCCTGCCTCGGACCCGGTCCAGGAATCGCTCGGGAGGGACTTCCCGCGCGTCCTCGGTGGGAACCTCCGGCTTCACTTCCGGGCAGGCTGGCCCGGCCGCGGCCGGGATGGCGAACTCCCCGAGCGAAGAATCCACCTCTTCGAGATCTTCAGATTGGACCTCGTAGACCTCAGGATCCGACCCTTCTTCGGTAGTCTCGGCAGGGGGCGGACCTGCCTGGCAGTCAGTTTTGGTAAGAGTGCCTGCCCCGCCTGGCTGGGATTCTTCCTCCGGGACGGAAGACGCCTTCGAAGCCTCATCGATCTGGCCCCCAACTTCCAGAAAGCTACTCAGATACCTATCTTCCTGCTCTTTCATCGAGCCACCCTCGGGTTGAAAGAACTCACGCGGGCTTCCTCTGAAGAGCGAACGCCTCGAGGTCCTGAAGGCTGTCGAAAAACCGCGTGTGGCAGAAGTCCACGAGGAGTCCGTGGATGGAGACCTTGGTCACCGGAACTCGCTGAATGACGATCTGAGACAGGAAAAACCGGGAGACCTCGGCATTCCCTTCGAGCTCTCCGAATCTTGGCTCGAAGCGCATCTTTCCAGTCACGAGGACGTGGACCTTCCCGGTGGTCTCCTCTGGCCGGTAGGCCCCGATCCTGACCTTCCAGTCCATGATCGAGGAGCGGATGTTCTGCCCCTCGTACTGCTTCCTGCGGGCGAGCTCCGTTTCGTCCGCCGCCACCACCTGGCGGAAGGTAGGGGTCATCATGGAGAGGGAGGCGTTGAGGTCGTCCGTGACCGCCGCGGAATCGACCCCGACATAGCGGCGAACGAACTCCTCGACGAAGTACTCGACCCGGACGTCCTCGAGCTTCTGACGGGGAGTGACCGTGTCCTCGAAGAGGACTGGCCGACCTTGAGAGTCGAACACGACGACGGGGATCGGCTTCGCGATCGCAGCGAGGGCCAGGAAGAGGGAGCAGAGGCACACCAGGCCCAGGATGCCCATCCCGAACCAGAGCCTTCGGCCCATGGAGCGGCGGAAGGACTCCAGCTCGTAGAACCGAGGAACCACGATGTCAGCCCTGGCCATGAGCACACCCCGCGAAGAAGGAGTCGTTGTCCAGAACCGGGAAACCCAGGAACAGGAAGAGCTGCAGGAAAAGGCTTCTCTTCAAGGGTAGGGCAAGACCAAGCCCTGACTGGGAACACCTTCCTTCTAGGTGAACCCCAACGGCGAGGCAAGCGGAGCCGGCAACAAGCGTCCTGCCGTCAGCCAGCTCCCATGCTCTACCCTCGAAGAAGAAAGCCTTCGCCTTGGCCCTGTCCTGCTTCTTCGCACCCTCGAGGAAGAAAGCCCTGTCCCTCTCCTGGCCTTCTTGCTGCGCCCTACCCTCGCGGAAAGGTGTTGCCCTTTCAGGATTGGTTTCTGTTCTGCATCCAGTCTCACCCCCACTGCGGCACCGATCCGAAGAGAGCATGGAGTCCGCGTGGTCCCTTGAAGGGCCTTTCCCTGGCGGGAAGGTCCTTCCGTCATAGGGATCGAGGAGGTCCCTCCTGGCCTCTTCCTTGAGGTGTTCCCTTTGGCCCTGGGGCCGCGGGCCCCAGCAATGCTTATGTTCGTCTCGGCTGTTCATCGTTCGTCCAGCTTCTGTTCCCTCGGCTTCTCCGAAGCCGCGGACGAGGTTGTCCCTGACCCTCCGAGCCTTCCTCTGAGCCCGCCCGCAAGGCGGCCGACTGCACCACCGGCGGTCTTGGCCATCCCGTACCCGACCCTCATGGCCACGGCAGCCAGAATTCCCCCCAGGAACCCCGCCGATTCCCCTCGGACGATTTTTCGGCTAATGAACGGCGTGAAGATGCAAAGGAACGCGAAAGCCGTGTTGATCGCCCAGAACTTGAAGAGGGTAAAGAGGACTCCGTCCACCTCGATCTTGTCGATCTCCTGCCTCACCTCCGCGGCTGCGTCGTCGTTTCCGATGACCTCGTGGACCTCCGCGACGTTCTCGAGGTGATCGACCTTGTCCCAGATGGCGTCCAGCTCCGCCATGCGAGCGAGCTGTCCCTGGAAGCAGGCGAAGAGGAGAGTCGTCACGATCTGGAAGGTGAGCGGCCAGATCCCAACCTCGATCACGTTCGTGATCCACCCCTTGAAGGTCCCCATCCCCGGGAAGACGCCGATGGGCACGGCCACCGTGCCTGAGAAGAGGACCAGGGCGAACATGACCGGCCAGAGGATGTCGATCACGACGAGCTTGATGACCATCATCCCCATGAGCTGCAGGTAGGTCACGAGGCAGATCCAGAAGACCGGAGAGAAGAGGGCTGCCACGTAGTCGACGAGGTCCGGGTCCTGGACGCCCTTGAAGGCCGCGGTCCAGGCCGAAGCAGCAAGCTCGGACACGTTCTTCTCGAACATCTGCTCGGACAGGTAGTGCATGGACGAGGCGAAGAAGTCGCCGATGGGCTGGATCGTGTTGAGCACGATCATGGCCGCACCGATCTTGAGGATCGGCGTGACGAAGTCCGCCTGGCCGTGGTTCAGGAAGCGGTAGAGCGCGACGAGCATCCAGGTAGCGAGCGCGGTTCCCAGGAGGGCAGAGCCCAAGCCCTGGAGGGTCGCGAACCCCTCGATCTGGGAATAGGACGAGGTGATGAGCTGGAAGGTATCCATGGGAGGGGGACTACTCCTCGAGCATCCCGCCGCCCGGCCGGAGGATCCGTTCCATGTTCACCTGCATGCCTTCGGCCAGCGCCCTGCTTCGCCTTCCGGAGGTGTCCCGGGCCTGCTCCCGGGCGGCCAGCTCGGCCTTGTAGAGATTCAGGAACTCGGTCGAGTTCACGAGTTGCTGATGGGCCGATTGCGCGGCCGTGGCCTGGGCCATGAGCTCGAGGTTTCCGCTCTCCTCCGCGTCTGCAACGAGGTTCGCGACCTTTTGAGAGAGGGTCGCGAGGGCGGTGTTCTGGACCGCGACCTCCATCTGCATCCCGCTCTTCCGGTAGAGGCCCCAGATCTTGATGTCCACCGGGCTCGGGTTCTGGCGGTAGACCATGGCTTCCGGGAAGACCATGGGCCAGATAGTGGCCTTGTAGGTGTGAGTCAGGACCCGCTCGACGACCTTGGCCATCTTGTGGTCGTAGCTGTTCCAATAGGAGAAGAAGTGCCCTCCATCGATCTCCTTCCCCTGCTCACCCATGAGGTAGATGTCGTGCTCCATCTTGGCCAGGTCCGGGAAGGCCTGGTAGAGGCCTGCTTTCGCGTCCCGAGAGAGGTCCTCCAGGGAGTAGTTCCGGACCGCCTGGTAGGCGCGGTAGGACTGGCGAGCGACGGCCAGGGCTTCGTTCCCCGCCTGCACGACCGACCTCATGTTGGAGAGGATGGACGTCAGATTCGTGAGCTCGTCGAGCTCCGTGGCCAGGAGCTGGGCCATGAGTTCGTTCTGACCTGAGAGCCAATCCCCTTGCCCGAGATCGATGAAGGCCCAGCTCCGCTGGGGGAGGAGAACCAGAGCCAGGACCAAACCCAGAGAGGAGAGGAACGCGGGCGAACCAGAACCTCTCCTCAAGGATGAACCAGCACAAGGCCCGACAGGGCCAAGATGGGTGGCCTCACACGACGCGGGGGCGGCTGTACGACACCGTCCCGACCTGCCCCGAGTTCTGCCCTGGCCCCACCCTTGAGGAAGGTGGTCTTTTCGAATGCCCGGACCCTCGCCCTCTCCTTCACCCGTTCCCAGTGGCTCACCTTCAGGAAGGGTGTTGGCCTTGTTGTCCTGGCCCTGATCCCCAGCGGCCGAAGGCAGCCCATTCGCCCTGTACTCGTTCATTGTCCTTCCCTCCCCTGTTCCGCCTTCACTCGGTAAGCGATGTGCTCCAGGACCTCGTGCTCCGGCCTTCCCGGATTGGCCAGGAAGTACCTCCGCTGCAACTCCCGGTCCTCGGCGTCCGAGGTGCAGATCTCGTAGTCGAGCGGCGACAGGTCGATGTGCAGGACCGAGGTGATGTAACTCTTCTCCCGGGTTCGCTGGTCCGCGACCTCGGTCCTGATGAGCGCGCTCGAGTACTTCCCCTTGATCGTCCGAAGGCCGTCGAAGAGGTGCTTTTCCCTGCGCTGGAACTGGTAGTCCTCGGCGATGAGCTTCCGACCTGCCTCGTCGGAGGCGTGGGAGAGGAAGATCTGGGTCGTCGAGTTGAGCTTCACCGTACTCGCGAGGGCGCTCTGCCGGTAGGTGTGGTAGCTCTGGGTCACCGTCCAGACGGAGGTCCGGTGCTTCCGCGCCGTGGAGTAGAGCTCGTCCAAGAGTCCCACCATCTCCTGCCGCTTGATGAGCTGAGCCACCTCATCGAGGAGGACGTACTTGTAGCCCGGGTCGCTAGCGTCGAAGGCCAGGGACTTCACCCACTGGGTCGTGAGGAACACGACCGCCTGAGCGATCCGTGCGTCCAGGGAGTCGATTCCGTAGAGGTCGAGGATCAGGAACGGGGAGTCCGGCGTGGCCGTGCTCTGGCGGTTGAAGAGCCGAGCGGAGCCACTGCTCAAGAAGCCCCCGAGGAGCCGGAGGACCACGCTCAGCTTCTCCCGGTCGATGTCCCCAGCCCGGACGGAGTAGTCCTTCAGGGTATCGAAGAGATCGGTGTAGATGGGCGCCCGGTCCTGGATCCTCCGGTAGGTGTCCCGAATTCCCCGCTGAATGATGTGCCGGTAGAGCTGCTCTTCCTTCGTCTGTCCCGTGTTGGAGAGGAGGATGTCGGTGAGCACCGTCAGGAAGGTCTCGACCTCGCCGAGGACCTCCCCGCGGTCGTCGAGAGCCTTCTCCGGGGGCGGGAACGGGTTCAGGGCGTAGTCGGAGGCCAGGACCGGAATGAACTTCCCGCCGAACATCCTGGCCAGCATGAGGTAGGACGACTTCGTGGCTCCGGCGAAGTCCACGACAATGAGTCGTCCCTTCGTGCTGTTCGAGAGGATCGAGGTCGCGATGAGGAGGTTGCAGAAGACGCTCTTTCCGGACCCCGAGGCCCCGAAGATCGTGGCGTTCCAGTTGTCCCGGGAGCGTTCGAACGGGTTGAAGGAGTAGAGCTCCCCGCGGTCGGTCCGAACCAGCATGACCGGGTCCCGGTCCCCGTGCCGTTCCTGGAAGAGGGGCAGGCAATCGACCGCGTTGTTCGAGGTCACGAGGAGGAGCCGTTCGCTCGTGGCGGCCATTCCCGGGAGGGTCTTGAAGAACTCCCTGTCGTGCGCGTACCGCTCTGAGAAGAAGGCGTACTGCTTGGTTCGGGCCTTGTCCTGAAAGGCCCGGACCCGGCGCGTAAGCTCGGTGGCCGTGGGGGCCGATAGCGCGGCCTGGGCCGAGAGGAGCACCAGCCGCTGACCTGATTCCGCGAGGAGCTCCGCCAGTTCCTCGCCCTCCCGAACGCGCTCCGTCCGTTTGAAGTCCTCGATGTTGCCTCCCCGGCCCGCGTCCGCCTTGGCGAACCGCCGCTGCTGGTTGAGGGAAGCGTGGAACCGCCGTTGGTCCGGGATCCGGACGGAGACCGAGAGACGGAAATCGAAGTCCAGGTGGTAGAAGAGCTCCGGGTCCGCGAACTGGGTCTCCTGCGGGAGCGACTGGAGGGAGAGCGTCTGGACGAACTGGTCTCCGACCCGGAGCCAGTCAGGGCTCCACTCCAGGTCCGACTGCATGAGGTGCTCCCGGAGGGTTCGGACCCGAAGGCGGGAGTCACGCCTGAGGGTCTCCTCGCAGGCCAGCTCCGGCCCCGGCCGGAAGGCCGGCTGGACCGGCTGGCCCGGGTTCAGGGCCTTGAAGTAGAACCCCTGAAGGGCCTCCCGGTCCATCGTCCGGGACTTGAGCCCAGCGGCCTCCAGCATCGAGTGGACCTTGGAGGACAGCTCCTCGAGCTCCCGGAGGCGCGCGAGGTGGGTGGCTTCGCTGAGAGAGCGGAACTCCTGAGCCCCGAAGCCCCGGAGGAGGCCGGTGAACAGGTAGACCGAGTGCCTCCGGAGGTTCGACCTTTCCAGGTGCTCGATCCTCCGCTGCCGCTGGAGGGCCAGGACCGGGTGATCCGGCTGCGGAGCAGCCTCGAAGGCCTTGAAGAGGTCGAAGTAGTCCCCGTGGGAGTCGAGAACCACCTGGAGGAAGGTCTGTTCGGGGAGCAGCTCGACGAAGTCCCGGTACAGGGCGTTGGCCGAGGAGACGAGGGTTGCTCCGGGCATGTGCTCCGAGTCGAGCCCCTGAAGCTCAAGGCCCTGGAGGTAGATCCCTTGGGTCGTGACGATGGTCGAATCGACCACGTCCCAGAGGCCCAGGAGGGCCGCCGGATGCGCCAGGCGAGCCTGCTTCCGGGCTACCGCCACGGGAACCTCCGGTAGGTCGAGTCGCGTTCGCAAAGGTTCCAGCGGAGCGGGTAGAGCCGAGCCCGGGCCAGGATCTCGAGGTGATCGATCCGATCGTGGTCGAGCTTTCGGTGAGCCACGAGGGCCACGGCGGAGGCGACGAAGAGACCGATCCCAGCGCTCCAGTGGACCGTGGCCGTGAGCCAGATACCGAGGCCTGCCACGGCACCGAGCACCCACTTGTCCAGGGCCGAGAAGTGGAGCACTCCCCTCGCCTTCTTGGCCTGATGGGCGAACACCTTGTTGCCACCGTCGCTCATAGAAGGACCTCCGACGTGCCGGACTCCGCCAGTCTGCGAGGGAGGGGACTCCTTCTCAGGCCGAGCCCGAAGCCGGGGAGCAGGGCGAATGCCTTGGCCCGGGCCCGAGCCTGGGAAAGCAGGCCCGCGCCTCGGGAGACGAAGGTCCCCGAGGGCTGGAGGCAAGATGCCAGGAACCCACGCGGGAAGGCCCTGGAGGGACTTAGCACCTCAGAACCAAGGCCTTCTTCAAGGTTGAGGCAGGAGGCACCGGAGACCTCACCACCGACCAACTCAGTACTGCCTTGGGGGTAAGCAACGGGGAGCACCTCAAGGCCATCAGCGCCATCGGTGGCCTCCTGGGCCACTCTCTCGATGAGTCCAGCCGCAACCCTCGAGGAAGGCCTTCCTTCGAGGTTGAAGCCCTCCCTACCCCGCGCGGTGCGCGCGGACTGGGGGGCCACCACGGCGGAACCAGCCTCCTGGCTGCCCAGGCCCACCGCGGCCGTCTCGGCCGCCTCCTCCATGGGGAGGTCAGCCTCAATCCTTGGTGAGAGCCCTTCTTGGAGGTTCTGGAATCTGTGCCCTGCGAGGTTGCCGGTCCCAGGACCGGTAGCCTCATCGAGGTCGGTCTCGGCGGGCTCACAACAGAGCCAGTCCCAGCCATCCAATGGAGCGCTGGAGGCGTCAGACCGACCAAGGGTCTTTCCGGGCTCTGGCTCCTCCGGACACCTGGCAGGACAACCCGGGATGGCTTTCGGACCCAGGGCTCTTGCAGTTGCCTGTCTCATGCACCCCCCGAAAGCCAGGCCACCACCTGAGGGGCGGAGAAGACGAGAATGGCCCCCAGTCCGAACTTCCAGACGTACCCCCAGGAGTCCGGGTCCCCCTTCACGAATTTCACCCCGCACCAGATCGCTCCGATCCCCACGATGATCCCGGCGACCACCGTGCAGAGCGTCTCGATCTCCCGGGCCTTCTCCGCGATGGAACTGAGGCCCCCGGGTACGGCCAGAGCGGATGGAGCCCACAGCACTAGACCGACGACAATCAGAAAGGCAGCCCTCATCATCCCTTCACCTCCTCCTTGGTTGGGGTTGTCTGCTTCTTGGAATCGATCTTGGTCGCGATGTGCTCTACCAGCGTTGCGATGCACTTCGCCGCGCTGACCACGTCCCGGAGGTGCCCGGCCAGCTCAGCCCCGGATGTCTCCTTCGAGCATTCCGGGTCGAAAACCGGGGCGTCTGGGAGTTTCTTCGCTTCGGACTTCATGGCCATGCCATCACCTCCCGGTCGTTGCCTGGGAGCCATGGCAAGGGCTGTGCCAGAAGGTCACTTACTTGTTTTTTAGGGAGTTACGAAAATCGTGAGATCGGTGGCCGGCCGGAATTCCGGACGCGTGGCCGGAATTCCGGCCACATCCAGTGACGGCCGGACGTTTACTGCCAGGGCCGCAACCGCCAGGCGCCGATGCCCGTATCCGCGGCGAACTCCGCCATCGACAGGCCGCTCTCTTGGAAGGCGTCCAGCGCCCTCCTGGCTGCCGCCGCGTCCCAGCGCTTCTTGTCTCGGATGTTCCGCATATCCCGATCCGTCAGCCCACCGATCCTTGTCATGGCCACCGCGCACCTCCCTGCGTGGTGGACAAAGTGCTCATGCCGCTGCAGAGCGGCCAGATGCGGTTGGCCGGACGCTTACGTCCCAGCGCTTCTTGTCTCGGATGTATCGCAGATCCCGATCCGTCAGCCCATCGATCCTTGCCCTGGCCACCTCGCACCTCCCTGCGTGGTGGCCAAGGTGCTCATGCCGCTGCAGAGAGGCCAGATGCGGTTGGCCGGACGCTAACGACGGATCTCAACAAGGCCACGTAGGTTGAACTGCCCGAGGCGGCGTAGCGCGAAACCTGGAGGACTGGTTTAGGGGAAATACGAAACTTGCACAGCTGGAAGTCTCCGAGCGTGAAACCTGGAGGATTTTTGTAGTGTAGATACGAAACTTTTAGAAGTCCTACCGAGAGGCTTCATCCCTACATGTCCTCCTCCTCTCACAGGCTTATCCTGGTGCATTCTCCAAAATTGGAGATCTGTACAGTTATGACGCTGCCAATCCATCACGCATGTAGAATGCCGCAAATCTTTGCGTGATCTACAGCTTCTCGACCTTCAACGCTAGTATCTTCCGAAAAACGCACTTCTCCTTATTAGGCTACCACTTCTGTGCATAATTTCTACTTCGGTTGAGTCCTCTTCATTTTCATATTTCTTAAAACTCGCACCATCTGCTGTCGAGATTCTCATAATCTTAGGTCTCGTAAACCAGAAATTATCACTATCCTCATCGCCGTAATCGCCATCCCATTTCTGAAGAATACTCATATATAGTTCTCCCAGGCTGCTGTCTCTCCAAACAATATATAGGTACTTATTGCCTTTCGGATAGGCGGAATACCTCATCGTCGCTCCGATTCGATAGCTCGTCCTATATGATGGCGCTGATGAGGGTATCTCGACAACGCCAAGCACTTCCTCGTCTAAATTAACTCTAGCAATCTTGATCCTCTTATAATCTTCCCCCGCTGAAGGTTCAGAATATGCAATATACATATATTCACTGTCCTCTTCTCCAATCTTTAGCCCATTCAAATTATCTCCAACCGTTGCGCCCAAACCCGGCATTCCATCAATGTCCAACGCAATTCTATAGCTTCCTCCATAGGAATTCCAATAGCCACTATAGTTCGTACAGTATGTTCCAGAATAGCAACTGCTCAAATAAACAGTATTGTCTCCGCTTCGAACATAGACAAGGTATAATCGTCCATTAAACACAACGGCTTCGAATTCTCCATTTGGTTGAATATTCATTGCCTGCAATGTATAGTAGCCTAACATCGGATACTTTGTTCCGTTGCTGTCCAGTATCGCATACCTCACATAACCCGGCGATGTATCTCTCCAAAATACATACAACTTTGATTGGTATATTGCCATTACAGGCGCTGTTCCAGCGTAGGCATCCGTCCAGTTAAGCGTTGTATATCCGCCTCCACTATGGTACTTAACCTTAATTGCTCCACTACCGCTAACTTTCCATGAGTATATGTTCTTATCTGCCGCGCTCAATGTCCAGTCATCATATCTCACTGCAGCTGGTGGCTTATCAGTTGTTTCACCAGACGCGTCATAATACTCACCGGTTATCATTCCTATTGCGCCCAATGCATACCTTGTCGTATTCGCATTAGCACCAGAGTAGCCAATTAATTCAAACGCAAAATCCTGCAGGGTATCTCCTGCTTGCAGTATGCCAGATTGCATCACATCTGAGTAGATACCCACTGCATTATCCAACCCCACACCACTAAAGATTGTGCCCATCGATTCCCCCAAATTGCACTTCATTGTACCACCGATGTTCTTACAGACCTCATTCGGTCCGCATTCCGTCCCTAAGGGGCAAAGCGTGCCTGAACCATTCTCTTCGAACGTCGCAGTCCCTTCAGACCAAATCCTTGTAAATCTTCCCCAAATCTTCATGTTTCTATTGTACATAGCGAGCGTATTGCACTCCATTGCGTCAGGCTCGCGATCAGTATTCATCATACATATTTCCCACGGACCACATTCATCGCCATTTGGGCAAAGGGTCCCCGTCCAATCTGTAAGCGATGTTGAACTGATACACTTGGCATCATCGAAGGTGCTTCTAAGTGCGTATGGTAGGTATCGCAGAATATCACTATTTCCTGTCAACCCATGAACTTCATCGTGAAATGAACTTTGGTTATACGTATCCCATGTTTGGTCGAAATTCTCGGCAGAAAACATAACACTATGTATTTCGGCATGAATTTCGGCAGAACATTCACTATTGGTGAAGTAGGTTCCTGATGCTTCGTGCACACCATGGCCGAATTCATGTCCATATAGCTTGTATTTGTAGGACAGTGTTTTGTAATCCGTTGGATTGACTGCACTGATCTGCCTATCGTAACTATACATGTAATTATTAACAGAATCAAATGTTCCGGCCGACGTGACGTAAGGCTCCGTGTGATCGAGTAATACCTTCACCCTCAGGGGCTTCGGATCATTGCTGTCGTTATTCCAACTGAATATCCCCAGTTTGTCATACAAGAATATATTCATGTCATCCAAGATATCTTTTGGGAGGGAGAACAAATGATAGTACTGGTAATCGGTGTCAGCCCAACCGCCCCCAGTTGTGTATACTAAAACAGTCTCAGTCTCTAGATAGCCCGTAAAGGAATCCGAACAAAAACCATCCCAATAACCATCGTCCAAACACTGCCAATCAGCAGAGAACGGGGAGGCCTGACAGACAGATTCCTCCACACACATCGAAAGACACCTTCCATCGATGCATGTAAAACCACGGGGGCAAGAAGTACTGCAAGATGTAGATGAATGGTTCGCACTCAATGTATTACTCCGCACCTCAGTGGGAACATAGTCAAGATTGATGTATCTCAAATCAAGAAATCCCTGAGTAATCGCATCGATTGCAAGTTCGTAAAGTTCGCCATTCTCAGTTACAACGGATACGTAGCAAGCGGGAATTGCAAGCGAACTTCCGTGTTCCCTGTCCACAAAGTACTGCAATTCGGGTGGTTGCACAATTTGCACCACCATTCCTGTCTCTAGAAGCATTGCGCTCTCGATATCGAGATACGTGCATTCATCGAATGAGATCGTACTATCAATTGGGACGAGATCAGCTACAAACCTGGACGTAATGTACTCAACAGTGGAATAATCTCGACTAAGAAGCACCACAACACGCGAGCCCGCTACTGGTATTTCTCCAATTACTTGCTGGAAAGAGACTTCATAGATACCACTATGCAGGATGCGAACGCCAATAGACCGCAGCTCGTTATATGGATCCTTAAGGCCTAATCCTTCCGCAAATTCTGTGATGACGCAGAAAGCGCGTTCTGTAGGACCTCCGAAGTCGCATCCACAAGCCGACAAGCGAAACAGTCCCCCGGGAGCAAAAGCCATTTTCAGATAGCCCGAGTAGTTAAACACTGCAACCAGATCATTTACACTGGAATTTTCAGCATTGAGATTCTTAATATTTTCAAGAATCATGTCCGTACAATTTTCAGAGGAAGTAATGGCTGCATCAGCAGAAGCTGTCAGTACCATTGAAAAATTTAGACCGGCTAATAACGCAATGATTAAAAGATAGCGATTCATTTGAATCCTCCATTGGAATGAAGTGACCATTCAGCCCCTGCTGATAGCCTGAAGACCGGATGAGAGGGGAAGGAGCCCGAAACGCCCTTGCTGGATGAGAGAATAGTCTCCGAGTCGTTCAAGTATAGAAGGCGTCTAGTCCCTCGGCGATTGTGTTTCATTCTTGACGATGCAGGATCCAGACGAAGTACCCGTCGAGCCCCCCACTCTGGCACGCGAGCAGCTCGAGCAGATCTCGAAGCCACAGATGGGCGACATCGTCCTGCTGCTCCAAGGCCAGAACCGCATGCTCCAGGAGCGGATCCGGCTCCTCGCGGAGAAGAACAAGTAGCTCTAAGCCCGGGTCGAAGAGCTGGAGCGCCAGCTCGGCCAGAAATGGTCCAACTCATCGAAACCGCCCTTCAGCGACCCGCCCTGGTTCTCGCGTAAGAAAAGGAACAAGGCCGATCGCAATCCCGGCAGCCAGCCCGGCCACGAGGGACACCATCCCGAGCTGGTGGACGCAGAGCAGGTTGCCGACCTCAGGAAGGTTTTCCAGTTCCAGAGCTAGGACTGCGGGGCCCAGCTGCCGCGTGGCGAGTCTGCCCCCAGGCGCTACCAGTGCCTGGACTTTCTCGAGGTCGTCGAGCCCGAGTTCCACGAGGTCCAGGTCTTCTCGAGCGTCTGTCCCCGGTGCGGAAAGGTGCATGTCCCTACGTTGCCGCCTGGGACGCCGACCGGCGCCTTCGGCCCCAGGTTGCACGCTGGGATGATCGGCCGGGAGCTGACCGACAAGACTAAGCTGATGTTCAATTGGTGGCACGCGCTGAGGGACGGGATGCTCGCGCGGTCCACCTTCCTGGCACAGATGTCCGGGCTGAAGCTCGAGATCAAGGATTTCCTGATCGACGGTATCTGCGGCTCCAAGAAGATGGCGACCACCTACCACGATTTCCTGGCGATTGCGAGGTACAGGTGGACCATCGTGAGCGAGCCCGTGGTCGAATCGACGACCAACGCGGCGGAGCAGGCGCTCATTTACGCGGTGATCTGACGGAAGGTGAGCCTCGGGGCGCACAGCGCGGGCGGTAGCCTGTACGCGGAGCGGGTGCTGACCGTGGCAGCGACCTGCCTCCAACAGGGCCGGAACGCGCTGGACTACGTCACCGCAGCCTGTACCGCGAGACTTTATCACGCCGCCGCACCCTCGCCTCGACTCGCAAATGTAATCATCTCGGCCTGAACGATTACTCTCCAACAAGCACTATCCGCGTTCTCTTATGCACCCGTTCGTCCAGTCGCGTTCCTGAAATAGGCCGTCCCAGACCATTCCTTGCGCGGACAGCCAGAAAGCAGTGGCATGATCGGGTCCACTGGAGCGACTTGCTTCTACTTGTCAATACATTGCTCCTCAGGATACTGTCGGAACTCCGATACAAACATTCCCGTACGGTTATCAAACTCCAGGAAATGGCTCTCGACCAAGCTGAAATCCAATCTTATGACTGTCTCACTATCCAAGAACACGCCAACACCATCCTCCCGCAACGGGAAACCATAAGGGAATAGGTAGTAAATCTTTAACAATCCTGTGCTTTCCTCCCAATAATACCTAAAGAATGTTCCGTCACTTGGCGGCACACCAATAGGAGTGTCATCCCAGAAGCATAACATATTGGTAAAATACTCACTTGGCATTCTTCGCATACATACTCTATTGAAAACAGGACCGGGCAGTATCCCGGCTCTCGGATCCACTGGCACTTCAATATTATCAAACCACTCAAAAGGGTCAAGACAATCACAAACGCTTCCTCCGTCGGCAATCTCAGTACAGGACTCATTGATTCCGCATTGTCCACAAGATCCCATACATTCATCATCACCACATAGTTTTCCAGAACAGTTCGGTAAGCATTCGCATTGGCCACTTTCAATACATACTTCATTACTCTTGCATTGTCCGCAGGACATTTGACAAACATCGTCGACCCCGCACTGCCGATTGCCGCAATCCGGAGTACATTCAGCACATACCCCAGCTACTTCCAGACAAACCTCACCCGCTTCGGTACATACTCCGCAGGTTCCCCCACAGCCATCATCACCGCATTCCCGATCATTACATTGTGGCAGGCAGGCACATTTCCAGTTGGGATCACAGTACTCACCTGCTTCGCATTCTCCACAAGCACCGCCACACCCATCGTCGCCGCATTGTTTTTCGACACAACTCCTCACACAAGGAATGCAAAGCCCGTCTATACTGCAGTCGTATCCAAAACCACAGATGCCGCATTCTTCTCCACAGCTATTCATGCCGCACTGCTTTACTTCGCATTCCTTCGCGCAACGCGCTTTATTCTCCGAACACCCACCGACAACCAAACCAATTGTAATCGCGACGATGATGTTCCGCAGACCGACCATTCTCATGGGTAACCGTTCAGCCCCTGCCGACGGCCTGATGACCGGATGAGAGGGGAAGAAGCCCGAAACGCCCTTGCTGGATGAGAGAATAGTCTCCGAGCCGTTCAAGTATAGAAGGCGTCTAGTCCCTCGGCGATTGTGTTTCATTCTTGACGATGCAGGATCCAGACGAAGTACCCGTCGAGCCCCCCACTCTGACATGCGAGCAGCTCGAGTAGATCTCGAAGCCACAGATGGTCGACATCGTCCTGCTGCTCCAGGGTCAGAACCGCATGATCCAGGAGCGGGTCCGGCTCCTCGCGGAGAAGAACAAGCAGCTCGAAGCCCGGGTCGAAGAGCTGAAGCGCCAGCTCGTCCAGAAATGGTCCAACTCATCGAAACCGCCCTCCAGCGACCCGCCCTGGTTCTCGCGCAAGAAAAAGCACAAGGCCGGTCGCAATCCCGGCAGCCAGCCCGGCCACGAGGGACACCATCCCGGGCTGGTGGACGCCGATCAGGTCCCCGACCTCAGGAAGGTCTTCCCGAGCAAGACCTGCGACTGCGGGGCCAAGCTGCCGCGCGACGAGTCCGACCCCAGGCGCCACCAGTGGGTGGAGCTGCCCGAGGTCGTCGAGCCCATCATCCACGAGGTTCAGCTCTTCTCGAGCGTCTACCCGCGGTGCGGCAGGGTGCATGTCCCGTCGCTGCCCCCGGGCACGCCGACCGGCGCCTTCGGCCCCAGGTTGCACGCTGGGATGATCGTTCGGGAGCTGACCGACAAGACTAAGCTGATGTTCAATTGGTGGCACGCGGTGAGGGACGGGATGCTCGCGCGGTCCACCTTCCTGGCACAGATGTCCGGGCTGAAGCTCGAGATCAAAGATTTCCTGATCGAGGCAATCTGCGGCTCCAAGAAGATGGCGGCCACCTACCACGATTTCCTGGCGATTGCGAGGTACAGGTGGACCATCGTGAGCGAGCCCGTGGTCGAACCGCCGACCAACGCGGCGGAGCAGGCGCTGCGGCACGCCGTCATCTGGTGGAAGGTGAATTTCGGGACGCACAGCGCAGGCGGCAGCCTGTACGTGGAGCGGGTGCTGACCGTGGCAGCGACCTGCCTCCAACAGGGCCGGAACGCGCTGGACTACGTCACCGCAGCCTGTACCGCGAGACTTAATCACGCCGCCGCACCCTCGCTTATACTAATATGCGGCCCTGACAATCTGGGTAGTTACCTCTCGAGTTCCACACCGAGCGGACCACACTGGATCGACTTCTGTCAATATGACACTGTGGCACAATTTTGTAACTAAGTGTAACCAAGCTGGGGACAAACAGACTCCTGTAGTTACTTTCTCGCAACCCTCACCACCACAAGCGGAGACAGGCGGTAGCCTTCGCCTCGGACCGTCTGCACGAGGTCCTTTCTGGCCTCTCCGAGCTTCCCTCTCAGCCTGTGTATCGCCATCTCGACCACCCTGCTTTCGTCTGCGGGCACGGAACCCTTCAGGTGCTCCGACAGCTCCTTCTTGGAGACGGTTTCGCCCGGCCTGCTTGCCAGGAGCTCGAGGAGCCCGAACTCCGACTCCCACAGCTCGAGGTCCTTGCGATCCAGGAATGCCTTCCGCTGCGCGAGATCGATTTCAAGGACCGGCCCTAGCCGTCGAGCTGCCTCGGCAGTTGCCGACCGCACAGGGGCTGCCTCGGCCTCCTGGCGTGAGGTTTGACCTCTCTCCCGGAGCCGGCATTCCACGTGGGCCAGCAGGATATCCGCGGTGAAGGGTTTCTTCAGGAAGTCGCTGCCGCCCATGCGAAGGCCGAGGGCATGGACTTCCATCTCGCTTTTCCCGGTCACGATCACGATCGGGTTGAAGAACTTCTCCCTGACCTCTCGAATGACCTCGATCCCGTCTTTCCCGGGCAGCCCGAGGTCCAGGAGGACCAGATCAGGGTTTTCGGCAGGGATCCTCTCGGCCGCCCGCTCCCCATTCTCCTCGAGGTCAACAGTGTAGCAGCCTGGTTTCCTGAGAATCCGAACCATCTCTTGGGCAATGATCGGCTCGTCCTCTACTACCAGAATTCGCTGACTCCCCTCACCTGCCATAGGTGATCCCCGCAGTTTCTCGATTCCTACAATTAGCTTCCCAAATTCCTCGATGTGGTTCCCAATGCCCTGCGGGCATGAACCCGCCCCACTCATTCGCTTCTAGCCAGATTCACATGATTCCAACAGAACCGCAATAGGTCCGAAAACTGGGTCGTATTTCAGTAAAATCGCTTCCGAAGCTGTCCCCGAAGAGAACCCTATCCCATCCCAGTTCAGGCTTCACGGAAGGTCGTCGTTGGGCGATGTCGGCTCGCTGGTCAGCTTGCGGACCTGGACATCGGCATCCTCTTCGAGGCAGAGGCGGCAGGTCTGGCCGTTCAAGAGGAGGAGGCGCTCCTCGTCGCTCTTATTCCAGTTCTCGCTCCAAACGTGCATGGTTATTGACCCACCTAGCCAGCTCCGCTCACGTCGATCTCCATGAACATGACGTCTGCCAACGGGTTCTCGCGGTAGGCCGGGATCTCCCTGAAGCCCATCGCCCGGTACAGACCCACGGCCGGAGCCATCCGCGCCAGCGTGTCCAGCCTGATCTTGCGGTAGCCGAGCGCCTTTGCCGCGCGCAACGCCTCCTCACCCAGCCTATGGCCAAGGCCGCGTCCGCGAACCGCGGGACGCAGGTACATGCGCTTGAGCTCGCCCACGGCCGGCTCGAGCATGCGCACGCCGATACAGCCGAGGGTTTTACCGGTTACCTCCAGCAGCAGCAAGCAGCCACGGGGCGGTCCGTACACGGTGGGCAGGGACTCGAGCTCGGCGGTGAAGCCCTGGAAGCACAGGTCAAACCCAAGATGCCGGGCGTACTCCTCGAAGAGCCCCCGAGCCTCGCGATAGTCCGCTTCAGTCCTGGCTGGCCTGATGACAGCATCGCCGACGGGGCTCGTGAGGCGCTGGACGAGGAAACGCTTGTCCTGCGGAAGCGGCACCTCACGCGGAGCGCCCGCCATCAGACCGGAAGGCTCGGCCGCGGACAGGAGAGACTCCGGAGGAACCAGCCGCATGATCGCGGCGAGCTTGCGCAGGCTCTCGAAGCGCGTGGGCGTGACCATTGCCGTGGCTGCGCTATGTAGCTGCAGCACCACCTCGCACGCTCCGCCCGGTGCAAGCCAGGTGGCAATCCGGTCGAGCAGCGGCCCTGGCTCCAGGTACTCGAAGATCAGCCCGGCGAAGATCAGGTCCTGGCTCTGGGGTGGGAGCATGAGATCCTCGATGTCGGTGCCGAGGAGCTCCAAGCGGCCACACCAGGTGGCCGCGTACCTGGTGCGGGCCAGGGCGAGGTACTCAGGATTCATGTCCACGCCCGTGAGCCAGTCGGTGACCTTCGGATCGACCCGATCGAAGCCGTTCCCGGTTGCGCAGCCGAGAACCAGGACTCTCCTGGGCTGGAGTTCCTGGCACGCCTGGCCCAGGAGGTCGGCGAGGACAGCGAGCTGCCCGACGCCCTCGGGGCCCATGTGGCCCTCATAGTCCGCGGCCGGGATGCTCAGCCAGGGGTTGTCGTAGGGCTTGCCCACGAATGCGACGATACGATCGGTCTGGTCGTGGAGGAAAGGGGTGGTTACCTCAGTTGCGATGCCTCACTTCTGTCCCCGCTCTGCCCGCGCGTCCTGGACCAGGCGCTCGGGCAGCCTTGGCCATTCTGGGTGCTCTCCGCACAGCCGCTCGTACTCGACGATGCAAGAGAAGGGATCCCGGACAATCAGCTCGCGAAGGCCGCCCGGATCCACGACCGAGGCCAGGTGGTAGACCACCAGGGCGCCCGGGACCGCACTCCACTTCTCCCAGAACGGCACCCCCGCATGGGAACGCCAGAGAATGTCTCGCCGGCGCTTCTCATCCGGCTCGTCCCGGTAGCTCGGGTACTTCTCGGCCAGCAGAGCGAAGGCCCGGCGCTCCCGCTCAGCGAAGTCCGACCATGCTGGCTTCGGCAGGAGCTTCGAATGCATGGAGTAGTAGTGCCCCACGCCCTCATTGATCATGCGGTAGATGAACTGCGTCCGGACCGAGCCGTCGTCCCTGTACTTCGCGGTCCAGTGCCTATCCTGGTGCTTCAGGAATGCCTGGTGCCACAGCTCGTGTGTCAGGATGGCCTCGAATTCGGGGATGGCCTGTTCTGGCGGCGCGTCCGCGTAGAATCCCAGGTCAAAGAAGACCTCGGGTCCGTCGAAGATCAGCACGAAGGCGTCCCAGGGGCTGCCGCAGACGAGGTTCAGGCGAACCTCGGAGGGTACGATCCGGTCCGGCAAGAACTCGCTGGCTCTTTCGAGGGCGGCGCCCACGAGCTCGGCCTGTCGCGCGCGGACCGCCGCGACGAAGGGCTCGACGAAGGCCTTGTTCTGCCTGAGGCGGTTCCAGGAAAAGCGCTCGTCGGGTCCGCCCGAGAAGGCTGCCCTGGCGAACTCCTCCGGGTCGAACTGGATCTGTTCACGCATGCCCGC
>Ga0209507_1001321_pt1 | contig 20044 bp, 17 predicted proteins | sample AD_UKC028_MetaG_FD_184414 | JGI IMG/M metagenome (GOLD analysis project Ga0209507, IMG submission 184414) | Active sludge microbial communities of municipal wastewater-treating anaerobic digesters from USA - AD_UKC028_MetaG (SPAdes) (version 2) | ecosystem: Engineered > Bioreactor > Anaerobic >...
GCGTCGTCTCCGCAGGCTGCCGTTGAGGTCGGTTTCGAGAAGGGCGACGGTCACGATCGAGAACAGCATCGACAGGTTGCCGGCGCCGAGGATGCCGATGATGACCGTCAGGATGCGTGCCGGCTGGTTGCTCGACATGTCGATGATCTCGCCGAAGCCGATGGTGGCGACGGTGATGAAGGTCATGTAGAAACAGTCGAACCACGAGTATTGGCCATCGGTCAGCCACATGTAGCCGATGGTGCCGAAGATATGGACGGCCACCAGCATGCCGAGCGCCAGCCAGAGCAGGCGGACGATGTAGCCGATCTGCGAGGTGTTGATCACTTGGCGGGCGGAGCGGCCTGATCGTTGATCGGCACCGACTGGGTCATGAAGATGACCGCCTTGCCGCCGTCCATGTTGGCGTGCAGGGCCTCGACCAGCGGCGGGTTGATCGGCGCCTCGGCGTCCCACTTGATGACGAAATTGGCGCCGGAGCCGCCCGAGGCGTCGTTGAGTTCGACGAACAATTCGTAGGTGCCGTAAGGCGGGATGACGACCGGCGTCGGTACGCGCTCGCTGAGCAGCTTGCCGCTGGTGTCGTAGTAGCGGGCGGATAAAATTCGCAGCGGGCGGCGGCCGTCGGTGTTGCGGATGCTGACCAGCGCCGAGAGCAGGACTTGCGAAACCTTGCCGCTCTTGCCGACGTTGCCGTAGAGCATGTGGGAGTAGATCGGCAGGTAGATGGCCTGCCCGCTGCTGAGCGTGCGGATTTCCTGGGCATTGCTTGCGGTCGACCCCGAAAAAAGGCCAAAAATGACAGCAGACAGGTAAATCGACATCCATCGACGTCGCTGCATGGCAACCCTCCCTTTTATTGAACGCCCGGTGACCAGATTTTCAAGTCTACCGTCATGCCCGGGCGGCGCAAGGGATTTGCCCGGAAATCAGCGCAACTGCTGACGAGGATCAAATTTCCTGGGGCGGACAGGTGTCGCAGCGATGAATCTCGACGGTGACGTGCACGATTTCTTCATGAACAGCGAGTGCGTTGCGGACGGCGGCAGGCGTCAGGTGGTCGTCGTGGGTGAGCAGTGCCAGCGCGCAGGCATACTCGCCGTTGCCGACGCGCCAGACGTGCAGGTCGGTGATTTCCGTGGCGCCTTCCTCGGGCAGCGCGGCGATGACAGCGCGGATTTCCTCGACGACCGGGTGATCCATCTCGCGGTCAAGGAGCACGCGGCCGGTTTGCAGGATCAGGTTCTTCGCCCACAGCCCGACTAGCACGCCGCCGACCAGGCCCATCGCCGGGTCCAGCCAGGCCTGGCCGAACAGCCAGCCGCCGGCCAGCGCGACGATGGCGAGCACCGAGGTCAGGGCGTCGGTCAGCACGTGAATGTAGGCCGCCTTCAGATTGAGATCGCCGTGGTGGTGATGGGCGTGATCGTGCCCGTGGTCATGGTGATGGTGCGTGTCGGCGCGCCCCAGGATCAGGGCGCAGGCGATATTGACGACCAGCCCGAAGACGGCGACGCCGATGGCTTCGGCGTAACGGATCGGTTGCGGCGCCAGCAGGCGCTCGACCGACCCGAAAGCCATCGCCGCCGCGACCCCGAGCAGGAAAATGGCGCTGGTGTAACCGGCCAACACCTCGATTTTCCAGGTGCCGAAGGCGAAGCGCGGGTCGTCGGCATATTTGCGGGCGGCGGCGTAGGCCAGCGCCGACAGGCCGATGGCCAGCGCGTGCGAGCTCATATGCCAGCCGTCGGCCAGCACCGCCATCGAATTGAACCACCAGCCGGCGACGATCTCGACCACCATGGTGGCCAGGGTGATCCACAACACCAGGCGCGTGCCGCGTTCGGCCACCGGGTTGCCGATGCTGTAGCGGTGCTGGTGGGTCCAGCGCGAGAGGTCGTGGGTGGCTTGGCTCATTGCTGGCCGTAGCTTTGGAATTTTTTCAGGACGTCGGCCATTTCGGTTGCCGAAAGCAGCACCGGGTCGCCGAGCTGGCAGGCGCGCCAATACTGCTCGCAGAGTTCTTCGAGTTCGACGGCCAGCGCGAAAGCCTCGGCGAGGTCGTGGCCGGCAACCAGCAGGCCGTGGTTGGCCAGCAGGCAACCCTTGCGTCCCTGCATCGCCTGCATGGCTGCGGTCGACAGTTCCGGGGAGCCAAAAATCGCGTAGTCGGCGCAACGGATCGTGTCGCCGCCGAAGCGGGCGATCATGTAGTGGAAGGGCGGAATCTCGCGGCGCAGGCAGGCGAGGCTGACGGCGAACGGCGAGTGCGCATGCAGTACGGCGCCGACGTCCGGCCGCGCAGCGTAGAGGTCGCGGTGGAAACGCCACTCCGACGACGGCTTGCGCGTGCCCTGGTGGCTGCCGTCGAGGGTCATCAACGGAATGTCGCCGACGACCAGTGCGCCATAAGGCAGGCCGGTCGGGGTGATGTAGAAGGCGTCGCCGCTGCGCACGCTGACATTGCCCGAGGTGCCCTTGTTCAGGCCCGCTGGCTGCATGGCACGGGCGGTGGCGATCAGTTGGGCGCGCGGGTCGCTCATGGTGCTTCTTCCGGGTAGAGCCCCAGCAGACCCTCGCGGCTGGCGGAGCAGACGCCGCGTTCGGTGATGATGCCTTTGACCAGCCAGCCGGGAGTGACGTCGAAAGCCGGATTGGCGACGTCCTCGCCGACCGGCAACTGGCGCAGCGCCGAGGGCTGGCCATGATTGTCGAGGCCGTGCACGCAGCGGAATTCGTCGCCATCGCGTTCCTCGATGGGAATGTCGGCGCCATCGGCGCAGGCGAAATCGATGGTCGAACGCGGCGCGGCGACGTAGAAGGGAATGCCGTTGTCGGCAGCGGCCAGCGCTTTGAGGTAGGTGCCGACTTTGTTGGCGACATCGCCGTTGGCCGCGATGCGGTCGGCGCCGACGATCACCGCATCGACGCGGCTCTGGCGCATCAACAGGCCGGCGGCGTTGTCGGCGATCAGCGTGTGCGGCACGCCGTGGTGTTCGAGTTCCCAGGCGGTCAGCAGGCCCTGGTTGCGCGGCCGGGTTTCCGAAACCCAGACATGCACCGGCACGCCGGCATCGTGCGCGGTGTAGATCGGTGACAGCGCAGTGCCCCAGTCGACGGTGGCCAGCCAGCCGGCGTTGCAGTGGGTCATCACGTTCAGCGTGTGACCGTTGGCGACGATCAGATCCTTCCAGATTTTCAGGCCATGCTGGCCGATGGCGGCGTTCTGCGCCACGTCCTCGTCGGCGATGGCTTGCGCTTCACGCCATGCGGTCTGGTGTCTGGCTTCCGGCGCCAGCGGCTGCAGCACGCCTTCCATGCGCGCCAGCGCCCAGTGCAGATTTACGGCTGTCGGGCGGGTCGACCGCAACAGGGTTGCCGCTTCGCGCAAGCGGGTGTCGGAGGCTTCGAATTCCAGCGCAATCGCCAGCCCGTAGGCGGCAGTGGCGCCGATCAGCGGCGCGCCGCGCACCTGCATGGCGCGGATCGCGTGCGCTGCTTCTTCCAGCGTGGCGACGCGCGCCCAGTGCAGCGCGTGCGGCAGCCGGGTCTGGTCGATGATGTCGATACAGTTCTGCGCCGGATGCGCGCGCAGGGTGCGGGTGGGGATGCCGTCGATGTTCATGGCGAGACAGGGGTAGTGTAGGAGCGCAGCCAAGCCGCGAAGTCGGCCTCCGCCAGATCGCCGGCGGCGAGGGCGAGCATGGTGGCGACGCAGTTCGCATCGTCGGCGGTCAGGTTGGCGCCATTGAGCATCAGGAACAGCTCGGTACAGACGAACGCGGTTCGTTTGTTGCCATCGATGAACGGATGGTTGCGGGCAATGCCGTATCCGTAGGCTGCGGCGAGGGCGGCGACATCGGGTTCGCCGTAAGCCACCAGATTGAGCGGGCGGGCCAGGGCCGAGGCCAGCAGCCCGCTATCGCGAACACCGGCCGACCCGCCATGCTCGGCCAGCTGGGCTTCATGCACGGCCCAAACGACGGCTTCCTCGATCCATATCCACTGGCTCATTTGGCCAGTTCGTGCAGGACATTCCGGCGGCTCTTCATGATCTTGCGTGCCGCTTCCATCTGCTGCTCGAAGGCCGGATCGAACGGCGTCAGGCGCACGCCATCCGGCGACTCCGTGGCGTATACCGTGTCGCCCTTCTCGACATGCAGGCGGGCAAGCAACTCTTTCGGCAGCACGACGCCGACCGAATTGCCGATCTGGGTCAGTTTGAGTGCGAACATGGCGTTCTCCGAGTTTGTTATAACAGATGTAATACTACGCCGATTTTCGTTTGCCGGTTGCCTGTACGGTCGGCATGGCGCATGATTTTCATCTCTTTCTAGCCGTCGACCGCAACAAGCCCATGCAAACACCGATCCGCATCGATTCCCGCTTCCCGCACATGGGGACGACCATCTTTACCGTGATGTCGCGCATGGCGGCGGAGTGCGGGGCGGTCAACCTGTCGCAGGGCTTTCCCGATTTCCAGGCCGAGCCGGCCTTGTTCGATGCGGTGCATCGCTACATGCTGGCCGGGCGCAACCAGTACGCGCCGATGGCCGGCATGCCGGAGTTGCGCCAGGCCATCGTCGACAAGGTGGCCGCGCTTTACGGCCCGCGCTTCGATGTCGAGAGCGAAGTGACGGTGACGGCGGGGGCGACGCAGGCGATCTTCACCGCCATCGCCGCCTTCGTGCGGCCGGGCGACGAGGTGATCGTCTTCGAGCCGGTCTACGATTCCTACGTACCGGCCATCGAAACGGTAGGCGGCAAGGCGGTTTACGCGCAACTAAAATTTCCCGACTACACGCCGGACTGGGCGCAGGTGGCGACGTTGATCACGCCAAGGACGCGGATGATTATCGTCAATTCACCGCACAACCCGACCGGCAGCCTGTTGGTTGCGGTCGACCTCGAGAAACTGGCAAATTTGGTGCGCGGCACCGACATCGTGGTGCTCTCCGACGAGGTTTACGAGCACATCCTGTTCGATGGCGAGCGCCACGCCAGCCTGTGCGGCCATCCGGAACTGGCGGCACGCAGCATCGTCGTCTCCAGCTTCGGCAAGACCTACCACATCACCGGCTGGAAGATCGGCTACGTGGTCGGGCCCGAGGCGCTGATGGCCGAGTTCCGCAAGGTGCACCAGTTCAACGTCTTTACCGTCCATGCGCCGTCGCAACTGGCGTTGGCCGACTACATGCAGGACGCCTCGCGCCACCTCGGGCTGGCCGCCTTTTACGAGGAAAAGCGCCATTTCTTCCGCGCGCTGCTGGCGGAAACGCCATTCGAACTCCTGCCCTGTCGTGGCACCTACTTTCAGCTGGCCAGCTACCGGACGATCTCCGATCGACCCGACCGGGAATTCGCGGAGTGGATGACGCGGGAGGTGGGCGTCGCGGTGATTCCGGTGTCGGTGTTCTATGGCGACGGGCGCGACGACCGCGTGGTGCGTTTCTGTTTCGCCAAGAAGCAGGAGACGCTGGAGGCGGCCGGCCAGCGTTTGCGCCGCTTATAGGCAGGCGTTGACGCGCCGCGGCGGCCGACCAATAATCCAGCCACCATAAGTTAATCCAACAGAAAGGGAAGCAGCATGGGAATGCTCCAGGAATTCCGCGAATTCGCGGTCAAGGGCAATGCGATGGATCTGGCGGTCGGCGTCATCATCGGCGGTGCCTTCGGCAAGATCGTCGATTCGGTCGTCAGCGACCTGATCATGCCGCTGGTGTCGCGCGTCACCGGCCGGCTGGATTACTCCAATCTCTACTTCGTGCTCGGCGACAACCCGAAGAACCTCACCGCGCTGGCCGAAATCAAGGCCGCCGGCATCCCCGTGTTCGCCTACGGCAATTTCCTGACCATCGTCGTCAATTTTGTCATCCTGGCCTTCGTCATTTTCATGATGGTCAAGCAGCTCAATCGCTTGCGTGCCGCCGAGGCACCGGCACCCGAGCCGGAAGCGCCGTCAACGCCGGAAGACGTGTTGCTGCTACGCGAGATTCGCGATTCGCTGAAAAAGTAGCCGACAGCCGAACCAACAAAAAAGCCGCTGATCGCGGCTTTTTTGTCGTCTGCGCGGTTGGCGTCAATTGCCGAAAATTGCCTTCCATAGCGCGTTGACCGCAGCAATGTGCTGCTCTATGCCGTCCCGGTCGACCAGACCCTTGGGCGTTGCGCTCAGGCGCTTGGCATGCTGCAGGCGCCGGTATTCGCGGTAGGCGTCGCCGACGGCGACGGCCTGGCTTTCATGGATCAGGCCGAGTTCGGCGGCGATGCGCAGTAGCGCGATGTTGCCGAGGTTGCCGGTCAGCTGGTGATGCTGGTGTGCGTGGCCGAGGACCAGATACTGGACGATGAATTCGACGTCGATGATGCCGCCGGAATCGTGTTTGAGGTTGAAGCCGCTGGCGCTTTTCGAGGCGTGCGCATCGTACATCTTCTGCCGCATGGCGACGACTTCGTCGCGCAGCGTGGCGAGATCGCGCGGTTGGCACAGCACTTCGCAGCGGATTTTCTCGAAACGGGCGCCGACCGCCGGGTCGCCGGCGCAGAAGCGGGCGCGCGTCAGGGCCTGGTGTTCCCAAACCCAGGCGCGCTTGAGCTGGTAGTCGCGGAAGGCGTCGATCGAAACGGCCAGTAGGCCGGAATCGCCGTTCGGACGCAGGCGCAGGTCGGTTTCGAACAGCGTGCCGGCCGGCGTCTGGCTCGACAGCCAGGTGCCCAGGCGCTGGGCAAGGCGGGCGTAATTCTCTTCGGCATCGGGGTCGGCGTCGTCGTAGAGATAAACGAGGTCGAGGTCGGAGACGTAGCCGAGTTCCTTGCCGCCCAGCTTTCCGTAGCCGATGACGGCGAATTTCGGCGCTTCGCAATGCCGCTTCTTGATCGTTCCCCAGCACAGCGGCAGGGTTTCCTGGACGATGGTGTCGGCCAGTTCGGTCAGATGGTCCGACAGCTTCTCGATGGTTTGCAGCCCCGCAAGATCCTGCGCCAGCAGGCGGAAGATCTGGGCGTGGTGCATTTCGCGCAGGATGTCCACCTCGCGCTCGGTATCGCCGACATGATCGGCCAGATTTTGCCGCAGGTTTTCACGGAAGGCGATCAGATCGGTGGCGATGTCGTACAGGCGCGGGTCGAGCAGTTCGTCGAGCAGCAGCGGATGCTGCCCCAGGTAATCGGTGGCCCAGGACGAAGCGCACACCATGTCGGCGACCCGGCGCAAGGCCATCGGGTATTGCTGCAGCAAGGCCAGATAGGCGCCGCGGCGGCTGATGCTCTCGATGAACTGCAGGCTGCGCGCCAGGGTCGTATCGGGGTCGGGCGTCGAACCCGCCGCCTCGATCAGGCGCGGTCCGATGGCGTCCAGGCGCGAGCGGTTGGTCGTCGGGAGCTGCAGGTAGCGGCTGGAAGCGCGCAATTCGGCAAGGCGCGTGATGGCCTCGCCCGGTTGGCGAAAGCCGAGGTTGCCGAGGGCCTCGATCGCGGTGTCGTCGTCGAGCTGGCCCATCCAGAGCCCGGTCAGGGGATGCTCTCCGGCTTCGGGGTCGGAAAATACCTGTTCGAAATGGAGACTGACCTTCTCGCGATGGGCGTTCAGCGCCGCCAGCATCGCCGGCCAGTCGGCATACTCCATGCTGCGTGCGACGCTGGCCTGCTCGGCCGCACCTTCCGGCAGCATGTGGGTCTGCTTGTCCTCCACATACTGCAGGCGGTGTTCGAGACGGCGCAGGAATATGTAAGCCTCGCGCAGTTCGCTTTCGGTCTCCCGGGGAATCAGGCGGCGCTCGACCAGCAGCTTGAGCACCGACAGGGTGGCCCGGATCTGCAGACTGGGGTCGCGCCCGCCGCGTATCAGCTGGAAGACCTGGGCGATGAATTCGATTTCGCGGATGCCGCCGGGGCCGAGCTTGACGTGGTCGGCCATGTCCTTGCGCGCTACCTCGCGGCGAATCTGCGCGTGCAGGTCGCGCATCGCGTTGATGGCGCCGAAGTCGAGATACTTGCGGAAGACGAAGGGGCGGGCGATTTTCTGCATCGCCGTCACCCAGTCCGGCTGCAGGTTATCGCCGCTGTTCATGGTACGGCCCTTGATCCAGGCGTAGCGCTCCCATTCGCGGCCCTGGGTGATGAAGTAGTTTTCCAGCCCATCGAGCGAACAGACCAGCGGGCCCGAATCGCCGTTCGGGCGCAGGCGCATGTCGACGCGGAAGACCTGTCCGTCGGCGGTGATTTCGCCGAGCGCTGCGATCACCCGTTTGCCGAGCCGGGTGAAGAAATCGTAATTCTCGATACTCTTCGGTCCGGCGGTGTCTCCTTCCTCCGGATAGACGAAGATGTAATCGACGTCCGAGGAGACGTTCAGCTCGCGGCCGCCCAGTTTGCCCATGCCGATGATCAGCAGGCGCTGCGGCCGGCCGGCCTTGTCGAGCGGCTTGCCGTAGGTGGTGGCGAGCTGGCGGTGATAATAGTCGAGGGCGAAGTTGGTGGTGACGTCGGCCAGGAGCGTCATGCTCTCGACCACTTCGGCCAGGGGCGCCAGGCCGCACAGGTCGCGCAAGGCGATGTGCGCCATCGCACGGTGGCGCAGGCGGCGCAGTTGCGCCTTGAGCGCACTGTCGTCGGTGGCCGGCGGTGTCAATGCCGACTGCAGTTGTTCGGCTGACAGCGGCTGTGTCCATATGCCCGCCAGTTCGTCGATCAGGGTCGGGCGTGCGGTCAACAGGTCGCGCAGATAGCGGCTGTGATCGAGGGCGCCTTGCCAGCGCGGGTCGGGTAGCTTGTCCATGATTGCTCGGGCGGCGCTCAGGCCGAAAAGGTAGAATGTAATTTTTGACGGATCGTTAATTGTAGTGACCTATTCCCCCCTCTGGCAAAGCACTGCGCGCCGTGGTTGATGCGGCCTCCCGTCTGGGGCTGCGCCAGGCGCTCTATCACCGCCTGCACTGGCTGTGGCCGATCCTCGCTTCGCCGCTGCTGCGCCGGACGGTGCGCGTCGCACTGTGGGGCCTGCTGGCGGCCTGGCTGATATTCGCTGCGCTGGTGCTGGCGCTGCGCTATTTTGTATTGCCCAACATTGGCGCCTATCACACGCAGATCGAGCAGGCGCTCTCCGGTGCCGTGGGCCAGCCGGTCACCATCGGCCGCATCGAGGCGCGCTGGCAAGGGCTCAATCCGGATATCGTGCTCGACGATGTCGTTCTTTCTGATCGCCAGGGCGTGCAGGTCTTTTCCCTGGAACAGATGGAAACCGTCATCTCCTGGCGCAGCCTGTGGCACGGCAAGGTCACGCTGGCTTCGCTGATCATCCAGCGGCCGGTTTTGCACGTGCGACGCGAAACGACCGGTCGCATCACGGTCGCCGGGATGGAAGCCGAAAGCGAAGGCGATTCCGCTTTCAGCAACTGGGTGCTCGAACAGCCGCAAATTCGCATCCGCAATGCGACGATCGTCTGGGATGACCGCCTGCGCGGCGCGCCGCAACTGGTACTGGAAGACCTGCAGTTCGGTCTCGACAACAAGGGGCGCCGGCATCTGTTCGGCCTGTCGGCCGCGCCGCCGTCCGAGCTTGCGGCGCGCATCGACGTGCGCGGTGAAGTTACCGGGGATATCGACGATGCGCTCGAGAATTTTGCCGGGCGGGTCTATGTCCAGCTCGACTATGCCGATCTTGCCGGCTGGCGGAACTGGGTCGATTACCCGGTCGATCTGACGGAGGGGCGCGGTGCGCTACGTTTCTGGGGCGATCTGGCGGACGGCAAGGGCAAGGTGACGACCGACCTGGCGCTCGACGGGGTACGGGTGCGCCTGGGCAGGAAGTTGCCGGAACTCGAACTGGAGAACCTGCGCGGGCGCCTGGAGGGAAGCTACAAGACCGGTGCCTGGACGCTGGGCGGCAGCAAGCTCGAACTGCAGGCCGAGGATGGCCTGCGCATTGTGCCGACCGATTTTCAGGTGGCCTGGCAGCAGGATGCGCGCAGCGGGAGAGTCACCGGTTCGGCCAGCGCCAGCATCCTGGATCTGACGATGCTTGCCCGACTGGCGGCGTATCTCCCGCTGGATGCGCGCAGTCGCGACCTGCTCGAACGGCACAAGCCCAAGGGCCGGCTGGCCGGCCTGCGCGCCGGCTGGGGGCTGGCCGGCGAGGCGCTCGACCACTATTCCTTGCGTGCTGCCTTCACCGACCTCGGGCTGCTTGCCGACGGCTATTTTCCGGGGGCACACGGCTTGGCAGGGCAAGTGGAGTTCGACGAAAAGGGCGGGGCGCTGTCGCTGGATGCCGGCAAATCGGGTATCTCGCTGCCAGCGGTGTTCGTCGAGCCTGACATCGCCTTTGAGCAGTTGCGCGCCCGGGCTACCTGGAAGCATGCCGACGGGGTTGTCGACGTCAAGCTCGAACGCCTTCAGTTCGATGGTGCCGATGTGGCCGGGTCGGCAAGCGGCAGTTACCACTACACAGGCTCGGGGCCTGGCACGATCGATCTCGGCGGAGCGATCACGCGGGCCGACGGGCGGGCCGTCTGGCGTTACATTCCCAGCGTCGTAGGCAGCGGCGTGCGCGACTGGTTGCGCAGTTCCATCGTCAGCGGGCGCGGCTACGACGCCAAGCTCGTGCTCAAGGGCAATCTGGCGGATTTCCCGTTCCGCGATCCGGCCACCGGCAAGTTCCTGATTACCGCCAAGGCCGAAGGGGTAAAGCTCGATTACGCCGATGGTTGGCCACATATCGACGACATCAAGGCGGACATGAGTTTCGGCGTAGGCATGCGGATCGTCGCAGAGAAGGGCAGCATCCTCGGCGCGAAGCTGAACGATGTCGAGGTCGAGATTCCCGATTTCGACGTCATGGACGAGATGTTGCTCATCCGCGGGGGGGCCAGTGGGCCGACCGACGAATTCCTGCGCTTTATCGAGCTCAGTCCTGTCGGCGACAAGATCGACAATTTTACCCGGGGCATGAAAGCAACCGGCAACGGCAAGCTCGATCTGGCGCTCGATCTGCCGATCCGAAGGCTTCAGGATACCAAGGTGCGGGGCGAGTTCCAGCTCCAGAAAAATGATGTGTATCTGTTCGAGGGCATGCCGCCGGTCACGCAGGCCAGCGGGCGCCTGCTGCTGACTGAGTCGAGCATCACGTCGTCCGAGCTCGCCGGCAGGATATTCGGCGGGCCGCTCAGGGTGGGCATCCGCAGCCATGCGGATAAGGTGGCGGTGCAAGCCGCCGGAACCTCGAATGTGGCGGAATTGACCAAGCACCTCGGCATGCCGCCGGGCGACCGGGTATCCGGCAGCACGGCCTGGAAAGCTGGCATCGATATCAAGCGCGGGCAGACCGATCTGGTCGTCGATTCCGACTTGCTCGGCGTCACCTCGCGTTTACCAGAGCCGCTGGCCAAGGCAGCGACGGTGCCGTTGGCGCTGCGGGTTGAAAAAACGACCGGCGAGGGCGGGCGCCAGCAATTCAAGGCCGCCCTTGGTGATGTGGCCCAAGCGCTTGCCATCAGGCGTGGCGACGCTCTGGAGCGCGCTGTTGTCGTGTTGGGCAGCGGTGAGGCGCGCTTGCCGGATAGCGGTGTTGCCTTGCGTATTGCCGTGCCGCGGTTCGATGCCGATGCCTGGGAGGCGCTGCTAGGGGGGAATGGTACTGCCCGGAGCGGAGCCAGGATGCCGGCGCTCGACAGCGTAGCGATCAGGACACCTGCCCTGAGGCTGATGGGACGCGAATTCACTCAGGTCTCCGCCGAAGGGCGGCCGCGCGACGAGGGCTGGCAGATAGCCCTCGTCAGCGATCAGGCTGCCGGCGATCTGTTCTGGCGGACCACCGGCGGCGGCTGGCTCGAGGGGCGCCTGGGGCGCTTGGTGGTGCGCTCCGCTGCAGAAGCTGCAGAGAGCAACACGACGCTGGTCAACAGTCTGCCTGGCATGAACCTGACGGTGGACGATTTCCGGATCGGCGACATCGCGCTCGGCCGGCTCGAACTGCGCGCGCGCAACGACAGGGGCGCCTGGCATCTGGAGACCTTGAACCTGCGCAACCCGGACGGCGCGCTGAATGGCAAGGCGGTTTGGAACAACGATGGCGCCGGCCGCCATCAGACCCGCCTCGATTTCGAGCTGACCGCCAGCGATGTCGGTCGCCTGCTTACCCGACTGGGCTACGTCGATGCCATCCGGCGCGGTACGGCAACACTGGCCGGCAATGCCCAATGGAACGGTCCGCTGACCGGTATCCACTATCCATCCTTGAGCGGACAGCTGTCGGTTATCGCAGAGAACGGTCAGTTCAACAAGCTGGAACCCGGTGTCGGCCGCCTGCTCGGACTGATTTCGCTGCAGTCGCTGCCGCGCCGCCTGACGCTGGATTTTCGCGACATCTTCAGCGATGGTCTGGCCTTCGACAGCATCGAGGGCAAGACGACGATGACGGCAGGCGTGATGCGCATCGTGGACGCGCTGCGCATCAACAGTCCGGCGGCGCAGATCGAGATTCGCGGCGAGGCCGACATGAAGAACGAAACGCAGAATCTGCAGGTGCTGGTGCGGCCGCAGATGGGCGCCGTGGCGGCGATCGGCACTGCGCTGATCAATCCGATTGCCGGCGCGGCGGCGCTGGTGGCCAGCACCGTTTTGCAGAACCCGATCGGCCGGTTGTTCAGCTATCGCTATCATGTCACCGGTAGCTGGAGCGACCCCAAGGTCGAGAAGGTCGGCGAGTTTGTCGATGAGGTTCCGCTGGAAACCGGCGAAGGGGGCAGGCGGTGAGCAAGCAGAATTGCCGGATGGCGGCTATCCAGATGGTGTCCGGGCCGCGCGTTGCGGACAACCTGGCGATGGCCGGCGGCCTGATCGCCGACGCGGTGGCACAGGGGGCGCAACTGGTTGTATTGCCCGAGTATTTTCCAATCATCGGCGCTGCCGATGCGGATCGCGTCAAGGCGCGCGAGGATTTTGGCCGGGGGCCGGTTCAGGACTGGCTGGCGGCCACCGCGCAAGCCCACGGAATCTGGATTTTTGCCGGTTCAATACCATTGACCGCAAGCGTGCCCGACAAGATGCGCAACACCTCGCTGGCCTACAACCCGTCGGGAGAATGCGTCGCGCGTTACGACAAGGTGCACCTGTTCGGCTTTCGCAAGGGGGATGAATCGTACGACGAAGCCGCCTTCATCGAACCAGGCAAGGATCTGACCGTCGTCGCCACGCCGTTCGGTCGCGTCGCGTTGTCGATCTGCTACGACCTGCGTTTTCCCGAACTGTACCGGGCGCTGGCGCCGGTCGACCTGATTCTGGTGCCAGCTGCCTTTACCGAAACCACCGGCCGGGCGCATTGGGAAATCCTGCTGCGCGCCCGCGCCATCGAAAACCAGTGCTATCTGCTGGCGGTCGGGCAGGGCGGGCGGCATGAAAGCGGCCGGATGACCCACGGCAACAGCATGATCGTCGACCCGTGGGGCGAGATTCTCGACCGCAAATTGAAAGGGCCGGGCGTCGTCATCGCCGACCTCGACCACGCGCGTACCGCCGAAATCCGCGAGAGCCTGCCGGCGCTCGCGCACCGAAAACTTTGAGTCCATTTTGAATTCTGCAAAAGAAAAGCCATGCCGTTGATTCCTGATGAATATCGATACAGCGTGAATAACCTCGAATTCATGCGACGGGATTCCGCCGAGAAACGCTTCAAGAAAGTCACCCGGTCCGCCCTCCCGCTGTTTCTGCGTGGCGGGGATACGATCACCATCACGCCTTCCGTCGCGGGGTTTCACGAGGATGACGTGGAGTCCGTGATTCGCTGGGCCGCCAGGAATGGCCATGGCGATTTTCTGATCGATATCGGGGCGAATATCGGATTGACCTCGTGCCTGGTCGGCGACTGTTTTTCGGCGGTGCGTTGTTACGAACCCAATCCGCTGGCTTTCTCGATTCTCGGCGTCAACACGAAAATAGGCCTTGCGCCGGGTGTCGATGTCCGCTTGTTCAACTACGGCATTGGCAACGAAAATTCCACCACGGAATTGCTGGTGCCGAAAAGCAACTGGGGCGGCGCCTTCGTCGTTCAAGGGAATTCGTACGATCAAGAAACCCTGCTACGCAAGGATGGCTTCAGGAATTTCGACGAAGGAAATTACATCCGGCAGAGCGTCGAGATCAGGACGGCTGAATCGTCGCTGGCGCAGGTTTTCGACGAGTTTCGTGCGCAGGGCAAGCGATCCGGTGTCATCAAGATCGATGCGGAAGGTTTCGAACTGTCGATTCTCGAGGCGGTCTCAGGAATTGTTCCGGCAGACTTCGGGCTGGTCATCGTCTTCGAGAATCACATGCGCGATGTCACCAGGGAACAACTGGTCTCCCGGTTCCGATCCCGGGCGGATTTGTTTCTTCTGGATACGAGGAAGATCAGGGGCGCCACGTTTGTCCGGTACGTCAGATCGATTCTTGGCGCCAAGCGGGAAACGAGGCTGCGTCCGGTTGACGAATATCTCGGCAAGGGAAATTTCGTTATGATCGTTCGCGCCGATTCGTAAGCAAACTGGAACACATATGACCGCTTCAAGCCTTCTGGCGCAAGCCGAATCTCTTCTGCTGACACCCTTCTCGTTGACCGAGGCCGACCTGTCACGCACCTTCGGCCAAATCCTGACGCACCAGGTCGATTACGCCGATCTTTATTTCCAGTATTCGCGTTCCGAAGCCTGGAGCCTGGACGAAGGCATCGTCAAATCGGGCAGTTTCAATATCGACCAAGGGGTCGGCGTTCGGGCGATCTCGGGTGAAAAGACCGCCTTTGCCTATTCCGACGACATCAGTTCACGGGCGCTCGGCGATGCCGCGAATGCCGTGCGGGCGATTGCCGCCGCCGGACAGAATGGCATTTTGCCTGCTTTTTCGGCGTCGACCGCAACCAGGTCGCTCTACCTTCCGCAAGACCCAATCGCCTCGCTGCCGGCCGAGGCCAAGGTGAAATTGCTCGAGCGCCTCGAAGGTTTTGCGCGCGCCATCGACCCGCGCGTGATCCAGGTCATGGCCTCGCTGGCCGGCGAGTACGAAGTGATTCTGGTGGCCGGCTCCGACGGTCGGCTGGCGGCCGACATCCGGCCGCTGGTGCGCTGTTCGATCTCGGTGATCGTCGAGGAAAACGGCAAACGCGAACAGGGGGCGGCGGGCGGCGGCGGGCGTTTCGATTTCGCCTATTTCGACGACGAGGTGCTGCGACGCTATGCGCAGGAGGCCGTCCATCAGGCCGTCACCAACCTGCACGCCGATGCGGCGCCGGCTGGCCAGATGACGGTCGTTCTCGGTTCCGGCTGGCCCGGCATCCTGCTGCACGAAGCCGTCGGCCACGGTCTGGAGGGCGATTTCAACCGCAAGGGCAGTTCGACCTTCTCCGGCCGCGTCGGCGAGCGCGTCGCCGCCAAGGGCGTCACCGTGATCGACGACGGCACCATCGCCGATCGCCGCGGCTCGCTGAACATCGACGACGAAGGCAATCCGACACAACGTACGGTGCTGATCGAAGACGGCATCCTCAAGGGCTACATGCAGGACAGCCTGAACGCCCGCCTGATGGGCGTCGCGCCGACCGGCAACGGGCGCCGCGAATCCTTCGCCCACCTGCCGTTGCCGCGCATGACCAACACCATGATGCTGGCCGGCGAGCGCGACCCGCAGGAAATCATCGCCTCGGTCAAGAAGGGCATCTACGCCGCCAATTTCGGCGGCGGCCAAGTCGATATCACCAGCGGCAAGTTCGTTTTCTCGATGAGCGAGGCCTATCTGATCGAAGATGGTAAGGTGACGCGCCCGATCAAGGGCGCGACGCTGATCGGCAACGGTCCGGACGCCATGACCCGCGTTTCGATGATCGGCAACGACCTCAGACTCGACCCGGGGGTGGGTACCTGCGGCAAGGATGGCCAGAGCGTGCCGGTCGGCGTCGGCCAGCCGACCGTGCGCATCGATGGACTGACCGTGGGGGGTACGGCATAATAGCTAGACAATTCGGAGGAGGGGTAAATGCGAGCATGGATCATTGCGGTGGGAATCATGGCGGCGAGCGGCGCGGCGTTCGCCCAGACACCGGCACAAGACAAACTCAAGGCCATTCAGGCTGACCCGGCAGCGCTCAAGCAGGCGATCGAGGCCGGGCATAAAGCATCTTTCTTCTGCGTAAACTGCCACGGCGACAACGGTATCAGCAAGATTCCGGAAGTTCCCAATCTGGCGGGCCAGAACCCCGCCTACCTGCTGGAACAAATCCGCAAGTTTGGCTCGGGGGAGCGCAAGGATCAGTTCATGCAGGGTTTGATCAAGGTCTTGAAGGACGACGAGCGCGTCCAGATTGCCTTGTTCTTCGGTAGTCAGGCCGTTCCGCCGTCGAAGGCGGACCCGGTGCAGGTCGCGCGCGGCAAGGAACTATTCACCAAGCTATGCGTACGTTGTCACGGCGATGCGGCGCACGGCGATGCGACGATTCCCCGACTCGCCGGCCAGCAGATTCCCTACGTCGTGACCTCGGTCACCCGCTATCGCGATGGCACGGGCATCCGCAACAACCAGTTGATGTCGATCGCCACTTCGTCGCTGAAAAACGAAGACATCAAGGCCATTGCCAATTACCTGACCCAGTTGCCCTGATGCAACGCTGAGTTTTTTTCCATCGGTCGGCAGAATTGACCGATGTCATGGTTCCGGACGGTTGTCCCCGGTAGTTTCGCTGCCGGGGACAATTTGCTTTGGGGATACCATGAAATTTTTATCAGGATTACTGCTGGCAATGACGTTGTGCGTCTTTGGCGGCGAGGCGATGGCGCAGATCGCCGATCTCAATTCGGCGATCAACAAGGCCGGCCGCCAGCGCATGCTGTCGCAGCGCATGGCCAAGGCCTACTTTCAAATCGGCCAGCAGGTCGAGGTCGACCGCAGCAAGAAGATACTCGACGCTTCGGTCTCGCTGTTCGACCGCCAACTGGTCGAACTCAAGAATTTCGCACCGACGCCGGAAATCAAGGAAAACTACCTGAAGCTGGAGAAATCCTGGCTGGCCTACAAGGATGTCCTGGTCGGCGCCGCACCGTCGCAGGAAAACGGGCGCAAGGTTCTGGAGATTTCCGATCAGGTACTGGCGCTCGCGCATCAGGGAACGCAGTTGCTGGAAAAGCAATCGACGACCAGCGCCGGCCGCCTCGTCAATATTTCCGGCCGTCAACGCATGCTCTCGCAACGCATGGCCAAGTTCTACCAGGCCATTGCCTGGGGCGTCGGCAACGACAGGAGCGCCGCCGAGCTCGAAAAGGCGCGCAAGGAATTCGCCGCCGCCCATCAGGAACTCGCTTCCGCACCTTCCAATACCCCGCAGATCAAGGACAGCCTCGAACTCGTCAAGCAGCAGTGGATGTTCTTCGAAAATGCGTTGAACCAGAAGGCCGGGCCGGACAAGCGGCCGCAAATCGCGGTGGCGACGACCAGCGAACGCATCCTGGAAGAAATGGAAACGGTCGTCGGGCTCTACGAAAAACTGAAGTAGCCGGGAAGACTTCTAAAACAGGCTGAGTTGCCGCTCGTCCGCCGGTTTCGGCGGCGCGGGCGGTTTGAAGCGCGTGGTGTCGAGCTGCGGGAATTCGCAGCTCAGTTCGAGCCGTCGGCGGGCGAGGTCGAAGCGCTGGCGGATGAGGTCGGCAAAATGCCCCAGCCCCTTCATCCGGCTGCCAAAATTGGCATCGTTGGCGCGTCCGCCGCGCAAGTCGTAAAGCACCGACAGGATGCGCGAGGCTTTCTCCGGCGCATGCCAGTCCAGCCATTCGCGGAACAGCCCGGCAACCTCGTGCGGCAGGCGCAGCAAGGTGTAAGCGGCGCTTTGGGCGCCATGTTCGTGCCCGGCCAGCAGCAGCTTTTCCAGTTCGTGGTCGTTGAGGCCGGGAATCAGCGGCGATACGAAAACCGAAACCGGAACGCCGGCCTCGCTCAGTTGTCGCATCGCTTCCAGCCGCGCGTGCGGGGCGCTTGCACGGGGTTCAAGCTGGCGGGCCAGCGGTCCGTCGAGCGTCGTCAGCGAAATGCCGACATGCGCCAGATTCCGGCGCGCCAGTTCGGCCCAGAGATCGATGTCGCGGACGATCAACGATGACTTCGTCACCACCGAAACCGGGTGGCCCGTTTCCAGCATCACCTCCAGCACGGCACGGGTCAGTCGCTCCTTGCGTTCGAACGGCTGGTAGGCATCGGTGGCGGTGCCCAGCACGATGGTCGAACAAGCGTAGCCCGGGCGACTCAGCTCGTCGCGCAACAGTTGTGGCGCATCCGGTTTGTGAAAAATCTGCGTCTCGAAATCGAGGCCCGGCGACAAGCCGAGGTAAGCATGGGTCGGGCGGGCGTAACAATAAATGCAGCCATGCTCGCAGCCGCGATAGGGGTTGAGCGACTGATCGAAACCGATGTCCGGCGAGTCGTTGCGGCTGATGATCGACTTCGCGCTATCGACCAGCAGGCGGGTTTGCGGCAAAGAGGGTTCCGCCTGCTCCCAGCCGTCGTCCTCGGCCTGGCGCCTGTCGCTGCTGAAGCGGTGCGCGACATTCCCCGCCGCACCGCGCCCCTTGATGGGCCTCGGCGGAATCTCGGCGGAAGGTTGCAGGTCGAAATCATTCATGGGCATCCGGTAGAATGCCGGGTTTTCAGCAATTTTTAAATGGGGCAAGCCATGACGCCGCAAATTAAACCGAACACCGACGACCTTCGCATCAAGGAAATCAAGGAGCTGGTGCCGCCGGCGCATGTGTTCCGCGAATACCCGGTGTCGAACCGTGCAGCCCAGACGACCAGCGCCGCGCGCCAGGCCATCCACCGCATTCTGCATGGCGCCGACGACCGCCTGCTGGTCGTTATCGGCCCCTGCTCCATCCACGACTACGACGTGGCAATGGAGTACGCCGGCAAGCTGGCGAAGCAGGCGGAAAAGCATGCCGACGATCTCGTCATCCTGATGCGCGTCTATTTCGAAAAACCGCGAACCACCGTCGGCTGGAAAGGCCTGATCAACGACCCGCGCCTCGACAACACCTTCCGCATCAACGAAGGCATCCGCCTGGCGCGCCGAATTCTGCTTGAAATCAACGAACTCGACCTGCCCTGCGCCACCGAATTTCTCGACACCATCACCCCGCAATACACCGCCGACCTGATCTCCTGGGGCGCCATCGGCGCGCGTACCACCGAGTCGCAGGTGCACCGCGAGCTTGCCTCCGGGTTGTCATGCCCCGTCGGCTTCAAGAATGGTACCGACGGCAACATGCGTATCGCGGTCGACGCCATCCGTTCGGCCAATTCGCCACACCATTTCCTGTCGGTGACCAAGTCCGGCCATACTGCGATTGTCTCGACCATGGGCAACGAGGACTGCCACGTGATCCTGCGCGGCGGGAAGGAGCCGAACTTCGATGCCGCCAGCGTCGATGCCGCCTGTGCCGAAATCGCCAAGGCCGGCCTCGCCGCCCGCCTGATGGTCGACTTCTCGCACGGCAATAGCCGTAAGCAGTACAAACTGCAGATGGAAGTCAGCGACAGCGTCGCTGCCCAGCTAGCCGGGGGTGAGGAGCGCATCGTCGGCGTCATGGTCGAATCCCACCTCGTCGAAGGCCGCCAGGACATCGTCCCGGACAAACCGCTGACCTACGGCCAGAGCGTCACCGACGCCTGCATCGGTTGGGATGACAGCGTGAAAGTGCTGGAGCAATTGGCTGCCGCAGTGCGCGCGCGACGGGTGGCAGAAGCGGCTGAATAACAGAACATTCGTTCTTACCAAATGCCGAAGGCCCGATAGTCGAATCTGTCGGGCCTTCGGCGTTTTTGTACGCTAGAACTTCGTTTGCGGCCGGGATTAGAGAAGCGAATGTTGGCAATCCGATGCATATCGGGTCACGTCGTCTGTCCTCTAACGACCGAGGTTGTGTGGAAACGCATCCTAAATGCTGGGTCACTGACGACTGCCGAGAATGACGGTTTCACCTGGAGTCACTTTTTAGTCGAAATGTGAGCGGTAAAAATGGGCATTTTTGCCCTTGGATGC
>Ga0209507_1001326_pt1 | contig 20011 bp, 22 predicted proteins | sample AD_UKC028_MetaG_FD_184414 | JGI IMG/M metagenome (GOLD analysis project Ga0209507, IMG submission 184414) | Active sludge microbial communities of municipal wastewater-treating anaerobic digesters from USA - AD_UKC028_MetaG (SPAdes) (version 2) | ecosystem: Engineered > Bioreactor > Anaerobic >...
AACCAAAAACTTGCATTGCGTAGGAGAGCAAAACGCCCATATGCCACATATGGTGTTGCTTTGAGTTGGCGATCGGTGTTGATATCGGGGAGACGCGCGAGCCTAATCTTCATGAAAAGGGTGCTTCTTCTCATCGAACCAGCATCCATGCTCTGAGCACCAATGCCGACCATCATATACCTGGATCACCAGTTCATACCGCCAGCAATCAAATGACACATAGAGACCAGCATGATGACGGCGGAAACTCATTCCGACAGAAAGTCCGATTGCCCTACTGTCACCCCTACCCCGCTTGATGACCTGTATCTCAGTCATCTTCTTGCCCCAAAGTCCCATCGACCACAGCCCCGGCAATTTATTCATTTCAGTTGTCCGAGGGAAACATGAGTACCCCGTTGCAGAGGTAGAGCTTTATGCTCACGGGCATGTCGGTGTATTCAATCTCCTGCCGAACCACCTCAGGCTCGTCGGTATCCTCTCTCGCATAAAAGGAGCAATGATCTCCATCCACATCAAAGCAGATGACCAAAAACTCATAATCCTTAATTATAGGGAGGTAGCTCGCTACGACATCGAGCGCCCAGTACGCGGCTTTCTCTGTGCAGAAATCCTTCACGCTATCGGTGTAGAGCAATCCAAACGGATGCTTCCAATAGGTATCAGTACCAAAGTAGCCCGGATCAAAGTAGTCTCTGCCCATCTTTCCTCCAAGACGAGCAATTCATTATGCACATTTCATTGCTTTTTCTGAAATATTTTCACGGAAATCAGCCAAAATATTTCAGAAAAAAGTGCGTCCCTTGCTAAAATGCTCGTATGAAGAACCGACCGCTCTTCTGTCTCTCCCCGTAAACCTCACCCACCATTAGCCAGAGCTACAAGCGTATTCTCTGAACTGGCTAAGGGGGCAACATGTCTTCATACCTTGAACGGTTATTTATCCGCGCCGCCAATCGCTACTGTCCTGATTGGTTTTTGGCTCCCTATGTCATCCAGGCTGGGCGGTGGATCAAGAGGCGCATTCTTGCTTACGAGTTCCCCCGTTCCCTCCTCAAAAATAACAAACCAAACCTGATCGATAGACTCTCTGCGGCTTATGCCTACGCCTACTTTCAGTCCACATTTGCTTTTAATATGAAAGTGCATTCGATGGCGAAAGCCACCTTGCATGAGTGTTGCTTCCTGTCGCTGGAAGATGCCGAGGATTTCTTTCGTCCCGCCTATTCGCCAGAGCTCGCGGCAATGTTCGTGAAGCATCTCGCCATATCTCTTTTTGAATTATTTTGCACGCGTGACGATGCTTGTGGTTCGACTTGGCAGGTATATCAGCTATGTCTACAAGTCTTTGTAGATGAGTATGATTCGAGGAAGGGGCAATGAAAGTGAAACGCAGGAGCGATGACATTCAGACACCTCAGACTAAAGAATTTGCGGTCGCCTCCATCCATGATTCTGTACTCCTCGCACGAATCAAGAAGATGATTGTAGGAATGGAGTCAGGTCTTCTTGAGACCTCCTTGGACGATGAGTACCTCCATGTGGCTTTGTTTGACGATTCCTTTATCCGTTTCATCGATGTAAACACTTTCCGGCGTGTCGAATCCGAGATTCGAGACAACTTAGCTAAAAATGCGGACACGGCATCTTTCATCGTCGTCGATTCAATAGAGTCTCTGCCGTTTCACCATCCCCGCTTGCAACGACTTCAGGATGTCTCGGTGGAATGGATAGCCGCCGAGATCACCAAGGGATGGGAATGGGACAAACGCGAATGCGAGCGCTATTACCGAGAGGTACATGAGCGGGATGAGTAAGCGGTCGGTCTACGAAGGGCTCAAGACCGCTCTCCGCATTCGAGATCTCCCCTTCCATCATGTTGACGATGAGGCTTGCACGATCGCATTTGAGTCATGGGAACAGTTTGCTCCCTTCGACTGTTTCCTTGACTCTGTTTCCACGCCGGATGGCATCAAGCTCTGCATCTACGCGGAGCGAGTAGCTGGGCGATCTGATGGTGTGGCTGTTACTGTATCAGATGAAGTTCAGCACCTTTGCTACATGACCTCGCGCCTCGACATGGAAAACAAACTCGCGGTGTTCGAGGAACTGTTGTCACGATTGTACCGGAAAGGCATTTCTCGCTTCACTTACGATTATGAGCTGTTTACAGTAGCCTTTCCAAAATCTGAATATAACAGCATTGTGCCTCAGCTACAGAACGGAAGTCTCATCGCAGAAGAATACTATGTCTCGGAAGTCCAAGATCGCTGTACAATTCATCTTGAGTTTGCGACATAAGCCAATAGATTATACAATACATAAGCCTATAGCATTGCTGATTCTCGACCGATATACTATCGGAAAGGAGTACCCATGCCGGATCAACCTGTCTTTGTTGGGAAACGAATGCGGGAGCTACTTAGCGGAGCGGCGATCGGCATCATCCCCCATCCGCCCAAGGATGACTACTTTGGCACCATTGATGAAAGACATGGAAGCAGGACAAGATTCCTCTTCTTGGGCTACGAGGTTCAACCCAATCATCCTTTGCTCTGGTCGCTCTATGTGTTCAGCCCGCGCCAGGGTATCTGGGACTATGCTTTCAAGGAAGTAATAGTCCGTAAGTATCAAGCGATTCCGAAGGATGCTGACGGGAAAATCCCCAAGGATGAGTACGAAAAAAACAAAACCACCATAAATGATTTCGGCTCTATCGCTTCCAGAGACAACAACCTCCTTATGATATTCGACACCGACCATCCATGGGACATTGAGAAGCTCGAAGAGGAACTTGCCTCCACAATGGGAATAAACCCTGATCTCATCGAGCGCCCCGATGTTCGAGAGATGGTAGAATACCTTTGCGACGGGATGATCAGAGCAAAACCAACAAAGCTCAACATCTGGGGAGATTACAAGTTCCTCTGGCACGACTATGGCTACTTTGCCGACGATAATTACCTCTGCGTCCTCGGGATCGAGAAGGCGACTTGTTCTAAGGTGGTGGGGGATTATGGCAGACTCGTCCAATACCTGCAAACCAAGAAGAATGGCAAATAGTATCCCGTTCGTTTTTGCATAACCCGATATTGGGTTTGTATTATAGCAGGGATATTTCTCAGCACTTGCTCGTAGGAATACCCCTCATGTGAAGGTCTTGTTTATTGCTCCCGTGAACCTTCATTCCCCCTAAACGAACATGCCCAGCAATACAGCTCAGTCGATCTCAACCACCTGCATGCCCTCAAGAGGCATAGGGAAATCCCGCTGGATCTCGATAGCACCGACCGTCCAATCCTCCATAATGTCGAGGACATAGACGGTCTTAGCGTGCCAGAGAGAGAGGTTGGTCATAAACTTCCAGTCGGCACTTTTCGGATCGACAAAGTAGGGATCGCCGCAACCGCATGTACAGTATGCGACAGGATGGGTGCAGGTGGCGAGGCTTTCAAGCACCTTGCGGGCTTCCACAGATTCTGAATTGAGCTTGGCGCGGAAGAGTTTGAGGATGAAGCTGGGATCATAGGTCGAATCCATAGCTTAATTATAGCATGGCTATCTTCTCTTGTATTTATTATGCTTATGGAATGGCGAAGCTCTACCTCGGCACTTGTAGTTGGAAATATCCTTCATGGGAAGGTATCGTCTATTCATCTCGGGAGCCTACCAATTTTCTCGCAGAATATACCAAAAAGTATAATAGCGTTGAGGTTGATCAGTGGTTTTGGTCGTTAGGCAAGAAGGGTGCATCTCTACCCCGCCGCGAGACCGTCGCCGAGTATGACGCCTCCACTCCTCCTGACTTTCGCTTCACCATCAAGTGTCCCAACGCCCTGACCCTCACCCATGAGTATGCTCGTAAGGGCGAACCGCTGGTCGCGAATCCTCGTTTTCTCGATGTTGATTTCTTCCTTCGGTTTCTTGATTCCCTTGCGCCACTCGTACCGAAGACTATTGCCTTCATGTTTCAGTTCGAGTATCTCAATCAGTCCAAGATGCCATCAAAGCAAGCCTTCGTTGATCGCGTTGCTGGCTTCCTTGATGCCCTGCCGCGCGACCTCCCCTATGCGGTCGAAATTAGGAATCCCAAATGGATGGATGGCGCCTGGTTTGATCTCCTGCACGAACATCGCGCGGCTCCTGTCCTGCTACAAGGCTACTGGATGGATGATGTCTCGTCGGTTCTGGATAAGTATGGGAACAAGATGAGAGACACGATCTGCGTCAGGCTTCATGGTGAGGATCGTGAGGGCATGGAGGAGAAGACTGGCGAAGACTGGAGCAAGATTGTCAGACCCAAGGACGATGAAATACAACGAATCGCTGGATCTCTCGACATTCAATATCGCCTCGGCAAGCAGATCATCGTCAGCTTCAACAATCATTTCGAAGGATCAGCACCCATAACAATCGAGAAATTTCGTAAATATTTCCCGTTAGCTTGAAGTGATGAGTCATATCCTGCGCGTATAGGTTGTAGGAGGCTCTATGCTATCGCTTGCACCATCACTTCGCCTTGCCCCCGCATTGCGGTGTCCTATCTGCGGGCAACTTCTCATTCAGTCCGTCAGGGAGGATGAGTGCATGTACTGCCCAGAGTGCGGGTATACCTCTATATCTCAAGCCCATCATGATCTGAATGAGAAAAAGTAATACATTCCGCTTTGCTTAGTTGATTTACCATGGACTCGACTTCTTCCCAGTTCTGACGGACAAGCTCTTTGGACTCCTTGTCCAGTCGTTCCCATAATCCTTTACAGGAGAGGCTTCGCTCAAGGATTGGTATTAGCAGATTGATGAGCCAGAAGTCCTTGTCAGAAAATTGGTATGTTGCAGTAGCATCACGGGATTCGGGTTTTTCTGTTGCCTGTATGAAGAAAGTCGAATGCCCAGCGAAGAGAACTTTGATGAATCGAACTACAATGTCGCATTGATCTGCTTCAAGAATACCATCTGATAGGCGAACAAATCTTCCGAGTATTCCGATGCTTCCCTCTTGCGATATGTCGAGCTTGTATTCACATCCAACTATCACATGCCCCAATTCTGTAGTAGCCTTGATCTCAATTACTGGGATGTTGAGTCTTTTCGCGACCACATAATGTCCTGCCTCATGGTACCTTACATCTTCAATCGTCATTCCACCCACCGTTTCATTGTTTTTGACAGTATCTGATTGGTAATGTATCATAGTCCCCATGGCAATAGTGCGAAAAGAAGTCATGACATTATCTGAACTTGCTATCTATCTTCGTCTCGCCGAATCGACAGTCTACAAGCTCACCAGAGAGGGAACCATTCCTGCCCAGAAGCTCGGGAAGCAATGGCGTTTCCATAAGGGGGCTATCGACCGTTGGCTCGATACCAATCGGATTAAAGCCGTATAAGGATAAACAGCATGGCACGACCGAAGAAAGCAACGACAGCGGCTAACCTTGGTTTCGAAGCTACGCTCTGGGCGGCGGCAGACAAGCTCCGCAACAACATGGATGCGGCGGAGTACAAGCATGTCGTCCTTGGACTCATCTTCCTTAAGTACATCTCCGACAGTTTCGAAGAACTCCACGCCGAACTGAAGGCAGACAAGGACAGCGATCCCGAAGATGAGGACGAGTACCTCTCACGGAATGTCTTCTGGGTGCCTAAGGAAGCACGATGGAGCTATATCCAGTCCAAGGCGAAACAACCCACCATCGGGAAGCTCATTGATGAGGCGATGGACGCCATCGAAAAGAAGAACAAGTCCCTGAAGGGTGTTCTCCCCAAGGACTACGCGCGCCCTGCCCTCGACAAGACGAAGCTTGGCGAACTCATAGACCTCATTGGTACCATCGGTCTCGGCGACAAGGAGAATCGTTCCAAGGACATTCTTGGACGCGTCTACGAATACTTCCTAACCCAGTTCGCATCTGCCGAAGGTAAAAACGGCGGGCAGTTCTTTACTCCGCAGTCGGTTGTAAGGCTCATCGTCGACATGCTCGCCCCGTTCAAGAATGCCCGAGTGTTTGACCCAGCGTGTGGAAGCGGCGGCTTCTTTGTTCAATCTGAAAAGTTTATAGAGCATCATGCTGGCAAGATCGGCGACATTTCGGTGTTTGGTCAGGAGTCAAATCCGACGACCTGGAAGCTTGCCAAGATGAACTTGGCGATTCGAGGGATCGAGGCTGATCTCGGAGCAGAGAATGCTGATTCCTTCCTCCGCGATCTCCATCCAGGCGTGAAGGCTGATTTTGTGATGGCGAATCCCCCCTTCAATATGAAGGACTGGGGACAGCCATCGCTGACAACCGACAAGCGATGGAAGTATGGAGTGCCACCTGCCAACAACGCCAACTTTGGGTGGGTTCAGCACTTCATCTCGCACTTGGCGCCGAATGGAATGGCTGGCTTTGTTCTTGCCAATGGTTCAATGTCTTCCAACACCTCGGGTGAAGGGGACATCCGCACAGGCATTGTTGATGACGATCTTGTTGATTGCATGGTCGCCCTCCCAGGGCAACTCTTTTATTCGACCCAGATTCCAGTTTGTCTTTGGTTCTTAGCTCGTAGTAAGTCCGAAAAGAAGCATAGGGATCGTCGTGGAGAGACTCTCTTTATCGATGCTCGCAAGCTCGGAACAATGGTGGATCGAGTCCATAAGGAACTCACCGAAACCGACATCGAGAAGATCGCGGCGACTTATCATGCTTGGCGTGGTGATAAGGACTGCAAACAAAAGTACGAAGATATTCAGGGCTTCTGTCATTCAGCCCAGAAAGACGAGATCAAGTCTCACGGTTATGTCCTAACCCCTGGTCGCTATGTGGGCGCTGAGGAAGTCGAGGATGACGACGAGGATTTCGAAGAGAAGATGAACGCGCTCACAGCGAAGCTCAAGGAGCAAATAACAGAGTCGCTGAAGCTGTCGAAAGAAGTAGTTAAGAACCTGAAGGTGCTTGGCTATGGGGAATGATGTTCTTGAGACAACAGTAGGTGAGTACCTAATACAGAATGGGGGCTTTGTAAAGACTGGTCCCTTTGGAACTGTTTTGAAAGCAAACGAGTACGCATCTACAGGTGTTCCCCTAATATCAGTCAGGGAGGTGGGCTATGGCTCACTTCGCGTTGACTCTTCAACACCAAGAGTTTCTACGGAAGTAACAGATAGACTGCCGGAATACATTCTTCGTCATGGTGATATTGTCTTTGGGCGAAAAGGAGCGGTAGATCGCTCTGCACATATTAAAGAGAGTGAGGACGGCTGGTTCCTTGGCTCTGATGGGATCATGCTTCGATTACCCTCAACATGTGATTCAAGCTTTATTGCCTATCAGGTCCAAAGTCCACAAACAAAAAACTGGCTAATACAAAACTCAACAGGCTCGACTATGGCATCATTAAGCCAAGGAATCATAAATAGGATTCCATTACGAATACCCCCACTCCCCATCCAAAAAGCCATTGCCCACATCCTCGGCACTCTCGATGACAAGATCGAGCTCCTCCGTTCAATGAATGAGACCCTCGAAGCCATGGCGCGGGCGCTCTTCAAGTCCTGGTTCATCGACTTCGATCCAGTCCACAAGAAGACAGAAGGACAGCCCACAGGTCTCCCATCAGAGATCGACGCTCTCTTCCCTGATTCATTCGTGGATTCAGAATTGGGGGAAATGCCGAAAGGGTGGAATTTAGGACAAATAAGTGATTATGGAATAGCAGTAAACGATCAAATTCTCCCCGATGCAATGACAGGCGAAGAATACTATATTGGGCTTGAACATATTCCTCGACAATCCATCTCGATCTACGATTGGGATGTATCTGAATCAGTCGAAAGCAATAAGTCGAAGTTCCACGAGAATGATGTATTATTTGGGAAACTCCGACCGTATTTTCACAAGGTAGTTATTGCACCAGTATCTGGCGTATGTTCAACTGACATTCTTGTTATCCGACCGAAAAACACTGAAAGCCTTGGGTTCCTTTTACTGCACCTATCATCAAAAGAAGTAATCGAATATACCACAAGTTTTTCTAATGGTACTAAAATGCCTCGAACTAACTGGGGAGATCTTGGTTCGTTTAAGCTGGTAGCCCCACCCCGGGGACTCATTTTCCACTATAACATAGTTGTATCCGAAATGCTCAAAACTATAAAAAACGACATTTTCGAAATGAAGTCCTTATCGCTAATTCGCGATTCTCTCCTTCCTCGTCTGATCTCAGGTGAAATTGAACTCTCCGACAAAGCCATTTCTAAAATTATGGAGCCAGCAAATGAGCACAGGACTCACTGAGGCTGATGTAGAACAGATCGCCATCGATCTCTTCAAGGAACTTGGCTATACCCATCTCTTCGGTGGTGACATTGCACCCGAGATGCCAGCCTCCGAACGGGCTTCCTATGGAGAAGTCCACCTGCCTCAGCGGCTTCTCTCATCACTCACAACTTTAAATCCTTCAATCCCGCAAGATACTATCGAGGAAGCCGCTAAGAAGATCATCCGTTCCTCGGCTACCACTCTTATCAGCCAAAACCATGCATTCCACCAACTACTCGTAAATGGTGTAGATGTCTCCTACCGCAAAGGGGATCGCATCATCAACGACAAAGCTATCCTCGTTGATTACCAGCACCCTGAGAACAATGAATGGCTCATCATCAATCAGTTCACCATCGTCGAGAATGGGAACAATCGACGCCCTGATCTTCTTGTCTTCCTGAATGGACTTCCAGTCGCCATCTTCGAGCTCAAGAATCCCGCAGAAGAGAAGGCAACTATCTGGAAAGCCTTTGACCAAATCCAGACCTACAAGAACCAGATACCAACTCTCTTCAACTTCAATACAGTCATAGCCATATCCGATGGTCTTGAGGCTCGGCTCGGCTCGCTGACGGCTGACCAGGAACGGTTCTCGGTCTGGAAAACCATAGAGGGAGAAGCCCTCGCTCCTTCTACAATGACGCAGATGGAAGTCCTGATCCGTGGGGTCTTCGACAAGCGCCGCTTCCTCGATCTTCTTCGCTTCTATACAGTCTTTGAGTCAGACGGGAAAGGTAGCTGGTATAAGAAGCTCTCTGCCTACCATCAGTTTCATGCTGTCGAATCTGCGGTCAAAGAGACCATCAAGGCATCACGACCATCCGGTGATAAGCGGATCGGTGTCGTCTGGCATACCACAGGATCAGGCAAGAGCCTTTCCATGGTCATGTATGCGGGGCGGATTATCCTTCAACAAGAAATGGACAATCCAACCATCGTTGTAATTACTGACCGCAACGACCTCGACAACCAGCTATTTGACACCTTCTGTAACTGTGCAGAATTGTTGAGACAGACGCCTGTACAAGCAGAAAGTAGAGATCACTTACAAGAGCTTTTGAAGGTCGCATCCGGAGGCGTTGTCTTCACGACTGTCCAGAAGTTCATGCCCGAAGAGAAGCTCGGGCAATACCCCATGCTATCTGACCGCCGAAATATTGTTGTCATCGCAGATGAAGCACATCGGAGCCAATATGATTTTATTGATGGCTATGCCCGCCACATGCACGATGCTCTTCCCAACGCTTCCTTCATTGGCTTTACTGGAACACCCATCGAACTGACCGACCGTAATACCCGAGCAGTATTTGGGGAATACATCTCCATCTATGATATCCAACGAGCGGTGGAGGATGGGGCTACCGTTCCCATCTACTATGAATCCCGTCTTGCCAAGATTGCCTTGAAGCAAGAGGAAAAGCCTCATCTCGATTCTGACTTCGAGGAAATTACGGAATCTGAAGAGGAAGATTCCAAAAAGCGCCTCAGGTCGAAGTGGGCGGCGCTCGAATCCATTGTAGGAGCTGAAAGGCGGCTCAAGCTCATCGCCAAAGACCTCGTGGATCACTGGGAGAAGCGGCAAGAGATCATGGACGGGAAAGCCATGATTGTCTGTATGTCCCGTCGTATCTGTGTAGACCTCTACAATGAGATCGTGGCGCTTCGTCCTGAATGGCATTCAGAAGATGATCAGGCAGGCGTTATCAAAGTAGTGATGACCGGCTCTGCCACCGATCCAGTTGCTTGGCAACAACACATCCGCAATGGGAAGCGACGCAAAGCTCTTGCTGACACCTTCAGAGATACTAAAGCCTCATTCAAGATTGTAATTGTACGGGACATGTGGCTCACTGGTTTCGATGTTCCTTCAATGACCACCATGTATGTTGATAAACCCATGGAAGGGCATGGGCTTATGCAAGCTATCGCCCGTGTAAACAGGGTATTCAAGAACAAGCCAGGCGGACTTATTGTCGATTACCTCGGTATCGCAGACAGCCTTAAACGCGCGCTTGCGACTTATGCCGAATCTGGCGGCAAGGGGAAGACTGCCATCGATCAGAGCGAAGCGGTCGCCGTTATGATGGAGAAGTATGAGATCGTCTGCGATCTCTTCCACGGCTTTGATTGGTCGAAATGGAAGACGGGATCGGCGAAGGATCGGCTTGATCTTCTACCATTCGCCCAAGAGCACATCCTCGCACAGCATGATGGGAAGACGCGGCTTTATCAGACTGTTACCGAGCTTTCACAGGCATTCGCTTTGTCTGTCCCTCATGAGAAGACTATTGAGATTCGGGATGATGTAGCCTTCTTCCAGACTGTCCGCGCCGCCATAGCGAAGGCATCAAGTGGAGATGAAAAGAAGAAGACTCCCGAGGAACTTGACCTGGCGATCCGACAGCTTGTGTCTGGAGCAGTCGATTCGGATCAAGTGATCGACATCTTCTCTGAGGCGGGGCTCAAGAAGCCGGACATATCCATCTTAACTGACGAGTTCCTCGCGGAAGTGAAGGACATGCCTCATCGCAACCTCGCCGTCGAGCTTCTCGCCAAACTTCTTAAAAAAGAGATCAAGAGCCCCAAGTCACGCAAGAACCTCATCCAGTCTCGATCCTTTGCCGAGATGCTTGAAGAGGCGCTCAAGAAGTATGAGAACCGAGCCATTGAGACCGCACAGGTCATCGAGGAGCTCATCGAACTCGCCAAGAAGATTCGTGAAGCTCACCAGCGTGGCGAAGACCTCGGGTTGAATGATGACGAGATCGCCTTCTATGACGCACTTGGCGTCAACGAATCGGCTGTCCGAGAGCTTGGAGATGAAATCCTGAAGTCAATCGCTCGAGAGCTTGTAACGAGCCTCAAAGCGAATCTCAAGATCGATTGGAAGCAGAGGGAGTCTGTCCGCGCTCAGATAAGGCTTTCCATAAAGCGTATCTTAAAGCACTACAAGTATCCGCCCGATCGTCAAGAAGCGGCTATCAAGACAGTCATTGAGCAGGCGGAAGAGCTGTATGGAGATTGGGTAGCGTAGATTCAAACAAAGGAGTATTCGATGTACGCAGTCATTATTGGTATCGACATCGAAGATTATTCCAAAGACACCAAAACAGATGCACTTATAGAAAAACGCAAAATATTAGCTCTCTGCATCGATAAAGCCGCACACGGATACAGCCCATTCGTGAAGAGTGATTATGTAGAGGGTGGCGATGGTGGCTTTTTCATCATTAAAACGGGTGACTTCGAACCATTGCTTCAATTTGTTGGAAGGATTGAAAATGAAGTCAATACAAGTCAATCAATTCGTGCTCGTTGTATTGTTCATATAGGCACGGTTGAAAAGGCACAGCAACTCCTTTCAGATACTGCCCAGACTTTTATCGGAGAAGGGATCAATAGCGCATCCAGGTATTTGAACGCCACTTGCCTGAAGGAGTTGTTGAGACTCAATGAAAGCGAAAACTTTGTTACAGGGATAAGCAAGGATTTTTATGAAAAGGTTTACAATGAATCTTACTATCAGCCAGATGCCTACATTCGGTATGGGTTTAAGGAAAAAAAATACAGTAGCATTATCTATTTAAAGCGTAAGGAGTACTATGTATATCCAATCCAAGATAAGATTGCAGACACTACGGGTATTCACTTAAGTGCCTCCTTTTCTACTTTATTAAAACAATCCGAATTTGTTTATCAACGCGACGGAATATCCAGTGACCTAAGCACCTTTTTTATATACCCAGAGTTGTTGATTGAAGGGGTTGAGGAAAGACATGAACGATTGATTGACTCGAAAAAAATGCTCTCAGATTTCATTAGGAATCCTAAAAATGTCTTAATTGCTGGATCGGATCAGTCGGGGAAGACTTCTCTGGCACGAGTCGTTTTCACATCACTTCATGAAAGCGAGCAATACTTACCGATATTGATAACTTGTTATCCGAAAGAAAAAGGAAGCATATCTACTAAAATAGAAGAAGCTATTAGAAACCAGTATATGGAAGGAACCAAAATTGATGGACGACTCTCTGTACTGATTATTGATGATTTTCATCTTCTCGATGACAAGCAACAACGCAAAATATTAGCAGAAATTGAAAATATGCAAAATGTTTATGTGATATTATTTGTTGACTCAATCTATAACGGTTCACTTGAAAAGCGAACCATTACTGAACAGTATAGTGCGTATAGCATTCGTGAGTTTGGACATTCGAAACGAAAAGAATTGATCGATAAATGGATAGAGTTCAATAATCTCTGCGATGAAAACTATTGTGATACAGACACATTATCAGAGTATGTCAACCTCACTTTAATAAAAGGTTTGATTCCATACTCACCATTTTATATTTTGACTGTTCTTGCCGCGAGAAGTGATTTTGTACCTATCAACGGAGAATTAACCTCAAAAGGGCATTGCTATCAAGCGTTGATCTATATCTCGCTTAAGAAGCTCGGGATACCAGATGGTGAAATAGGAGCCTTTTTGAATATCTTCTCTTTCATTGCCTACCAGCTTTTTAAAAGCAAAAATGAATCTCTTTCTTCTTTGGAACTTGAGACGACTATTGATTTATATTCGCAGACTTACAACTTCCCATTCACAATGGACTATCTATTAAAACGATTTGAGGTTTCTTCTGTTTTTCACCGTAATTCTCTTGGAAACTATTCTTTTCATGCAACTTATTTGCTTCATTATTTTACTGCAAAATACCTTGCCGAACATTTATCTGATTCAATCTGTCGTAAAGCAGTCGAGAATATCTACAACAACCTTCAAGACCAACAGTTCGCATACATTGGTATTTTTCTTGTTCATCATTCAAAAGATGTCCGTATTCTTGATGAACTCTTAATTAACACAATGGTTCTATTCGATACTTATCCTGAAGCTACTCTATCCAAAGAAGAAATGCTTCGAGTTGATGAATACGCCCAGAGGTTAAATACCGAAGTAATAGAAGAGTATGATCAATCAGCAGAGAAAAGAAGAGCTTTACTCCATGGTATAGATACAGTAGAGATTGAATCAGAAAAGGAAAAATCCGACAATATATCAATAAACGAAGAAGTACAATCATTAAAAAAAGCAATCCGAACCGTAGAAGTCATGGGACAAATACTTAAAAATCATAGTGGTGAAATAGATCGCAAGACACTAAAAGAATACTATCTTACTGGACTTAACGCTTATAGAAGAATATGCTCACATTTCCTAAGCGAATTTACAAAATCAGAAAAAGGCTTCGCTGATTATATTGTTGATAGGATTGTCTCTCTGCAACACAATTCATTCACAAGAGAACAAATATATGAATATGCCCAAAATGTTTTTGGATTCTTTAGCCTCACCGCCATTTTTGCTACAATAAAACGAAGTGCCGATGCTCTTGGTTGTAAGGAGATGATGAAGATTATAAAAGAAGTTGCCGAAGAAAATAATACTCCTCTTGTATATTGTGTCTACCTTCAGTCGTTGATGTGGTACCGAAAAGAAGTACCATTAGATGAGTTAAAACATAAATATAAAAACCTTCCAGCTACCGTTCAACATGTCGTCCAACGGTTAATAAGGGAATACGCAGACCTACACCATATAAAGTATAATGAAAAACAACGAATTGCAGATACTCTTGGTATGAAGCTCGAATCTCTTGATTATGATCACACTAAATAAAAACTACAGAATAAAGTGTTTTATCATTAGCGCACTCTGGGTCCGAGGTGCTACAAAGTATTTCGTAGAGATACCTCATAGCATTGTCAACCTCTGTAAAGTCACGTTCAGGTAGTGGATCACGGTTTCGAAGAAGACAGTTCAAACTCCTTGATATAGTGAACAGCGTTTTGGAATATCAGAGTACCCATCTTGTCGGTATAACATCAGGCTCCGTTTTTGGCGTGGTGATTTATCTTGTAAAAACGAACACCCGTGAACCTTATGACGATGATATGACTAAGGGGTCAGGTAATAAAATCATCTTGTTTAAATCAAGCATCACCGGGCTACTATCATTTGATACTCATCGATGTTGGTTGAACAAGTCTTGATCGAGTACGGCGTGGAAGTAGAACTTCATCCTCTGACCACATTCGAACGAGAAGAACTGCTCGACGCCAAGGAGAGACAAGGAGCCAAGTTTCGTTCAAAATAGATATTCACTAAAACTGCCCGGACCAAGCGTCGCCCAAGACCATGAAGAAAAGTCAAAAACTTCGGGTTGATCACTTAATAGCGGAAAACAGACCATCAAAAACCCAATATCCACGACCGTATTAAGCTGAAAACAACCCATGAAGACACGAGGCGGATGTAAGGCAGGGAATCATCCCAAAGAGGAGTCCGACTCGCCTATGACCCGCTATAAGCGTTTGGTAAGGGGTGGCAAATTCGACGAAATTCTGGGTTTGCTCGCTCCAAATGGGGGAAAATCTTCTGACCTAACCTCTACCCAAGGTAATGTCTCCGTCGAGGGGAAGGGAGAGGTCAAAGTCGAGCTCAACATCTACAAGAAGCCTTGACCGATTTGTGATCCCGGAGTAGTTCGAGAAACTCCAATACCTTCTTCTCAGTCTCGTATCGTTGCGGAGCCCAGAAGCGGGTGTCCTTGCCGAACTGGTAGAGCATCTTGTGGCAGTCGCCACAGGCGAGGAGATGATCCTCGGGATGGAGATGATTGACACCAAGGTTGTGATAGGACGGTCCGTAGACCACCAGCGTCTTCTTCATCTTGCAGATTGGGCAAACCCCTTCGCGCCTGTAGTGCTTGGTGATGATCTGCCAATATGGTGACTTCAGGAAACTGTCGTTAAAGAAGCGTCCCTTCAGGCAACCGATCGTCCCCCTCAGAACTACCACCCTGAAGCAAGAGAGGTCGGCGCACATCTCGTCGAACAGGTCAGTCGATGGATAATCGTGCGGCAGGATGTAGGTGGCAAGGACATGAAGCTGATCCTCAGTCAGCTTGGTGTAGTCGTACATTTGAGCTCCTTGGGATGGGGCGGCGCGGTAACATTTCCCTCTGGTATTTTGGTAAAATAATTCCTATTTCTCTTCATTTGAGCATGTTGCTCCGAGTGTAACGAGGAGCAATATGCTCCTTATTACTCTTATTGATAGTGCTGTTTTCCTGCCAAAGCACCCATATTTCTTATGAAAAACCCGCCAAAGCTTTTACATGAATTCTATAGTCCGGTCCCGCCTGTTGTTCTTTGTCACCAGGATAAAACCGCTTTCAGCAAGTCGCTCCATTGAAGCGGCTACCACATCCCTGTCCATCCTTGAGATTGCCGCTATCTGGCGATCAGATAGTTTTATTTTTCTTTTGCCCCGTAGGTGCTGTCCTATCAGGATCGAATAGACCTTGAGGTCTTTCCCATTCTTGATGGTGTTCGGTATGGGTATCCATGAAAGCCAATCGCTTGTAGCTATCCTTGACCACTCAACACGAGCGGCAGAAGGAAAGAACTCCTCCTTCAGAACTTCACGAAAGGATCGGTTTTTCAGCTTTCCATCACGCTTCATCTTCATGTTGCGCAGATACAAACGCCTTCGTTTCACTGTCTCTGTTTCATGATATGTCCATCTTTGAATGTATGATTTGCCCTCAAGTCGGTTCATTGTCGTGTTGATTGTCTGCTCTGACACTCCGCACCGATCTGCGAGTTGCTTGTTGGTGATGTCGGAATAGGCTCGTCGCCCCTGACGCTTCATCGTTCGCCTAATTTCCTTCATGACAATCAAGCTCTGCGGAGAAAGGAAGTATGCCATCCATTCCGGCATTTTCAGGTACCCATTCCTGCTGACGCTCTCTGGGATGGTCTCAGTCGTTCGAGCAGTCAGATTCATCTACTGATTTTACCTTTTGCTTTTTTGCCGCGTTTCTTGCATCGACGATCTTGTAATAGAGGTCTTGGGGGTTCAGGTCCATGTTTGCTTCTATGGTAGCGCGGGCATAGTCGGGCTCGCTTAGGGACCACGACTGGTAATCAATGTCGAGGAATATCTCCACATCCCGAACACCATCGCGGTTCTTGCGGATGACGAGGTTTTTCTCATACCTAAGCTCCGGTTTCTTCCGTGTGTCGTTGTAGGGTATCGAAAACAGCATCTCCAGAGGTCGTGTCTTATCGATGGAGTCGCCAACCGATTCGAGCCCTGCGTCGGAATCTGTTAGTGCCTTCCGGTTCTGTTGTGTAGCTACGAGGATCGGCACATCAAGCTTCTTCGCAAGCCTCGCAAGTTGCGAGAAAACGACGCCTTGCCGTTGGTACTCGTTGTCGGTTTTCTGCCCGGCTGACAGCTTATCTCCATAATCAACGATTATGATGTCATAACGCCGGGCTTGAGCCTTCTCCTCTATATCCGCGATGGTAGAACGAAGCTCCTCAGCGCACCAAACATCGTAGCCGTTAAAATTGGAGGACTCGGAAAGCTTCTCATAGAGTAAAGCCGCATCAGCATTTGTCTTTGAGCTGGTCGCGGCGCGATTGACCCGAGCAAACACCTCATCTCTCAGCATCTCCGTAGAGATAAAAAGGACGCTATATCCGGCTCGGGTCAAGTCAGCACTCGCCCAACAAAGATGAATGGACTTACCGCCTCCTGTCGGCGCGGCAAATCCATAAACGCATCCGTGCTTGTACCCTCCGTTTGTATATTTGTTGATTTGGAGCGATGAAGTCTTGATCCGCTTTACTTGTCGTTCCTCGATGTTCCTCATCCATTGTCGCGCATCCTCAGCAGAGCGCATTGACGCGACCTCGCTCGGAATGCTGATCTCATCGGGGTAATGCTTAGCCAAAATCCTGAATATGGCGCTCGGCTTATATCCATAGCTGTTCTGCGCGGCATATTCGATAACATCCTTTAGGGCTGACTCATTTATCTGGCGGTAATAGAACTGCTTGAATGCGATCTTGTCTTCAGGATCAATTTCATCCTGAGAGATGCGATCACGATAAACGGAGGGGAAGCATGGTTTTGTGCGAAAATACTCCCTGATTTCACAATTCGGCTTACCTTGACGGTGAAAGTCTTTCGCAATTCGTGCCATATTGAAAAGATTATCATTTTGGATCAGCGTAGCCGCACATACATGTTCTGCGATGTCACGATCTGATATGGCGCAATTGATAAGCCAAATATCTCTTTCGAGTATTTCCATTGCATCTTTTCTTTTTTCTGTAAGCCGATCCATTTCTTTTTTGTGATTAAACGGTCGAGCATTCGGCTCTTGGTCATCATCGGTTCCTTCCCGCATTGTTCTCAAGATCAGCAGGTTGAAAGGATCGTGTTCATCATCTTCATCATCGTCACTGCCATAGTAGTTTGGCGTTTTAGCTGAAGTACTGGTTTTCATTTTACCTCCTATATACAAAAAGACCTTCTTGGCGTACATGGTTGATCCTACTCATGCATGCAGACAGAAAGGTCATACATCAGTATCCATGTACGCCAAGAAGGTCTCTTCTCGGCTTCTGTCTTTGATAAATGGGGATCAGCCATTCACTATTAAGTATGCTTTTCTCGGCTCTCTATTCTGTTGTTTTTTCCTTGAGACTCTCGATCTCGTACACGATCATTTCTGCAATGACCTGATACATGTATTTATTTTTTCGCGCGGCAAGGATGTGAAGCTGATGGAGTAATGAGGATGGAAGCTTCATTGTGGTGAATTGATCTGCAGATGGTCTTGTTGATTTCATATATTTATCTTTGCGATAAAGTAGGAAAAGTATGAATTTGACACCGAAATATTCTTGCCTGTTGTAGTAGTCTTTGTATCTCTATCTGTTTATTGTTGTACTATATGTATATGTTCACAGGATGAATAGTTTTCTGACTTCCACAGTATTTGCGTTCACCAAATGAACACCGCACCTGTCGAAAATGAACAGATTTACAATTCTCGAAAAATGAACACCACCTTTAGGCATACTTTATTTTATGACAACAACCAAAGCCGAGAGCTCGATTACATATGAGCACGAGAGAGCCACCACACTCCCCCGAGCCAGTCTTGAAGAGCAAGCGCCGCCACCACTCGACGCATTGCTACGCTACTTAGGCGGCTTTGCCCTTAGTACGACGAGTCGCTTCCTCGTTTATCCCATAGTCTACAAGATCGCAGGTATAGTAGTTTCGACCTTCTGCAATAGCCGCACGAGCTACCGCTCCACCGCCAGCGAAGGGATCGAGGACGACCTCACCTGGATTGCTGGACAGCAAGATGAACTTGCGTATTTGCATGACATTCTTGGCGTTAGGGTGGTTCTTTACTTCGGCGTTCGCCCGATCATCGAGGAAAGAGCTGTAGAGATACGAGTATGGGTTGGGATCAGTGTTCCGAGGATCGTTCATCCATACATCGCTTTTACGCTGGATGTCTACGCGTTTGAGGAGTCGCGGCTTGCCCTTGGAGCCGAATATCACATACTGTGCATCGTGCTTGAAGGCGCCTATTGCCTGCTTACAACCAGTTTTCGCACGAGCGACAAGCAGATTCTTGAAAACAAATTGCTTCTTGAACGCCGCAATGAAGATATCGAGGTTGAGTGTTGGAGCATAGATGTAGATATGCCTCCCCGGTTTCAGGACGCGATATAGTTCTGCGAACCACTCATCAATATGCGTCTTGATGTAACGAAGACTGTCATCGAAGTATCGGTTACCGGCATGATCGACGCCATAAGGTGGATCGAAGATTCCTACATCAACCGACTCATCGGGGAGAGCTCGCATGTATTCCAGACAATCCATACGATAGAACCGATTCATCTTAATCATCTTTTAACTCCTTCGGGACTTCTTTTCCCAATAAAACCACAATGCAATTGTCTATTAAGCCGAGCGTCTATGTGTGGATTACCAAGCACCTCCTTTTAATTCGGGCAGACTTCGCCACACTGATTGCATTCGAGGTCAATAAATGAATGGAAGCTTTACGATCAAGAACGCAATATCAGTTCTTTATTTTATGCTTTTACAATTATCCGCAGACCTTAATCTGATTTATCGATGGACTCTGATTCAAGCTCAGCAGTAATTACCGATGAGGCTTGCTATATAATCTTGTCCTTAACGATCCTGTCAGGGGAAAACGCCTCCCTCATCGCAAGTAATACATTCGCCATTGTATTAACCTTCTCTGTGTTCTTCTTTCTTACTTTCATGCGAAGCATGTATAAGAAGTATATCATTGAGCTTGTGTTATTCAAATTAATTCTGGTCAATGTTTGCAGGGTTATCATACATACATACGCATATACGACTAACCATGATTCATGGTTTCTTTACGCCGCGAAGTCGCGGTGGTACTCGATCAATACGGACGCCATTTGTGATCATGGAGTGATCTCCTCGATGTGAATCGGGTAGCCATGCTTGTTTGTCCAAAAGCGAAGCAGTTCCTCCTTCGCAGTATTCGGCATTTTTAACCCCCGCGAAGGCGAAAGCGCGTACCCAGTCTTATCCAGTATTTCATATGTTCCACTCCCGTTGCGATCACACGATCTTCGTGATTTTGTCCTTGGGAACCACCCACTGCCGTCGTTTGAACGAGCTAACCTCGACGAGCTTGACTTCTGTCCGCCCCTTCCCGAAATGCTGTTTTCGAGAGAATGATCTGACCTCTATAGGCATCTTCTCTTTGCCATCCTTCCAGTGGATGTTTGCGGTTGGTTTTTTTGTTGTG
>Ga0209507_1001339_pt1 | contig 19880 bp, 21 predicted proteins | sample AD_UKC028_MetaG_FD_184414 | JGI IMG/M metagenome (GOLD analysis project Ga0209507, IMG submission 184414) | Active sludge microbial communities of municipal wastewater-treating anaerobic digesters from USA - AD_UKC028_MetaG (SPAdes) (version 2) | ecosystem: Engineered > Bioreactor > Anaerobic >...
GACGTCGCCCGTCACCGCGCCCGTCGCGTAGCAGTTCGTGACCGTGCCGTAATTGACCCCGACCAGCCCGCCAACGCTGACCTCGCCCGTCACCGCGCCCGTCGCGTAGCAGTTCGTGACCGTGCCGCCTGCTGAAACATACCCGAATAGCCCCGCATAATTTTCGTCCGGCCTGTTAATGTACAAATCCGTCACGCCGTAGCCCTGCCCGTCCAGCGTGCCCGTGAACGGCGTAGCATATGACCCCCCTATCGGCGCGAACCCAGCACCGTCGTTCCAGTTCACGGTGTCGCTCGCGTCTATGTCCTGCGTCAGCACATAGTAGCCGTCGAGCGGATAGGCTGGGTCGTTGCCGATCAGCTGCAGTTCCTCGATGGTGCTTATGCCTATCGCGCCCTCAGGAATGTCCGGCAGAACTGGTTCTTCCTCAACCCCTTCTTTCCACAACAGCGTCACGCCCCGACCGCGCAGCAGTTGGCCCTCGCCCAAAGTCATATCCAGCGTCTTGGGCACACTCCAATACCCGTCCTCCGGCTTAAGGTTCTTCAACTGCAACAGGCCGCCCGTCGCCGTCACCGTGTTCTTCAGCCCGGTCTTAGGTATGTTAAAATTAAACTCGCGCATGTTCCGATCCGTTCAGTCGCCTACACCACGCAATACAAAATCCACAACCCCTTAATTGCCGTCACGCCTTCCTTGTTTCCCTTCACTACCACGCGCAACTCAATTTCGTCCAGTCGCTTCAGCGGGATATCTGGGAACGTGTTCGCACCATTTTTCAGGATGGCATCCCCGGCGTACACGCCATTCTTCCACGCCTCCACCACCACCGGCATCCCCGTTGGCGACACGATTTCCTTGCAGTCAATGGTCGCATTCGTAATATGCAGATCGCGTGCCGCCTTGAACCGCCAGACTGTCGTGCCCACATTCCAGGGAACTTCCATATCGCCAATAAACGAACATTTCGGATCGCCTTTGGGCGCCGCCGCCGCCCCTTGGTTACCGGACAATACGCCGAGAGGATTCTTCCGTTGCGGCACCCGCTGTGCCGCCCGTTGCCGTACCAAATTCATGTTGCCTCCTTTACCGCATTCTCCACTGTTCCGGTGGCCCGCTCATTTCTTCCGCCACCACGTCCCGCCAAATTTGCTCCAAGTCATGACGCAACGGTTCCGCAAAGTCCGCAACGCCCTGTGTGTTTCTCATATCGATCTCCGTTTGCACCTGCATGGCCCGCACCAGCAGCTCGGGATGTTCCACCGTCCAGAACGATATGCTGTCCTTTTCGTCCAACGCTGGGGACTTCCACGCCGCGTGTATCCAGATGGTACGATCCTTTTCATCATCCACTTCCAATTCAATACCCTTTAACGGCCAGTCGTCTGCTTCGAGATCTTCAATGTCGAACCAGGCGGGCTTCCAGGGCAATGACGTTTTCACGTCTTCATCGTCCGGGTCCTGCAAATACACGTTCTTCACATACCGTGCCAGCGAAAACTCGATCAACGTTTCGCCCGCGGCCAATGTCTTGATTAACCAGGCGTCCTCCTTGGGACAGCCCAGTTCCCGGTCCAGCCACCGTTGCGCAGCGTTCAAATAGTGGTAAGCCCGAGCGGACGGCGTCATCTCGCCATACTCGTCTTTAGTAACGAGATCGTAACGTCCGCTCGTCTCCACAAACAGTAGAATTACCTCAGAGGCATCCACATTAAGTCTCCGTATATCCCGCGTACAGTCAGTGCAGACCGAACCAGATGCCCTCACGCAAACAGTAATATAAATACAACCCATTTGCCACGCCGGTCTCTTCTGCATAACCGGTGTGAATGTCAAGCGTCGTTGTACCGGTGATATCCACCGTTACCGCTATTAAACGACCTATGTTTGACGCACCCGTAGGCAGCGTCAATTCAATGGTGTCGTCGTCTGCGGTAATCGTAATGTTTACGTAAGGCGTATTGTCCGGGACCGTCACCGCTAACGGGTTCGGCTTTTCCGTAATCTCCAGCGCCGCCGCCGCTTGCAGGTCTATGATGTCCGCTGCCGCATCGGCCACATCCTTGACCAAGCCTTCGTATTCGTCACCGACCGTGGCAACAACCGCCGCAAGGTCCGTGGCAATGTCCGCCGCACCCGCGTAGGTGCCGACCGCTGTTTCCAGCGCGGTTGTCCGATCCAACAGACCCGTACTCGCCGTATCCACCGTGGTTTCCAGCGCCGTTGTCCGATCCAACAGACCCGTACTCGCGGTTTCCACCGAAGCGTAGACCGTCGCCAGGTCCGTGGCGATGTCTGCCGCACCCGCGTAAGTACCGATAGCCGTCAACGCATCTGCGCTGCTGGCAAGGGCTTCCAGGTCTTCCGCGTCCAGGTTCGCCACCGTCTCGATGTTGGTCAACTCCGTCGCCGTCAGGTCTGTATCGCCAATCACCACTCCCCGTACAAACCGGGGCTTGGTGCGCGTTAATCTCACATCACTTCTAGGTTCCATAATACATCTCCAGGTTGAGTTGCGGGGGACGGAACGCATGGTCCCGCCCCCCAGGGTTGAGTGTTAGGTGCCGGACGCAAAGTCGCAGCCAAGATTGGTAATCATCGCCATGCCGTCAATGTCATCGAACAGGAGGCCGCCATCCATAAATATGCCCTCCTTCGTCGCATCACGCCACGCGAAACCGTCCTCGACGTTCGCCTTTTTCTTCAGGTCTTTGGCGGACCGGATGACCGTCATGTCACGGCCCTTCTTCGAACGCCACTGAATTTTCTCCGGCTCCAGGATGAACGCAATCCGGTTCCACGCCGGGTTGCAGCTCAGGTCCGTATGCTGGATCAGTTCCAGATCGCAGTTCAGGCCGATGATCTTCGTCACCTCGAAGCCCCACTTGTCCTTGGTGTACGGTTCCACATGCACATTGGTCATGCTCTCAAACAGGTTCATGATGGAGAGCTTGCCTTCGCTGGACAGGTACATCTGCTTGCGGGTACCGCTCTTCTTCGACAGGTACAACAGCATCAGTTTCAGATAGTCGTACCCTCCTTCTTCCCACGTCTTCCCGGAGAAATCGTAGTCCTGGAAGGTCGTGGTCGTGCGGATGTTGAACACGTTGCGGTTGTTGCCCAGGTCGCTGTTCGTGAACGCCCAGCGCAGGCCGCCCGTGCGATACTGTTCCACCGACTGGCTTCCCGCGCCCATGTCCACCGTGGCGGTCAATTTCTGGCGCGTACCCCAGAGAATTGCCCGCTCAATATAGGTGTTGAACAAGTCATGGACCTGCCGCCAATACCGCTCGTAGGTCTGTTCCGTGAACCGCTGCGCATTGGACAACTCCGTCCCGGTCAGGCCCAACCCGGCCATGAAAATCTGGGTGTAGTTGTAATGCTCGGTCGCTTCGCGGTACCGGTTCCAGGGAAGTTGACTTCCTTCGGGCATCGCCGTGGAAATAGGGCTCGCATATGCGCTGTAACCGCTCTGAAACGCATAATACAACGCCTTGCTGGTGTCTTCCTCGCACAGCGTCAAGGTCAGGTAGCTGTTCGCGCCGTTGATGGTGATGTCCGTCACCACCGCATGAACGTTTGCCTGGTGTCCCGCAGCGCTGTCATCAGTCGCGTTAAGCGCCCGAACTTCAATTTCCTCGTGCTCCACAAACTGACGCGCATCCGCCGCCGCCATCTTCAGGTAAATGGTCGCACCGCTCGCCTGCGCTTCGTCATCCACGGGATCGCTCAGATTCGTATTCGACTCATACGCCCCCGTAGGCTGCACATACCGGTCATCGTGGGATTCCATGCCCCACTCAAACTTCGGGTTCTGCACACTGTCGCCAGGATTGCTCATCACAATCTTGGTCAACGGCGTATTCTTCATGTTGCTGTTCGGCAATTGCCGGTACAGTTTGGCGCGGGTTTCGCGCTTGCGCTGGTCCGAGTCGGTCCCGTAGGATGTCACGACATCGGAAACCAGGTTCCCAAATTCAATAAAAGCATCACTCATGATCTCTATTCCTTTTCAATTGTTGCCAAAACAAAAAGCGGCAAAGTACCTCGGGGGAGCGCATTGCCGCGCCGAGGCTCTTTGCCGCGATAACTCACATCGTTACTGAGGCGAAATTAAACTGTCAGTACTACTCTTTCATGACGGGTTCCTCCTTGAGGGGGGCATCCCGACTTTTCACGTTCGGGGCACGCTTGCGGGACGTGTTCCCGTACACCAGGTCGTTCAGTTCCCGCACCAACTCCGGCGTCACCTGCACGCCGCCAACATAAAAACCACGCTCAAAGTTCAGCCGGCCCATCACGCTTACGCCAAATAGACGGTGTAACCATCCGAATAGCGCCTTGAACGGGGACGGTATGGGGGCCATGATCTGTTTCATCGGGCACCTCCATGAATGGCCGCCAGGAACCCAAGCCCGTCATCATCGGAAGCGTTCTTCGCTTTATGCGAGTTGCGTCCCGTTACTTTTGGTCCCTTCGGCGCTTTTTGTTCGCCGCGAACATCCACCTTCTTGGTTTTGCCAATGCGCTCTGCACGGGCCATCTCCCTGCGCATTGTCTCCACCGCCTTGGTTACCGGGGTACGCAGGTCGCCTTTCGGCGCCGACTTGAACGCCTTGGCATAGGCTACCCGAAATGCGTCGGGGTAGTTGTATATTTCCGGCGCCTCTTTCACCGCCTCATGAAGATAGATCATTTGTTCGATGGTGGAGATTACATTATTGCCAAACGTCTCAAACGCCTGTTGCAGGTTGCCGTACAATTCATTTTTCAGGCGCACGTTTGCCGCCGTAGTTGCCTTGTTTAGAACCGACTTCAACCCGTCAACATCTTCAAAGGCGGCGTCAAAGTCTTCCGGCGTAATCTCCAGGTTCACCGGTACTGGCGGTTCGGGTTCGGGTTCCTGCGACGGGACTTGTTGCGATTGCTTATACGCCTGAAACGCTTTCCAATCCTCCTCACTGACACCGGCGGGCAGTTTCTCCGTTGCCGGTGTTTCAGCCTCCTCCGTTTTCGCGCCACCCGTAATCAGGTTCAGGATTTCATCGTCATCTTCTGATTCAGATTCCGGTTCGGCTTCACTTTCCTCGGCCACTTCCGGTGTTGGAGCGGATTCGGACTTCTCTGCTGTCCGCTCCACATATCGTACCTCGGGCTTCGGTTTCGATTCGTCACCCGCATCTAAGGGCGGCAACTCGCCTTCCGGTTTGGCCCCCGCGTCTAAAGGGGGTAGTTCAATACTTTCCGCGTCCATGTTCGCTCTCCATCAAAGTTAGCACCTCATTGATCCGCTGCTCCACATCTACCGTGGTCGTCTGCTCCGGCGCCGCGATAATGTGCGCGAGATTCGTCTCGCTGTCCAACACAAACATTAAACCGGCCATGGCCCCCCGTGCCCGGTTAATTTCATCTATATTGTCACTCTGATACACGACATCCGCCGCCGCGTCCAGGCGACGGGCCGCTTCCTGGCGCAACGCCAAAAAACACGGATGCGCAAAAAACTCCGCATACCGGGCCTTATCCACCCGGGGTGTTGCCAATTCGCTCAATACGCGCAACATCCGTTTGTAAATCTGCTTCATACCGACATCCCCGCCGCCTCAGCAGGCATCACGTTACCCGCCTGTTCCATGGCCATTACTTGTTCATCCGGGAGGACCATTGGATTCACCGGCGGCAATGCGCCGCCTTCCCTCCTGAACTCATGCACGTTGGCAAAACCCATTTTGCGGATCATCGCCAGAAACATGCGTGACACGTCCATACCGCCAAACGCTTCCAGGGCCACCTCAGGGATGCTCAGCATCCGGTCCATCATCTGCGACATGATGCTCATGTCCGTTTCTTTCTGGAGGCGGCTGACGGGCATAATTTCAAAGGCGCCCATATCCAGGTCCCAGGGGCCAACCGTAATGTCATTGATCCCGGCGGGAACTCCCAGTTCCATGCGCAACTGCTCCTCGAACCGGCTACCGAGTATGTTCACTACCATATCGTTTTGCAGATATTGCACATTGTTATGCGCCATCTGCGTGATCAGCGTGTACCATTCCTGCTCACCCAGCATTTCCGCGTACATCTGGATGCGCGACATGGCATTGCTTTGGGCTGCCTGTAGCCCGAACGCCGTAGGACGTTCCGGCATGCCGCTCATATTCCCGGCCATGATGTCATGGGTGCCCAAAACTACATTAATCAGGTCATGCACGCCCTGGATGTCCGACAAATAGTTTCCGGTAACGTCCGTTACTTGGAGCTGTTTTATAAATTGATCTATGTTCTTGTCACCATACAGCGGACGTTTAAGCCGGATAATCTTTCCGGGTCCAGGGCGCATGAAATCCTGCACATTCACCGCGGACCCGTCAACCACAAACATATCGTTCTGTACTTTTGAAGCGTTCCACCAGTGCGTGCGCACCTTCCAGTCAATCAGTTGGTGCATTCCATAGGTAGCCGCAATACCGCTGATGGGAAGCAAATCATAACCGCAGGTGTTCGGGCCGCTCATCACGAGGGGATACATGCCATGGTCATAGTCGAGACGATTGCACTGGATGATCACTTCATCGCCGGCAACGGTAATTTCGTACAACTCCGGTTCCGTACTGTCGCCCAAACCCCATTCCTCTGGGATCAGGTTCCAATATAAATGAGCCAGGTCCACCTCATTTGTCGTCTGTGTGCTGGGATGTCCGGGTATCTCCGTCTCCACGCCCATGCCGATACGGTCATACCGGCCCGACTGGTTTGCCCACTGAATTTCACTGCGTCCGCATCGCTGATCCACCAGTTCGCGCACATACTTGCAGTTGAACATCCGTTCTTCCGGGTCGCCCTCCCGTTTTAGCAGGTCCATAACGTGGGTCCGGTGCCAATACCCCAAAAATTCCGCCTTCTGGTAATGGTTCAGCCGTACATACGGGTCCAGGATCAGGCTGTACGGATCAATATTTTCAATCTCGTTCCCCTCATGGTAGACACGTTCTTCGAGGTAACGGACCATATCGCCAATGCCTATCCCCGGCACCGTGTCCTTGACCATCTGGTACAGGACTTCACTGACCTCTTCCTGAATCGCTTCGCGCCGTTTATGCTTTGCCCATACCGGACTTTTCACGGAAATACCGTATAAATACGCATCCCGGAATCCGGTATAGTGGCTCAGTTTATGCTTGAACCAATGGGCCTGCGTGTTCAGTAACGCTTCCATCTTTGCCGCACGGACCAACTGTTCCTTGTCGCCCCGTGCCGTTAGCTGATACAACCCCGTCGGATCGCCCAGGTAGATGCCGCCCGTATAACTGACCAGCATATCCAGGAACGCACGGCTTACCGGGATGACCACATCCACCGGCGCCTTGCTATCTTTTTTCAGTTCCCAAATAGAGTCTGTGGTTGTGGGCACATACGCTGTCTGGAGATGGTCCAGTTTGCGCCACATCTCGCGCATGTCGCTGCCCGTCTCGTAGCCGCGTTTGATCCGGTCTTTCGCCGCATCCAATAACTTTTCATGGACCGGGCTGTCCGGGCGCAAATCCAACCCGTTCGGGTATTCGTAATCGTGTTGTTGGTTGAATTGCATCAGGCTAAAGCCCCCACATACTGTTCATACGCCCATCCGCGACGAGTCAATAGTTCGTCCCATTCGTCATAATCGTTCCGTTCCGCCTCGTCCTTGCTCGCCATAGCCTGCTCGTCAAAGGTCAGCCCCAATTCGCGCATGACGTAATCGACATGGCCCAGCGTATCCATTGCATCCCAACGCTTACAATCCGGGTAACTCTTCTGTTGTTGTTCCAGCGGCCCGTTGCGCAGGCTTACATCGTGCCAGACGTGACCCTTGGGATGGTTGGGCTCCATGGGCCGATACAGCCACAGCGCCGATGAGGCCCGCGCCTCTTTGATGGACCGGCGTTCGCCTTCCGCCTCAATGAATTTTCGTTGTGTAGGCAGCCACATCCATTCTACATACCGGCCCTTGCTGGTAAAATAGCGTCCCAGTGGGCCGCGGATATGATCGTTTAATCCGGCATCCTCCACGCAGATAATGTCCGTGTTCAGTTCCCGGGACATCTCCCACAGGCGCAGGGCCATATCCTCCTGGCTCATGCGCTCATGGCTCAACCGGCGCAACCATACTTTGGCATGAATGCAGTCCACTGCCACGGCCAGGATCGCCGTATACGCGCTTTTGCTGTTTCGTGTCCGGGCCGGGTCCATCACCAGAAACCGGACTGCAAGCGGGTTTGTATTCAGGCCAGCCTGAGTGTCGTCATAGTATTGGTGCGTGGTCGGAAATGTATTATCATTGCTAAATCCAGCGCGGCATACCTGTTCCCGGAAAAATTCGTCTTCACTGCCCAGTCGCCGTGCCCGGTCGAACATGGACTGCACTTGCGCATCGGTCATGTTCTCGACCATGCTGCGGAAAATGCCGCTGCCGGGTTCCGTCTCTTCCGCGAGCGGATACCGGCCACCAATCCAGTCCGCATCCTGGGCCAGCGTTTCTATCAGCGCATCACCGTGTTTGTAGGTGTCAATAACGCACACCTGCCAGGGCGGTATCTCGCCCCGCTTCAACCCGGGCCACCGATGCGTTTTCGGGTCGGGTTGCTCTTCATTGTCCACACACGGCAGCAACGTCCCGAAAAACCAGCTCTTGTGCTGGCTCCGGTACGTTTCATCATGAACGCGCAGCCGGTCGGTCATATCGTCGCAAACGATATAGGTCGGCCTGGTCTGGCGCCCGTTCACAAATTCCACCAGCCCGTTCACTGTAGTCCCGTCACTTTTCGGGACCACAATCGCGTAAGGCAGGCCCGTCGTCGGGTCCGCCAATTTCCAGGCGTGCGTGCCAAACACCTCGCGCATCCCGTCCATGTAGACTGGGTTCAACTTGCCAAAATACTGGACAATGCGCGGTGTCGAAATCAGCGCACGCTTGATCGCTTCCGTGCGCCGTTCCGCAAGGTGTATTTCACTGCTGCAATACAGCACAAACGGGCTCAACCGAAAACACAATCGCCGGATCATTTCCGCCCAAAGCAGTGTGGTCTTGCCCATGCCCCGGTGCGCCATCGCCCAGTTGTGTGGGATGGAGGGGTCGCTCAGCCGCCGCGAAAACTCCTTACGAGCCTGCGTAAACGGCTTGGTGAACGACCCCTCCACTTTCTTCCCGCGCTTGGTCATGCGCGTGGTATTCAGAAAAAACTTGGCGAACAACTCAAGACCGTCCTCGCCGTCCCGGCATTCATGCAGAAATGCCGTTTCGTCAGAACTGCCGTTGATCACCATTTCACCGTTTTCGTCAAAGGTGACTATGGGTTGCCCGTCAAGCAATAGGTTCTCCCTCGTCGCGCAAATACACCTCGATCGCCGCCACCAATTGCAGTAATGCCCGCCGCACCCCGGCGAGAAATACATACCATGCCCTACTTTTGCTCTGCATTGCCCGCCTGTTTCTCCGCTTCAAACTGCACCGCCGTCATCTCAATAATTTCAAACGGGGTCTTGTTCGGATTCGACATCTTGAGCATGTACGCCGCAGCGACAAACTCCGGCGTACCATGCTCAGGATGCTGTTTTACATGCACGTCTATGGCCTGAAGAAAAGGGATGGCCTCTGCTACCATCCACAGAATGGTTGGGTGCGACTTCTTCCAAAACTGCATGACCGCCGTGGCGACCACCCGGTTCAGAAGCGTCTCCAACCCCTCCTTCTTCTTCGTGGCCTTAAACTCTTCCGCTGTTATCGTGATCGCGTCCATTAAGTCTCCGCCGCTACGCAACGAATCTTGCGCAGTTCAAAGTTCTCACCAAAAGTTGTGGCATACAACGTGACATCTTCTTCCTGTTCCGGCAGGTTAACCGCATTACCACCTGTCCCCGCATGTGCCAAGTGCAACACACCTGAGGCTGCGTTATCGTCAATATAAAACGATTGACCAACATATTGAGAATACAGGTCGTTCTCGGTATTCAACCGGGCAATGTAAATCAAGTCACCGGTAACCAGTGTATGAAACGCATGATCCGTGTCACTGGCCCATTTTGCGTCTACCTCGCCAATATTTTCGCTTTGCTCTTTAACGCGATTGGTAAGGCGCAAAGTAGTTGTTTTTGCCGGAGTCGCGCTGGCGCCATAAGCTTCCACTAATACATACGGATTCAAATAATCCTTCGTAAACCCTTCGTTCGTATAAAAATCCGTCAAGGGAGTCGGAAAATTCGGACCATAGTCGGAAAACTCATTTACCGTCCAGGCATACAAATCAGCGAATGACCCGATTTGAGTCAAATACGTCGGATAGTCATGTACACCCTGCAACATTTCACGCAATTTCTCCATCTTGGATAACAGCGTGTTGCAATCTTCCGCGACAAACGGTGCATACAACGACTTCAAATTAGCATCAAAAGGTTCTAACAAACCAGTCCAGGAAAGTGTTGTTTCACTGCCGGAATACTGGGTGATGTCCGCAATGTCCGCCAATATCTGATTCATCAGCGTCACGACACCGCCGCACATCGTATCCGCCGCATCTCGCGCCGTATGGGGGGTGACATAGCCCTTATTCGCAAACTCCGTGCGGGCCATGTTCCACCACATCGCTTCAATGTTTTGCGCTCTTGTCTTCAGCGCATTGATTTTATCATCCAATTCGCCGTTGAACAGGCGCTTCAACAGACGACTATTCTGCAACCCCGTCTGAAAACTCTGTTTCTTTTTGTTCTTCGACGTGGTCGTTGTCGTCGTTCCTACTTGAATTATCTCTGCCATTACGTTTCTGTTGCTCCTCTTATTTTTCGTATCAAAAACAAATCACCAAACCGTTCCGCCGGCGGGTCGCTGATGACCTCCGGCAACGCTTCGTCCGTCGGGGCATATAACACAATGCCCGTCTCCGTTACGTCAGTACACACATACACCCGGTCTTCCCAGTGAGAATACCCAGGCAGGTCCAGCCTGACCACATGAATCCAATCGCCCGCGCCGACCGCATGAAATCCAGTCCCCGGGGCGCCGCCCGTGAGGGGAACAGATGCTTCGTCATAGACGGGATAATTGTACAGGGTCAGCAGATTGGTGGACTCGAATGCCGCGCCTATACGCGGACGGTCGTAATAGTCCAGACCAGTTTCTGCCACGCTGTAAAACGCCGTCAATGGGGTCGCAAAATTCGGACCGATATTGTCATCAATCAGGTTTAAGGCCCAGGTATATGCTTCATCTAGGGCATCTTCATATATTGCCCACAATGCACTCGAATAACTGTTCCAAAGCCAGTGCTGTAACCAGTTGATCTTGTTACGCAATCCGGCGATCACCGCCACGCCGGAAGGGACCCAACTGGTACGTGGCGTGTCGGTGCCCGCGGTTGAAGGCACAGACAGGGTTACATCAATCTGGTCGATTCCGCTGACCTGCTGTGTCTTCACCGTATCCGCTTTGACCGTACCCAGTTTTAGGTCGGTACCACCCACATACAATGTGTTCTGGCTACCCGTCCAGTCCAGGGCCGTATGCGTTTGACCGCACAGATACGCCAACTTCTCCAAAAACTCATTACAAATAGGCAAAGCGCCGCGCAGAATGGTGGTAGCAATCTTGCGTCCGCCCATGTGACGCACATTTCCGTTGGTGTACCAGTCTTCCGTAGCCAAGTCCCAAAACTCGCGTTCCGCCTGATACGCCAGATTCTCCAACCGTTCCAACAATTCCAACAGTTGCTGGAACTGCGTTTCATGGCTGCTATATTTGAAGGTTCTGCCGCCAATCATGATGTCCAGATTACTCCGTAAGTGCCTTCCCAAGCCCCATTAACATTCACCGAAATAGCGCAGCCCCGGTCAATACCGGCTACATTTGTAAACCTGCCCCCCATCAGAATGTGCGGCCCCGCGATGGTTGTCAGCCCGTTTACCCGGGCATTTACATAGGGGCGAAACGTATCCACCAGCGCCCCCGTAGCCGTGTTATAAGCGATAATATATCGATACGCCTCATTTCCTCCGTGGGCTGATGTAAAATTACCGCCGGCATAGAGTATGTCGTCGGCTACTGTCATCGCGTAGACCGTGCCCCTGTCAATTGCGGTGACAAACGTTTCATCAAGCGCCGGCGTACCACCAAGATTGTCAAACCGTACTAGATGCGCATAATCTGTATCCCCATCCACCGAGGTGAATGCGCCACCCACATACAGATTCCCGTCATAGATAAACAGTGAATTGACAACATCATTTAATTTCGGGGTCCAGTCTGTTACAAGCGTCCCATTATTGTTTAATTTAACCAAATAGGGATAGACACTACTGCCGTAATATTTTTTATATTCCCCGCCCACATATAAATTGTTCGCAACATCCACTGCAAGCGCATATACATACCCGTCAAAAATATATTTTTTCTCCAATGCGCCCGCATTTGTTGTAATATCAATTTTTGCTAGATAGTTGTACCCTGTCTCCCCATTTATACTCGTAAACGTGCCACCGACAAACATGCCTACCGTTGCATTAAAAGCGATTGCCAGCACTGCCGCGTTATTAAAGTCAAAATGAAAATCCGTAACCAAAATATCGCTGCGAAACCGCACCAGAGATTGATACGTTGTGTCACCGCCCACACTAATGAATGAACCGCCAACAAACAAATCGCCGGCAGGATCAATCCCCAGCGCATACACATCGCCGCCAATATCCGGCACAAACTCCGAATCCAATTCCCCAGTTGCTGCGTTAAACTTGGCCAGATGATGATAGTCGGTTAATCCATTAACGCTCTTAAACGCCCCGCCAATATATACGTCCGTTCCCGATACAACCATTGCACGGACCGTCCCCTCAATACCCAATCCTTCAATCAGACTGGCAATATACACTGTATCCAATGGCAAATCCGTTTGCTCCTGACCCATATGAACCACGTCCCCGTCATAAGTGTCAGCATCGTACCGGCGCCAAACAGCCAGCATCCCCGCGGGCGCGTTACTGGACAGCGACACCGTCGGTGCTGTATGTTCATTTTTCACAGACTGAAATACATAGGAAAAATTCTGTTCCGCCTGGTCATCATCCAGCGTGAAATATTGGGCTGGATATTCCTCGTCCGCATCAGACACCGCGGCCCGGTATTGGGCGTTGATGATCGTCTCGCCGCCGTATTCGTCCTCGTCCGTCAATTCTTTGCGCTTGCGCAATAACCGCAACAAAAACGTTATACTACCCAAACTGCTGGCGTCCGTGGAGACGAATGTAGATAACTGCATCCGTTCGTTGTTCAGCACCAGGACATCGCTCACGTCCAATATCTCGTAGATGCCTGTGCGCACCATGTCCGTGGAATCGCTCAACTGCTCAATGGCTACCAGCCCGCCTTCCGTCCGATACGCCGTATGCCCGCCGTTCACCGGCTCCGGTGCTGCGGCCCATTCGCTGGCATCAAAATATTCATCGTCAATGCACCCGCTTGCCACCTGCACCAGGTCATCGGCCCGCACCTGGGCACTACCCATCCAGAAGGACACCTCCAATTGCTGCGTGTCCAGGGGCGTCAGGTCGCATCCGTCAGGGAAGAACAGTTCCGCGTTGTTGCGCGTGTCCACCGTATCTGCAACAAACGGCGTAAAATTACAAATCACCGGCGGCCACAACGGTCCCAACTGGTTGACCAGCGCACGCGCCCGGTTATACAGCGTTTCCAATACGCCGCTGTACTGCTCCCGGATCGCAACCACCGCGTCAAAATCTTCCGAATTGACGCTCCACGATTCCATCTGCTGCACCAATGCCCGCAACGCCGTACAGACCTGGCGTACCGTTGGCAGGTAAAATGTCTGTGTCGCCGTGGATACATCCCAGGACGTATCACCCGTGGCCGTGCCTAGCGTTTTGTAATCGTCCAAATCACAGATATATGCGATGCGCTCCAATATTTCGTCCAGCATGGGATGCGCGGCAAGGCACAATTTCTGAGCGCCCTCTATCGCGTTCTCGACTCCGGTCCCATCGGTCAATTTTCCGAGCAACCCCTGGCTGAAGTTCATTGAATTAATGGACAGGTCCGTGATGCGCATCTGCCAGAAATATTGTTCCGACTGCTGCGCCAACTGGTCCACCCGGTCCAACAACGTCAGCAACCGGCTGATCGTCGCGCTGAAGGTCACGCGCAGGTCAGGACGCACCTCACCCGGCGACACGGAGCCCGTGTTCTGCGTGATGATCTTGCCCGCACTTTGTCCTACGTCAATGACCTTAACCATCTTCCTTGTCGCCCTTGCGCCGATGCGGCGTGATCGAATCCAAAATATGGCCCCGCTCCAGACACCTGGTGTTTATCTCCGTTATCTGACGCTCGCACATTGATAGACGCTCATTAAAACTGCCCCGGATAATTTCTTGTAGGGAACGCACCGCTTCTACCGTGGTGCGAATAGCCTCCTCCATCCGTATCAAATCATTCAACCGCGGCTGCAATTCCGATTTCAACCCCTCCAAATCACCGCGCACCTGGCTCAACGACTCGCGCACCGTGGCAATGGTATGATTCAGGTTGCCCACCCACACCCCCACCCAATACAGTCCCAACAGGAGCCCAAAACCGTTAATAATCACACCCAGGAAAAGCGCGTAATCTCTCATGCGAGGACTCCTTGTTGTCTAAAAATCTGCCAATGCGTCTCACCCCAGCGCTCCCAGGTCCAATCCAGCAATGAACGTATACGCATCTGCTTTTCTTCATAAAACTCATGCAAAATACGCATCACACCAGAATAATCTCCCGGCGCATAACGAACAATAAGCGGACTCTCCACATCATCTACCAGCCCCACACCACGCGGCATGACGCACGGTTTCCCCAACTGCACCGCTTCTACCAACGACATTGGTCCCCCCTCCAATATTGCCGTACTCAAAACCACATCCGCCCCCAAATATTCCAGATACACCCGGTCAGCACTAATGCCACCTTCGCTGCACACAGCATTTATCCAGGGTTCTTTAGACAGTTCATCCCATAAGTCGCCGCCCTTACGAGTTTTGTAGGATTCGTTCAGGTGCATACGACTGGGATTCCACACGCGCAAACGGGTATCCCGAAAAGAAGCGTCCGCGCCAGGATGTATAGTAGTGACTTTCCCTGCTGGTATCCCCGCTGCCACCAACTCCTGCCGGTACTTATCGCACATAGTGACAACATGGTCCGCCTCCTGGCTCGCCCTGTTCCAAGTACGCTCTAATCCGGGATGTGTACAAAACACAACATCCCGGGCATGACGGCTTTTCTTGGTATAACCGCGATATGGGTTGTAGTAATTTACAACCCCTGGCGCATCTATCGGCGTGCAACTGGAAGTGGTCTGCACTCCGGCGGGCGCCGTATCCACAATCGCCTGCCACATACGCCCCAATATCCAACGATGTTGATCCCCGCCCATGACGGCATGAACGCATGGTTTTGACGGCGCAGCCAAATGCGACGGTCTTACCACGCGCACCCCCAATTCTTTTTTCCTAATCATCTGCTCTTTGATTTTGTTCCGGTTCTCGGGCGCCTGGGCGCAAACGTAATGAATAAAATAACACCGGTCAACCTTTACCGCAGGAGCCGTGGAGAAGGTGTTCCAGGCCGGGTGTAATGACTGTAGTTGAACACCGCTGACCGCAATCCGGTAGTTAATCCAGGGCATATTCTTTACAACAAGACTTACCCCGACATGGAACCGCCGCTCATTTACGTTATAGGGCGGCATTTCAAAAATCCGCCTTATCGCATCTGGTTCCAACAGCGAAACCCCAGGGTTCCACCACACCCCCTGGGGCCAGGTAAACTTGGAAACATCTACGCCACACGCCGTTAAATGTCCCAGCATTTCATCTTGATGCCGGCGAACCATGTGATTAACCACGTTCAGTTCGTTCAGCATGTAATTGCCAGAAGGATATTGCGCAAATATGTCCGGGGCCGTTTCTTTCGGACTCACATCCGCATCCATAATCAGAACACGGTTGAATCCGGTAAAATCGTATTCCCCCGCCTCAAACACGCGAAACTTCCCATGTTGCCAACGGCCCCCTCCGTCCCCCATCAAACAGACCAACTGCGCGTTACACTTATCCGCGTAACGCTGAATAGATGGTTTTGTCAACTCCAGGACATTTTCCATGTCCGGTGTACACGCAACCAGTATTAATCTATCCGTGTCAGCCATGAAGAATCTTCAAATACCTCATATAGTAGGTGCCATTATGCATACATGGATTTCCTTAAAGGTCCATGCCACTCCCCCCCATAATGGGCTTCCAAAGAGGAATACCTGCCGGTGTCTATCCATTTCCTGCGAAAAACACCCTTGTCATACCCAGATAATATGTCCCGGTTTATGTGGAGTTCCCTCATCGCCCCGCCTGACTCATGCAACACGACATCCGGCACAATCACCGTCGCAAGATTACACTCCCACAAACGTAGCAATGCGTCCGGGTCAAAGAAGTATTTTTTATATTCCAGGGAAAAACGAAATCCTGACGGCCAGACAGGAAGATTCAGCAGCAAGCAGCATGACCCCGTCGCGGGCACCCGGATTGGATGGTCTATATCGCCGTTCCAAAGAACAGGTTCACCATCTCCGCTGATAGAGCAACCCCGTGCGCGTATCTTGCCCCGGATATTACTGCTGGAACATCCAACCGCCCCCACATCCGGCGCCAATTGGTACAACATATGTTCCAGCCAACCCCCACTGACAACCACATCATCATCCAGCACACACAATGGACCCTCGCACATGTCTATTGCGCGATTCATGTCACGGGCATGACTGAAATCTTTGCGGTTACGGTTGTCCAAAAGCACCAAGTCATACTCAATGCCTTTTGTGGTGTCCCGAATCGCACTCAAACAGCGAACCGTCCGCTTGCTGTACCTGTCAGGAGTACAAACCAGTAAGGAAAGTCTGCCGCTTCTACTCGCTTTGTCAGCCCATGCCATTATCCGTGCTGTCCTCGCCCTTCAGTATCTCTGCCGCCCTGCGAACCAACGCCGCGCTCTGCTCTTCCGCACATCTGCGAACCCGTATCGCTTCGCCCGTCCGCTCAAACTTCTTCACATCCCACACATAACCGTCAAGGTCATATCCCACATCCCAACCCTCAACATTCGCATCCAATACCGTCCCCTGATGCGCTCGCCAAACCGTATCACCAGCCTTGCGGACTCCCGCCAAAATCACCGTCACCGCTTCCGCCGGAATCCGCCGCTCCTTATACGATGCCACTCGCTGACCAACAACACCCGCCACCGCCAGTAACACCAATAACAAACTCTGCTGCAATTCACGATCCGCAAACTCCGGTAACACATAACCTAAACAAGCCACGCCAAACGCGCAACCACCCAAAACCGCAGCGCTCAGCCGCGTTGTGCGCGATTCAGCCATGCCCTTCAGCCCCTGCGACGTGCGCCAAATCGTTAATATTGCCTTAACCCAGCCCACCCCTGCCATCCCCTGCTAAATAATGGCCCGTCAACTTATATACACCCATACTCGTCATCTCTCCAGGCCAGCCATCCACCTCACCGGAATACAACCCCATGTCGCGCAAAAAAATCTGCAACTTCTTCGCATACGCCTGACACTTGGCATCAGGACGCTTCGACGCGTATTGCACCAGCGGATACTCAACCGCCACCTGCATCCCCTCCAAAAACAACGCTCGCTCCGCCTCACGACGCCTCTTCAGCCCCGGCAACTCCACACCTCCACCCTTGGTCCACTTCAAAAACTGGTCCGCCGCACCCGCATAATCACACCCATTCAACATCCGCAAAAGCGTACTCGATCTAAAATTGCCGCCGCCAATGTTAAACACCAGACTCACCAATGCCCCATACTGGTTCTCCGTCAATGGCGCCGTCACCAAATACTTCACCACCCCCTCCGCCTCCAGCAAATCCTCTACAAGCCAGTCCTCCGCCTCCCGCTCCGTACAACGATGACCCGAACGCACACCACGCGTATGGCCGTATCCAATCGTCCACCTCCGCGCTGGACACAAATACGCAACTTCATTCAGCCCCTCAAATTCCTTTACTAACCGCAATGCCGCATCGTTAATCATCGCTCACCCCCTGATGTGCCCCGGGACAAAGGAGAAAGGGAATCAACTTTATGAACGGTCCTGTGTCTTGGCTGTTGAAAGAAAGTGTCCCAGGGCACTCGGAGGAAAACGCATAGCCCAGACAGAAAGGGGGAAAAAACCAGGCCATGCTGAATATCATCATTTCGTAGACTCCAATGCCATCTGCATGTCAGACGCATTGTCCTCGCTCACCGCCTCAAATACTCGAAATCGAGGCGGCGCATCGCCAGCCTTGCGCTGCTTGCCACTCACGCCAAGCACCTCATTAAAATACTTCAGCACCGCCAACTTCTCCATCGGCTTCAGCGTCGGGTCCAACACCATCCCCAATAACGCCTGCGCACTCTCCGCCTGCGCACTCCGCAGCAAATCGTAAAACACCAACTCCTTCTCCGCCACCAAACGCTGCTGCTCCGCTAACCACGCCCGATACGGAGGATGGTTCTGAACCCGCCGAACCGTCGCCCGGTCATGACCACCCTGCTCCGCTACCTGCTCCTGCGTAAAACCCATCGCTAACTTCAACAGTATATTCACATGCAAGTCAGGCGCTTCACCAAAACTCGCCGCATACGGACTGCGACCGCCACGAAGCGGAACCGGTAATATGTTGCTCGCATCTTCCATACACACAATGTATCACGCACACCCCAAAAAAGTCAATTCCAAAATACTACCCCGTGTACCACCACCACCGACCCCCTATATAGGTGGTGGTGGTCGAACAACCACCAAACCATTTTTGCCCCTAAAATTTTTCGCCGCATTTTGTGAGTGGGTGAAATGTAGGTGGGTGGAGCGGGCCGCCCCCCCCTCCGCCCCCCCCTATGCACGGGTCCATGGGGTAGGGTGGGGGTGGGGGTACCGCGGTCCATGGGTAGGGAGGAGGGCCACCCGGCCCCGGGGTAGGGTGGGGCGGGGGCGCCGCGGTCCCCAGGGCATGGGGCGGGGCATGGGGTAGGGTGGGGCGGGGATACCGTGGTCCCGGGGCGCCCGCGCCCCGTACCTGCTGGTCTAGCAGGAACTCGCAGGTACACCGGGCTAATAGGGACGGGGCTACACGCCACATCCGTTACACGGGTCAGCGGTCACATTGACCGGTTTGCTCCTCGATGGGGCCATTATCGCCCTCGATGGAGCCATTATCGCCCTCGCCGGTGGCCATCACATCAGCCCGGGCCGCGCCACACAACGGGCATACACCCGGGTCCACCGGCACACCGGACACCCGGGCCATCCACGCTTCGAGCGCCGCTTGGGCTGGCCCACGGTCCGTGGCCAGTGCAAGTGTTTGTGCTGCCACTGCGCGTGTGTACGCTGTTCTGACCTGTGGGCTGTGCTGTGGGGGGAGACTGTCTGTTATTTGTTTTGCTCTGGCGGTGGCGACCGCCTGTCCCACTTTCTCCCGTAGTGTGGCTCTATACTCGCGTTGCTTTTTGTGGCTACATATTTGTCGGCACCACTGTGGTTTGCGGCCTGTTATCCTGCTGATGTCATCCCATGATGCCCCTAAAAGCCGCAATTCCACGACCTGTTGTCGGAAGACTCTATAGTTGTTTTTTGGCGCCATACTCATCACCCAGGAATAGTTCATCCATGTTGCCAGGGTCTTCTAGCAAGGCGAAAGGGTCTTTGGGGTCATAGTCATCAGGGTTGTCATCGTTGTCACAGGGATAGTGCAGTCCACAGATGCACCCCTGTATTTCTTCACGGCATCGGCGGCAGTGTTT